>Ga0209347_1000882_pt1 | contig 61260 bp, 48 predicted proteins | sample AutmiccommuBRH23_FD_187382 | JGI IMG/M metagenome (GOLD analysis project Ga0209347, IMG submission 187382) | Deep subsurface microbial communities from Mt. Terri, Switzerland - Autotrophic microbial communities BRH/23 (SPAdes) (version 2) | ecosystem: Environmental > Aquatic > Deep subsurface >... | reverse complement strand
CCGGCATCCGCCTCACGCAGGAAGCCGATGATCTGTTCTTCGGTAAAACGCTTCTTCACGTCCAATCTCCTTCGGATGGGGAATTGGACTCCAAACCGCGGTGTTACTCAAAACTGGGGGGACGTCGGAGGCGAGAAACCCAGCCGGAACCACTCGCCCTCGCGGCCGCTTTCGTAGACGTAACGATAGCGACCAAAGCCAACCATCGCTGCGCCCCACATCCGCGCCGGCTCGCCGGTGAGCTGCTCCATCAGCGTCCGCAGCCGCAGGCACTCCGCGCGCCGATCGGCATCGGCGATGCCGGCCAGAAATTCATCGACATCGGCCGTGGTGGGCTGGGTTTTCAGCGGTTTGCTGGCCATGGATTCACCCTTTGGATTCGACTGAGCGTCCGCGCGGGGTCCCGCGCCGGCAGGCATCGGAGCAATACCTTACGCTGGCCCAGTCGCGCTGCCACTTTTTCCGCCAGCAGAACGACCGCTGGCAGACCGGGCACAACTTGGCCGGCAGCGGTTGATCGCGCCGGCGACGACCTGGGCGGTCGATGGCCGATGGCATGGGCACTACCGATTCGCGTGGTTCACTGTAGTCTGCCAGGGATGCGGTGAGCGCGCCGTAAGGGCCGGCAGCGACGCGCGCGCGACCCCGCTAGAACACCGGCGTGGGTGCGAACCGGGGCGCGATCCTTTGCTCATGGTTGAACAGTGAGCCGCCCTGCCCCGCGCCGGCGACCAGATGGAACGAAACGGGAATCTCCACGAAGGTGGGCACCGGGGAACCGTCCAGTCGATCGACGGCAAACGTCCACTTTTCTATCGCCTGTATAGCCGCCAGATCGAGCGCCCTGTGGCCACTGCTGGACGCCACCGTCACCTCACCGACATGGCCATCGGGCTGGACCTCGACGTTCACCAGCACCTCGCCCTCCTGATAGCGGGAAAGCGCCGATTGCGGATACGTGGGAGCGGACGTGTCGAGATAGCGCGGTCCCGCGCCGGCATACTGAACTTCGAAGCTGTGACCGCCCTCGGGCGCGGGCCGGCCCCGGACATCGATATACAGATGTGTTGAAAGGCTGACCGCCCGGTCCTCTTGCATGGCCGGGGTAAACGTCCAGCCGGCCACCGCCGCCTGCACACGGGCCAGCAATCGGGCGTCGAGACGGCTCGGCAGCAACTTCACCCGCTCGACCCGGCCCTCGGCATCGATGTCCACCTCGGCCACAATGGTGGCGGCAAGCGGCGCATAGCGTTCCGACCACGCAGCGAACAGCGCTCTGGCGATCGCGTCCATCGCCTTCCCGCCGCCGCTGCGGGCCGCGTAGTTGCCCCGGCCAAGGTAGGCATCGGCGCGCACGGCTGCCGAGTACCAGTTGATCGCCTGTTCCTTGCGGTCCAAACCCCACAGGGCGAAGGCGTAATGCTTCGGCAGCCAGGTGGCCGACGGCAGGCTCCCGCCTGCCTGGTGCCACTCGGCCAGCGCACAGGCAAAATCGTCGTCCATGGCGCAGACGTGGCCCTTCAGCCAGTGCCAGCGTCGGATCAGCACCGCGTCATCGGGCCCGATCGCGACACGAGCCTTGTCCAGCTCCGAGCCGGCAACGCCAGCGCGACCGCTCTGCATGGCCAGCACCGCCAGTTCGATGCGCGCGGCCGCCTGGGTGTCGCCGGCCTCGGCCAGTCGCTTGAGCGTCTTGCGTCGCTCGTAGTCGTTCTGGCCCGGATCGGCAGGCAGCGCAGGCGGCAGGGCCGGATCCTCGGCATCGAACACCTGGCTCGGCAAGGGCATTGCCAGACAGTCGGCCAGTGCCACTTCGCCGCACTCGCGCGTTTGAGCGGCCAGCGGATTGGCCAGCAGTGCCATCAACAACCATCCCAGCGGAAACCGGTAACCCATGGTCTGCTCCTTGTCGTTGTTTTCCAAAGCCCGGCCGGCACGCGCCGGCCGCGTCGCTGCGCCGGTCAAGCCTCCCCGGCGGGACCGAGAAAATCGGCCTTGCCGAGCGCCACGCCAGCCTGGCGCAGCAGATTGTAAGTGGTGGTGGTGTGGAAGAACAGATTGGGCAACACCCACGCGTTGAGATAGTCGATACCGTGAAAACGCAGCTCGCCCCGGCTGCGCGTCGGCACCACGGCGGTCCGGCTCTCGCTGCCTTCGAACTGCGCAGGCTGGAAGCTTTCCAGATAAGCCACCGCCTGGTCGATGCGCGCAAACAGCGCCTCGAAGCTGGTCTCATCGTCGACGAACTTCAGCGGCTCCACGCCGGCCATGCGCGCAGCGCCGTTCTTGGCCATGTCGGTGGCGATCTGCACCTGCCGAAGCAGCGGAAACATGTCCGGAACCAGGCGCAGACCCAGCAGGATCGAGGGATCGATTCCCCGCTCGAGGGCATGCCCGTGGCCCTTTTCCAGCACATGCCGAAGCTGATGCAGCGCACGAACAAAAACCGGGACCGAAGCCTGATACATGAACGACGTCATCGCGGATGATCTCGAAAGGGGTGGTGGGAGGGTGGAATTATCGCCGAGTCGGGACCTGCTTCGCCGCCCGTTCGACTGGCCACGGGGAACCGCGAAACAACCGGCTCGACCGCGAGTTGCGTCGGATAACCCCACTTCAGAGCAAAGAGGTAAGCCGACGCATCTGGAACCCCAGAGATTCCAACAGGGTGAGCTCGTGCTGTCCCGCTCTGCTCGAATGACAGAGTCGCGAATGCCATTTCGTCCGTCAGGGAACCTCTGATCAATTGTCTCCTGCGTCATTGCGAGCGCAGCGAAGCAATCCAGTGCTTTGTTTTACAGAACATTTCTGGATTGCCACGTCGCTTCGCTCCTCGCAATGACAGCCTCTTCAGAGCATCCTTAGGTCCACATTGAATGCCCAACTCTCTTCTTGCTTCAGCCGCATTTGGAGTACCCGCAGCTCAGGCAGGTGGCGCAGCCGTCGAGCAGCACCATGGCCTTGGTGTTGCACTTGTGGCACAGGGTGGCCGACGGCGGATAGCCGGTGTCGGTTTCGTCGGCGGTTGCGCTCAGGTTGCCTTCAGCGTTTTTTTTTACGCTGGCGTCGAACGCCCGGCGCTTCTCGGCGATCATGCGTTTCTGGGCATCGCTGAGTTCTTCATCGACGATCAGCCCGATCGACTTCATGTGTTCTTCGACCACGGCACCGATCTCGGCCACGATACTGGGCATATAGACGCCACCGGCCTTGAAGTAGCCGCCGCGCGGATCGAACACCGCCTTCATCTCCTCGACCAGGAAGGTCACGTCGCCGCCCTTGCGGAATACGGCGGACATGATGCGGGTCAGCGCCACGATCCACTGGAAGTGGTCCATGTTCTTGGAGTTGATGAAAATCTCGAACGGCCGCCGGCTCTCGTGCTCGGTGCCCTGATTGAGCACGATGTCGTTGATGGTGACGTAGAGCGCGTGCTCGAACAGCGGGCTTTTTACTTTGTAGGTCGAGCCGACCAGGATTTCCGGGCGCTCGAGCTTTTCGTGCATCTGAATGACTTCGGCGCCCTGGAAATCGAGCGCATCGACCGACGACGCCGCTTCGGCTGGCGCCTGGTTTTCGGCGCCCGGCTTGACGACGCTGTAGCTCTTGATTTTCTTGCCGATCTTTACAGCCATCTGAAACTCCTGTTGATTCGGGCGGCGCTCGGCCGCCCTTGACAAATTTCGCTCCGGGCGATGGCGACGCCCGGAGCGATGACGCGTCAGGCGGACTTGCCGGTCTTCTTCGCAGCCGCTTTCTTTGCAGGTGCCTTCTTGGCCGGGGCCTTCTTCGCCGCCGCTTTCTTGGCCGATGCCTTCTTTACCGGCGCCTTCCTGGCGAGAGCCTTTTTCACCGCCGCCTTCTTGGCCGGGGCTTTCTTGGCGGCTGCCTTTTTCACCGCTGCCTTCTTGGCCGGGGCTTTTTTGGCTGGGGCCTTCTTGGCGGCCGACTTCTGCGCGGCGGCCACCTTGGCCTTCACGGACTTCACCGCCGAATCGAGGGTCTTCCTGGCCGAATCGGCGGCTTTCTTCAGCGCCTTGCCGGCCTTGGAGTTCTTGACCTGCTTTTCGGCCTTGCCGATCCGGGTTTTGACCTTCTTGATCTCCGCCTCGGCCCTCTTCTCCGCCTTCTTGATCTCGGACTTGGCTTTCTTGATCTCGGCCTTGGCCTTCTTCTCGACCTTGGCGACTTCGGCCTTCACCTTTTTGCCGGCCGCAGAGTTCTTCACCTTCTTCACGGCCTGGGCGACCTGTTCGCTGGCCGCTTCGACCGCATGTTCGATACCCGCCTTGACACCGCTTTCGTTGCTCATATGCCCCTCCTGAACGGGCCAACTGTAGAGCCGATGCAATGGAAATCCGCAGGCGTCGGTACGCTGCGGCCGTGCCCTGCGGGCACGACAAAAATCTACACCTGTTTCGCCTGAAAATCAGGTTTTATCGCTACCCACCTTCAGCGACGGATCCGCCCGCCGTCGCCATCGCCCGGCACCCTCGTCGGCCGTCAGACGACGCGTCGGCAGCCATCAGAACTTGCCGTAATAGCCTTCCTTGAGCGCATCGAACAGGTTGGCTGCGGTGTGCATCTCGCCGTCGTACTCGACCTGTTCGTTACCCTTGACCTCGATCGTCGAGCCATCCTCCAGCTCGAACCGGTACAGCGTGTTTTCCAGATCGGTCTCCTTGACCAGCACGCCCTGGAAGGCATCGGGGTTGAACCGGAATGTGGTGCAGCCCTTGAGTCCCTTCTCGTGGGCGTAGCGGTAGATGTCCTTGAAGTCCTCGAACGGGTAGTCGGTGGGGACGTTGGCGGTCTTGGAAATCGAGGAATCGACCCAGAGCTGTGCCGCGGCCTGAATGTCGACGTGCTGCTTGGGGCCGATATCGTCGGCGGCGATGAAGTACTCGGGCAGCCGGGCCTCATCGGTCTGGGCGTAGGGAATCGCCTTCGGGTTGATCAGCATGCGGTAGGCCAGCAACTCGAAGCTGAATACCTCGACCTTTTCCTTCGACTTCTTGCCCTCGCGGATCACGTTGCGGCTGTAGTGGTGCGCGAAGCTGGGTTCGATGCCGTTGCTGGCGTTGTTGGCCAGCGACAGCGAGATGGTGCCGGTCGGTGCGATCGAGCTGTGATGGGTGAATCGCGCGCCGGTGCTGGCCAGTTTCTCGACCAGCTCGGGCGCCGCCCCGGCCACCCGCTGCATGTAGCGGCTGTAGCGGGCGTGCAGCACCCGGCCCTTGACGGTGTCGCCGACCTGATAGCCGTCGGTCGCCATTTCCGGGCGCTTGCGCAGCATTTCGGCGGTGACCGCGAACTCCTCGTCCATGATCGGCGCCGGGCCCTTTTCCTCAGCCAGTTGCAGCGCGACCTCCCAGCCGGCCAGCGCCATTTCCTTGGCCACCCGCTCGGTGAATGCGCAACTTTCCGGGCTGCCGTACTTCATGCCCATCAGGGTGACGGTCGAACCCAGGCCGAGAAAGCCCATGCCGTGCCGGCGCTTGCGCTCGATTTCGGCGCGCTGCTCGGCCAACGGCAGGCCGTTGATCTCGACCACGTTGTCGAGCATGCGGGTGAACACCCGCACCACTTCCTTGTACTCCTCCCAGTCGAAGCTGGCCTTGTCGGTGAACGGATCGCGCACGAACTTGGTGAGGTTCACCGAGCCCAGCAGACACGCGCCATACGGCGGCAGCGGCTGCTCGCCGCACGGATTGGTGGCGCGGATGTGCTCGCACCACCAGTTGTTGTTCATCTCGTTGACCCGGTCGATGAGGATGAAACCCGGCTCGGCGAAATCGTAGGTCGAGACCATGATCATGTCCCACAGATGCCGGGCCTTGAGATGGCCATAGATCTTGCAGGCCACCAGTCCATCGTCGCGGGTGACGTAATTGCGGTGCGTGGGCCACTCGCGCCAGACCACGACGTCAGGGTTGCCCAGTTCGACCTCGTCCTGCTCCTTGACGTGGACCGGAAACACCAGCGGCCAGTCGGCATCGTCGCGCACGGCCTGCATGAATTCATCGGTGATCAGCAGCGACAGGTTGAACTGGCGCAGCCGGCCATCCTCGCGCTTGGCGCGAATGAACTCGCGGACATCGGGATGCGAGACATCGAAGGTGCCCATCTGCGCGCCGCGCCGGCCACCGGCCGAGGACACCGTGAAGCACATCTTGTCGTAGATATCCATGAAGCTCAGCGGCCCCGAAGTATAGGCGCCGGCGCCCGACACATAGGCGCCGCGCGGCCGAAGCGTGCTGAACTCATAGCCGATGCCGCAGCCGGCCTTCAGGGTGAGCCCGGCCTCATGCACCTTGTCGAGGATGCCGTCCATCGAATCCTCGATGGTGCCCGATACCGTGCAGTTGATCGTGCTGGTCGCCGGCTTGTGGGCCAGCGCGCCGGCGTTGGAGGTGATCCGCCCGGCCGGAATCGCGCCGCGACGCAGCGCCCAGAGAAACCGGTCGACCCAGTACTTGCGCTTCTCCGGCGTGGCCTCCGGCTCGGCCAGGGCGCGGGCCACGCGCTGGTAGGTCTCGTCGATGCTGCCATCGACCGGCTCACCCAGCTTGCTGGTCAGGCGGTACTTCTTTTCCCAGATGTCCTGGGATGCCGGCTGCATCGGAATATCCGCTGCCGATTTCACTTTCACCGCCTCCAGCCTTACCGTGCTCATTATCGTTCGTTCTCCCGTTTGAACCCAGACCCGCAGGTCCGTCCCTGATTTTTCAAGCCGCCCGACCACACTTCCGCGACGAAGCCCGGTCGCCAGACACCAGACACCCGCCAAAGCACACGGACTGCGACCAGCCTGCGACGGAGCGCGCGGCACCGGCTGGCGTCGAAAGGCAGTGTTTGAGCGCTCGGCACATGCGTCGGTTACCCTCGGCGGTGCCCGAACAAACCCCATGGATAGGGTTTGGGGGCGTCATTCACCCCAAGATGTTGTGTGGGGGACAGGTGGTCACGCTACCGCTAGCGGTCGGGAGTGTCAACCAGAATTCGCGTTTTTTCGGCCATCTTTTTCATCCCCGATTCAATCGCGCCGGTCGAGAATGCCGGCTGTCCTGGTACCGGCGATTTTTCCGTTTTTGCGGCCGCGCCGGGTCATCGTATGCTCTGATTAACTGGTTAACTGTCGAGAATCGTGAGTCCCACGCCCGCCATGAACCTCATGAACCGTATGCTGATTTGCGCCATCGCCCTGTTTGCGCTGGCATCAACCGGCCATGCCACGCTGCCGGCCGCCGATGGCGAAGGGCGCGCCCTGCCGTCCCTGGCGCCCATGCTCACCCGGGTCACCCCGGCGGTGGTCAATATCCACAGCCGTCAAGTGCAGCAGGTGCGCAATCCGCTGGCCGAGGATCCGTTTTTCCGACGCTTCTTCGGTCTGCCCGACATGCCCCAGGAGCGGGTCCGCCAGTCGCTGGGCTCGGGTGTGATCGTCGATGCCCAGGCCGGCCTGGTGCTGACCAACAATCACGTCATCGAAAACGCCGACCAAATCTCCGTCACCCTGTCCGACGGACGCACCCTGGAAGGCGAGCTGGTCGGTTCCGATCCGGACACCGATGTGGCGGTGATTCGCGTGCCGGCGGAGAATCTCACGGCGCTGCCGCTGGCCAACGGCGATCGCGAGGCGCTCCAAGTCGGCGACTTCGTGGTCGCGGTCGGCAATCCGTTCGGTCTTGGCCAGACGGTCACTTCGGGCATCGTCTCTGCGTTGGGCCGCAGTGGCATCCGTGGCCTGGGCTATCAAAACTTCATCCAGACCGACGCCAGCATCAACCCCGGCAACTCGGGCGGCGCGCTGGTCAACCTGCGCGGCGAACTGGTCGGCATCAATACCGCGATCTTCACCCCGTCCGGCGGCAACATCGGCATCGGTTTCGCCATTCCGGCGCCGCTGGCCCAGGAAGTGATGCGCCAGTTGCTGGCCTATGGCGAAGTGCGCCGGGGCACGCTGGGCGTGGAAGTGCAGGACATCACCCCGGAAATCGCTGAAGCACTGGCCATGAACCGCCGTCGCGGGGCGCTGGTGACCCGCATCTACCCGGAGTCGCCGGCGGCGGCATCGGGTATTCAGGTCGGCGATGTGATCGTCGCGCTCGACGCCCGGCCGGTCGGCGACCGGCAGTCGCTGCACAATCTGGAGGGGCTGTTGCCGGTCGAAAAACCGATCGCCATCGAGATCGTCCGCGACGGTCGGCCGCGCTCATTCCGGGTCACCCTCACCCAACGGCCGACCGAACTGATCGGCGCCCGGCTCGACCCGCGCCTGGCCGGCGCGACCTTCATGGAATTGAGCGAGCGCATGCGCCAGCAAGGCTACGTCGGCGTCGTGGTCAGCCAGGTCGAGCCCGGCAGCCGGGTGGCGCGATCCGGCCTGCAACCCGGCGATCTGGTCACCTCGGTGGGTCGACGACGGGTCAGCCAGCTCGATGGGCTGCGCGCCGCGCTCGATCCGCCACCGCCCGAACTGGTGCTGGGCCTGGTGCGCGGTCGGCGCAGCGGCGTACTGCCCATGCAGTGAAGACCGGGCTCCACCGGCCATCGGCTACCATTGTCGGGTGACGCATCCACCGCTTGCCCTGACTCTCGACCTGGACGACACGCTCTGGCCCATCTGGCCGGTCATCGAGCGCGCCGAACAAACCCTGCACGAGTGGCTGAGCCTGCACAGCCCCGCCGCTGCGCAGCGCTGGCCGATTCCGGCGATGCGCGAACTGCGCGCCGTGGTGCTGGCCCGGCACCCCGAGCTGGCGCACGATCCGAGCGCCCAGCGCCGGCGCTCGCTGGAGATCGCCCTGGCCGAAGCCAGCGACGATCCGGCGCTGGTCGATGCCGCCTATGAGGTGTTCTACGCGGCTCGCAACCGGGTCGAGCTCTACCCCGACGTACCCGACGCACTGGCGCGGCTGTCGAGCCGCTGGCCGCTGGCCGCGTTGACCAACGGCAATGCCGACATCGCGCGGATCGGGCTGGAGTCGCACTTCATATTCAGCTTGAGCGCGCGCGACCATGGCACCGCCAAGCCCAGCCCGTGCATCTTCCACGCCGCCTGTGCGCGGCTGGATGTCGATCCGGCACGCGTGCTGCATGTCGGCGACGATCCCGAGGCCGATGTGCGCGGCGCGCAGGCGGCCGGATTGCCGACCGCCTGGATCAACCGCGACGGTCGTCCCTGGCCGTATCCCGAATCGCCGCCTACCGTCGCCTGCGCCAGCCTTTCGGAACTGGCCGACTGGCTGGCCGCCGAATCCCATCGCCCGGAGAACCCATGAACCCCACCGATTGCTTTCTCGACGCCAAGGACCCGCAGGCCTCTGATGCGCTTTCGCTGACCGTGCTCGCCAATGGCGAAAGCCGCGCCTGGCTGGACACTCGCAGCGAGGCCGAGCGCGGGTTTCTGGCCCGCCAGGGCTACGACGGCAAACCCGGCACTTTCGCGCTGCTGCCCGATGGGGCCGCAATGGTCGCCAGCATCGAAGATGCCGCCGACCCGCACGCCATCGCGGTCTTGCCGCTGAGCCTGCCGGAAGGCGACTACCGGCTGTCGACCGACGGGCATTTGGCCGCCGATATCGCCTGCCTGGGCTGGGGCCTGGGCGGCTACCGGTTCGAGCGCTACCGCAGCGCCGAGCGAAACGCCGCCCGGCTGGTGATCGACCCGGCCGCGCACGCCGACACGCTGGCGCTGATCGCGGCCAGCTACCAGGTCCGCGACCTGATCAACACGCCGTCGCAGGACATGGGTCCGGCCGACCTGGAAGCAGCGATCCGCACCCTGGCCGAAACCCACGGCGGCGAGTTGCAGGTGTTTTCCGGCGACGACCTGCTGGCCAACAACTTTCCCGCCATCCATGCGGTCGGTCGCGCCAGCCATCGCGCACCGCGGCTGATCGAGCTCACCTGGGGCGATCCGAAGCACCCGCGACTGGCGCTGATCGGCAAGGGCGTGTGTTTCGACACCGGCGGGCTCGACCTCAAGCCGTCGTCGGGCATGCGCAACATGAAGAAGGACATGGGCGGCGCGGCGCACGCCATCGGTCTGGCTCGGCTGGTGATCGAATGCCAACTGCCGGTCCGCCTGCAACTGCTGGTCCCGGCGGTGGAGAACGCTCTCGGCCCGGATGCCTATCGGCCCGGCGAAGTGATCGCCACCCGCGCCGGGCTGAGCGTGGAGATCGACAACACCGATGCCGAAGGCCGCATCGTGCTGTGCGACGCGCTGACTTACGCGAGCGAGTCCAAGCCCGCGCTGATGATCGATTTCGCCACCCTCACCGGCGCCGCGCGGATCGCGCTGGGGCCTGACCTTCCGGCACTGTTCTGCAACGATGACGCCCTGGCGGAAGCCTATCTCGCGGCCGGCGAGCGGACCCGCGATCCACTCTGGCGCCTGCCGCTGTGGCGGCCCTACCGGCGCTACCTGAAAAGCGGCATCGCCCGACTGGCCAATTCGGGCAGCTCGCGCATGGCCGGCTCGATCACCGCCGCGCTCTACCTCCAGCATTTCGTGCCGGATCAGCTGCCCTGGGCGCATGTCGATGTCTACTCGTGGTGCGATGGCGATCGCCCCGGCCACCCGTCGGGCGGCGAGGCCCAGGGCCTGCGGGCCGCGCTCGCGCTGCTGCGCGATCGCCTGGGCAACTGACGACTGTCACTCCCCCGCGACACGCGGCGTCGATACACTTGCCCGACCCCAGGCCAGCCACCCACATGAACAACGCCGAACAACTCCTGCAAAAGCTCAAGATCGATCGCAAGAATCCATCGGCGCGGCGTCGACCCTGGCCGTGGCTGGTGCTGGCAGTGATCGCGATCGTTGTGCTCGCGCGGGTCTGGTCGTCGACGCAGCCGGTCGAGGTGGAAACCGCACCGGCGCGCAGCGCGGTCGACTCCGGCCCCGCATCGGTGCTCGATGCCTCGGGTTATGTCAACGCGAGGCGGCTGGCCACGGTATCGTCCAAGATCACCGGCAAGGTGCGCGAGGTGTTGATCGAGGAAGGCCAGCAGGTTGCCGAGAACGAAGTGCTGGCCTATCTGGATGACGTCGACGCCAGCGCTCAGCTCGCTCTGAGCCAGGCCCAACTGCAGGCTGCGCGGGCGCAAGTAGGCGAGATTACCGCCAATCTGAAACTGGCTGAGCAGAATCTGCTGCGCCAGCAGAGCCTGGTGGCCGAACGACTGGTCGCCCAGGCCGCGCTCGATCAGGCGCGCGCCGAGCGCGATTCCCTGGCCGCGCGGCTGGCCAGCGCGCGCCGGCAAATCGAAACCAGCCAGCGCGCCCTCGAACTGGCCCAGATCGGCGTCGACAACACGGTGATCCGCGCGCCATTCGCCGGCGTGGTGATCGCCAAGGCCGCCCAGCCCGGCGAGATGATCTCGCCGGTGTCGGCCGGCGGCGGGTTCACCCGGACCGGCATTGGCACCATCGTCGACATGGATTCGCTGGAAATCGAAGTGGATGTCAACGAGGCCTACATCGGCCGCGTCCAGCCCGGCCAGCCGGTCGAGGCGGTACTCAACGCCTATCCGGACTGGCGCATCCCGGGCAGCGTGATCGCCATCATTCCGGCCGCCGACCGCAGCAAGGCGACCGTCAAGGTGCGCATCGCGCTCGGCGTCAAGGACACCCGCATCGTGCCTGACATGGGCGTGCGCGTGAGTTTCCTCGAAGAGGCCGGACAGGCGCCGACCCAAGGCGCCTGGGTGCCGACCCGCGCGGTGGTCGGCGATGCCGGCGACGCCAGCGTGTTCATCGTCGAAGACCAGCGCGCCCGCCGGGTGGCAATCGGCGAAGGCGAGACCCGCGACAGCGACCGCCTCGCCTCGATCGGCCTGCGCGGCGGCGAACAGGTCGTGCTGTCGCCGCCGGCAGACCTCCGGGACGGCGACCGCGTGCGCGTCAAGACACCCTGAGCGCCGACATGACCGCCCCGCTGGTCGAGATCCGCGCGCTGACCAAGACCTATGAGCGCGGCAAACAACGCATCGAAGTGCTGCACGGCATCGATCTGGATATCCCCGACGGCGATTTCGTCGCGCTGATGGGGCCGTCCGGCTCCGGAAAGACCACCCTGCTCAACCTGATCGGCGGCATCGACACGCCCACCTCGGGCCTGCTCACCATCGACGGCCAACGCATCGATCTGCTGGACGGCGACGCGCTGGCCGCCTGGCGCGCGGCCACCGTGGGTTTCATTTTCCAGAGCTACAACCTGATGCCGGTGCTCAGCGCCCAGCGCAATGTCGAGCTTCCGCTGCTGCTGGTCGACATGAACGCCAGCGAGCGTCGGCAGCGGGCGGCCATCGCGCTGGAGCTGGTCGGCCTGGCCGACCGCGCCGGCCACAAGCCCAACGAGCTGTCCGGTGGACAGCAGCAGCGCGTGGCGATCGCCCGCGCGCTGGTCTCCGATCCGCGCATTCTGATCTGCGACGAGCCGACCGGCGATCTGGACCGGCACACGGCGGACGAAGTGCTCACCCTGCTCCAGCAACTCAACCGCGACTTCGGCAAGACCATCGTGATGGTCACCCACGACCCCAAGGCAGCGGAATACGCCGCGCGCACGGTGCATCTGGACAAGGGCACCCTGGTCGATTCCGGAGTGATCGGTGGCTGACCGACCTGCTGAAGCAATCGCGGGCCGCCCGGCCGGGCCGGCCACCACAGCACCTGGGTGGCCAGGCGGCTTCGGCCAGCCAGCGTGCCGGTGGCGGCCATGAAGTACCTGCATCTGGTGCTGTCCGCCCTGCTGCGCAAGAAGACCCGCACCAGCTTCACCATCCTCTCGCTGGCGGCCGCCTTCCTGCTGCTTGGCGTGCTGCAGGCGGTGAATTCGGTGCTGGCCGGCGGCGCCGACTTTCTCGGCGCCAACCGGCTGATCAGCCAGTCGCGGGTCAGCTTCACCCAGCCGCTGCCGATGCGCCTGCTGCCCCAGATCGAAGCCGTGCCCGGCGTGCGGCGGGTCGGGCACTCGCAGTTTTTCGGCGGCATCTATCAGGACGCACGCAATTTCTTTCCGCAGTTTGCGGTCGATCCGCAGCGCCTGCGCGACACCTATCCGGAATGGGTGATGTCCGAGGACGAGTGGCGGGCGTTTCGCTCGACCCGCAACGGCGCCATCGCCGGCAAGCAGCTGGCGGAGCGGTTCGGCTGGAAGGTCGGCGACATCATCCCGCTCACCAGCTTCATTTGGACCCAGACCGATGGTTCGCGGGCCTGGGAGTGGCAACTGGTCGGCATTTTCGATGGCCGCGATCAGGAGTGGTCCGACCGGGCCGGGCTGATGTACCTCAACTACGGCTATTTCGACGAGGCCCGCTCGGGCGGCAAGGGTCTGGCCGGGGTGTTCGTGGTGCAGGTCGCCGATCCGCTTCAGGCCGAAGCCGTGGCGGCAACCATCGATGCGCGCTTCGAGAACTCGACCGACGAAACCAAGACCCAGAGCGAGCAGGAATTCCAGCTGGGCTTTCTGCGCCAGCTCGGCGACATCGGCTTCATCGTCAACGCGATTTCCGGCGCGGTGTTCTTCACCATTCTCATCCTGACCGGCTACACCATGAGCCAGGCCGTGCGCGAGCGGATTCCCGAGCTCGGCGTGCTCAAATGCCTGGGCTTCACCGACCGCAGCGTCCTCGGTCTGGTGCTGGCCGAAGCATTGGTGCTGTGCGCGATCGGCGCCGGGCTGGGCATGACCGCCGCGCTGCTGGCGATCAACAACCTGCCGGCGGAATACAGTGCGGTGCGGATCGGTGGCGACGTCTGGGGGTTCGTCGCGGCCAGTGTGGTGGCATTGGCATTGGCGACCGGCCTGCCTCCGGCGCTGCATGCCATGCGCCTGAAGATCGTCGATGCGCTGGCGGGCCGCTGAGATGACACCTCGGGTCAGAGCGACAGCCATGTCCGAATGTGGCGCACGCTTCGCCCGCGGCGAGCGACAATAGCCGCCATGAGCACGTTCCGGCAAACCCGCGAAATCGTCTGGATGAACCTGCAGTCCATCCCGCAGCGGCTGGGCGCCTCGCTGGTGATCGTGGTCGGCATCGGCGGCGTGGTCGGCGTGCTGGTGGCCATGCTGTCGATGTCGGCCGGCCTCGGCAAGACGCTCAGCGCGACCGGCCGCGATGATCGCGTGGTGGTCATCCGCGGCGGCAGCAACAGCGAGATTTCGAGTTTCCTGGACCGCGCCTCCAGCACCTTGATCCGCCAGGACCCGGCGGTGGCGCGCGACAGCGACAGCCTGCCGCTGGCCTCGGCCGAACTGCTGGTCATCGCCGAAGTGCCGCGCAAGGGTCAGCGCACCGGCGCCAACGTATCGCTGCGCGGGGTCGAGCCGAAGGCGTTCACCATGCGCCCGGAACTGAAGCTGCTCGAAGGCCGTCGGTTCCGGCCCGGCCTGCGCGAGCTGATGGTCGGCTACGGCGCGCAGCAGCAGTTCGATGGCCTCACGGTCGGCGAGGAGCTGCGCTTCCGGGGCTCGACCTGGACCATCGTCGGCGTGTTTCGATCCGACGACGCGCACGATTCTGAACTGTGGGCCGACTCGGAGTCGCTGCAATCGGCATTCCTGCGCAGCGGCTTTTCCTCGGTGCTGCTGCAACTGGCCAACCCGGATGCCTTCGAGGCCCTCAAGGCCCGCCTCACGAGCGATCCGCAGCTCAATGTCGATGTGCTGCGCGAGCAGGAATACTTCGGCGCGCAGTCGGCCGGCCTGACCCGGCAGATCGGCTTCCTGACCGGCATTGTCGCGGCAATCATGGCCTTCGGCGCATTGTTCGGGGCATTGAACACGATGTACTCCGCAGTCTCGGCGCGCACGGTGGAGATCGGCACCCTGCGCGCGCTGGGCTTCGGACGGCTGCCGGTGATCGCCTCGGTGATGGCCGAGGCCATGGCGCTGTCGCTGGCCGGCGGGGCGCTGGGTGCGGGTATCGCCTTCCTGCTGTTCAACGGCTACTCGGTTTCCACGCTCGGCGGTGGATTCACCCAGGTGGCGTTCAATTTCGCGGTGACCCCAGGCTTGGTGGCGCAGGGCCTGATCTGGGCACTGGCGATCGGATTCATCGGCGGCCTGCTGCCGGCGATCCGCGCCGCGCGCCTGCCGGTCACTGCCGCGCTGCGCTCGACCTGACATGGACGAGACCATCGACCGCGGCGGCCTGCTGGCCACGCTCATGGCCTTCGTGCTGTGGGGCCTGTTCCCGCTCTACTGGGTGCTGCTCAAGACGGTGCCGGCACTGCAGATCATCGCCCACCGGGTGCTCTGGTGCGCCCTGTTCGTCGGCCTGTGGCTGCTCTGGCGCGACGGCCGCAGCTGGCTGCGCACCGCGCTCAGTCATCCGCGCACGCTGCCCATCCTCATGCTCAGCAGCGTGCTGATCAGCGTCAACTGGGGCATCTACATCTGGGCGGTGCTGAGCGGCCATGTGGTCGAGGCCAGCCTGGGCTACTTCATCAATCCGCTGATCAACGTGCTGATCGGCGTGCTGCTGCTCGGCGAGCGGCTCAATCGGGCGCAGACCATCGCGGTGTCGATCGCGGCGCTGGGCGTGCTGTGGCTGACCGTACAGTACGGCTCGCCGCCCTGGGTGGCGCTGAGCCTGGCGCTGAGTTTCGGCTTCTACGGCTACCTGCGAAAGCGTGTCGCGGTCGACGCGGTGCCGGGGCTGGGCATCGAAAGCCTGCTGCTGAGCGCACCGGCGCTGGCCTTCCTGCTCTGGGCCGAGGCCAGCGGAGCGGGCCAGTTCGGCCACGCCGGGCTGTCGACCAATCTACTGCTGGCGCTCGGCGGCGCGCTAACGGCGATCCCGCTGATCGGCTTCGCCTACGGCGCCCGACGCATCCCCTACTCGCTGGTCGGCATTCTGCAATATCTGGCACCCACGCTTCAGCTGCTGATCGGCGTGCTGCTGCTCGGCGAGCCGTTCACCGGGGTGCAGGCGATCGGCTTCGGCTGCATCTGGCTGGCCCTGCTGATCTATGCCTTCGACGGCGTACAGCGAAACCGCCGCCGCGCGCGACTGCTGGAAGCCGCATCGCCCGGCTGAGGCGTTGCCCCAAGAACCGACCGATGGCCGGAACTCGGCGGTTGCCAAGCGGTCAATCAAAGCACGATTTGGCAGGCACCCGGCAATCCATGACGCATCGCTGCCGTCCGATCATCGCTGCGCTGCTTGCCAGCACGGTCATCACCGGCGCGCCGTCGCTGGCCGATGCCCGAAGCCTGGCTGATCGGCTGGTCGCGCCGGACCGTGCCCAGATGCCATCCGCGCAGGCCCGGGATGAGTTGCTCGAGACGCTGAACGTGCCGGCCCGCAACATTCGCTTCGAAGGCGGGCCCCGCCAGACCTACTGGCTGGTGCCGCCTCTGCCATTCACGGTGACCGGCGACTTCACCCGCACGGGCGAATCGTTCACCTTCCGCTTCAACCTGAACATCGACACTGACGCTGCGCCACTCGCCCGCCTGCCGGAACGGGGCAGCGTGGTGCTGCTGCACGGCTGGGGCGCCGACAGCAGCATGCTGCTTCCCTGGGCGGCAAGTTTATCCGCCGAGGGCTATCGCACCGTGCTGGTCGACCTGCGCAATCACGGGCAATCCGGGTCTGCACCGGCCGGTTACGGTCTGCGCGAGGGACAGGACATCGTCCACCTGATCCGTCATCTGCGGGCGCAGAACGAGCTGTCCCGCCCGCTGTATTTGCTCGGCCTGTCGTATGGTGCAACCACCGCCATCGCCGCAGCGGCGCAACTGGACGGTGAAATCGACGGCGTGATCGCCCTGGCACCGTTCGACGATCCGACCGAGGCGATCGGCGGCATGATCGAATCGGTCACCTCCGACAGGAGCGGCCTCGGACGCCGCGTCGTAGCGGCTCTGGCTCGCCACCGCTATACCCCGGAACGGATCGACGCCGCGATCAGCGAAGCCAGTGAGCGGTTGAATCTGGATCTGCGCAACCTGCCGATCGGCGATGCGCTCGCCCGTATCAAAGCCTGTTCCCTGCTGGTGCACGGGGTCCGGGACACCATCGTTCCCGTGCAGGCGTCGCGGCGACTGGCCACGCGCAACGTGCGAGCAGCGCTGGTGGAGCTTCCCAACGACGATCACTTGACCTTGGCGATGCGCTTCGGCTGGCTGAGGCAAGCATTGGTCGAATGGCTGGTCACTGCGGCCAACGGCGGCGACTGCCCGCCGCTGCGGGTTCCGCCGGATCCGCTCGCCGAGACGACGGACGACTGACCACGCAGCGCCGGCGGCGGCGGGCGCGTTTTGCCACCAGCCATCCACTCGCTGGGAAACTGGAGCCAAGCGCGCCCTCGTCGACCGCGCGCCGAATCGGCCTGATCGGCTGCGCGCCAGGCGCGCAGACCGGGCGCTTGGATCAGTCGACCACGACCTGACTCACCCACGAGCCGTCGCGCTGATCCGGCCTGGCGTGGACCTGGGCCGAAAGTTGATTATCGGTGCGCAGCAGCTTCAGGGCGTCGGCCAGAATCGCGGCCGACTCGCGGGCCAAGGCGTCGGGCCGGTCGTCGGCGGCTTCCTCTTCGGCGGCCAGTTCAGCGATGTCCCGCTCGCCGGCCTGCAGGCCGTCGTCGCCTTCCCGATCGAGCGGGGGTATATCGATGCCGGCGGCGATGCGCTCGGCCTCACGCTGCTTGCGCTGGGCTTCCTGCTCTTCGCGCTCGGCGCGGCGCTCGGCCTCGTTGAGGGAAATCTCCTTCCGGTCGCGCTGCTCGCGGTACTTGGCGACATCCTCGGCCCACCAGCCGAATTCCAGATCGTGCGCCACGCGCTCGGCGTGACGCGCCTGAAGCAGCGGAACCAGCGCGGCAAATTCGCCCTGGCGCTTGAAACTGGCAGCCGGAATCTGCGTCCACGGCAAGGCGTTGTCGTAGCTGGATTCGCCGAAGTCCGCGGCGTCGATGGTGATCGGGAACGCGATGTCCGGCACCACGCCCTTGTGCTGGGTGCTGCCGCCGTTGACCCGGAAGAACTGCGCCACGGTCAGTTTGACCTGGCCGAAACGCGGCGTCTCGCTGCGCTGGAAGCGGTCGAGATCGATCAGGTTCTGCACCGTGCCCTTGCCGTAGGTCGGCTCGCCGATGATCAGGCCGCGGCCATAGTCCTGAATGGCGGCGGCGAAAATCTCCGATGCCGACGCCGAGGCGCGGTTGACCAGCACCGCCAGCGGCCCGTCCCAGGCCACGCTGGCGCTGCGATCGGATTCCACCGAAACCCGGCCGCCGGCCTCGCGCACTTGCACCACCGGGCCGGTCTCGATGAACAGGCCGGTGAGTTCGACTGCTTCGTTCAGCGAGCCGCCGCCGTTGTTGCGCAGGTCGACCACCACGCCATCGACCTTCTGCTCGCGAAACTCGGCCAGCAATCGGGCGACGTCGCGGGTCGCGGAGGCGTAATCGGCGTCGTTCCGGCGCCGGGCGTCGAAATCCTGATAGAACGTGGGCAGGGTGATCAGGCCGATGCGCTGGGTGTCGCCATCGCGCTCGATGTCGATCACCGAGGACTTCGCCGCCTGCTCTTCGAGGCGCACCTTTTCGCGCACCAGGGCCACCCGCTGATAGGCGCCGTCCGGGCCTTCGGAGGCGGGCACGATATCCAGCCTGACCACACTCTCCTTGGGGCCACGAATCAGTTCGACCACGTCATCGATGCGCCAGCCGACCACGTCCTGCATGGCGCCCTTGTCACCCTGACCGACCGCCGCGATGCGATCGCCGGGCTTGATCTTGCCCGACATCGCCGCCGGCCCGCCGGGCACCACCGAGCGCACCACAACGAATTCATCCTGGCGCTGAAGCACCGCGCCGATGCCTTCCAGCGACAGGCTCATGGCGATGTTGAAATTCTCCGAGGTGCGCGGGTTCATGTAGCCGGTGTGCGGTTCGATCGCCTCGGCGTAGGCGTTCATCAGGCTCTGGAAGACATCCTCGCTCTTGACCTCGCCAACCCGCTGGGCCAGGTTGCTGTAGCGCTTGTCGAGGGTCTTGCGGATCTGCTCGGGCTTGCGGCCGGCCAGCTTGAGGCGCAGCCAGTCGTTCTTGACGTACTGGCGCCAGACCTCATTCATCTCGGCCTCGGTGGCCGGCCAGGGCAGATCGCTGCGGTCGTAGCGCCAGGTGTCGTCGGATTCGAACTCGAAACCGTCCTTCAGCAGTTGATTCACGTGCGCCACCCGCTCGGCCACCCGCTGCCGGTAGACGTTGTACATGTCGAACGCCGGCTGCACCTGGCCCATCCGGATGGCGTCGTCGAGCGCATAGCGGTAGCGCTCGAACTGGGTCACGTCGGAGGCGAGAAAGAACAGCCGCTGGTCGTCGAGCGAGTCGAGAAAGCGCTTGTACAGCTCGGCCGAGAGCGAGTCATCGAGCGGGCGCGGGCTGTAGTGGTAACGGCTGCTGCTGAGCAGACCGTGCAGCATTCGCGCGGTCTGGCCCTGGTCGGCGCTGGGCGCCAGCGGGAGCGGCGCGACGCTGTCCGGCTTGCTGAATGCCGACAGCGGAACGGCCAGCAAAAGGGCCAGCAGGGCGGTGGAGAGCAGGCGGTTGAACATGTGTCTTCCTCGAAAGAGACTGCGGCTGGAACCCGGCACCAGCCTACCGTGCATCATCGGGCGCAATTGCGCTACAGCCCATTGGTAACCCGTACCGCCTGTGCGCAACCTGAATCCGGGAAACCCTCAGGCCGCTACACCGGCTTCGGCCGCCATACGGTCGGCGTGGTACGACGAACGCACCATCGGGCCGGAGGCGACATGGCTGAAACCCAGCTGATAACCCAGGATTTCCAGCGACTTGAACTCCTCTGGCGTCCAGTAACGCATCACCGGATGGTGGTGCGGCGTCGGCTGGAGATACTGGCCGATGGTGATCATATCGACCCGATGCGCGCGCAGATGGTTCAAGGCCTCGACCACCTGATCCCACGATTCGCCCAGACCGAGCATGATTCCAGACTTGGTCGGCACCGTTGGATGTTGCAGCTTGAAGCGTTCAAGCAGCGTGAGCGACCAGGCGTAATCGGCGCCGGGCCGGACATTGCGATACAGCGGCTCCACGGTTTCCAGATTGTGATTGAACACATCGGGCGGCTGGCTGGCGAGGATTTCCAGCGCCCGGTCCATGCGCCCCTTGCCGCGAAAATCCGGCGTGAGGATCTCGATCCGGGTGGCCGGCGAGCGCCGCCGCACGGCGGAAATGCAGTCGACGAAGTGCTGCGCGCCGCCGTCGCGAAGGTCATCGCGATCGACCGAGGTGATGACCACATAGCGCAGGCCCATGTCGGCGATGGTTTCGGCCAGGCTCTCCGGCTCGCCGGCATCGGGCGGCTTGGGGCGGCCATGGGCCACATCGCAGAATGAGCAGCGCCGGGTGCAGACCTCGCCGAGAATCATGAAGGTAGCGGTGCCGTGGTTGAAGCACTCGTGGATGTTCGGGCAACTGGCCTCCTCGCACACCGTCACCAACCGGTTGGCGCGCAGCTTGGACTTGAGCTGGGCGACGGCATTGCCGGCCGGGATGCGGACCCGGATCCAGCTCGGCTTGCGCAGCGTGGGGGCATCGGCAAAGGCGACCGGGCTGCGGGAAATCTTGTCCTCGCCGAGCTGCTTCACGCCCACTGCCGGACCGTCGGGGTCGACTACGGCCAGCGGAATGGTCTTGCTGTTGGGTTCGCTCATGACGATCCTGCGGAATTTCGGGGGAGTCGTGTGGTGTGGTCAGCCGCACGCGGCGACGGTCGGCGCGGCCAACTCGGGCAGCCCTGGCGTCCAGCGCGGCACAAACCCCAGCCGCCGGCCCAGTGCCTCGACCAGCGCGGGCTTCACCGGGGCCAGCCCGGACGGTCCGCCCAAGTCTAGCATCGAGGTCACCCGCAGCCCCTGAAAGCCGCACGGGTTGATCCGGTGAAACGGCTCCAGATCCATCGCCACATTCAGCGCCAGACCGTGGAAGCTGCAACCCCTGCGGACCCGAAGCCCGATCGCCATCACCTTGGCATCGGCGACATACAGTCCCGGTGCACCGGCACGCCGCTCGGCCTCGATGTTCCAGTCGGCCAGCACGTCGATCACCGCCTGCTCGATGCCGCAGACCAGGTCGCGCACACCAAGATTCAAACGGCGAAGGTCGAGCAGCGGGTACACCACCAACTGACCCGGCCCGTGATAGGTGACTTGCCCGCCGCGATCGACCTGCACCACCGGAATATCGCCCGGCAGCAGCACGTGCTCGGGCTTGCCAGCCTGGCCCAGGGTGAACACCGGATCGTGCTCGACCAGCCACAGCTCGTCGACCGTGGCCTCGGTGCGCTGATCGGTGAAGTGCTGCATGGCCCGCCAGACCGGCTCATACGGCTGCCGACCCAACTCGCGCACCCGGCAGTCCGGCCGAATCAGATCGTCCACTTGACCTCCGGCAACGCGCGAAGCGCCGCATGGGCGGCATCGTAGTGTTCCCGGCTCTCGGCCAGGAAGCTGACCTGCACCGACACATAGCGCCCGGCGCTGGATGCCCGCACCCGCACGCTCTCGCGCGCCACCGACAGACCGGCGGCAACCAGGGTATCCGGCACCAACCGCTCCAGCCCGCCCTCGGCCGCACCCATGGCGGAAATCTCGAAACGGCCCGGAAACTCGAAGCCGCGCGATTCGGCATTGTCTTGACCGCTCATCGGGCGATTATCGCGCATCTGTGCAGTCATCGCCTGTGCCAAGGGCGGGCCGGGACAGCCTGTACCGGCACGGCGACCGGGACCGTCGGGCCCCGAAGCGGATTGCAATCGGTGCCGGCGAAAACGTCAAAGCACAGGTTCAATCGGCATCGCGCTCGTGCAATGCGTCTCGCGCCCAGCGCCCATCACCGGCGGAACCGATGCGATCGGCCAGCGCGTCCAACGCATCCAGGGCATGCAACCCGCGTTTGCGTGCGTTGACGTAACGAGTGAGGTACTCGCGCACCAGGGCGTCGAGCGAGGTGCGCTCGCGCCGAGTTGCCTCGCGCACCTTTTGCAGCAGGTCATCGTCGAGACTCAGGGCGAGATTGGCCACTTCAATACCCTCCACGCCGTCCACAAAGTCACAGGACCAGTCTGGCACATGCACCGCCCAATCCTCACCCGGTTTACAAGCCACCTGGCACCGCGTCCCCGTGCCGGCCTTTCGGGCTTTCAGCTTATGCGCGCCTGGCCTCCTGCCACGCCGGCTCGCGGGCCAAAGCGGTGATCGGCTATCGGGATTTCCTAGGCAAGGCGTTGGTGGCTGAGCGAACCTGACCGGATGCGCGCCAGATAACCCAGGATCAGGTCGCGTGTACGGAACGTGCCGTGGGCCTTCAAGTCATGCTCGCGCACGATGGGGAAGGTGGACAGTATGTAATCGGCGTCGGCGTCGTCGAGGCCGTAGAGATGGAAGAACAGCGCGTCCAGGCGCGCCATGCGGTGGGCGCGATCGTCCGGATTCCAGACGAAGGGCGGTTTTACGCTGCCGTCCGCTTCCACGTGGCCGAGGTCGCGGGCGAAGGGGGCTAGGTCGTGCGCGGTGTAGGTCAGCGCCAGCACTTCGGTGCGGATGTAGTCGGCGATTTTCATGCCGCCGATGGATTGGTCGAAAGCGGTGGGGGCGATGACGGGGAGCTGTTCGAGGATGTACCAGTTAAGGTGTTGTCCTTGCACCTTCTGGCGGGCGACAAAATCGAACGCGAAGCTGCTGAGGTTGGCGAGCAGCAGTGCGGCATCCTGGGTTGGGAGCGCGAGAATGGGCAAGGTGTTGCCAAACGCACTCGCCGGAACAAGGGCCGCGATCATGGTGCGGACATTGGTAGGGGCTGTAACATCCTTGAATGCCAACACGGTTGATGGCAAATCAAAGCCTTCGACTTCCAGACGCTTCACCCAAAACTGCGGCACCGGATAACGATCCGGCCGTACTTTCACCGAATCCTGAATCGCCACCTGCTGCGCCGCGCGGTGGAGGTTGGCGGTGTTCATCACCACGTCGGCGGCGCGGTGGTCGTACATCTGCACCATCTTGCCTTCGTACAGCGGCACAGCTTCTTCGTCGCCCTTCATCCAGCGGTTGAGCGCCGCCGGCTGGAAGCCTTGCTGCCCCAGCTCGGCGCGGGTGAGGAACTTGTCCGAATCGTTGGTCATGTGAAACATGGTCACGTAGCGCACCGGCCAGGCGCGCTGCTCATCTTTGCCCGAGCGCTTCACCAGCACCGGATGGCTGCGATAGATCTGCATGGTGAGCTGGGCGTCGCGCGGGGTCTTGAAAATGGGTGCGGCGCCGGTGTTGGGGTTGACCAGTTGGAAGTCTTCGCCGCTGAGTTTCAGACTACGCTCGGGGTCGGCCAGTTCGGCCACGTCGTGCAGGTAGAAGGCGCAGCGCGTCTTCGCGAAACGGCGGTCGGTGCCACCGAAAACGAGGGCGCAGAATTTGAAGCGGGAATCCACGTCCGGGAAAAAGCCCTTCTTGTTTTCGAAGTCGTACAGCGCGGCCAGCCGCGCGGTGCCGTCTTCCTCGGGTGCGGTCAGGGTGCGGAAGAAGGCCGACGCCCCTTTGTCCGCCGCGATGCCGGACGGAGTGATCAATCCCACGATGCCGCCGGGCGCGACCAGCGCCTGTGCACGCTCGACGAACAGGCTGTACAGGTTGATGTCGCCACTGGACAACAGTGGGTAGTCGCCGCCCTCACGGGCCACTTTTGCCGCCGTCTCTGCCACTTCGCTTGCGGCTGTGTACTCGCGCCATAATGGGCTGCTTTTCGCTCTTTCCCCGGCAATCAGCCTCTTGCGGTCGGCCGCGCGGGCCTGCCGGGCAATTTCCGGCTTGCGCTCGGCAAACCATTCCACTTCCTGCAGCTTGATGCGATCCCACGGCGGATTGCCGATTACCGCGTCGAAGCCGCCCGCACTGTGTTGCCAAACCGTGGGGAAGGCCAGTTCCCAGTGCATAAAGCGCTCGCGCGTGGCGCGGGCAAGGGCTCGCTGCACGACACCGTGGGCTCTTTTCTGGCGATCATCGAACAATTTGATGCCCGCTTTACCGAGCAGGTCGATGGAGTCGAGCAGGTTGCTGCCGTATTCCTGGTTGAGCAATTCCGCCCAGGTTTTCTCGTAGTCCTTTTTCTCGGCCTTGCCAGCCCAGCGCTTGGCATGCAGGAAATCCAGCGCCCGCCAAAGCGGGCGAAGGCTGTCGTTGATCTGGTCCATCAGCGCCTTGGACTGGTGCGCTTCGGCAATGTCGATGTCGGTCAGGTCACCTATGACCTGCATCGTGGTGCGCGCCGAGTCCACTTGGCGCAAGTCGTTTTGCTGGAGCAAGCCGCCTTGGAGCTTGGCCAATTCCTCGGAGATGTGCCGGACCCGACCACCAAAAAGCGAGTCGCCATGGCGCAGGTGGTGATCGAGAAACGACAGCGGCGCGCCAACAGTGAACGTGTGCAGCCAAAGCGCAACCTTGGCGAGTTCCACCGCCATGGCATTTTTGTCGACGCCGAAGATGACGCGCTTGAGAATCATGCGGCGCACGATGTGGCGATCATCGAGCTGGCGCGGGTCGATTGCCCAACCGTGCTGGTCCGCAGCCCTCATGATGCGGCGCCGAATGTCGGCGATGCGCGCCATAACAGGGGACACCCAGGGGCGGCCCTGCTCGACCAAATGAGCGGCGAAGCCGCAGTCATTCACCGCTTCGGCCGTTTCCTGCGCGGTCTCCAGCACACGGTCAGCCAGCCAGTCCACCAGTGCGACCAGGAAATGACCGCTGCCCATGGCCGGGTCGCAGATCTTGAGCGTGAGGAAACGACTGGCCGGATCGCTACCGTCCAGGGCGTCCCATTCAGGGGGGTTGAGGTTGACTTTCTTCCGGAACCGGGTCAGCAGATCGTCGAAATCCCCTTTCCTTTCGGCAACCAACCGGCCAATCGCTTCGTCGAGGATCAAACGCACCAAAGCGTCATGGGTGTAGTAACTGCCGGAGCCCTTGCGCGCAAAGCCGGCTTTTTCCACGCCAAGTGCGCCGCCTTTTTGCTCCAGTCGGTATTCGAGCAGTCGCTCGTAGATGCCACCCAAGTGAGCGACCGAGAGGTCGCGGTAGTTGATGCGTGGCTTGGTGATGTTCTCGACGCGGCGCGAGAGCGCGTCGATGACTGGCGCAAGCTGCGCATCGGCCACCTTGGCGCGCGCTAGTACTGGCGAACGCGCAGATTCGAACAGTCCGCCGTTATAGGCAGGCATACCCACGGCGTCGTCGCCCTCCGAGATCAGCCGAAACAGGTCGGACAAGCTGTCCCAGTAGCGGGTGGATCGACCGGAAAGTGTTTTGCCGTCATCGCGCGCGAGAGCAACCGCATCGCGCAGCTCGGACAAGCTGTAGGGCGCATATCGCGCATCCATGACGGGCAGGAGCCGCCGGTCTTCCGCGTAAAACAGAAACAGCAGGCGGTAGAGTAAAAGCAGCGCCGCCTCGCGCAGCGCGTCCAGATACTCATCGGTGTATGCGCCCTGGGCCGTTTTGCGCGCTTCCGGGTCACCAGCGGCCAGGGCTGCACACAGACTGGGGAACACCTCGGTGAAAACGCGGTTGCCCAACTGGTCGGAAACGGTTTCCTCGTACAAGCGTGCTTCGGACAGGGCGATGGCGTGGAAGGTGCGGCGCTGGCTGTCCCATGCCTGTGGGTTGAAGGCATCGCGCCCGAACACCAGCCGGAACAGCTTGAGGCCGTGACGCGTTTCATAACTGTCGAGTTCGGGCTGCACGCCGGGCACACCCAGCAATCCAGCCAAGTCGATCTCAAAAAAATCCTCCGCGCGCGAGCGGGCATCCTGCCAGTAAAGCCGCCAGACCGTTCCGTTGGTGAGGATGCCCCATTTCACCGCGCGGTCGCTCATAACGTCGGCGCGGGACAGATAACGCAGCATTTGGGACGACGGCGTGCCGAAGTCGCGTTTCTTGCGATTACCCGCCCCGCTTTCTTCGCTCCGGTCGAGCTGACGCAGCCACCGCTTTGCTTCCAGCAGTGCGACACCATGCCGAGCACGGCCGTTGTCCGGGACTTTCAGCGCACGATCCTTCGCTGTTGGCTCGGCGAACAGAAGAAAATCCGGCACATCCTCCCTACCGGCGTCGGAGAGGTTAACCTGTGAGATCCAGGCTTCATTCCAGCCCAGCAGATCGATAACCGGCTCGATCAGTTCTTTCTCGGTCTGGCTTTCGTTGAGGGCCGAGGCGGCTGCAAACGGCGCGTAATACGCTTTGAGCCGATCAATGAACGCATCCAGGTCAGCGTCGGCCAAACCTTTCCAAGCACCAGTCTCCTGGATGCCGCGCAGTAAGAAATCTGTGGAAAAAAGTTGGCCTTGCATTGTGCTGGGTAATGTCTTGTTTCACGGGTGATGGCGCATGGTCGCCGAAGGTCAGACCTGTGTAAACGCATTCTTGGCAGGCATCGGCGGCAGAATCGGATGTCGCGTTCGTTGCTTGGTCGCGCCGACTGGGCGCGCGAGGTTGCGGCGTTCGAGGCATCGCGGGTTGCCTTCGCTGGAGTCGGTCGCGCCTTGCGCGCCGTCCGGCACGGCAGATGCAGCCGGCCGCGCACGCACTCAGCCGGCCGACGCCGGCGGTTTGACCATGGCTTTGAGCACCGAGAGCGCTTTGGTCAATACCGGGTCGTGGTCGGATGGCGCGGAGTCGCTGGCGGCTTCGGCTTCGGGCGGGGCTTGGCCGGTCGCTACCGGCTGCGTATCGGTTTCGGGCCGTGCAGCGGTGGTTTGGTGGTCGGCATCGGAGCCGGTGGGCTGGTCCGCTGGCTGGCCGGGCTGGCGCGGAGCGGCAGGGGTTTCGCCTTCGATCTCGTCCGCGCTCACCCGCTCGCCCAATTCCTCGCCGGCCGGGTCGTCCGTGCGCTCGCTGCCGATTTCGGCCAGTCGTTCATCTTCGCCTTCCAGGTGGCCGGGCAGGTCGCGCTCGCGCAGCCAGTCGGCGGCGTCTTCGGCAGCGCTGGCCTGTCGGTTGCTGGCCAGGATGTCGGGGGTGATGCCGCTGGCCTGGATGCTGCGGCCGCTCGGGGTGTAGTAGCGGGCGGTGGTGAGCTTGATGGCGTCGCCGTTGTCGAGCGGCAGGACCGTCTGCACCGAGCCCTTGCCGAAGGTGCGTTCGCCGATCACCACGGCGCGCTGGTGATCGCGCAGGGCGCCGGCCAGCACTTCCGAGGCGCTGGCCGAACCGCCGTCGACCAGCACCACCATGGGCGCGGCATTGAGCAGGTCGCCGCTGTGGGCGCGATACTCGCTGTTGGCGAACGGCTGCCGGCCGCGCGTGGAGACAATGACCGGGCTGTCGAGCGCCTTGGCATCGAGGAAGGCGTCGGCGGCTTCGACGGCGGCATTGAGCAGCCCGCCGGGGTTGCTGCGCAGGTCGAGCACCAGGCCTTTGAGGCCATCGTTGCCGGCCTCGGTCTTCAGCCGCGCCAGATGACGGCGCAGCTCGATAGCGGTGTCGCCCTGAAACACGCTCAGCCGCAGGTAGCCGTAACCCGGCTCCAGCATGCGGGCGCTGACGCTGGTGATGCGAATGGTTTCGCGCACTACGGTCAGCTCCAGCGGCTCCGGCTCGCCCTCGCGCAGCACGGTCAGGCCGACCCGGCTGCCGGGCGGACCGCGCAGCGTGGTCACCGCTTCGTCCAGGTTGTCGGAAAGGATCGACTCGCCATCGACCGCCACGATCACGTCGCCGGGCCGGATGCCGGCGCGGGCGGCCGGTGTGCCGTCGATCGGCGAGATCACCAGCAGGCTGCGGTCGGGTTGCAGCACCAACTCCACGCCAATGCCGTCGTACGCTCCGGTGGACAGTTCTTCCATGCTCTCCGACTGAGAGCGGTCGAGATAGGCGCTGTGCGGGTCGAGGTCGATCAGCAGGCCGCGAATCGCCGACTGCATCAGTTCGGCGTCGCTGACTTCATCGACATAGGCATCGCGAACGGTGCGGTACACGCCGACGTAGCGGCGGATTTCCTCCAGCGGGATGCGGGCCTCGCCTTCGGCAGCGGGCAGCGGGCCGGAGATGATCGCGGCTGGATCCGACGGCGCATCCGGCGCACCGTCCGGGTCATCGAATGCCTGCGCGGCAAGCGTGAGGGGCAGCAGGGTCAGCAGCAGGACTGCGCAACGCAAACGATTGGATCGGGCCATGGCGGGATTATGTTCCGGCGCCGGACAGAAACCAAATCGGCGGCGGTCGCGGCCGGGCGTGCCTTTGCGCTCAGCGCTTGCGCAGCCAGACCTTCGGGTCGACCGGCGCACCGGCCCGGCGCAGTTCGAAATACAGCGCCGAGCGGTCCAGGCCGCCCGAGCTGCCCAGGCTGGCGATCGGCTCGCCGGCACCGACCCAGTCGCCGGCGTTCTTCAGCAGTGCGTCGTTGTGGGCGTACAGGCTCAGCCAACCATCGCCGTGGTCGAGGATCAGAATCAGCCCGTAGCCGTTCATCCAGTCGGCGAACGCCACCCGGCCATGCGAGATGGCCCGGACCTCGGCGCCCGCGGTGCCGGCGATCAGCCAGCCCCGGGCCGTACGACCATTGCCCAACTTGCCGCCGAAGCCGGTGAGCAGCGGCCCGACCACCGGCCAGGGCAGTGCGCCCTGGCGCTGGGCCAGCGGGGTGCCTTCATCGAGCCGGCGCGGAATGTCGGCCAGCACATCGCGCAGTTGCTCCAGCAGTCGGGTCAGCGCTTGTTCGTCGCGGCTCAGTGCAGTCAATTGCTGACGCGCGTCGCGCTGGCGGGCGTCGAGTTCGGTCAGCAATGCCCGGCGCTCGCCGCGACGAGCTTCCAGCGCGGCGATGTCGGCCTGCTGGGCGTCCTTGGCGGTCGCCAGCGCGGTGCGCTCCTCCTCCACTTTCGCGCTCAGTTCGGCCAGCGTGCGCAATTGATCCAGCAGCGCCTGGATGCGCTCGCTGCGATCGGCCTGCAGGTAGCGGTGATAGGCCATCACCCGGGCCAGGTCGGCGATGCGGTCCTGGGCCAACAGCAGTTTGAGTTGCTCATGTCGGCCCAGCGCGTAGGCCGAGCGGACCAGCGCGGCCAGTGCCTCGCGCTGCCCGGACAGGCGGTCGGACAACGCTTCTTGCTCGCCCCGAAGTCGCGCCAGGGTGGTTTCGCGCTGGGCCAGCTCCGCCTCGGTGCCACGCAGTCGACGCACGGCCTCGGAGACCCGGCCGTCGGCCTGGCGCAGTTCGTCTTCGGTTTCGCCACGCTCTGCGGCAAGCGCGCGCTGTTGCTCGGCCAGGGTGGCGATCCGGGCGCGCACTTCGGCCAGTTTGCGCTCGGCGTCGGCTTCCTTGTCGTCGGCCCATGCCGGGCCGGATGCCAGCGCCAACAGCGCAAGTGCCGGGACGATCCGGCGCGCTGCGCTGCGCATCAGGGCGATGATCGTCGTGACAGGCATCGCCGGATCGCTTCGGGCGCTCAGAAAAACTCGACCAGCGAGTGGCCGGTCATTTCCGCCGGCTGCGCGATGCCCATCAGATGCAGCACGGTCGGCGCGATGTCGCGCAAGGCGCCCTCGGCACGCAGGCTGGCGGTGCGTCCGCAGTAAACCAGCGGCACCGGTGTGGCAGTGTGTGCGGTATGCGGCTCGCCGGTGATTGGGTCGCGCATCTGTTCCAGATTGCCGTGATCGGCGGTGACGATCATCTCGCCGCCGGCCGCAGCAATCGCCGAGCGCAGTTCGCCCAGCGCCCAGTCCACGGTTTCGGCGGCCTTCACGGCCGCCTCGAACACGCCGCTATGGCCGACCATGTCGGGGTTGGCGATATTGCAGACGATCGCGTCGAACCGGCCGCCGGAGATCTCCGCGCACAGCGCCTCGACCAATTCCGGGCAGCTCATCTCCGGCTGGAGATCGTAGGTGGCCACTTTCGGGCTGGGGATGAGGATGCGCGATTCACCGGGGAATTCCGCCTCGCGTCCACCGGAAAAAAAGAACGTGACATGGGCGTATTTTTCGGTCTCCGCGATGCGAAGCTGGGTGAGTCCGTGCTCGGCCAGCACTTCGCCTAACGTGTGCCGAAGATCGTCAGGCGGGTAGGCCACGGCGGCCGGCAGGCTGGCTTCGTATTCGGTGAGGCAGACGAACCGCGCCAGCGCGGGCGCCCGCTTGCGCTCGAAGCCATCGAACGCCGGTCGCACGAAGGCGGCGGTCAGCTGCCGGGCGCGGTCGGCGCGGAAGTTCATGAACACCACCGCATCGCCATCCTCTACCCTGGCGCCGTCGCCGATCACCGTAGCGGCGACGAATTCGTCGTTCTCGCCGCGCGCGTAGGCCGCTTCCAGCGCGGCCACAGCGGAATCGGCATGCTGTGCGGCGCGGGCTTCGACGATGGCGTTCCAGGCCAGCTCGACCCGATCCCAGCGCTTGTCGCGGTCCATGGCGAAATAACGACCGGTCACGCTGGCAATGGCTGCGTTGGGCAGCGCCCGGCAGGCGGCGTCCAGTCGTTTCAGGCTGGCCAGCGCCGAGCGCGGCGGCACGTCGCGACCATCGAGAAAGGCGTGTACGGCGATCCGCTTGACGCCGCGACGGGCGGCCAGATCGAGCAAGGCGAGAATCTGGTTTTCGTGACTGTGCACGCCGCCCGGCGAAACCAGACCCAGCACGTGCAGGGTGGCGTCGTTCGCGGCGTCGCAGGCGGCGCACAGCTCGCGGTTTTCGAAGAAACTGCCGTCTTCGATCGCGGCGTCGATCCGGGTCAGGTCCTGGTACACGATGCGTCCGGCGCCGATGTTCATGTGCCCCACTTCGGAATTGCCCATCTGGTCGTCGGGCAGGCCGACATGGCGGCCCTCGGTGTGCACCAGCGTGTGCGGGCACTCGGCCAGCATGCGGTCCCAGTTGGGAGTATCGGCCGCGCTGATCGCGTCGTCGTCGGCCGGCGGGTCGCGCTGCCCCCAGCCATCGAGGATCAGCAACAGAACGGGTTTCGGTCGGCTCATGGCGGTATTCCGGCTGGGACTTCCGTCACGGTGGCTTCCGGCACTGTGACGCGATGATGGTACGCGCCATTGTATCCGTACCCGCCACCCACCCCGCCGCCGGCACGGCCTGGCAAGGAGTCCATCATGCGCAATGTTCTGTTCATCGCCGCCCTGCTGCTGGGCGCCCCGATCATCGCCACGGCTCACGAAGACGGCGGCGAGAAGCTTGAGATCAGCAAGGTCAACGGCGCAGTCACCGCCGAAGCCGGGCACCGCTACAGCGAGCTGAGCACCGTCAATGGCGCGGTGCGCATTCGCGCCGAGGCCGAAGTGGATGAGGCCAGCACCGTCAACGGCAGCATCACCGTCGAAGACGGCGCCAAGGTCGGCAGTCTCGACAGCGTCAATGGCGCGGTGCGCGTCGGCGAGCGCGTCGAGATCAGCGGCAACATCGAAACGGTCAACGGAGGCGTCTCGGTCGGCACCGGCAGCCGGGTGGCCGGAGCGGTGGAGAACGTCAACGGCTCGATGACCCTGGAGGGTGCCGAGGTCGGGTCGATCGAAACCGTCAACGGCAGCCTCAACCTGGTGCGCGATGTCCACGTGCGGGGCGATCTCGTCGTGCGCAAGCCGTCGGGCATGCGCTGGTTCGGCTGGGGCACGCGCACCCCGCCGACCGTGGTGATCGGCCCCGGCTCGAAGATCGACGGCGCGCTGACCTTCGAGCAGGACGTGACGCTGTACGTCCACGAAACCGCGCAAACCGGCCCGGTAACCGGCGCCGAAGCGGTGATTTTCTCCGGCGACAGGCCCGACTGAGGCGCGCAAACCGGCCCGGCAATCGGCCCTGCGCCGACCGTCGCCGGCCGGATGAGGTGATCGCGGCCGGCATTGGCTATCATCGGGGGTTCTACCGCCACGAGGTAACCCCGATGCGACTGCCCCTTTTCGCCGCCGCGCTCAGCTTGACGCTGGCCGGCTGCGGCGCCGACACGCCGAACCAAGCCGCCGACACCAGCGCTGAAATCGCTGCCACCAACCACACCTTCGGCCCGGACATTTCCGCCGAGGACTTCTCGGTCATGGTCGAGACCCTGTCCAGCGACGAATTCGACGGCCGCGCGCCGGGCGGTCGTGGCGAAGAGCTCACCATCAACTACATTCGCGACCAGTTTCAGCGCCTGGGCCTGCAACCCGGCAACGGCGACAGCTGGTTTCAGACCGTACCGATGGTCGAAACCACGGCCGACACCGAAACCAGCCTGGTTTCGCTCGACCTCGCCGACGCCAGCCGGGTACTGAACTTCGGCAGCGAGATGGTGCTGGGCACCCGCACCGGCCAGCCTTCGGTGAGCGTGGAAGCCAGCGAATTGGTGTTCGTCGGCTACGGCGTCAACGCGCCCGAAGCCGGATGGAACGACTACGAAGGGCTGGACGTGACCGGCAAGACGGTGGTCATCCTGGTCAACGACCCCGGCTACCACGTCGGCGACGAGACCCTGTTTGAAGGCCGGCGGATGACCTATTACGGTCGCTGGACCTACAAATACGAAGAAGCCGCCCGGCAGGGCGCCGCCGCCGCGCTGATCATCCACGACGACTCCGGCGCAGGCTACGGCTGGGACGTGGTGAAGAACAGCTGGAGCGGTGCCCAGTTCGACCTGCCGGTCAGCGCCGACCCGGAACCGCGCCTGCCGTTGCAAGGCTGGATCACCACAGAGGTGGCCAAGGAGCTGTTCGCTCAGGCCGGTCTTGACCTGGAAGCCGAATACCGGGCCGCCAACAGCGCCGACTTCGAAGCCAAACCGCTGGCCGCGAAACTCAGCGCCACCGTCAACAGCTCCATCCGCGAGGCCGAATCGCGCAACGTGCTGGGCCTGCTGCCGGGCAGCGAGACGCCCGACGAGGTGGTGGTCTACATGGCCCATTGGGATCATCTGGGTAACCACGGCGGCCCCGATGGCGAAGACCACATTTACAACGGCGCCATCGACAACGCCACCGGCGTGGCCGGCATCATCGAGATCGCCGAGGCGTTCGCCAGCGGCGAGCCGCCCAAGCGCTCGGTGTTGTTTCTGGCGGTAACCCTGGAGGAATCCGGCCTGCTCGGTTCCAAGTACTACGTCGCCAACCCGGTGCTGCCGCTGGCCAACACCGTGGCCACCATCAACCTCGACGCGATGAGCGTTTACGGGCCGACCTCGGACTTCACCGTCATCGGCCTGGGCAATTCCGAACTGGAAGATATCCTCACGCCGATCGCCGCCAGCCAGAACCGGGCCCTGGTCGAGGAAGGCGCGCCGGAGAAGGGCTTCTATTTCCGCTCCGATCACTTCAATTTCGCCAAGGCCGGCGTGCCCTCGCTGTACGCCAAGGGCGGCAACGTGCACGTCGAGCACGGCGCCGACTACATCAGCCAGCAGGCCGCCGAGTACGGCAGCAATCGCTACCACAAGCCGGCCGACGAATTCGACCCGAACTGGGACCTGCGCGGCCTGATCCAGGACCTCAACGCCCTCTACGGCGTCGGCCGCGAGCTGACCGACTCCGGCAGCTGGCCGAACTGGTACGAAGGCAACCCGTTCCGCGCCGCACGTGAAGCCTCCCGCGCCGAGGCGAGCAACGCCGCCGAGTAAATCACCCTGCCATGGCCACGGATGGCCATGGCGCGCAGCGAACCTCGTGGCGACCACCCTGCTTGCCGTTTATCGATCCGGCAGGCCATGCCGATGAACTTGCGCCGGGCGAGTAGCCCGGTTTGGGCCGTCTGGCCGTAAGCCGGGACCGCCGGATGCAAAGGTTCTGGTGATGGATAATTCCCGCCGGTCAGCAGCAGCGCTCCTACTGGCCCTGGCTCTTGCACCGAATGGTCAGGACTCGCGATCGCCCCTGCTGCGATCCCTGTCGTCTCTCGCACCAGGAATTGAGACGTCGGACGGCTCTTGCAGGCGTCCGGGAATGCGAGGCAAGGGCAACGTTCCGATTGCCCGGCTTCGCTGTCGTCACCGACTCAGGCTACGAGACTGGATAGTGGGCCAGCCACAGCACGCACCGCTCAGCGCGCCACGCTGGCGAAGGCGCGGATCGCGGAGGCGGTTTCCGCCGGGCGCTCCATCTGCGGCATGTGGCCGCAGCCTTCCAGCACGACAAGCCTCGATTGCGGCAGGGCGGCGGACAGCAGCAGGCCGGCGCTGAGGTCGATGACCCGGTCGTCACGGCACCACAGCAGGCCGACCGGCATGGTCAGCTCGGACAGCCTGGACTGGAGCAGGAACACTTCCGGCTCGGCGCTGATGCGGGCCAGTACGGCGCGCTCGAAACTGTCGTTGGCGCGGCGCTGGGCGATCAGGGCGCGGTCGGCCGGCCACGGGATGAACGGGGGATCGGTGAACACCAGGGCGAGAAATCGATCCAGCGAAGCGCGGTCGCTGACTGCGAACGGATGGCCGGCGGCGCTGAGCGCGCTGGTGAACTCGGTGTCGCGAAAGCGCACGCCGGCCGACGACATCAGCACGATGCGCGGCGCCAGCTCGGGACGGTCGGCGGCCAGCACACCAACGATATGGCCACCCATCGAGTGACCAACCAGCAGCGCCGGCTGTGCATCCAGCGCCACGATGAACGCGGCCAGTCGCTCGGCCTGGGCGGCGATCCCGTAGTCGGCATCGGGCTGTCGGCTCGATGCATTCCAGCCGGCCAGATCGGGGGCGATCACCCGGTAATCGCGACGCAGATCGGCCATCAGCGGCAGCCAGCTTTCCTTGATGCCGGTAAAGCCGTGCGCCAGCAAGATCAGCGGTGCATCGGCCTGACCGGCTTCCAGGTAGGCCCAGCGGTGGTCGGCGGCATCGAGCGTGTGCTCGGTGGCGTCGGCGGCCCAGCGCAGGCGGGCGTATTCGGCGGCGAGCATCCAGTCCGGCCGCCAGGCCAACAGGCCGACCGCCACGACCAATGCGGCGAGCGCAATCATCAGCCAGCGGCGCACCGGTCAGCCTTCCTGGTCGCTGCCGGCACCGGCCTTGGCCTTGGCCAGCAGCGACTCGACCGAAGCCACGGTGATCGGGTGATAGCCGGGGCGGGCGGAGGCGAAAACCTGCTCGGCGAAGGCGCGGCCGTCTTCGGTGGCCACCAGCGCCTCATAGACCGGCAGAATCAACTTGCGCCGACCGACCCGCTTGAGGAAGGCGGCAATGGTCGGCTGGGCCTCGAAATAGCCACTGCGCACCGCAAGCGGAAACCAGCGCATGGAAATCTCGCCGTTGCGGCTGGCGGTGAAGCGGAACACGTCGTCCAGCTCCAACAGTTGCGCGGGTTCGAGCGTTTCCGGCAGGCCTTCAAGGAAATGCAGCCATTCCTGGGTGACCCATGCGTCGGTGGGCAGATCGCGGGCGGCAACTCTCCCAGCCAGCCAGCGCGCCCGAGCCTCATCGACCCGGGCGAACCGGGGGCTCTCGGTTTCGGGGGCGCCTTCCGGAATGCCGGAGCCGCGCAGCCAGGCGTTCAGTTCTTCGGGGCTAACCGTGTCGGGCGATTCGGCAATCAGCTGCTCGTTCAGGTACTTCTCGAACTCGGCCGTGTCCACGCTCTGGAAAGCGTGACTGTCGAACCAGCCGCGCAGGAATGGATCGAAACGCTCGCGGCCGAACCGGCTCTCGAGAAAGCGCAGAAACCAGGCACCCTTGTCGTACGGCACGGCAGTCAGCGCGTCGTCCGGGTCGATGCCGGGCAGCGGCTCCAGCGCCAGCCATTGCCGCTCGGCCGGCAGTTCGGCCAACTCGGCCCTGAGACCGTTCTCGCTGATCACCCGCTCCATGGCCGCCTGCTCGGCGCCGAAAACCGCCTCGACGACACGATTCTCGACGTAGCTGGTGAAGCCCTCGTTGAGCCACATGTCCTTCCAGCTGGCATTGGTAACCAGATTGCCCGACCACGAATGCGCCAGCTCGTGAGCGATCAGCGCCACCAGGGATTTGTCGCCCACGATCACGGTGGGGGTGATGAAGCTCAGGCGCGGGTTTTCCATGCCGCCGAACGGAAAACTGGGCGGCAGGATCAGCAGGTCGTAGCGGCCCCAGCGGTAGGGGCCGTAGAGTGCCTCGGTGGCCTGGATCATCGCCTCGGTGTCGGCGAACTCGGCCACCGCCGCGTCGACGGTGGCAGGCTCGGCCCAGACCCCTGCGCGCCCGGAAATCGGCTTGAACACCAGATCGCCGACCGCGATCGCCAGCAGATAGGATGGAATCGGCTGCGGCATGCGGAACTGGTAATCGCCGGTGCGCGCGGTATTCGGATCGTTGTCGGCGCTCATCAGGGCGATCAGCTCGGGCGCCGTGGATATCCGCGCCCGATAGGTAAACCGGACCGAGGGCGTGTCCTGCAGCGGCACCCAACTGCGTGCGTGGATGGCTTGCGACTGACTGAACAGGAATCCGTGCTTGCCGCCAGCGGTCATCGACGGCTCCAGCCACTGCAGACCGGAAGCCGTCGGCGCGGTGCGGTAGCGGATGCGCACCACTTCATACGGCTGACTCATGCGGATCGCCAGCCGGCTGCCGAAGATCGGGTCGGCCTCGGCCACCGAAAAATTCAGGCGCTTCCAGGCGCCATCGCCGGACTTGCCCAGCACCTTGTCGATTTCCAGCTCGCGGCTGTCGAGCACCAGTTGCCGATGCTCGGGGTCGATCCAGTCCAGCCGCAGATCGGCGCGACCGGACAGCGTGCGCTTGGCGAAATCGACATCCAGATCGAGGGCGATATCGGCGATGCGAACCTTGTCGGGCTCGGAATAGCTGTGCTCGTCGGCGGCACGGGCCGGCGCCAGTGACCAGGCGATGACAAGGATCAAGGCCGAAAACGGGGCGAATCGCATAATGGAGTCCACGTGTTTGTTACCGTTCAAGTCTAACCGAGCTGGCCGGTACTCCGGTCACGGGCCAAGGGGGAGTTTGTGAACAAAGCCGAATCGAAGCGCGCCATCAGCGGTCTACAGGTGATCCCGGACAGCGCCGCCCTGGCGGCCTATCTCGGCAAGGCAGCGCATGGCGGCGAGGTCTGGACCGACTCGATCTGGCGGGCCGACGTCGAAACCATTCACGACCGGACCGGCATTCCCCTGGCCCAGTTGCAGACCTGCGAACGGCTGTCGGTGCCGGTACTGCTGCCTGAAGCCATGGCCGCCGAAGCCGACGCCCTGGCCCTGATGTCGCCGGAACAGGCGCGCGAACGGCGCGCGCTGCCGCTGCGCATCGAAGACGGCCTGGTGGCCGTGGCGATGGAAGACCCCATCGACGGGGCCAATCTGACGGCACTGGATTTTCTGTCCCGGCACCGCATCGCCCCGCTGCTGGCGCCGCGCCGGGCGCTGAAGGAGGCCTTGTCGCGGTACTACGATCGGGTCGAGGACGCCCGCATCGCCAGCGAGCTGGGCCTCGATCCGGCGCATCTGAACCGGGTCACCGAGCCCGACGACGCCGAACGGCTGGCCCGGCAGAAACCCATCGTCCGGCTGGTCGCCGAACTGATCTCCGAGGCGGTGCGCCGTCGTGCCTCCGATGTCCACGTGCGCCCGACCGTCGAGGGTGCCGATCTGCTGTTCCGGATCGACGATGAACTGGTGCCGGTGCGCCAGGTGCAGCGCGCCCTGGTGCCTGCCCTGATCAGTCGCATCAAAGTGCTGGCCAGCATGAATCTGGCCGAGCATCGCAAACCGCAGGACGGCCGCAGCAGTTTCACGCTCGACGACGGCCGCAGTATCGACCTGCGCATGTCGGTGATGCCGGCAGTGTTCGGCGAGAGCATGGTGGTGCGCCTGCTGGACACCGAGGAAAGCCTCAAGAGTCTCGATCAAATCGGCTTCACTGCCGACGATGCGCAGCGTCTGGACGATCTGATGAACCGAAGCCACGGGATGTTCCTGGCCACTGGCCCAACCGGCTGCGGCAAATCGACCACGCTCTACGCGATGCTGCTGGAGCTGCGCAAGCAACGCATCAACATCCTCACCATCGAGGATCCGGTCGAGTTCTACATCGAAGACATTCAGCAGATGCAGGTCAACCGGGCCGCCGATTTCACCTTCGCCAACGCGATGCGCAACTTCCTGCGCCACGATCCGGACGTGATCATGGTCGGCGAAATCCGCGACCGCGAAACCGCCGACATCGCCGTCGAGAGCGCGCTCACCGGTCACCTGCTGCTGTCCACGCTGCACACCAACACCGCCGCCACCACCATTGCCCGCCTGCTCGATCTGGGCGTGGAAGCCTTCCTGCTGCGCTCCTCGTTGCTGGCAGTGCTGGCCCAGCGGTTGGTACGGCTGAACTGCCCGCATTGCGCGGTGCCGGAGGCCCCTTCGGCGCACATCCGCGAGCTGCTCGGCGTCGGGCTGGAGGAGTCGTTTTCGATCGGTGCCGGCTGCCCGCACTGCGAGGGGCTGGGCGTGTTCAAGCGGGCAGCGGTGTACGAATTGCTGGAGGTAACGCCGGAAATTCGGCAATTGATCGTCCCCGGCGCAGAAGCCGACCGCATCCACGCCCAGGCGCTGGCCCAAGGCATGACCTCATTGACCCAATCGGCCGTGGCAATGGCGCGGGCGGGCCGGATTTCGCTGACGGAAGCCTACCGGGTGCGCGCGGACTGAGCGAGGCCGGTCGATGTCTCGGCCGAGCCTCACGCTCCCCGCTTCCCGATTCCCGATTCCCCGGAGAAGCACCCGCAGATGCTTCCCCGGTCGCTCGTCATTGGGCCGGCGAACTCAGGTTGGTCAGGAATCCGCCTGGCGTCGCCATCAGGCTCTGCACCTCGGTACGCGTCGTCGAGGACACCCGCAGCCGCCAGCGGCCTTCGCCCTGGCCCAGGGCACCGATCAATCCCTTGTCGCCGTTGCCGTTCTCCAGATCCGCCGCGCTTAGCTCCACCGAGCGGCTCGAACCCAGGTCGATCACCAGCGGGCCACCGGGCGCCGGCTGCCCGGCATCATCAGTCGCTTCGATCAGCACCTGGGCCTGCTCGCTCTCGCTCAGGTTCACCAGCCGCAACAGACTGCGCTGCTCGGTGTCGGCCGCCGCATGGAACAGCGGCACTTCGGCCACCAGCCGGGTCGGTCGCGGGGCCGCCTCGCTGAGGTTGGTCAGGAACCCGCCCTGCGTGCGCAGCAGGTTCATCACTTCCAGCGGCCCACCCGAATTGATGACCAACCGCCAGCGGCCTTCGGCCGGACCCAGCGCGCCCGTCAGTCCTTTGTCGGCATTGCCGTTCTCGATGTCGAACGCATTGAATTGCTTGGCCTCTCCCGGCCCGAGATCGAAACGGATACTCGGCCGCGGTGCCGGTGTGCCGATGTCGTCGATTCCGGTGACAATCACCCGGCTGCTGGCGTTGGAACGGTTGACCACGCGCACGAAAGATTCGCCGTAGGCATCGCCGAGCGGACTGATGGTGAGTACGTGGCTGTCGCTGTCCGGATCGCCCGAACCACGCGGCACCGTCTCGCTGAGATTGGTCAGGAAGCCGTCCGGGGCGCGAATCAGGCTCATCACCTCCAGGCTCAGCGGCGACTCGAACAGCAACCGCCACTTGCCCTGTCCCGTTCCCAACGCGCCCTGCAATCCCTTGCCCGGATTGCCGAACTCGTAATCGCTGCTGTTGAACTGGAGCGATTCGTTGGCATCCAGATCGAAGCTGAGCATGCCACCCGGCGCCGGCTGGCCGGCATCGTCCAGCGCCCGAACCGTCACCGGTCCAGCCGCATTCGAGCGGTTGACGACCCGAATGAAGCTCTGCTGGATCGGGTTGGTGGCCGGATTGGCGAACAGCGCTTCGAACTGATCGGGGCCACGCTTTGTGGTGGTCGCGCTGACATTGGTCAGGAAACCGTCCGGCGTCTCGATCAGACTCATCGCCGCGACCGGCAGGCTCGAACCGACCCGCAACTGCCACTTGCCCTGGCCATCGCCGAAGCGACCGGTCAGGCCCATGTCCGTGTTGCCCTGCTCGATGTCCTGCGCGCTCAGATGCACCGCCGACTGCGCCGGCAGTTCGAAGCGCACCCGGCCCTCGGGGGCCTCGGCACCGCTGTCGTCGAAGCCGCGCAGCTCGACCGTCACCGCCGCATCGTTGGGGTTGATCACCCGCAGCGAACCCACTTGGATGGTGTTGCTGGCCGGATTGAGGAAGAACACCCGCTGCTGGAAGTCGAGATCGCTGCCCTCGGCACGAACCGGTCCGACCGGGTCACTGACCACACGCTCGGGCGTCAGGCGGCCATCGATGTAGCTGACTGCCACACTGAGGTGGAAACCGACATCCAGATCGCTGACGGTGTACTGATCGCTCTCGGCGCCAATGATCGGCTCGCCGTCGCGCAGCCACTGGTAGCTGAACGGCCCCAGCCCGTCGAGGTCGGCCAGCATGGCGGTCGCCGTCAGGGTCTGGTACTCCACCGCCGGACCGGTGATCACCACCTCGCCGGTCGGCAAGCGATTGTCGCCAGCCAGCACCCGCCGGGGCGCACTGGTGACCGCCTCGGCCGTGCCCTGACCGTCGATGTAGCTGACCGTCACGCTCAGATCCTTGCCGACATCGCCGTTGCCGATCGCAAAGCTCATCGCCGTGGCGCCCGGAATGGCCGCGCCATCGAAGCGCCACTGGTAGCTGAAGGGTCCGAGCCCATCGTCATCGGCCAAGCTGCTGGCATTGGCGCTGACGATCTGGCCGCGCTCGACCGTGCCATTGATCGTCACCGCACCGGTCGGGGCATCGTTGACATTGGCCACCGGCGCCGTCGGGCCACCCACGAACGGGCCTTCGGCGGTGCCTTGCTGGTCGGTGTAGGTCACCACCACCGACATCACCGCGCCGACATCGGCGTCATCGAGGGTGTAGATCGCGAACACCGCGCCGCCGATCGCCGCCCCATCGCGTCGCCACTGGTAGTTCAGCGGACCCAGGCCATCCGCATCGGCCAGGGTGCTGACCGCCGTCAGGGTCTGATCTTCGGTCGCCGTGCCGCTGATCGTGATGCCGCCGGTCGGCACATCGTTGATGTTGGCCACTGGACCGACCGCCGCGCTGGCCACGCTCTCGCCCGTACCGCTGCCGTCGGTGTAGCTGGCGGTCACAGTGATCAGCGCGCCGACATCGGGATCGTCCAGCAGGTAGGTGTTGGCGGTCGCGCCGACGATCGGCACGCCGCCGCGATTCCACTGGTAGCTGATCGGACCCAGGCCATCATCATCGGCCAGCGTGTTGCTGGCGGTCAGGGTCTGGTCCTCGGTCGCCGTGCCGCTGATCGTTACCGTCCCGGTCGGCAGATCATTGATGTTCGCCACCGGACCGACCGCCGCACTGGTCACGCTCTCGGCCGTGCCCTGGCCGTCGGTGTAGCTGGCGGTCACCGTGATCAGCGCGCCGACATCGGCATCGCCCAGCAGGTAGCTGGTGCCGGTTGCGCCGACGATCGGAACGCCGCCGCGATTCCACTGGTAGCTGATCACACCCAGGCCATCAGCGCCGAACAGTCCTTCAACGTCGTCCAAGGTGTTGCTGGCGGTCAGGGTCTGGTCTTCGGTCGCGGTGCCGCTGATCGTCACGCTGCCGGTTGGTGGATCGTTGACATTGGCCACCGGCGCCGTCGGGCCACCCACGAACGGGCCTTCGGCGGTGCCTTGCTGGTCGGTGTAGGTGACCGCGACCGTGAACGTGGCGCCGACGTCAGCATCGCCCAGCACGTAGGTGCTGGCGGTGGCGCCGACGATGTCCACTAAATTGCGCCGCCACTGGTAGTTCAGCGTGCCGATGCCATCGGCATCGACCAGGGTGCTGACCGCCGTCAGGGTCTGGTCTTCGGTCGCCGTGCCGCTGATCGTGATGCCACCAGTCGGCACATCGTTGATGTTGGCCACCGGGCCGACCGCCGCGCTGGTCACGCTCTCGCCCGTACCGTTGCCGTCGGTGTAGCTGGCGGTCACCGTGATCGACGTGCCGACATCGGCATCGCCCAGCAGGTAGCTGTTGGCCGTCGCGCCCACGATCGGAACGCCGCCACGCCGCCACTGGTAGCTGATCAGTCCCAGGCCATCGGCATCGGTCAGGGTGTTGCTGGCGGTCAGGGTCTGATCCTCGGTCGCCGTGCCGCTGATCGTCACCGTCCCGGTCGGCACATCATTGACGTTCGCCACCGGACCGACCGCCGCACTGGTCACGCTCTCCGGGTTGCTCTGGCCATCGACATAGCTGACCGTCACGCTGATCAGGGCACCGACATCGGCATCGCCCAGCAAGTAGGTGCTTGCCGTCGCGCCCACGATCGGCACGCCACCACGGCGCCACTGATAGCTGAAGGCACCCAGGCCATCGGCATCGGCCAGGGTGCTGGTATTGGCCGTGAGGGTCTGGTCCTCGGTTGGCGTGCCGGTGATGGTCACCGCGCCGGTCGGCGCGCTGTTGAGCGCCACCGTGTGCACCGAGCCGGTCGTGAAGGCCGCCGTGAAGCCCGCATTGCCGTTGCCGAAGGGGCCGCCGGCACCATGCGGCTGACCGAAAATCGTCCGCGGGTTGGCATCGACAATATTGGTGTTCGGCCTGACATCAAGCCGAATCGTGCCGTTGCCAGCCAGGGCGTTGACCGTGATCCGATAACGGCTGTTGGGGCGAAAACCTACCGGTGTCCCACCGACTTTCTCTACCAGCGCGACCGTACCCGATGCGCCTCCGGTCGTGGCCAAGACGAAGTCATCGGTGGTAACCGAGTTGCCTCCCGTCAGATCGGTATTGAACATCCACTCACTGAACTGGACCATGAAGGTCACGCTGGTAGCGGTTGCCGCCGGAGCGCCCTCCAGAATGATCGACGCGACCCGAGGCGGCACAGGCGCAACGCAGGAGGTTGGGCCTGGACTGAAATAGGCACATAGCTCTCCACCATCGGAAGAGCAATAGAACGTGGTTCGACAGGTTCCGCTGAACTGCGGCTTGCCGGCAAAGCTTGCCAGCGGCGCGCTGTCGGCGGCCGTGATGAGTCGAGCCGCCCCGCTGTCGTTGCTGACGTGGCTGCTGCCCAGGGCCTTCTTCAACGCCTGAAAGTCGTCCCCCGACAACACCGCGCGCAGCGCCTTGTTGTCCTGCTCGACCGGCGGCTTCGAATCGGTGGGCGCGGGCGCGACGGTGAACGCGCCGAAGCCGGCATCGACTTCCGATGCGTCCGTGGCATTCAGATCGAGTGAGTAGCGATTGCCCTCGGTGATGCGCTGGTAGGTGCGCTCACCCTGTCGACCGCGCGAACTGGCCGAGGAGGCGGCTCCCAGCACCGGCATTGGCGCAAGCGCCACCAGGGCTGGCAGCACGTGCCGCCAGGCTTTCTTCGACATGGAACCCTTGGGGCGACCTGCCCGCTTGCTGCCACCGCTCATTCGAACTCTCCCTTTCGCAACTGAAGCGTGACGCGATGAGTTGATCGCCATCGCGGGCCCAGCAATCGCTGGATACATGGACCTCTCGGGCCAAGGCGTGATCTTAATCAGCGGTTGTTGCCACTTGCAATCAGCGAGACTGTGCCCGCGCCAAATCAGAACACCACGACGTTACCCACCCGCGCATCGTCCCATTCGACGATGTCCGGAAAACGGCTCCCAGGCAATAGCGCCACATCGTAAATTTGCGAGACATCTCCCTGAAACGCCAAATGCGCGACCGGGCGGCCACTGTCGAGGTCCACCACCCACAGCCCGCACTCGGTCTCACCGGTCGCAATCGGAGGTGGCTGCATAACTTCGGAGACTCGCGCCTTGGACAGTCCCACGAACATCAATGGCCCGACAAAGGCCAGGCCGCGGGTGAATCCGGGCAGTTCGACCACGGTTCGGCAGGTACCATTCAGCGGATCGTAGGCGCAGACCTTGCCACGTCCCGACTCGCAAAAGTACACCTCGTCGCGATACCAACGCGGCGAATGCGGCATGCACAAGTCGGACAACAACACGCGATTGTCAGCCACGTCCATCAAGGTGCCATCGAACCGGTCACGCTCGCGCCAGGCGTTGGCGACATCGCTGCGGCAAAAGGTGGTGACGAATGCGGGCAGGTCGTTGCGCATCGCCATGCCATTGAGGTGACAGCGGTCCTCCGGCACCAGCTCGCTGATGAAATTCGGTTGCCAGCGCGGCACGAAGCTGGACTCGGGATCGAACGTGCACAGGCACGAATACATCGAGTTGACCGCCCACAGGCCACCCCGACCCCAGGCGATGTCGTGGATGTTGATCATCCCGCTGACATGCGAGGCGCGCGGCATGAAGCAGGCGTCGCGACGCGGGTCGCCCTCACCGGCCGCCAGCCCGGCGTCGTTGCGCCGATAGTCGAGGACCTGCGCCCAAATGCCCAAGACCAAACGGTCGGGGCGTATCGCCAGCCCCATCGGGCGCGGAAACACCTTGAGATCGGTGTCGATTTGCGCTCCGTCGCTGCGCACCACCATCATCCGGCTGGCCTGATACGAGGTCAAAACCACGCTGGCGCCCAGTGCCTGCAGCAGCATGGGCAAATTGGCGCTGTGGGTGCTGGAGAAATCGAAGGGCTTGGGGTTCGCCGTCGGGTCGGCGTCGGCACCCTCCGTCGCGCCCTTCGGGTGCGGTTTGTTGTCGGCACTCAAGGCGAAGCCTCCAATTGCTTTGCGGCTTGCTCGAACGCCGCCTCCGGTGCGAGCGCACCGAACCCGTGCGCTTTCACTCCGTCGTCCGCAGATGCTGACAGTGGAGCGGCCGATTCCCTCAGAATGCGTCGCACATCACTGGCATGCAGATCAGGATAGGCCGACCACAGCAGGGCCGCAGTACCCGCCACCACCGGCGTCGCCGCCGAGGTCTTGCCGAGGAACGAGGGCTGACCGTCGGCGCGTCGCGGCAACACGGGAAGCATCGAGGGTGCGGCGATATCGACGCCGCGACCAAATGCACCGACCACCCGGCCGCGATGATCGAGCGCCGTGACCGAAAGCGTGCTGTCGAGATTGGCGAGGCTGTCCTTGCCACCGCTGTCGTAATGACGATTGCCGGCCGCGACGACAAACAGCATGCCGCGACCGTCACGACCGGCCACGCTCAGATGGGTCAACAGATCGGCCACGGGGGCCAGCACCAGCGGATCATCCCACGGGCAGACAACGACATCGGCGCCAGACTCGACCGCCTGATACAGGGCGGCGATCAGTTCGGAGGTCCAGGTCGAGCGCAATGCAATGGAAATCAACTCGACTCCCGGCGCAACACCGCGCAGCCGGTGCTCACCATCGACGGCCGCGATCACGCTGGCGACCCGGGTGCCGTGGCCCTGGCCTGGGCTTGCGCTGGGTAGGGCGCGGATATCCGGCCAGGGGTCTCGGAGGGTGACCGGTCGGGCGCTCAATCCGGGCACGGCCGGATCGACCGCGGCGTCGATGATCGCTACACGCACACCCGAGCCATCGCCCCGCTGCCATAGCGGCTCGATCGCCAGGGCATCGACCAGCGAAAAGTCGGCTTGATCGTAGTGCGGCTGGACGACGGCCGAAGCACCGCCAGCGAGTTCGACCTTGAGCAGATCCGGCCAGGCACCGCGCACACCCGGCAGGGCGGCCAACAGGCTCAGCCAATGCGGCATGGCATCGGCACTCGGTGCTCGCACGGCATGATAACGAATGCCATCGAACGTCCCGAGCAGGCTGCCGGCATCGGCCAGGCCGGCAAAGCGACCGGCATGGGCCGGCGCACCCGGCTCGGTCGCGACCACCATGACACTGCCGACCGCCAGACCCAGGGTCGGGTCGAAACGGTACAGCCGCAGCGATTCATCGGCGAGGGCCGTGGTCAGGTGCGGATCAAGCAAGGGCAGTTCGAGCGACTGACCATCGTGCTCAAACCGAAGCAGCGCGTCTTGATCATCGACACGGGCGTGTGCCGGCCCATGGATTGCCCATGCGAGCATCACCAGCAAACCCAGGGCAGTGACGGCCCACCAGTCGGCGGAACGCACCGCGCTACCGACGGTTGTCGGCAAGCGATGGCGCCCGTTGCAATCCGGCCTCACGAACGGGAGGGGAAAATCCCATTCATCGCAATACAGAAATTCAGCGCCAGATATGGCTGCTGATTCTCATGCGACTGGCTGCCACCTGAAGGCGTCAGCATGTTGGGTGACATGGGTACGCGGGCACCGGGATTGTTATTGAGAATTCGAACGATATCCTGCCCCTGAACCGGGGTATCGACACCGAGCGCATCCCCAGCCAGTGGGATGTTGTTCTGCCCTGGTCGATTGACCCCCGCCATGCCGTGAGTATGGCTCGGCAGTTCCGCGTTCAACAGCGTCACGCTCGCACTGCCACTGGCCTCGCCCAGCACTCGCGGTGTCAGTCCAGGCCCGCTGCCCTGCTGCATGGGCGAGCGGCCCATCAGATTGGGCAGGCCGAAGTTGCTCGTGCCATTGCCACCATAGGTCGTGCCCAGAAGGGAAAACAGGGCGGTGTTCTGCGAGATCGGCAGGAGCTGGCCATTGCAGAATGCCCAACCCCTGGGGGCGAAGTTGAGCGCCCAGATTCGCACTTCAGCGATGAAAGGTTCCGACATCGGTGAATCTCCTTTAAGTGGGCATGGTGCTTGAGCCGTATCGATGTGGCCAATCACTGTGCCCGGTAATCGAGCCGGCTCAACTCTGGGACGGGAATATGCCGAACAAGGCGATGATGAAGTTCAGACACAGATAGGGCGCCATATTGTCATGCGCCTGGTTGCCACCATCAGGCGCGACCAGATCCGCTCGCATGGCGGCCGTCGGCGCCGTACCACTGATGAATACCGCATCCATGGACTGCGCGGCCAACACCGCGCCGGCGGGAGAACTGGCAGTCGCGGCAGTCCCGCTGGCGAGCAGAGTATGGGTGTGGGCCGGCATCTGGCTGCTCAGCAAGGTCACGTCTTCCGTACCATGCTGCTGACCGACGATCCGATTGCTAAGCCCTGGCCCCTGGCCTTGGCCGACCGGGATGCGACCCCGCAAGTCCGGCAGGGCGAAGGTGGTCTGGCCATCGCCGCCATAGGTGGTGCCGATCAGGGCAAACAGGGCGTCGTTCTCGCTGATCGACTGCAATTGGCCCCAGCAGAATGCCCAGCCGTTGGGCGCGAAATTGCCCGCAAACATCCGAATTTCGCCGATGAAGGGATCCGACATGTGCAACTCCTTGGGTTGCGTCCATCGACGGTCAGCGCCGACGGCCGTATACGCTCAGCTACGTGACGGGAACACCCCGACCAGGGCGATGCAGAAGTTCATCACCAGGGACGGTTGAAGATTGCTGTGCGGCTGGCTGCCGCCGGTCGTACCAACCGAGGCTGGGTTGAGGGGTACGGCCGCCGTTGGTGGACCATAGGCAGAAACAGCACCAGAGGTTGATACAGCATCTGCAAAGACAGCGTTTTCAAACTGCAACACTGCCCCGACATCACTCGTCGCACTCACCACATGCGTATGCTGTGGCATCTGCGACGACAGCAAGGTCACCGACTCGACACCGGCCATGGCGCCCTGCGGAATGTTCGTCGAGAGATGCACTGGCGTTCGGCCACGCAGATCCGGCAGGTTGAAGGTGGTCTGGCCATTGCCGCCGTAGATCGCGCCGATCAGCGCGAACAGCGCCTGATTTTGCTCGATCAACAGAGTGCGGCCATCGCAGAAGGCCCAGCCCTTGGGGGCGAATGGAAATCCGAACATGCGGATCTCGCTGATATATGGTTCTGCCACTGTGCGCCCCTCCGTGGTATGCCAGTATGCTGGCGAACCGAGTCTGGATCACGCCGAACGCCATGGCAATAGCGGACCACACACACGTTGGTGAAAACCTCTCACTACGTGCGATGACGCCTGCCGACCGGCAGTTCCTGCGCGTGCTTTACCGCAGCCTGCGCGAGGAAGAGCTTGCCCGACTGCCCGCGGAATGGGTAGAGCCGTTTCTCGATCAGCAGTTCGATGCCCAAATGCATCACTACACGACCTACTACGACACCTCGCGCTACGCCATCATCGAGCGCGACGGCCGGCCCATCGGCCGGCTGTTCGTCGACCGCTGGCCGAGCGAAATTCGTGTCGTCGATATCGGCCTGCTGCCGGAGTTTCGCGGCCGGGGCATCGCCACCGTTCTGTTCGGGCAGTTGTTCGACGAAGCGGACCGAGACGGCCTGATGGTGTCGATCCATGTCGAGCGCAACAACCCGGCCAGGCGGCTGTATGAGCGGCTGGGCTTCATCGCCCGTGAAGTCGGCAACGAGGTCTATCTGCTGATGGAACGCGCCGCGCCGAAGTCGTGATGCGACGGGCCGCGAGCGCCCGTCGCGCGCCACCATCGTTCAATCGCGACGCCGGTTGATGACGACTTCGAACGCGGTGTAGCTCTTGGGCGAGACAAAAAGATCGTGCTCGCCGAGCTGCCCGTGGGAGATGCGATAGATGCCCTGAGGCATCGAAATCGGCTGCTCGCTGGTCAGCACGAGCGCGAACGAATCCCACTGATCGCCGTGCATGGCCGAGGTTTCCAGCGTGGAAAGCGCGAGCGTTGCGGCATTGCCCTGGTCATCGGTCAGGGTGACCGATTCGCCGAGATGGCGACTGAGTGCGGCATGGTCGAGCGGTGAGGCCGACATGGGCGATCGAACTCCGTTTCGGTGCGGCGTCAGACCCGATAGCCGCTGTGGATGGCGACGATGCCGCCGGTGAGATTTCGGTAGCTGCACCGTTCGAGGCCGGCCGCTTCCATCATCGCCTGAAGCTCGGCCTGCGGCGGATGCTTGCGAATCGATTCGGCCAGGTACTGATAGCTGTCGGCATCGCCGGCAATCAGCCGGCCCAGACGCGGCAGCACCTGAAATGAGTGAAAGTCGTAGATCGGCTTGAACCAGTCGGCGGTGACCTCGGAAAACTCCAGGATCAACGCGCGGCCACCAATTTTCAGCACACGGTGCATCTCGCGCAGCGCGGCGTCCTTGTCGGTCACGTTGCGCAGCCCGAAGGCGATAGTCACGCAATCGAAGCTGGCGTCGGGAAACGGCAGCGCCTCGGCGTTGCATTGCACGTAGTCCAGGCCCGCGACCTTGCCGCGATCGATCATCCGGTCGCGTCCTACCCGCAACATGTCGCCATTGATGTCGCCCAGCACCACGCTGCCGGAATCGCCTACCCGTTCGCGCAGCAGCGCGGCGATATCGCCGGTGCCGCCGGCCAGATCCAGCACCCGGTCGCCGCGGCGCACGCCGGCGGTGGCGACGAAGTAGCGCTTCCAGACCCGATGAATGCCGAGCGACATCAGGTCGTTCATCCGGTCGTAGCTGCCGGCCACGGAGGAAAACACCGCGCCGACCAGCTTCTGTTTTTCGGTGGCCGGTACGTCGCGGAAACCGAAGTGGGTGGTATCGGGCTTTTCGGATGGCGTTGGCATGGGCGGGATTATCGCACCAAGCGGCCTTGCGTCGGTCAGGACGTGCGACCGGCGCGGGGCGGACTTCGGGTCAGGGGCCGGGCTCGGCAGGCAGACTTTGCAGATAGGCCACCAGGGCAGCGAGGTCGGCCTCAGGCAGAGCGGCATAGTCGGACTTGCCGACCCGCACCCGATTCGGCAAACCGCTGGCGAGCTGCGGATCGCCGACGATCCAGGCGCGCAGCGCCGCTGCGTCGCGGCGCTGGGCAACGCCGTCGAGCGGCGCCCTGGCATTACCCTCGCCGGCGATGGCGTGGCAGTTGGCGCAGCGCAATTCGACATACAGCGCGCGGCCGCGCGCGGCCAGCTCCACCGCTGAATCCGCTTCGGGCCGGCCGGCCCGCCGTTCGGCCACTGGGTCGACACCGGTACCGGGGGAATGGCTGTGCCAGTAAGCCAGCAGCCCGGCCACCAGCACCAGCAGCACCGCCGTCGCCAGGGCCAGGGCTCGCGCCCAACGTTCGCGCATGGTTCGCTCCTCAGGCCAGGTCGAAGATTTCCGAATGCACCCGGCGCAGCGGCACACCCTGTTCGGTCAGGGCGCGCTCGGCGATCCGGATCATCGGGGTGGGGCCGCATACGAAAACATGCCAGCCGGCCTCGCCTGCCGGCAAATGCCGGCGCACGATGTCAGCGCTGAGCAATCCACGCTCGCCGTCCCAGTCGGCCGACGGCTCGCCCAGCACATGCACCACGCGCAGATCCAGACGCGCCGCCAGCGAGCGCAACTCGTCGGCGAACAGCACGTTGTCCCACACCCGGTTGCAGTAGATCAACGCCAGCGGCTTGCGCTCGTCACGGTCAGCCAGGGCGCGCAGCATGCTGATGATCGGCGCGATGCCGACCCCGCCGGCGATGAATCCGTAGCCCGGCGCATTCGGATGTCGGTCGAATCCGAATGCGCCGTATGGGCCATCGACATAGGCCCGCTCGCCGGGCGCCAGATCGCCCAGACTGCCGGTGAAGTCGCCCAGCGCCTTGATGGTGAACGACAGCTCGCCCGGCCGGGTGGGGCTTGAGGAAAACGAAAACGGGTGCTCGCGCAGCGCGAACGGCGAGGCGCGCAGCGACAGCCAGGCGAATTGTCCGGGCCGGTAGTCGAAACCGTCGTGGCCATCCGGCGCCACGCTGACGGTGAGCGTGCGGCCCTGCTCGGGCGTTACCGACACCACCCGATACGGCCGCCGCAGCAGGCGCAGCGGCCGCAGGATGCGCACATGCGCGAACGGCAGCAACCAGATCAAGGCAAGCACCAGCCAACCGGTTCGCTTGGCGGTGCCGTCGAGAAAGCTGGCTGCGCCATGGACATGCGCGACCGCCGCCACCAGCGCCAACACGGCCAGCCCGGCATGGCCGTAGCGCCAGCCGTCGTAAGGGATATTCAGCGGCTTGCGCCACAGCGAGCTGACCATAAGCGCCAGCAAGGCCAGGAGCGCCAACCGGCCCGCCGTCATGTACCAGGGCGCCTGACGCGGATCCAGCGCACCGGCGGCGCCGGGGTCGACCCGCACGGCGATCGCCACGTGGGCCAGCACCAGCAACATCAGGGCCAGCGCCAGATAGCGATGAAAGTAATAAATGATGTCGATGCCGAACGGCGCCGCCAACCGCTTGAAGCGCGCGGTGAGCACGAACTGCACGCCCATCATCGCCACCCCGGCGTAACCGAGCGCCATGGCGAAATCCCACCAGAACCCGCCCGAAGCCGGGCCGGGCCCGGAGAACGCCAGCACCAGCGGCGCCAGCACAAGCGTCAGATAGACGCCAAGCCAGAACGGACTTCGAATCGAGCTGCGGAGTGGATGGCTGACCGGACGACTGATGACACGGCCTCAGAATTCGAGCTGGCTCGATTATGCACGGCCACGCAAATCGCTGTCGCCGTTGGCTATCCAGAAGCAGCCGGCTTCAACCGTCGCGCGATGCGCCGGCCGACTCCATGGCGGCCAGATAGCTGTCCCAACGCGCTGACTGCTCGCTGCCCAGCCTAAACAGCGTGTCCCAACTGTAGATGCCGCTGGCGTGGCCGTCGGAAAACCGCAACAGCACGGCGTAGTGGCCGACCGGCTCGATGGCTTTGATGGCCACGCTGCGCTTTCCGGCCACCAGCACCTTCTGCCCAGGGCCGTGACCCTGCACTTCGGCGCTCGGCGATTCCACCCGCAGATACTCGGCCGGCAGCTGGAATCGCTCGCCGGTGTCGAACGCGACTTCCAGGGTCCGCGCGCCCTTGTGCAGGATGATGTCGGTCGGACGCGGCGCGGCCATGCTCAGTCCTTCCCGGCCAGTTGCCGGGTGACCCGGACGAATTCCTCCAGTTTGGCCAGCGCCGCGCCGCTGGCCAGCACGGCGCGAGCGCGCTCGATGCCCTCGCCGATCGAGCCGGCCGCATTGGCGGCATACAGCGCAGCACCGGCGTTGAGCGCGACGATCTCGCGCGGCAGTCCGTCTTCGTTGCCCAGCGCCTGCAGCAGCATGGCCTTGGATTCGGTGGCGTCGGCGACTTCCAGATTGCGGCTGGCGGCCATGGCGATGCCGAAGTCTTCCGGGTGCACTTCGTACTCGCGCACCTCGCCGTCGCGCAGCTCGCCGACCAGGGTTCCGGCGCCCAGGCTGATTTCATCCATGCCGTCGCGGCCCCAGACCACCAGCGCATGCTTCGCGCCCAGACGCTGAAGCACGCGGACCTGGATGCCGACCAGATCGGGGTGAAACACCCCCATCAGAATGTTCGGCGCGCCGGCCGGATTGGTCAGCGGGCCAAGAATATTGAACAGCGTGCGCACGCCCATCTCGCGCCGCACCGGTGCGACGTTTTTCATCGCCGGGTGATGGATCGGCGCGAACATGAATCCGATGCCGGTCCGCGCGATGCACTGCGCCACCTGATCGGGCTGAAGGTCGATGGCCGCGCCCAGCGACTCCAGCACATCGGCGCTGCCCGACTTGGAACTCACCGAGCGATTGCCGTGCTTGGCCACCTTGGCGCCAGCGGCCGAGACGACGAACATCGATGCGGTGGAAATATTGAACGAGTTGGCGCCGTCGCCGCCGGTGCCGACGATATCGACAAAATTCTCGGCGTCGGTCACCGTCACCTTGGCGGAAAACTCGCGCATCACCTGCGCGGCGCCGGCGATCTCGCCCACGGTTTCCTTCTTGACCCGAAGGCCGGTGAGGATGGCCGAAGTCATCAGCGGGCTGATCTCGCCGCGCATGATCTGGCGCATCAGCTCGACCATTTCGTCGTGGAAGATTTCGCGATGCTCGATGGTGCGTTGCAGGGCTTCTTGTGGCGTCAAAGGCATGATGCAAACTCGGTAGCCCGGCTCAGGCCCGAAGGGCCGCAAAGCCGGCAATGGGTGGTGCGGCGGCACCGGCTTACGGTCCTTCGGGCCTGAGCCGGGCTGTGCGACGCTACGCCGCCAGCCGCGAGGGTTCCAGAAAATTGCGCAACAGCGCATGGCCATGCTGGGTCAGGATCGACTCCGGGTGAAACTGCACACCCTCGACCGGCAGCGTCCGATGCCGAAGCCCCATGATTTCATCGAACCCCCCGTCGACCGTTTCGGTCCAGGCGGTGATTTCCAGGCAGTCGGGCAGTGAATCGCGCTCGACCACCAGGGAATGATAACGGGTGGCCTCAAACGGATCGGGCAAGGCGGAAAACACCCCGCGCCCGATGTGGCGCATCATCGAGGTTTTGCCGTGCATGATCTGCCGGGCGCGCACCACCGTGCCGCCGAACGCCTGACCGATGGCCTGATGGCCCAGGCAAACGCCCAGAATCGGAATCCGCCCGGCCAGCGTGGCCACCAGCTCGACCGACACCCCGGCCTCGTTCGGCGTGCACGGCCCCGGCGAGATCACGATCCGGTCCGGCGCCAAGCGCGCGATTTCGGCCACGCTCAGCTCATCATTGCGCACCACCCGCACCTCCTCGCCCAGTTCCTGGAGGTACTGCACGAGGTTGTAGGTGAAGCTGTCGTAGTTGTCGATCATCAGCAACATCGGCAGAAGGTCCTGTCAGGGGCTGTTGGCTCGCTCATGCGGGAGCGCTGCGGGCTGCGCCCAAAACCCGCACCGGACTGGCTACGGGCACACAGTGGCGAGACTTTCCCACATGTAGCCGAAAAGGTCACTACGTCCACACGCGAATCCAGCGAACCACCGGAACTATCGTTCGCCCGCCAGCATTCCGAACGGCATGTTCTGGGGATTTGGCAAAGTCATGCGGCGCCGATCGAGCGCGCACCGCAGTGCCCCCCTTGCGTGCAGACGTGCCACGAATTTGGCGTCGCCCGGCAACGGCAAAAACCGGTACTGGACGGCATTGTCGTTATGACCTGCCTCGCGGGAGCGACCCACGCGACACGGATCCTCGCAATCTTCGCGTCGGACCGGTCAAGCCATCCGCGTCCGATGCGTCGCGACGGTCATGAATGACGCAATGAATGACCTGACCCCGGCTTCTTGCCGGCTTCTATGCCTCTGTGACCCGTGCTCATGATGGACACCACAACGTCGTCTGGCGTCGCGTGCAAGGTGCCAAACAGGGCTTCGCCGAGATGCCTGCTGCTGGCCAATATCGCTTGAACAGCCATGAGGGTCCGCGTTGCTGTCGATGGGTGAAATGGAAATATCTTTATTTACAGTGAGATACGTGATCTCACGAATACTTGTCGGAATTTGGAGACACGAGTTGCCGCAGGTTCGGCAAGGGTTCCCGACGAGTAGCAAGGGAGACCCGTCTCCATTTGGTGACACATTCCCCGCCCGGACTCCCGCAGGCTGGCCAGGCAGTTGTATCGAAGAACTTGATACATGCCCAAAAAACAGTGCATTACGGCCCCTTTTCGCTTCCTGGGCAGCGTCTGGCATCGATCTTGCGTTACCTCCCGTGAACGCGGCGCACGAGAACGAAGTGGCGGGGTTGCTCCTCACCCGGCGATCTCATGCCTGGTACGGACGCCCATCGTGAACTCACGTAGCGGGGCCGCGTTGGGTGGCCGTGAAGTTGAAGGAGAAACATCGGTCGCCCGGCAACCTCTGCTCTTGGTGAGCAAACCGGACAGCAGAGGAAAGTCCTTAACCAAAGGAGAAAAATCATGGTGATCCAGAAGCGTAAACGACCTTTGATTGCAGCCATCAGTGCGGCGCTGGCTCTCTTTCTTGCGGGCCACCAGGCGCAGGCGCAGGATGTCGCTCCAGACGTCGACGTCAATGTCTCGAGTGGTGTCGATGCTACGAGCAGCGTGGAGGCCGCAGGTGATGCCACCGCCGCGGCGGGTGCCGACGCAACCGCTGATGCGGCAGGCAGTGTCAATGCCGCGAGCGCTCCCGAAGCATCGGTTACTGCCGATGCGCCCGTCGATGCCACGGGCAGTGTCGATGCTGTGGGCGATGCCGGTGCAGCGGCTACCGCCGAAGCGACCGCCGGTGCCACGGCCAGTGTCGATGGCGTGAGCGATGCCGATGCAGCGGCTACCGCCGATGCGGCCGCCGATGCCACAGGCAGCGTCGATGGCGTGAGTAGCGCCGAGGCCACTGCCAGCGCTGACGCCAGCGCACTATCCGACGACGCTACCACCGCCAGTGCGTCCGCCGGCTCCCAGGCCAGCGCGACAGCTTCAGGCGGGTCCGCGGAGGCTTCTTCCTCGGCGAGCGCCTCGAGTTCCTTCGAGGATGGCTCGGCGACGGCGAGTGCCGATAGCTCGGCGAGCGCCTCGGGTTCCTTCGAGGATGGCTCGGCGACGGCGAGTGCCGATAGCACCGCGAGCGCCTCGGGTTCCTTCGAGGATGGCACGGCGAGTGCCGAGAGCAGTGCTTCCGCCGAGGCCGGGGTCTCGTTAGCTGATGGAACGGAGAACTCGGCCGGAACGGGCGGGACCACTACGAACACCACCGCCGGTTCAGCCGAAGGCGATGCCACGGCTGCTGTCGACGGTGTGGATTCCGAGGGTGTGTCCAATGACACCAGCGTGAGCGCCAGTGCCGGCGGCAGTGCCGAGGGTATCGGCGAGGCAGGCGAGTCCGTGTCGGCCAGCGCCAGCGCTGGCGCGTCCGCCAGCATCGAGACCGCTGCCGACGGCTCGATCAGCGGCATCGCGGGCGGCAGTGCCGACGCCGACGTAAGCGCCAACTCCGGTACCGCGACCACGACGGCCGCAGCGACCGGCACGTCCGGCGCTGAAAGCGGTGGTATCGGCGCCGACGTTTCTTCGACTACCCGAGCGGGCGCCACCGCTGAAATCGGTGACACCGGCACGGCCAGTAGTGCCTCCCAGGCGGGCGCCAGCGCCTCTTCCACGGCCAATGACGTCGGCGGCGCGGCGCTTGCCGACTCGATCGCCATGGCCCAGTCCGGCTCGGTCGGAGACGACAGCGTCAACCAGGCGGCCACCGCCGCCTCGTCGGCGGCCGCAGCCGCATTTGGAATTGCCGAGGACGGCTCCGTGAGCGCCGCAGTGTCGACTTCGGTCGAGGCTGCCGCCAGTGCGGCTCTCACTGCCGCCGATGCGGCTGAATCCGCCACCCAGGCTTCGTCCACGGCTCAAGCCGAGGCGAGCGTCACTGCGGCTGGTGAAGCGGCTGCCGAAGCCCAAGCCGCTGCCGAGGCTGCTGCCGAGGCCGCTGCAATCGACGGCACCGTTGTGGCTGAAGCCGCCGCCGAAGCGGCCGCAGAGGCCGCAGCTCAGGCCCAGGCCGTAGCGGAAGCAAGCGCTACAGCTACTGCAGCGGTTGAAACCACGCCGGCCGATGAGGTCTCTGCCGAGCCGGCCGATGAGGTCGCTTCCGCCGAGGCCCAGGCTTCGGCGGAAGCGAGCGCTGAAGCTACAGCGGCGGTCGAATCCACCCCTGTGGATGATCAAGTCGCGGCGACCGAGACGACTGCGGAGGCCGCAACTTCGGCCCAGGTCACCAGTGACTCGGCCAACGGTTCGGTGGTTGCCAAATCGCGCTCCATGTCCAGGACCATCGAGACTCCGCACATGACCATGACATTGGCCAAGAGCCGTAGCATGGCCAATGCACCTGGTGAGGGCCATGCCATCGCGAATGCCATGGCCAAGGCCAAGTCCCTGGACACGCCGGGGAACACTTCGTCGAGCGCCATGACCCGCACCATGGCCAGGGCGGTGGGTGATGCCGAGGCCGAGGCGAGCGCAACCGCGGAGGCGACAGCGGTCGAGCCTGACGAGGCTCTCGTCGATATCGGCGGGTAATTCGCCGTGTATTCGAGCTGCGGGGTAAAGCCTGCCCGCAGGCAACAACTCGGTGGGCGACGCGTGCAGCGTCGCCCACCCAGCCCTTCCGCACCTCATGCGTAACCGCTTTGAGGCACCTGTCCGGACAGGGCCAACTCCCAGCGAGCCAACTGGAGGAATGAACATGTTCGAGTACTTACCCTTTCCTGCTGCAGCGGCAGTCTTCACATTGATCGTGACGGCTGGCCTCTGGACCATGCCGCAGCCCGTCATGGCATCCGAGCCGCCGGCAGAAAACATCGTCGCGGCGATCGAAGCGGATCCTGCGGACACGCCATCCCCCGAAACACCCCGCTCCAATGCCCACCCCGACGACGGGGCCAGAGCCACGGCGAAGGCCAGTGCCAAGGCATCCGCTTCAGCTTCGGCGGGCGGCTCGAAAGGTCAAGGCTGCCGGGCCGAGTCCTCGGCCCGGTCCGAAGCCAGTGCCGGAGACGAGTACGCATACGACGAGGACAGCGACAGCGACCAGACGGAAAGCAGCGGTTGCCGGGCCGAGGCGAGATCGAGCGCAAAGGCCTCGGCGGGCCGAAGGAAACAGGAGCAATGAGCGACCAAGCTCGACCTGGCTCATGACATGACTCATGTAGCGCCTGGAACCTTCACCATTCGGGAGGCCGCAACCATGACGATGCGTATCGAATCCGGGCCACGGGTAGGAGGTGTGGCCGTGCTCGCCCTGCTCATGACAGGTCTCTCCGGATGCGCCTGGTTTGGCAGCGTCAGGGAACCCGTGCCCAGGGAGCCGGGGCTTTATGCCATTCACGAGCGCGATCTGCAACGCCTTGACGGAGACCGGGAGTGGGAAATGAAGACCTGGGATGAGCGTTCCAACTTATCGCCGGACGCGGCGTTCGTGATCCGCCACCCTCAGCTTCCGGCATCCCCCGAGCAGCTGAAAGGGACGATTCACCTAAGCAGGGTGGCGTGGGTGAGAAGCGAGATCAGCGAAGAAGGCGACATTCTGCCTGTGGACGGCAACCAGCTGGTGACTACCGACATCGAAGAACTGCGGGTGCCGGTCGAACTGGAACCTTATGTTGACAACAGCGAGGTGGTTCGCGTTGTGCCACACGCAAGGCTCCAAGGCGGTCTGTATACCCTGCAGTTGCGAACCGCGGCCGCACGGATCAATGCCCGGGTGGGTGTCGGTTGGGCCTCGGTCGACAAGCGTGCCTACTCCGCCGCCAACTGCGTGGATCACTATCTGGGCGACGAAATCCGTCATCGACTCTGTGCGCAGCAGGAGCACGCCTTTGCCAACAAATGGCTGAAGGTGCACCTGGTGGAGCCGGAGGTACGTGAGACCACGGGTCACGAAAAACAACTGATCGTCAGCGGCGTGGTGATCAATACCTCCCAGCGCCCGCGCCGGGTGCCCACGCTCGAAGCACAATTGCAATCGTCCCAGGGAGAAGTGATCGAACGCTGGCAGTTCGAAGCCGGGACGACCGAGCTGCGGCCGGGCGCCTCGGCACGGTTCCGAAGCGCATTGCCTGATCCGCCTGCCGGCGTCAACACGGTCCACGTGACCTTCGCCTCATCCGGCTCCGGCCTGGCCGGGTCCGCATCGCCTTGAGCCCGACTCCATCGATCTACACGGGAGTACAACAATGAAGCAGTCAAAACCCGTTGCAAAGAATCAGTCGAACGCTTGCCGAGCTGCTCTGTTCAGCGTCGGGGCCCTGAGTCTCGGGCTGTTACCCCAGCTGGTACTGGGCTCAGCGTGGACGCGGAATGAGGGTGGTGTCCTGGTCCTGTTGCCGGTCTCGTACACCCACGTCACCGAGGCATTCGATGACGATGGGGACAAAATGGATCGCAGAACCTTCGAGTTGGCCGAGTTCAGCCCACTGTTCGAGTACGGACTCACCGACTCCTTCACCATCGGTGCGCAACCGAAATACCGCGTGGTCAGGTTGGACACGGGGACCCTCGGCGACGGGATGTCCACCAATCAAGGCTTGGCCGAATCCGATTTCTTCGTCCGCCAGCGCTTGTGGAGCCGCGACCAAGCGGTGTTCTCGGTTCAGGGCTTGGTCAAGGTCCCACTCAAGGACGATGAGGATCGTCTGGCGGCCCTCGGGCGCGACCAAGTGGATGCGGAAATCAAACTGGCCTACGGAAATCGCCACACAGCGGGGGCCGGGAATATTTTCTACAGCGCCGCGGCGGGATACCGCAAACGCTGGGAGGACCCCGACGACGAGGTTTCCTTCAACGCATTCCTCGGCTGGTCACCCGGAGATGCGTGGTCGTTCATTCTTCGCTCGGCCAATACCTGGGGCGTGAGCGACGATGGCGATGGTTTGGAAGTGCTGACCGCCAGCCCGAGCTTCACCCGCAACGATGTGCAGATGATGGTCAGCTACCGGTTCAGCAACGGCGTTTCGCTGACGGGTGGCGCGTCCACCACCTACGCCGGCGAAAACGTAGGTGTCGGCGACACCGCATTCCTGGCCTTGACGTTCCAGTTCGGGAAAAAGCCGACTCAACAGACGTTCCCGTATCCGGAGGCGTTTGCCGACTGACTCCGTGAGCGTGCCACGCTGCAGCCGGTCTGGCTGTGTGCGGTCCAGTATCGGCGCGGTGAGGGCACCCGGTCTCCGAAGGTTTGCTGGCCATCGCCCCTGCCGGGGAGGTCCATGACTTGGCTTTGCCGATACCCGCTGCTCCGTCATCCAGGGCCAGTGCCGTCCAGTCTTCGCCTCGCGTCTCGACGGGCGCACGCCGCTGCGCACCCGCCATGGAAACGCGCGGGTCGGCCCACGAATGGTTGCGGCGCTTCGTCCGCCGGGGCCGCTGGGTCGCGCTGCTGCCCGTGCACTGTTTGCGCTCCTGTATTCGGCACGACAAACTCGACCGCAATCATGCCAACAGCCTGCCCGACGCGGCACACCGACTGACATCCGGCCGGTGCAAGCCAAGCCACCCGAACCTCAGGAGGTTCAGCGGCTGCATCGCATCCGTTCGCACCACCTGGCCCCATGCGCCGCCATCACCCGACTGCGCGGTCCGTTGCAGGAATTCGGCATCGCCGTGCGGCGCCGACAAAGTGCACCCGGCATGGCACCCCTTGCTTGCAGACGCGCCAGAATCTGGCGTCGCCCGTCAAAGACAAAGACCGATCCGCGGTTACGTCTTCGTGGTTTGCCGCACCAGAACAACCCGCACGACACGGCTCCCTCACAAACTCTGAATCGGATCCCGGGCTAGCCAAGCCATCCGCGCCCGATGCGCCGCGACGGGCATCAATGACGCAATGACGGAATGGACCTCGGCCTCCTTCGCGGCCAGTGCAAGTGGAGATCGGCGTCCGCCGGGACCGTCGAACCAACCGCATTCGCCCGGCACATTGTCACCGTCTCATCCCATGCCGAACGACCGACCCAGTTGCATCAGATGCAGCAGCGGAGAGTTCGGACCGTCCCGCTCGCGCAGGCCCTCGGCAATAGCATCCTGATCGGCCGACGAGCGGTTCTGGCCGAGTTTGAACGCGCCTTCGAGGGTCTCGATGTCGATCTCGAAGCCGACGATGTGCGGCAGCAGCGACTGCACGTAGTCGTGCGGCGGATGTCCGTGAGCGTCAGGGTCTTGGATGGCGGGATCGAAGCGTTCGAGCGTGGCCTGCATCTGCGCAAGCACCTGCTCCGGCTCCTCGATCAGGCGCGCCACGCCAGTCGCATGGACGACTGCGTAGTTCCAGGTCGGAACCGCCGGCTGCTGTGCGTACCAGGCACTCGAAACGTAGGCGTGCGGACCGTGAAACACGCAGACCACCGGCTGACCGCTTGCGAGATCCTGCCACTGCGGATTGGCTCGGGCCAGATGGCCGGTCAGGGTGCCGGAGCCACCACCGGCCGTGTCCAGCAGCAATGGCACATGCGAAATGCGCAGACCAGCGCAACCGGAAACCACGGTCGCGAATGGATGATCATGCATGAACCGATGCAGATGATCCCGATCGGTATTGCGAAAGGAGGCTGGAATGTAGAGCATGTCGGAACGCTCCGGCATCGGGACGACAGGTTGGGACCGACGAAATGCCGGCATCGACCGGCACCGCGCACCAGCAGGACAGCATAACGACCGCCAGGCACGCCTATCCAGACACGTCGGGCCGAACGCACTGCGCCGAGACTTTCCAACATGTTGCCGCAACGGTCACTACGTTTCGATGCGACAGCCTCGATAGCGGGCCCTCCCTGCGCTGCGCCCAGGTCTACTCGACCCAGGCGCGCAGCCGGGTGTGACGGACGAAGCCCAGGTGGCCATCCCACCTCACGCATGCCCCGACCGTGTCCTGCGCAGCATTCGCAGAGGGTGAAGTCAGTAGCCGCTGGTGGCAGGCTGGACTCGCACTTCCCCAGAAGTCTTTTCCAATTCAGGTATGAGCCTGGAGCGGGTGTGTTTTGGCTCGCACCGAGTCGATGGTTGGTAGGGTCTGCGAGTGTATTCCGGATGGTCTGTCAGTTGGCGTTCGGGTTCAGGCGGAGCG
>Ga0209347_1000881_pt1 | contig 61261 bp, 69 predicted proteins | sample AutmiccommuBRH23_FD_187382 | JGI IMG/M metagenome (GOLD analysis project Ga0209347, IMG submission 187382) | Deep subsurface microbial communities from Mt. Terri, Switzerland - Autotrophic microbial communities BRH/23 (SPAdes) (version 2) | ecosystem: Environmental > Aquatic > Deep subsurface >... | reverse complement strand
AGCGTCAGGGCCAGCGTCAGGGCCAGCGTCAGGGCCAGCGTCAGGGCCAGCGTCAGGGCCAGCGTCAGGGCCAGCGTCAGGGGCAACCGGATGATCCGCGTCATGATCGTCGACGACCAGGCCCTGGTCCGGGCAGGCTTCGCCATGCTCGTCGGGTCACAGCCGGACCTCTCGGTCGTCGCCGAGTGCGTCGACGGGCAGGACTGCGTCGAGTGGCTGGCCCGGGAGCCGCGGACACGCCCCGACACCGGGGACAGCGCGCTCGAGGCCGCGGTGGACGTCATCCTCATGGACGTCCGCATGCCCCGCATGGACGGCATCGAGGCCACGGCCCGGATCGTCGAGCGGTACTGCACCACCAAGGTCATCGTCCTCACGACGTTCGACCTGGACGAGTACGCCTTCACCGCGCTCCGGGCGGGCGCCTCGGGCTTCCTGCTCAAGGACACCCCTCCGGAGGACCTGCTGGCCGCGATCCGCACGGTCCATGCGGGAGACGCGGTGATCGCTCCGTCGACGACGAAGCGGCTCGTCGAGACCTATGTCCGGGGCGTTGCGGCTCCGCAGGCCCTCGTCGACCGGACGGCCACGTTGACGGAGCGGGAGCGCGAGGTGTGGCTCGCCATCGCCCAGGGCCTGACCAACTCCGAGATCGCGGAGGCACTCTTCGTCTCGGAGACGACGGTGAAGACGCACGTGGGTCACATCCTCGCCAAGACCGGGCTCCGCGACCGGGTCGCCCTCGTCGTGCTGGCCTACCAGACCGGGGCCGTCGCCCCCACGTCGACGCCCTGACCCCTCCTCCTGCGGGAGGAGGACGGATGGGCCCGCGGACCGATGTGGGCGGCCTGGCGCGGCCCCTACCGTCGAACGCGTGACCTCCACCCGCGAAATCCCCTCCGCCCAGAGCGACCTCGACCTCGACCTCGGTGACGGCCTCGCCGAGGCCGTGGTCGACCACGCCGCGATCGCCGCCAACGTGCGCACCCTCCGATCCCAGGCTGCCGCACCCCTGATGGCAGTCGTCAAGGCAGATGCGTTCGGCCACGGAGCCGTGCCCGTCGCTCGCACCTGCCTCTCGGCCGGGGCTGACTGGCTCGGCGTGGCGCGGATCGGCGAGGCGGTCGAGCTGCGCCGCGCCGGCCTCACGGCGCCCGTCCTCGCCTGGCTCCACGATCCCCGGCTCACCGACGTGGCCCTTCGCCACGAGGTCGACCTCGCGGTGAGCAGTCCGATCGACCTGGGCATCATCGCCCGGCACTCGGTGCCGACGCCCGCCAGGGTCCACCTCAAGCTCGACACCGGCATGCATCGCAGCGGCTGCCCGGGAGAGGACTGGACCGGTCTCGTCCGCGCCGCGGCCGAGCTGGAGCGCTCGGGGTCGGTCCGCGTCGTCGGGATCTGGTCCCACCTGTCGCACGGCGGTGAGCCAGGGGCGATCGCCACGCATCGCCAGCTGCTCATGTTCCGCATCGGGATGGACCTGGCCCGCGGCGCGGGGCTGCGTCCTGATGTGGTCCATCTGGCGAACACTGCTGCGACACAGTCCAACCCCGCGCTCACGCGCCACGATCTCGTGCGGGTGGGAGCCGGGCTGTTCGGCATCGGCACTGGACTGAGCCCCGCCATGACCCTTCGCTCACGAGTCGTGCAGGTGCGCCGGGTCGCGGCCGGACGCGGCGTCGGCTATGACCATCTCCAGCGGACGACCCGCGACACCCATCTCGCGCTCGTCCCCGTCGGGTACGCGGACGGCGTCCCGCGCGCCGCGACGGGCCGGGCCGAGGTCTGGGTCGGTGGACGGCGCGCGCCGCTCATCGGGTGGGTGTCGATGGACCAGATCGTCGTCGACGTGGGACCGCAGGCGGTGACGGTCGGGGACGAGGTCGTGGTGTTCGGCAACGGCGAACGTGGCGAGGCCACGGCTCGGGACTGGGCCCGGTGGTCCGGCACCAACGAGCACGAGATCTACACGGGGATCGGCGGTCGGGTGACGCGAAGGCACGTCGGCGAGCCCGCTCCGTCGCGGCGCACCGCGGGCGCCCACCCAGGAGTGGCGGCATGAGAGTCGGGGTCATCCATGGCGGTACCAGCCCGGAGCACGAGGTGTCGCTCGCCGGCGGGCGGGGCATCGTCGAGGCGCTCGCCACGCTCGGTCACGAGCCGCTTCCCGTCCTGGTCGACCGCACCGGGGAATGGCACTCACCCGCTGCCGTCGGTCGCGTCGCCGCCCTCACAGCGCTGTTGACCTGCGATGTCGTGGTTCCGGCTCTCCACGGAACGCAGGGCGAGGACGGCACGGTCCAGGGCCTGCTCGAGATGCTCGGTGTGCCGTACGTCGGCAGCGGCGTGCGGGCCAGCGCCCTCTGCCTCGACAAGGAGCTCACCAAGGCGGTCGTCGGCCGCGCAGGTGTTCCCGTGGCTGCCGGGCTCCGCGTCGACGGGCCCAGGGTGCAGCGGTGCATCGAGAGCGAGGGCGATCGCGATGCGCTCGTGCGCGAGCTGGGCGACTCAGGCGTCAGACTCCCGGTCTTCGTCAAGCCGGTCCACGGCGGGTCGAGCATCGGCGTCAGCCGCGTGCCGGATCGGGAGTCGTTGGGCGCTGCACTGGAAGCGGCTCGCGCCGCAGCCCGTGGGGATGCGGTTCTCATCGAGCCGGAAGTCGTCGGCCGGGAGGTCGACGTCCCGGTGCTCGAGCAACCCGACGGAAGCCTTCGCTGTGGACCGACCCTCCTCATCAACAGTGACCCTCGGGAGCCGTTCTTCAACGAGGCGGCCAAGTACGCAAGCGCAGACACCCGCTTCACGGTCCCTGCGCCGCTGCCGCCGGAGACCACGCGAGCACTGGAGCAGCTCGCTCTGACGGCATTCCGCGCCCTGGGGTGCCGAGGCCTGGCCCGCGTGGACTTCTTCGTCACGGAGACCGGGCCGGTCCTCAACGAGGTCAACACCTTCCCCGGGTTCACCGAGCACTCGCAGTTTCCGAGGATGTGGGCGGCGGCCGGGCTCTCCTACCAGCAGCTGGTGGCGACCGTCATCGCCAGCGCCCGGAGCAGCGACCTACCGTGCGTGGTCGAGTCACGGTGACCGAGGTGCTACCTGCGACCCTCGATCTCATCGGCGCGCAGTCGGACGAGGCGCGTGACCACGGCGTCCGGGACGGGCCGGTCCTCGGTGAAGCGGATCGTGCCCCTGGACAACGAGAACCCGTCCAGGTCACCGGCCACCGCGTCGACGACGGTGCTGCTGAACGGGAACACCGACAGGTGCTCCGCGGCCGAGACGACCGCCACGAGCGGCTTGCCGCGGTGCCGCAGGGCCGGCATCCCGTAGCCGATCCCCTCCTCCGCGTCCGGGACGACCTGTCGGGCCAGGTCGATGACCCGGGTCAGTGCGGCGCGGCGGCCGGCATCGTCGATCGCAGCCAGGTAGTCGGTGACGGTGCCCATGGGCCATGATCTCAGCGTGACTGACCAAGCGACAGTGCCGGCCGGCCCGGAGACCATCGAGGACTATGACGCCAGGATCCGCGCGGCGGCCGACCGGGAGGGCCGTCTCCCGGTCGCCGTCGAGGAGATGCCCGGGTGGGACATCTACCCCTACGAGATCGACAGCCTCCGGCTCAAGCCGCTCCAGCCCCTGGCCGACGTGGAGCCGGCCCGACGCGGCGAGGACGCGTCCGACTGCTGGTGCGCGCAGGCCGTCCTCGAGGACGACGGCCAGCTCGTCTGGAGCAACGACCGGTGGCGCGTTCGGATCCCCGGGTCGACCGGACTGCCGATCGCGCTGATCCTCAGCCCGCTGGAGCACCACGACGTGCCGAGCCTGCCCACCGAGCTGGCCGCCGAGATGGGCCAGCTCGTCGTGGCCCTCGGCGAGGCGATCGAGCGGCTCCCCTCCGTCGGCCGGTTCCAGGTCGCCAAGTGGGGTGACGGCGGCGCCCACGCGCACCTGTTCTTCATGGGGCGCCCGGCCCGGATGCTCCAGTTCCGCGGTTCGCCGCTCATCGACTGGGAGGAGAACCTCCCGCGCGTCCCGCTCACCGTCCTCCAGCGCAACGCCCGTGCCGTCGCGGACCGCCTCGTCGTCCACGTGGGCGGCCAGGCGGGCTCGCTCGGCCGGTAGGAGCTCGACCGGGCCGTATGCCGCTGGGCCGGCTCAGCGGCATACGCAACCTTCGGGGTGGGCCGGCCCTCAGGCGGTCTGGTGGCGCGGGCGCTCGAAGAAGAGGACGGCGACGACGCCGGCCAGCAGCACCGCGGCGGGCAGGACCATCGACTCGGCCATCGCGGCCGCGAACCCGTCGGCGATCGCCGGGGGCATCGTGCCGCCGCCCTGGCGGATGGCGGCCCCGTCGGTGGGAATGCCGGGGAGGTTCGTCGCGAGCCGCGCCTGCATGAGCACGGCGATGGCCGCGCTGCCGAGCACGGCGCCGACCTGACGGGTCGTGTTGTAGACGCCGGACCCGGCGCCGGCCGCCGACATCGGCAGGTTGCGGGTGGCCGTCGCCGACAGCGGCGCCCAGAGGAACGGGCTGCCCACCCCCATCAGCGCCATCGGGAGCAGCAGCTGCCACGTCTCGGTGTCAGGGCGCATCACGGCGGCCAGCCAGAAGAGCGCCCCCGCTGTCGTCACGACGCCGAAGCTCGTCAGGCTCCGCGGGTGGAGCCGGTCGGTCAGGCGGCCGGCGACCGGGGCGAGAGCTCCGGAGATGACCGCCATCGGGGCGAGCAGCAGCGCGGCCCCCGTCGGCGACAGGCCCCGCACGCCCTGGGCGTAGAGCATCAGGGGGAAGGCCATCGCCGTGATGGAGCAGCCGACAGCGGAGATGCCGGCGTTGGCGAGCGAGAAGTTGCGGTCCCGGAAGAGGCCGAGCGGAAGGAGCGGCTCCCGTGAGTTGCGGCTCTGCCACCAGAGGAAGACCCCGATGACGATGAGGCCGACGATGATGAGCGCCGGGATCGAGACGGGCCCGCTGATGGTGCCCCAGTCGTAGGTCTCGCCCTCCTGGATGGCGAAGACGATGAGGAACATCCCCACGGCGGAGAGCACCACCCCGAGCCAGTCGAAGCTGTGGGTGTGGGTCTCGAGTCGCGGCACGAGCCGGATGGCGAGGACGAGCCCGACGATGCCGACAGGGACGTTGACGAAGAAGATCCACTCCCAGCCGGGACCGTCGGTGAGCAGGCCGCCGAGAATCGGACCGACGAGCATCGCCACCCCGGCGGTCGCTCCCCAGAGCGCCATCGCCTGACCGCGCGAGGCCGCCGGGAAGGTGCGGGTGATGACGGCCATCGTCTGCGGCGTCAGCATCGAGGCACCGATCCCCTGCACGACCCGGGCGACCACGAGGGCACCGATCGTGTCGGTCAGACCGCACCACAACGAGGCCAGGGTGAACACGGCCAGGCCGATCAGGTAGAGCCGCTTGGGTCCGTAGCGGTCGCCGAGCCGTCCGGTGATGAGCAGCGGCACCGCGTAGGCGAGCAGGTAGGCGCTCGTGACCCACACGACCCCGTTCACGTCCGCGTCGAACGCGACCATGATCGCCGGGGTCGCGACCGACACGATCGTCGAGTCGACGAGGATCATGAAGAAGCCCAGCACCATGGCCCACAGGGCCGGCCACGGGCTGCGCGGCGGCTCCTCCGTCGGCGCAGCGGGGCGGCTCCCCCCGCTCATGCGGGTCGTGCGTCCCTCGCTCGTCATGCCCTCGCCCCACTCCCCCAGCCGCCCGGGACCACCCCGGGCGGGCAAGGAGCCACACTCTCTCCCGAACCTGTGGGAATCCTGAGAGCTCTCTGGATGCCAGGGCGAAGTGAGGTGACGCAGCGCACGCCGGTCAGGTCACGCCGGTCAGATCACGCCGAGCGCGAGGACGGCATCGGCGAGCTGGACGAACGACGACGTGTTGGCCCCGATGACGTAGTTCCCCGGTGCGCCGTACTCGTCCGCGGCCGCGGCGCAGCGCTCGTGGATGCCGCGCATGATCCCGGCCAGGCGCTCCTCCGTGTACTCGTGGGTCCACGAGTCCCGGGACGCGTTCTGCTGCATCTCGAGGGCGGAGGTGGCCACCCCACCGGCGTTGGCCGCCTTTCCCGGCGCGAAGAGCACGGCGGCGTCGCTGAAGACGCGGGTCGCGGCCGGTGTGCTCGGCATGTTCGCTCCCTCGGCAACCACCTGGACGCCGTGCTTGACCAGCGTGATCGCGGCGTCCTCGTCGAGCTCGTTCTGGGTCGCGCAGGGCAGCGCGATGTCGCACTCGACGTCCCAGATGCTGCCCCCGGCCACGTACGTCGCGGAGGGGCGCGCGTCGACGTAGCTGCTGATCCGCGCGCGCTGGGTCTCCTTGAGGTCCTTGAGCAGCTCCAGGTCGATCCCGTCCTCGTCGACGATGTAGCCCCCGGAGTCCGAGCAGGCGATGACGCGGGCACCGAGCTGCTCCGCCTTCTCGACGGCGTAGATCGCGACGTTCCCCGAGCCGGAGACGACGACGCGCTTGCCGTCGAACGACTCGCCTCGGGACTTCAGCATCTCGTCCGCGAAGAAGACGGTGCCGTACCCGGTGGCCTCCTTGCGGACGAGGGAGCCACCCCACCCCAGGCCCTTGCCGGTCAGTACCCCGGACTCGTAGCGGTTGGTGATCCGCTTGTACTGTCCGAAGAGGTAGCCGATCTCACGCCCGCCCACGCCGATGTCACCCGCGGGCACGTCCGTGTACTCGCCGATGTGGCGGTAGAGCTCCGTCATGAAGGACTGGCAGAAGGCCATCACCTCACGGTCGCTGCGCCCCTTCGGGTCGAAGTCGCTCCCGCCCTTGCCGCCGCCGATCGGCATGCCGGTCAGGGCGTTCTTGAAGATCTGCTCGAAGCCGAGGAACTTGATGATGCCGAGGTTGACGCTCGGGTGGAAACGCAGCCCGCCCTTGTAGGGACCGAGGACCGAGCTGAACTCGACCCGGAACCCGCGGTTGATCTCGATGTCCCCCGCGTCGTTGACCCAGGGCACGCGGAAGATGACCTGGCGTTCCGGCTCGCACACCCGCTCGAGGACCTTGGACTCCGCGAACTCGGGGTGCTTGCGAACGACCGGCGCCAACGACTCGAAGACCTCGAGGACGGCCTGGTGGAACTCGCCCTCGCCCGGATTGCGCCGCAGGACGACGTCGTAGATGTCCTGCAGGTGCGGGTCAAGGGTGGTCATGGCGGTCTCCTGTGGGCTGCAGCGGGTCTTGCCGGCATCCTCCCGCCACTGGACTCGCCCCGCAGAAGCGTCCGAATCGCGAACCCCCTATCTCACCATTTGAGATGCGGGGCGCGGCCGAGGCGACCGGGCCGCGCGGTGGGGTGCCGGGTCAGCCCAAGGGGGCGTATGCCGCTCCGCTCGCTTCCAGCGCTGCCTGGCCTCCGTCGATGGCCGTGAGGATCCACAGACCCTCCGGGCGCACCGCGACCGAGTGCTCCCAGTGCGCGGCCCGGGTGCCGTCGGCGGTGACCACGGTCCAGTCGTCGCCGAGGACGCGGGTCGACGACCCACCGAGGGTCACCATCGGCTCGATCGCGCCGGTGAACCCTGCCGGCAGCTTCGGCCCGCTCTCCCCCACTGCGTAGTTGGGGATCTGCGGGTCCATGTGCATCTCGGTCCCGATGCCGTGGCCGACGTACTCGTCGACGATGCCGTAGGTGCGGCCGTCGCGCTCCGCTGACGCCTCGATGCTCGCCTCGACGGCGTCGCCGACCGCGTAGAGCCGTCCGCCGACGCGCATGGCCGCGATGCCGGCGTAGAGGCTCGCCTCGGTGGCGGCGATGAGGGCCAGGTCCGCGGGACGGGCCGCCTCGGGGCCGCCGACGACGACGGAGACCGCGGCGTCGCCGTTCCAGCCTTTGACCTCGGCACCACAGTCGACCGAGACCACGTCACCGGGCTCGAGGACCCGGCCGCCCGGGATCCCGTGGACGACCTCGTCGTTGACGCTCGTGCACAAGGTGTGCGAGTAGCCCGGCACGAGCTGGAAGTTCGGGATCCCGCCGTGACCGCGGATGAACTCCTCAGCCAGCCGGTCGAGCTCGAGAGTGGTGACGCCGGGGACGATGCGCTCCCGGAGCATCTCGAGGGTGCGGCCGACGAGCAGCCCCGCCTCACGCATGAGGAGGAGCTGCTCGTCCGTCCGACCCTGGAGCTTTCGACGACCGAACACGGGGCCCGCTCAGTCCGCGGCTGCCGGCGTGGGCAGGGCGCGGATGATCCGGTCGGTGACCTCGTCCACCTCGCCCATGCCGTCGACCTGGACGAGGAGTCCGGCGTCGGCGTAGTGCTCGGCCAGCGGGGCCGTCTCACGACGGTAGATCGCCTGACGCTCCCGGATGACCTCCTCGCTGTCGTCGGCGCGACCCTCGATCTCGGCGCGCTTGAGCAGCCGCTCCACGACCGCGTCCTCATCGACCGTGAGCTCGAGCACGGCGTCCAGCGCGTGACCGCGGCGGGACAGCATCCCCTCGAGGGCCTCGACCTGACCGGCGGTGCGGGGATAGCCGTCGAGCAGGAACCCCTCGGTCGCGTCCGGCCAGGAGAGCCGGTCCTCGACGATCTCGTTCGTCACCTCGTCCGGGACGTAGCCGCCGGAGGCGAGGATCGCCTCGACCTTGCGGCCGAGCTCGGTCTGCTCCTTGATGTTCGTCCGGAAGATGTCCCCGGTCGAGATGGCCGGGATCTGCAGGCGCTCGGCGATGTGCGCGGCCTGGGTGCCCTTACCGGCTCCGGGCGGGCCGAGGATGATCATGCGCATGAGGGCGTCCCCTCGGGGGTGGCGGTCGGGCAGGTGGAGCGGGTTGACATCAACGGAGGAACCCTTCGTAATGGCGCTGCTGCAGCTGCGCCTCGATCTGCTTGACCGTCTCCAGACCGACACCGACGATGATCAGGATCGAGGTACCACCGAAGGGGAAGTTCTGGTCCGCGCCGATCGCCGCGATGGCGATGAGCGGGATCAGCGAGACAATCGCTAGGTACAGGGCACCCGGCACGGTGATTCGGGTGATGACGTAGTTCAGGTACTCCGCCGTGGGTCGCCCGGCACGGATTCCTGGGATGAAGCCGCCATACTTCTTCATGTTGTCGGCGACCTCGGTCGGGTTGAACGTGATCGACACGTAGAAGAACGTGAAGAAGATGATGAGCGCCGTGTAGATGATCATGTAGACCGGGTGGTCGCCCTTGGTGAGGTTCGTCTGCACCCACTGGACCCAGAGCGGCGGTGTCTGGGTCGGGTCGGAGTTGAACTGCGCGATCATGCCGGGGAGCGCCATCAGCGACGCCGCGAAGATCACCGGGATGACGTTCGCCATGTTGACCTTGAGCGGGATGTACGTGGACGTCCCGCCGTACATCCGGCGGCCGACCATCCGCTTGGCGTACTGGACCGGGATCCGCCGCTGCGACTGCTCGACGAAGACCACGGCGGCGATGACGAAGAGACCGAGCAGGATGACGCCGAGGAAAGTGCCCCAGCCCTGGTTGTCCTTGATGGCCCAGAGCGCGCCGGGGAAGGATGACGCGATCGAGAGGAAGATCAGCAGCGACATGCCGTTGCCGACGCCCCGGTCGGTGATCAGCTCCCCGAGCCACATGATCAGGCCGGTGCCGGCCGTCATGGTGAGCACCATGATGAGGATGGTGACGAACGACGAGTCGACGAGGATGTTGTCGCAGGCCGGGCCGAACAGGGTCGAGGGGTTGCGCGCGAAGGTCACCAGCGTCGAGGACTGCAGGACGGCCAGGCCGATCGTGAGGTAACGCGTGTACTGCGTCATCTTCGTCGTGCCGGCCTGACCCTCCTTCTTCAGCTCCTCGAAGCGGGGGATGACGACGGTCAGCAGCTGCACGATGATGCTCGCCGTGATGTAGGGCATGATCCCGAGCGCGAAGACGGACAGCTGCAGGAGCGCGCCCCCGCTGAAGAGGTTCGCGAGGTTGAGGAACCCGGACGTCGCGTCACCCGAGGCGTCCCGCGACGCGAGGCAGTTCTGCACCAGCGGGTAGCTGACACCGGGCGTGGGGAGGTGCGAGCCGAGGCGGAACAGCACGATGATGCTCAGGGTGAAGAGCAACTTGTTGCGCAGGTCCGGGGTACGGAACGCGCGAACGAAGGCGGCGAGCACAGGGTCCTCCTGAGGGCCCGACCCGGTGGGGTCGGCTGAAGTCGAGCAATCCGTGGAAGGTTAACGCAAAGGCCCAGCGCCCCGGGCACCGTCCCCGATGGTCGACATCTCATCGACCGCGGATCAGGCGCCCGGGGCGCTGGGTCACACGATGTGCGGGATGGTCACGGGGACCACTCAGTTGTCGGCCAGGGCCTTGACCGAGCCGCCGGCGGCCTCGATCTTCTCCTTGGCGGACGCCGAGACCTTGTGCACCTCGACCTCGACCTTGACTGAGATCTCGCCCGTGCCGAGCACCTTGACCGGGTGGCCGTCACGGACGGCACCCTTGGCCACGAGGTCGGCGACCGACACCTGCCCGCCCTCCGGGAAGAGGACCTGCAGGCGGTCCAGGTTCACGACCTGGTACTCCGTGCGGAACGGGTTCTTGAAGCCGCGGAGCTTGGGCAGGCGCATGTGGAGCGGCATCGAGCCGCCCTCGAAACGCTCCGGGACCTGGTAGCGGGCCTTCGTGCCCTTGGTGCCACGCCCGGCGGTCTTGCCCTTGGAGCCCTCACCACGACCCACGCGGGTCTTGGCGGTCTTGGCCCCGGGAGCCGGACGCAGGTGGTGCACCTTGAGGGCGGACTCGCCCTGCTTCTTGGTAGCCATGGTCAGTCAACCTCCTCGACGGTGACCAGGTGGGTCACCGTCTTGACCATCCCGCGGATCTCGGGACGGTCCTCCTTGACGACGATGTCGCCAATGCGCTTCAGACCGAGGCTGCGCAGCGTGTCACGCTGGTTCTGCTTGCCGCCGATCTCGGAACGGATCTGGGTCACCTTGAGCCGCCGCGCCATCACGCACCAGCCTTCTCGGCAGCCTTCTCGGCAAGGCCGGCCGCGCGGGCCCGCAACATGGCGGCCGGGGCCACCTGCTCGAGGGTCTTGCCGCGACGCGCCGCGACGGACTCGGGGCGCTCGAGGTCACGCAGGGCCTGAGCCGTCGCGTGCACGATGTTGATGGCGTTGTCGGAGCCCAGCGACTTGGAGAGGACGTCGTGGATGCCGGCGCACTCCAGGACCGCACGCACCGGACCGCCGGCGATGACACCGGTACCGGGGGCTGCGGGACGGAGCATGACGACCCCAGCGGCCGCCTCACCCTGCACCGGGTGGGGGATGGTGCCCTGGATGCGGGGGACCTTGAAGAAGTTCTTCTTGGCCTCCTCGACGCCCTTGGCGATGGCCGCGGGGACTTCCTTGGCCTTGCCGTAGCCGACGCCCACGGTGCCGTCACCGTCACCGACGACCACGAGGGCCGTGAAGCTGAAGCGACGGCCACCCTTGACGACCTTGGCGACGCGGTTGATCGTCACGACGCGCTCGACGTACTGGCTCTTCTCGGCGTCCCGACCGCCGTCACGGTTGTCACGGCCGCCGCGGCGGTCCTGACGATCGCCGCGCTCGGTGCGCTCGCCGCCACCGGCGGGACCGGTGCCTCGACGCTGCTGTCCGGGCATCAGATGTTCCTCATCTCAACGATTGCATGGTGCGTGGTCACAGGGACAGCCCGCCTTCACGAGCGCCCTCGGCGATCGCCGCGACGCGACCGTGGTACTTGTTGCCCCCGCGGTCGAAGACGACCGCCTCGACCCCGGCGCTCTTGGCGCGGGCCGCGACGAGCTCGCCGACCTTCTTGGCCTTGGCGGTCTTGTCGCCCTCGAACGTACGCAGGTCCGCCTCCATCGTCGACGCAGACGCGACCGTCTTGCCGATGGTGTCGTCGACGACCTGGACGAACATGTGCCGGCTCGAGCGTGACACCACGAGACGGGGACGGGCCGAGGTGCCGGCGATCTTCTTGCGACCGCGAACCTGGCGCCGGATGCGGGCGGCAGCCTTGGACTTGCCGCGCTTGATGATCATTGCCATGGCTTACTTACCGGCCTTTCCGACCTTGCGACGGATCTGCTCGCCCGCGTAGCGAACGCCCTTGCCCTTGTAGGGGTCGGGCTTGCGCAGCTTGCGGATGTTCGCGGCGACCTCGCCGACACGCTGCTTGTCGATGCCCTGCACCGAGAAGCGCGTCGGGTTCTCGACCGCGAAGCTGATCCCGTCCTCGGCCTTGACGAGGATGGGGTGCGAGTATCCGAGCGAGAACTCGAGGTCCGAGCCCTTCGCGGCGACACGGTAACCCGTGCCGTGGATCTCCAGCTTCTTCTCATAGCCCTCGGTGACACCGAGAACCATGTTGTTGAGGAGCGAGCGGGTCAGGCCGTGCAGCGAGCGCGCCTCGCGCTCGTCGTTCGGGCGCTTGACCTCGATGGCTCCGTCCGTCTGCTCGACGGTGATGGGTGCGGGGACGGTGAGCGACAGCTCACCCTTCGGGCCCTTGACCGTGACGTCCTGACCGCTGAGGGTCACGTCGACACCTGAGGGCACGGTGACAGGGAGTCGTCCGATTCGCGACATGTCAGTGCCTCCTTACCAGACGTAGGCGAGGACTTCCCCACCCACGCCCTTCTCGTGTGCCTGCCTGTCGGTCAGCAGACCGCTCGACGTCGAAAGGATCGCGACGCCGAGGCCGCCGAGAACCTTGGGGAGGTTCGTCGACTTGGCGTAGACGCGCAGACCCGGCTTGCTCACGCGCCGCACCCCGGCGATGGAGCGCTCGCGGTTGGGGCCGTACTTGAGGTCGACGGTCAGCGTCTGGCCGACCTCCGCCTCCTCGATCTTCCAGCCGGCGATGTAGCCCTCGGCCTCGAGAATCTCGGCGATGTTCTTCTTCAGCTTCGAGTACGGCATGGAGACCGTGTCGTGGTGCGCCGAGTTGGCGTTCCGCACACGGGTCAGCATGTCCGCAATCGGGTCAGTCATGGTCATGTGGGCTCTCCGCCCTTCCTCACCGGGGTTTCGACCTGGGCATGGTGCCGGTGGTCGACCTACGGTGTCAGAGGTTTGTTAGGTGGTTGCGTCCCGGTGTTCTGTGTTCTCACCACGCGGGCTTTTCGGGGGAACTCGGGGGCGCAGGCCCGCCAGGGCCGTGAGCCCCCGAGCGTTTACCAGGAGCTCTTGGTCACGCCCGGCAGCTCGCCCGCGTGAGCCATCTCGCGAAGGCAGATGCGGCAGAGGCCGAACTTGCGGTACACCGAGTGCGGACGACCGCACTTCTGGCAGCGGGTGTAGGCGCGGACCTTGAACTTCGGCTTCCGGTTCGCCTTGTTGATCAGCGCGGTCTTGGCCATGTCAGTTCTCCTTGAAGGGGAAGCCGAGCGCCTTGAGCAGCGCGCGACCCTCGTCATCGTTGGTCGCCGTGGTGACCACGGTGATGTCCATGCCCCGCACGCGGTCGATCTTGTCCTGGTCGATCTCGTGGAACATCGACTGCTCGGTCAGACCGAACGTGTAGTTGCCGCGGCCGTCGAACTGCTTGGGCGAGAGCCCACGGAAGTCGCGGATGCGCGGGAGGGCGATCGTCACGAGACGGTCGAGGAACTCCCACATGCGGTCCCCGCGCAGCGTGGTGTGCGCACCGATCGGCATGCCCTCGCGGAGCTTGAACTGGGCGATCGACTTGCGGGCCTTGGTCACGACCGGCTTCTGACCGGTGATGTTCGTCAGGTCGCGGACCGCACCCTCGATGAGCTTGCTGTCCTTGGCGGCGTCACCGACGCCCATGTTGACGACGACCTTGACGACGCCGGGCACCTGCATGACGTTGTCAAAACCGAACTGCTCGAACAGCGCGGACTTGATCTCGTCCTCGTAGCGCTGCTTGAGGCGCGGCTTGGTCAGCACCGCGGCGGTGGCGGTGGTCTCGGTCTCACTCATGATCAGAGGTCCTTGTCCGACTTGACGGCGACCCGGACGCGGGTCGCCTTCTGGCGGCCGTTCCGCTCGACGGTCTCGACCCGCGTCCGGACGCGGGTCGGCTTCTTCGACTCGGGGTCGACGACGGCCACGTTGCTCACGTGGATCGCGGCCTCGGTGTGGGTCAGGCCACCGGTCCGCGTGCCACGAGCCGTGGCACCGGCCTTGATGTGCTTGGTGACGCGGTTGACACCCTCGACCAGCACGCGCTGGGTCTCGGGGTAGACCGCGATGACCTTGCCCTGCTTGCCCCGGTCGCCGCCGTTCTTCTGGCTGCGCCCGGAGATGACCTGGACCAGGTCACCCTTCTTGATCTTCATCTTCTGCTTCGCCATGTTCACAGCACCTCCGGCGCGAGCGAGATGATCTTCATGAACTTCTTCTCGCGCAGCTCGCGGCCGACGGGGCCGAAGATTCGGGTTCCGCGCGGGTCGCCGTCCGCCTTGAGGATCACCGCGGCGTTCTCGTCGAACTTGATGTAGGAACCGTCAGAGCGACGACGCTCCTTGACCGTGCGGACGATGACCGCCTTGACGACGTCGCCCTTCTTGACGTTGCCACCCGGGATGGCGTCCTTGACGGTGGCGACGATGGTGTCGCCGATGCCGGCGTATCGACGGCCCGACCCACCGAGAACACGGATGCAAAGGAGTTCCTTGGCACCGGTGTTGTCGGCGACGCGCAGTCGCGACTCCTGCTGAATCACTGTCTAACTCCTGTCGTCGTGCTGGTTCTCCCGGCGAAAGAACTGGCGCTCAGCGCCATTTCTTTCGCCGGAAGCCTTGCCGAACCAAATGGAAAACGTTCTGTGTGGGACCAAGCCCAGCGGCATACGCAAGAATCTGCGCGAGGCCACCCACCTGGCTGCCCGACTTTCCGCGCGGCCCCTGCCACGCGGGTCTTCGGGGGGTGCACGGGGGGGCAGGCCGCCAGGGCCGAACCCCCCGTGGGCTACTTGGCCTTCTCGAGGATCTCGACGACGCGCCAGCGCTTGGTCGCGGAGAGCGGACGCGTCTCCATGATCAGAACGCGGTCGCCGACACCTGCCTCGTTCTTCTCGTCGTGCGCCTTGACCTTGCTCGTCCGACGGATGACCTTCGCGTAGAGGGCGTGCTTGACGCGGTCCTCGACCTCGACGACGACGGTCTTGTCCATCTTGTCGCTCACCACGTAACCCTGGCGGGCCTTGCGGTAGTTGCGCTCGGTGGTCTTCTCGGGGGTCTGCTCACTCATGCCTGGGCCTCCTCGTCAGCCGCCACAGCCGTCTTGGCCGACTTCTTCTCGGCCTTCTTCGCGGCCTTCTCGGCCTTCTTGTCCGACGCCTCGGCCGGGACGGCCTTGGGTGCAGCGGGCGGCGAGCCGATGCCGAGCTCGCGCTCACGCATCTCGGTGTAGATCCGCGCGATGTCCTTCTTGACGGCACGGAGCCGGCCGTGGTTGTCCAGCTGCCCGGTGGCGGACTGGAACCGGAGGTTGAAAAGCTCCTCCTTGGCCTTCTTCAGCTCGTCGGCGAGACGGCCGTCGTCGAGACCACGCAACTGCTCGGACGCCAGGTCCTTGGTACCAACTGCCATCAGATGTCACCACCTTCACGCTGAACGAAGCGGCACTTCATGGGGAGCTTGTGCATCGCGAGACGCATCGCCTCACGCGCCACCGGCTCGGTCACGCCCGAGAGCTCGAACATGACCCGGCCCGGCTTGACGTTGGCGATCCACCACTCCGGCGAGCCCTTACCGGAACCCATGCGGGTCTCGGCGGGCTTCTTGGTCAGCGGACGGTCGGGGTAGATGTTGATCCACACCTTTCCGCCACGCTTGATGTAGCGGGTCATCGCGATACGAGCGGACTCGATCTGACGGTTCGTGACGTAGGCGGGCTCGAGGGCCTGGATGCCGTAGTCGCCGAAGGCGATCGTCGTGCCACCCTTGGCCGCACCGTGGCGGTTGGGGTGGTGCTGCTTGCGGTGCTTGACTCGACGGGGAATCAACATGTCAGGCCTGCTCATTCTCGGTCACGGCCGGGGCTGCAGCCTCGGCGGTCACCGTGGACTCGGGGGCGGCCGTCTCGCGCGGAGCGCCACCCTCGTTGCGGTCACCGCGACGGGCGCGGCTGGGGCGGTTGTCGCCGTCCCGGCGCGGGCCACGCGACGGCCGCGGGGCGGCGGCCTGCTGGGCCGCGAGCTCCTTGGCCGTCATGTCACCCTTGTAGATCCACACCTTGACGCCGATCCGGCCGAACGTCGTACGAGCCTCGTAGAAGCCGTAGTCGATCTGCGCGCGCAGCGTGTGCAGCGGGACGCGTCCCTCGCGGTAGAACTCGGTCCGGCTCATCTCGGCGCCGTTGAGGCGGCCGGAGACCTGGACGCGGATGCCCTTGGCCCCGGCGCGCTGCGCGGACTGCATGCCCTTGCGCATCGCACGACGGAAGGACACTCGGGCCGAGAGCTGCTCGGCGATGCCCTGGGCGACCAGCTGGGAGTCGATCTCGGGGTTCTTGACCTCGAGGATGTTGAGCTGGACCTGCTTGCCCGTGAGCTTCTCGAGCTCACCGCGGATGCGGTCGGCCTCGGCGCCGCGGCGACCGATGACGATGCCCGGACGCGCCGTGTGGATGTCGACCCGGACCCGGTCACGGGTGCGCTCGATCTCGACCTTGGCGATGCCGGCGCGCTCCATTCCCTTCTCCATGAGGCGACGGATCGCGACGTCTTCCTTCACGTAGTCGCGGTAACGCTGGCCGACCTTCGTCGAGTCAGCGAACCAGTGGCTCCGGTGGTCCGTGGTGATGCCCAGACGGAAGCCATGGGGGTTGACCTTCTGACCCATCAGCGGGCTCCCTTCTTCTCGAGCTGGGACACGATCACGGTGATGTGGCTCGTGCGCTTGTTGATGCGGCCGGCGCGGCCCTGGGCCCGCGGGCGGAACCGCTTCATGGTCGGGCCCTCGTCGACGAACGCGGAGGTGACGACGAGCTCGCGCTCGTCGAACGCGAGCGACTCGCGGTCGGCCCTGAACCGGGCGTTGGCGATGGCGCTCTCGAGCACCTTCTTCACCGGCTCAGAGGCAGCCTGCGGCGCGAAGGTCAGCGTGGTGACGGCGTCCGTGACGGCCTTGCCGCGGATGAGGTCCACGACACGGCGCGCCTTCTGCGGGCTGACCCGGACGTGCCGCGCCGAAGCCTTGGCTTCCATGACAGATTCCTTGGTTGTTCCCGTGGTGGTGGCCATCAGCGACGACGACCCTTCTTGTCGTCCTTCACGTGACCCTTGAAGGTCCGCGTCGGAGCGAACTCGCCGAGCTTGTGGCCGACCATCGACTCGGTGACGAACACCGGGACGTGCTTGCGGCCGTCGTGGACGGCGAAGGTGTGACCGAGCATGTCGGGGCTGATGACCGAACGACGCGACCAGGTCTTGATGACGTTCTTGGTGCCCGCTTCGTTCTGGGCGTCCACCTTCTTCTGAAGGTGGTCGTCGATGAAGGGACCCTTCTTGAGGCTACGAGGCATGTCCAGAGGCTCCTATCAGCGCTTCTTGCCAGTCCGACGGCGACGCACGATGAGCTTGTCGCTTTCCTTGTGTCCCTTGCGGGTGCGGCCCTCGGCCTGGCCCCACGGGCTGACCGGGTGACGTCCACCGGACGTCTTGCCCTCGCCACCACCGTGCGGGTGGTCAACCGGGTTCATCGCGACACCGCGGACGGTCGGGCGCTTGCCCTTCCAGCGCATGCGGCCGGCCTTGCCCCAGTTGATGTTGCTCTGCTCGGCGTTGCCGACCTCGCCGACCGTGGCACGGCAGCGGGCGTCGACGTTGCGGATCTCACCGGACGGCATGCGCAGCTGGGCGTAGGGGCCGTCCTTGGCGACGAGCTGGACACGTGCACCGGCGGAGCGGGCGATCTTCGCGCCGCCACCCGGCTTGAGCTCGATCGCGTGGACGACCGTGCCGACCGGGATGTTGCGCAGCGGAAGCGAGTTGCCCGGTTTGATGTCGGCCGCTGGGCCGTTCTCGATCGGGTCGCCCTGCTTGAGCTTGTTCGGCGCGAGGATGTAGCGCTTCTCCCCGTCGGAGTACTGGACGAGCGCGATGCGCGCGGTGCGGTTGGGGTCGTACTCGATGTGAGCGACCTTGGCCGGCACGCCGTCCTTGTCGTGGCGACGGAAGTCGATGACCCGGTAGGCGCGCTTGTGGCCCCCACCGATGTGGCGCGTCGTGATCCGGCCCGCGTTGTTGCGGCCGCCCGTCTTCGTCAGGGGGCGGACGAGGGACTTCTCCGGCGTGGAGCGCGTGATCTCGACGAAGTCGGCGACCGACGAGCCGCGACGGCCCGGTGTGGTCGGCTTGTACTTACGGATACCCATGTTCGTTAGTCCTTAGGATCTTCGTCGTTCTCAGGCGCCCGCACCGAAGATGTCGATCGAACCCTCGCGGAGGGAGACGATCGCACGCTTGGTGTCCTTGCGCTTGCCGATGCCGAAGCGGGTGCGACGAGCCTTGCCCTGACGGTTCAGGGTGTGCACCTTGTCGACCTTGACGTTGAAGATCTGCTCGATGGCGATCTTGATCTCGGTCTTGTTCGCGCGCGGGTCGACGATGAAGGTGTACTTGCCCTCGTCGAGGAGGCCGTACGACTTCTCGGAGACGACCGGTGCGATGAGGATGTCGCGCGGGTCCTTGGCGTGGATGCTCACTTCGAGTCCTCCTGGACAGCAGCCTTGTCCGCCTTGACCGGACCGGCGACGAACGCGTCGAGCGCGGCCTGCGTGAAGACGATGTCGTCAGCGCACAGCACGTCGTACGTGTTCAGCTGGTCGGCCACGAGGACGTGGACGTTCGGCAGGTTGCGGACCGACTTGAAGGCGACCTCGTCGCCGCGCTCGAGCACGACGAGCAGGTTGGGCCGGTCGGTCAGTCCGGCGAGGAGCGCGAGCGCGGCCTTCGCCGAGGGTGCGTCACCATCGACGATGGCGTCGACCACGTGGATGCGGTCGAAGCGAGCCCGGTCCGACAGGGCCCCGCGCAGGGCGGCGACCTTCATCTTCTTGGGGGTCCGCTGCGAGTAGTCACGCGGCTGCGGGCCGTGGACGACCCCACCGCCGGCGAACTGCGGTGCGCGGGTCGAGCCCTGGCGGGCGCGGCCGGTGCCCTTCTGGCGGTACGGCTTGCGGCCACCGCCGCGCACCTCGCCACGGGTCTTCGTCGAGTGCGTGCCCTGGCGGGCGGCCGCGAGCTGGGCCACCACGACCTGGTGGATCAGCGGGATGTTGGTCTGGACATCGAAGATGTCAGCGGGAAGATTCGGCGTCTTGGTTGCCATGTCGATCATGCACCCTTCGCAGCCGTGCGGATCAGGACGATGCCACCGCGGGGGCCGGGAACGGCACCCTTGATGAGCAGCAGGCCCTTCTCCGCGTCAACGGCGTGGATCTGGAGGTTCTGGGTCGTCTGGCGGACGCCACCCATGCGACCAGCCATGCGCATACCCCGGAAGACCCGGCCCGGCGTGGCGCAGCCGCCGATGGAGCCCGGCTTGCGGTGGTTGCGGTGGGAGCCGTGCGAGGAGGAGACGCCGGCGAAGCCGTGGCGCTTCATGACACCCGCGAAGCCCTTGCCCTTGGTCGTGCCCGTCGCGTCGACGCGCTGGCCGGCCTCGAAGACGTCGGCCGAGATCTCCTGGCCGAGCTCGTAGTCGGCGGCGTCCGCGGTGCGGAGCTCGACGAGGTGGCGGCGCGGCGTCACGCCGGCCTTCTCGAAGTGGCCGGACATCGGCTGGTTGACCTTGCGCGGGTCGATGGCGCCGAAGGCGATCTGGACGGCGTCGTAGCCGTCGGTCGCACCGTTGCGGACCTGCGTCACGACGCAGGGGCCGGCCTCGACCACGGTCACGGGAACGAGTCGGTTGTCGGCGTCCCAGACCTGGGTCATGCCGAGCTTCTTGCCGAGCAGGCCCTTGAGGGTCCGGTTGGAGGTGGTGGCTGCAACAGTCATCGTGGCCGCCTCAGAGCTTGATCTCGATGTTGACGTCCGCCGGCAGGTCGAGACGCATCAACGAGTCGACGGCCTTGGGCGTCGGGTCGATGATGTCGATGAGACGCTTGTGCGTCCGCATCTCGAAGTGCTCGCGGCTGTCCTTGTACTTGTGCGGCGACCGGATGACGACGAAGACGTTCTTCTCCGTCGGCAGCGGAACCGGGCCCACCACAGTGGCACCGGCACGCGTGACCGTGTCGACAATTTTGCGCGCCGAGTTGTCGATGACCTCGTGGTCATACGACTTCAAGCGGATGCGGATCTTCTGTCCCGCCATCTCCGTTACGTCTCTCTCTCGCCGTACCTTGCTGACCGGTTCCCTTGGCATCCGACCCCCGAGGTCGGGCGTGTCGCGCCCGCTTCGCGGTGAAAGTCCGCACCGAAGTGCCACTCTCGTTGTGGATGACCCGGCCGAACCGGGTGGCCTGCGCTTCCCTCGGCCTCTCGATCGAGTCCTAGTCACGCCCGGTGGGACAGTGACGAGGGGCGGCGTTGCCGACATGGGTCAGCAACGCGCGACAAGCAACCTGACAAGTGTGCCAGAGGCTTGAACCTCTATCAAATCGAGGCGGCTGGCGCGCGGACGTCTGCTTCCGTGGCGCGCCGTCGGTCGACCGTTTCGTATGCCGCTGGGCGCGCTCCCGCTCGGCCGGCCCGCTCGCAGCCCGGCGTCCCCGCTGGACGTCAGCGCAGGGGTGCGAGGAAGGCGGAGAGGGCGGCGGCGTACATCGCCGGGTCCTCCGCGCCGCAGAGCTCCCGCGCGCTGTGCATCGACAGCAGGGGCGCCCCGAAGTCGACGGTCGTGGCCCCGGTCAGTGCGGACGTCATCGGTCCGACGGTGGACCCACACGGCAGGTCGGTGCGGATGACGAAGCTCTGCATCGGCACGCCGGCCTGCTCGCACGCGAGCCGGAAGGCGGCTTCGCCGAGCGAGTCGGTCGCATAGCGGAGGTTCGCGTTGACCTTGAGGACGGGACCGCCGTTGACGGCGATCTGGTGGAGCGGCTCGTGCCGGTCCGCGTAGTTCGGGTGGGTCGCGTGGGCCATGTCGCCGCTCGCGATGACGGTCGAGGCCAGGGCCCGCCAGTAGTCCTCCCGGGACCCGCCTGCGGTCAGGACGAGGCGCTCGAGGACGGAGGGCAGGAGCGTCGACATCGCGCCCCGCTCGGACGTGCTGCCGATCTCCTCGTGGTCGAAGAGCACCAGCACCGGCACGAGGGCCGGCTCGTCCACCGCCGCCTGGAGCAGCGCCCGCACGCCCGCGTAGGAGGTGGCGAGGTTGTCGAGGCGCGGTGCCGCGACGAGCTCCCGACGACGGCCCAGGCGCCTCGACGGCTCGACCGGGTGGGTCATCACGTCCCACCCGAGGATGTCCCCGGCGGGCACGCCGACCTGCTCGCTGAGGTAGCCCCGGAAGTCGCCCGGGGCGTCCCCCAGCCCCCAGAGCGGCTCGAGGTGCAGCTGTCGGTTGAGCGTGAGGCCGTCGTTCTGCTCGCGGTCGAGGTGGATGGCGAGCTGGGCGACCCGCAGCAGCGCGGAGGTGTCGTGGAAGAGCCGCGTCTCGACGCCGCCCCTCCCCTCGCCGCGCACGGTCACCCGACCAGCGAGCCCGAGGTCCCGGTCGAGCCACGAGTTGAGCAGGGGGCCGCCGTAGACCTCGACCCCGAGCGACTGCCAGCCGGCCTTGAGATGGTCCGGGTTGGGTTTGACCCGAAGGTTCGGACTGTCGGTGTGCGCCCCCACGACGCGGAAGCCGGCAGCGGGACCGAGCCCAGCGGCATCCGCCCCACGGGTGTCCCACGCGATGAGCGAGCCGCCCCTGACGAGGAAGTGGGCCCCCGGCTCGGTCGGGAACGCCTCCGACTCGGCGACCTCGGTGAAGCCCGCCTCGCTGAGCCGCGCCGCCGCCTGACCGCACGCATGGAACGGGGTGGGCGAGGCGTCGACGAAGTCGATCAGGCCCTGGGCTTCGGTCTCGGCGTCGAAGGGGTGTGCCATGGCAGCGACCCTATCCCCCGCGCCGACGGCCACATCCCTCGCCTGTATGCCGCTGAGCCGGCTCCGCGCCCACCCCTCCTCCCCGCCCTCCCGCAGGTCTCCGAGCGGCCTCCAGGGGCCTCTGTGGACCCGACTGGCCCCAGCAGAGAGGTGCGCCGCACGACCGGCCGGGCCACCGGCTGGGCCTCCGACGGAGCCCACTGCGCCGAGTGCGACCGGGATGCAGGAGGGCCCGGCCCGCCGAAGCGGACCGGGCCCTCCCGGACGTGGTGCGTCAGATCACTTGTTGATCTTGATGACGCGGCCGGCGCCGACCGTCCGGCCACCCTCGCGGATGGCGAACTTGAGGCCCTCCTCCATGGCGATCGGCTGGATCAGCTCGACCTTCATGTCGGTGTTGTCGCCGGGCATGACCATCTCGGTGCCCTCGGGCAGGTGCACGACACCCGTGACGTCCGTGGTCCGGAAGTAGAACTGCGGACGGTAGTTGTCGTAGAACGGCGTGTGACGGCCGCCCTCGTCCTTCGACAGGATGTAGACCTGCGCGTCGAAGTCGGTGTGCGGGGTGATCGAGCCCGGCTTGCAGACGACCTGGCCGCGCTCGACGTCCTCACGCTTGACACCGCGGAGGAGCAGACCGACGTTCTCACCCGCGCGACCCTCGTCGAGGAGCTTGCGGAACATCTCGACACCGGTGACGACCGTCTTGGTGGGCGGGCCGGTGTGGATGCCGACGATCTCGACCTCCTCGTTGACCTTGAGGACACCGCGCTCGATGCGGCCGGTGACGACCGTGCCACGACCGGTGATCGTGAAGACGTCCTCGACGGGCATGAGGAACGGCTTGTCGATGTCGCGCTCCGGCTCGGGGATGTAGGTGTCCACCGCGTCCATGAGGTCGAGAACCGACTTGCCCCACTCAGCGTCACCCTCGAGCGCCTTGAGCGCCGAGACCTTGACGACCGGCAGGTCGTCGCCCGGGAACTCGTAGGACGAGAGGAGCTCACGGACCTCCATCTCGACGAGCTCGAGGATCTCCTCGTCGTCGACCATGTCGGCCTTGTTGAGCGCCACGACGATGTAGGGGACGCCGACCTGCTTGGCCAGGAGGACGTGCTCACGCGTCTGCGGCATGGGGCCGTCAGTCGCGGCGACCACGAGGATCGCACCGTCCATCTGGGCCGCACCGGTGATCATGTTCTTGACATAGTCGGCGTGGCCGGGGCAGTCGACGTGGGCGTAGTGACGGCCCTCCGTCTGGTACTCGATGTGGGCGATCGAGATGGTGATGCCGCGCTGACGCTCCTCGGGAGCCTTGTCGATGTCCTCGAACGCGAACTGGGGGTTGAGGTCCGGGTACTTGTCGTGCAGGACCTTGGAGATCGCAGCCGTCAGCGTCGTCTTGCCGTGGTCGATGTGACCAATGGTGCCGATGTTGACGTGCGGCTTGGTCCGCTCGAACTTTGCCTTCGCCACTGTGGTCCTCCTCAGGACTTCATAGTGTTACGCCGTACGACCAGGGCAGGACGTGGCGCTGTGGGTGTGATGGGGTGTGATTCCCGTGGGATTCCTCGGGAGAGCCTATCGGGCAAGCCCCGAAAGTCACTCGCCGCGGGTCTTCTTGATGATCTCCTCGGCAACGGCCTTGGGGACCTCTGCGTAGGAGTCGAACTCCATGGAGAAGCTCGCGCGACCCTGGGTCTTGGACCGCAGGTCGCCGACGTAGCCGAACATCTCGGACAGCGGGACGAGGCCGCGGACGACCTTGGCGCCGCTCACGTCGTCCATGCCCTGGATGTGGCCACGGCGGGAGTTGATGTCGCCGATGACGTCACCCATGTAGTCCTCGGGGGTGCGGACCTCGACGGCCATCATCGGCTCGAGGAGCACGGGGTCCGCCTTGCGGACGGCCTCCTTGAGCACCATCGAGCCGGCGATCTTGAACGCCATCTCCGAGGAGTCGACGTCGTGGTAGCCGCCGTCGACGAGCGTCGCCTTGATCCCGACGAGCGGGTATCCGGCGAGCACGCCGTACTGCATGGCGTCCTGGATACCGGCGTCGACCGACGGGATGTACTCCCGCGGGACACGACCACCGGTGACCGCGTTGACGAACTCGTAGAGCTCGCCACCCTCGGCGTCGACGAGGGGCTCGATGGTCACCTGGACCTTGGCGAACTGGCCGGAGCCACCCGTCTGCTTCTTGTGGGTGTAGTCGTACTTCTCGACGGCCCGGCGGATCGTCTCGCGGTAGGCGACCTGCGGCTTGCCGACGTTGGCCTCGACCTTGAACTCGCGCTTCATGCGGTCGACGAGGATGTCCAGGTGGAGCTCGCCCATGCCGGCGATGATCGTCTGGCCGGTCTCGTCGTCGAGGTGGACCTGGAAGGTCGGGTCCTCGGCGGAGAGCTTCTGGATGGCCGTGGAGAGCTTCTCCTGGTCGCTCTTGGTCTTCGGCTCGATGGCGACCTGGATGACCGGCTCCGGGAACGTCATCGACTCGAGGACGATGGGGTTGCTCAGGTCGGAGAGCGTGTCGCCGGTCGTCGTGTCCTTGAGACCGATCGCCGCATAGATGTGACCGGCGAGGGCCTCCTCGACCGGGTTCTCCTTGTTGGCGTGCATCTGGAAGAGCTTGCCGATGCGCTCCTTGCGGCCCTTGGTCGAGTTGATGACCTGGCTGCCGGCGGCGATCCGCCCGGAGTACACGCGGATGAAGGTCAGCGTGCCGAAGAACGGGTGCGTGGCCACCTTGAAGGCGAGCGCGGAGAACGGCTCCTCGGTGCTCGGCTTGCGGGTCATCTCGACCTCTTCGTGGCCCGGCTTGTGACCGATCATGGGCGGCACGTCGAGGGGGGACGGCAGGTAGTCGACGACCGCGTCGAGCATCGGCTGGACACCGCGGTTCTTGAAGGCGGAGCCACAGATGACGGGGTAGAGCTCGGAGGAGATCGTGAGCTTGCGGATCGCGCCCTTGATCTCCTCGGGCGTGAGGTCCTCGCCGCCGAGGTACTTCTCCATGAGCTCGTCGTCGGACTCGGCGACGCGCTCGACGAGGGCGTGACGGTACTCCTCGGCCTTCTCCTTGAGGTCGGCCGGGATCTCCTGGATCTCGTACTTGGCGCCCATGGTCACGTCACCCTTGGCGTCGCCCGGCCAGACCAGGGCGCGCATGTAGATGAGGTCGACGACGCCGACGAACTCGCTCTCGGAGCCGACGGGCAGCTGGAGGACGAGCGGCTCCGCACCGAGGCGGTCCTTGATCGTCTGCACCGTGAAGTAGAAGTCCGCGCCGAGCTTGTCCATCTTGTTGACGAACGCGATGCGGGGGACGTCGTACTTGTCGGCCTGGCGCCACACCGTCTCGGACTGGGGCTCGACGCCCTCCTTGCCGTCGAAGACGGCGACCGCGCCGTCGAGGACGCGCAGCGACCGCTCGACCTCGACCGTGAAGTCGACGTGGCCGGGCGTGTCGATGATGTTGATCTGGGTGCCCTCCCAGAAGCAGGTGACGGCGGCGGACGTGATCGTGATGCCGCGCTCCTTCTCCTGCTCCATCCAGTCGGTCGTCGACGCACCGTCGTGCGTCTCCCCGATCTTGCGGTTGACACCGGTGTAGAAGAGCACACGCTCGGTCGTCGTCGTCTTGCCGGCGTCGATGTGCGCCATGATGCCGATGTTGCGGACCTGGTTGAGGTCCGTCAGGACGTCGAGTGCCACGTCAGTTGTCTCATCTCATTCGTGTGGGAAATCTGTGGGAGCCGAGCCGGCGTGAGCACGGCAGGGCTCGGTCCCGGGGTGTGCCGCTGAGCTGTCCCAGCGGCACACCACCGGCCCGCTGTCACCAGCGGTAGTGCGCGAAGGCCTTGTTCGACTCGGCCATCTTGTGCGTGTCCTCACGGCGCTTCACAGCGGCGCCGAGGCCGTTCGAGGCGTCGAGGATCTCGTTCATCAGGCGCTCGGTCATCGTCTTCTCGCGACGCTGCCGCGCGTAGCCGACGAGCCAGCGCAGCGCCAGCGTCGTGGAGCGGCCCGGCTTGACCTCGATCGGCACCTGGTAGGTCGCACCACCGACGCGGCGGGACTTGACCTCCATGGCCGGCTTGACGTTGTCGAGCGCCCGCTTGAGCGTGGCGACGGGGTCGGTGCCGGTCTTGCCGCGAACGCCCTCGAGGGCGCCGTAGACGATCATCTCGGCGATCGACTTCTTGCCGTCGAGGAGGATCTTGTTGACGAGCTGCGTGACGAGCGGGCTCTGGTAGACCGGGTCGACGACGAGCGGACGCTTCGGAGCGGGTCCCTTACGAGGCATCAGCCCTTCTCCTTCTTCGCACCGTAGCGGCTGCGAGCCTGCTTGCGGCCCTTGACACCCTGGGTGTCGAGGGTGCCGCGGACGATCTTGTAGCGAACACCGGGGAGGTCCTTCACACGACCGCCGCGGACGAGCACGATCGAGTGCTCCTGGAGGTTGTGGCCGACGCCCGGGATGTAGGCCGTGACCTCGATGCCGCTGCTGAGTCGCACGCGGGCGACCTTGCGGAGCGCCGAGTTCGGCTTCTTGGGGGTGGTGGTGTACACGCGGGTGCACACACCGCGGCGCTGGGGCGAGCCCTTGAGCGCCGGGGTCTTGGCCTTCGTGGCCTTGTCCTCGCGGCCCTTGCGGACCAGCTGGTTGATGGTAGGCAACCTGGTTACTCCGTAACGTTGCTGTTGTCGCGCCGACCCTCGTGGGTCGACTCCTTGGCTGTTCGCGTCCTCGACCCCCGAGGTCGGGCGTGTCGGACGCGGTTCTCCCACCCGCACTCCCCATGAGCTCAGTGCTTCGAGCTCATGGATTGCCCGGTGAGAGGTTCGCTCTTGACCTCCGTGATGTCTCGCAGGCCGTAGCCGTCAGACAGGGCACCGAAGCCGTCATCGCGCATGCCTGAGCGCATGTCTCAGACACAGTGTTCAAGCGTACCGGCGCGCGGCACGCCGACCAAATCCGTGGCCCTTGCGCTCAGGACCCCCGATGCCGTATGCCGCTGGGCTCGCTCCCGCCGTCCGGCGCACTCCCTGCCCCGTTCGAGGTGAGGTTCGACCACCTGTGGTCGAGCGATACCTCGAACCGACGTCAGCCGAGCCGCCAGTCGCCCGCGTAGATGTGCAGCACCGGCAGGCCCAGGACCTCCCGGGCCCGGGACGCCCAGTCGGTGTGGAACGTGTCCTCGACGGCGTGCGGCTCGGTCACGACGACGACCTCGCGCGCGTTGAGGCGCTCGACCTCGGCGACGAGAGTGGGCATCGGGTCGTCCCCGGTCACCTCGCCGGTCACGGTCAGGCCCCGCTTCTCGAACTCCGCGATGCTGCGGGCCAGCGCCGTCGTCGCGTCGGCGTGGGCCCCCTCACGATCGACGGGGCGCAGGGCCTCGAGGGCCTCCCGCATCTCGAAGAGGCTGAGGTGGTTGAGGAACGCGCTGAGCATGTTGCGGTCCGTGTCGGCGGGGACGAGCACGCGGTACGTCTCCTCCTCGTCATCCCCGGCGTGCAGGCCGACGATCTTGTCGACGTCGACGGGCTTGAGGGCCTCCTCGGTGAGGACGATGACCGTGGCCAGGGCCGGGGCCTCCGGGGCGTCCGGTTCGGAGGAGGTCTCGACGTGCGGTGCTTCGCTCATGCGAGAACCCTAGCGAGCACTCGGCCGCCCCCGAGACCGGATCGGTCGGCTGAGGTCCGGCAAGCCAGCTGGGCCGGGACCGCGCATGGTGCGCGGTCCCAGCCCAGCGGCATACGGCCTGGTGGCCGGTGACGGAACGTCAGAGCTTGTCGAGCCCCAGCGCCTCGTCGTCGAGACGGATCGCCTCGCCGGTGCCCGTGCCGAACTGCGCGTAGTCGTACGCGTCGTAGCTCGGCAGGGAGTACATCGCGGCCTTCGCCTCCTCGGTCGGCTCCACCTTGATGTTGCGGTAGCGCGGCAGGCCCGTCCCGGCGGGGATGAGCTTTCCGAGGATGACGTTCTCCTTGAGTCCGAGCAGCGGGTCGGACTTCGCCTCCATGGCGGCCTGCGTGAGGACACGCGTGGTCTCCTGGAAGGACGCGGCCGACAGCCACGACTCGGTGGCGAGGGACGCCTTGGTGATACCCATGAGCTCCGGTCGACCGGCGGCCGGACGGCCACCCTCGGCCATCACCCTGCGGTTCTCGTCCTCGAAACGGCCACGCTCGGCGAGCTCGCCCGGGAGGAGGTCGGCGTCGCCCGCCTCGATGATCGTCACGCGCCGCAGCATCTGCCGGACGATGACCTCGATGTGCTTGTCGTGGATCGACACACCCTGCTGGCGGTACACCATCTGGACCTCGTCCACGAGGTGCTTCTGCGCGGCCCGGGGGCCGAGGATGCGAAGCACCTGCTTGGGGTCGATGGCGCCCTGGACGAGCTTGTTGCCCACCGTGACGTGGTCACCGTCCTGGACGAGCAGGCGGGAGCGCTTGCTGACCGGGTAGGCGTGCTGCTCGGAGCCGTCGTCCGGCGTGAGGAGGATGCGCCGCGCCTTGTCGGTGTCCTCGATCTCGATGCGGCCGGTGGCCTCGGCGATCGGGGCGACACCCTTGGGCGTGCGCGCCTCGAAGAGCTCGACCACACGGGGCAGACCCTGGGTGATGTCGTCGGCCGCAGCCGCACCACCGGTGTGGAAGGTCCGCATCGTCAGCTGCGTGCCCGGCTCACCGATCGACTGGGCGGCGATGATGCCGACCGCCTCGCCGATGTCGACGAGCTTGCCCGTGGCGAGCGACCGCCCGTAGCACTTGGCGCAGGTGCCCACCTTGGAGTCGCACGTCAGGACCGAGCGGACCTTGAGCTGGTCGACCCCGGCCTCGTAGAGCGCCCCGATGACGACGTCGCCGAGGTCGATGCCGGCCTCGGCCAGCACGGTGCCGTCCGCGTCCGTGACGTCCTCAGCGAGGGTCCGGGCGTAGATGGACGCCTCGACGACCTCCGAGAGGCTGCGCGTGCCCGTGGTCTCGTTGACCTGGGCGATCGGCAGGGTCAGGCCACGGTCGGTGCCACAGTCGTCCTCACGGATGATGACGTCCTGCGACACGTCGACGAGACGACGCGTGAGGTAGCCCGAGTCCGCGGTGCGGAGCGCGGTGTCGGCCAGACCCTTGCGGGCACCGTGGGTCGAGATGAAGAACTCGAGCACCGTCAGGCCCTCACGGAAGTTCGCCTTGATCGGGCGCGGGATGATCTCACCCTTCGGGTTGGCCATCAGGCCACGCATCCCGGCGATCTGGCGGATCTGGAACCAGTTACCACCAGCACCCGAGGACACCATCCGGTAGATGGGGTTCGTGCGCGGGAAGTTGGTCTCCATCTCCTTGGCGACCTGGTTGGACGCCTGCGTCCAGATCTCGACGAGCTCCTGACGACGCTCGTCGTCGGTGATCAGACCACGCTCGTACTGCGTCTGGACCTTGGCGGCCTTGGTCTCGTAGCCCTCGAGGATCTCCGTCTTGTTGCCCGGCGTCGTGACGTCGATGATCGAGACGGTGCTGCCCGAGCGGGTGGCCCAGTGGAAACCGGCCTCCTTCAGGGCGTCGAGCGACGCGGCGACCTGGACCTTCGAGTACCGCTCGGCCAGGTCGTTGACGATGGCCGACAGGGCCTTCCGGTCGACCGCCTTGTTGATGAACGGGTAGTCCACCGGGAGCGTGTCGTTGAACAGGGCCCGGCCCAGGCTGGTCTCGAGCGTCAGCGACGGGACGATGCCGGACGCGTCCGGCTCGACCCCCTCGGGCAGCTCGAAGCCGGCCGGCGGCACGACATCGGTCAGGCGCAGCTTGACCGCCGAGCCGAGCTGGATCTCGCCCCGGTCGAAGGCCATCCGGGCCTCGGCGGGAGACGAGAAGGCACGGCCGGCGCCCAGACCCCCACCGTCGACCAGGTCGGTCAGGTGGAAGATGCCGGTGATCATGTCCTGGGTCGGCATGGTCACGGGGCGACCGTCAGCCGGCTTGAGGATGTTGTTGCTCGAGAGCATGAGGATCCGAGCCTCGGCCTGGGCCTCGGCCGACAGCGGCACGTGGACCGCCATCTGGTCACCGTCGAAGTCGGCGTTGAAGGCCGAGCAGACGAGCGGGTGGATCTGGATCGCCTTGCCCTCGACGAGCTGCGGCTCGAAGGCCTGGATGCCGAGACGGTGGAGCGTGGGTGCCCGGTTGAGCAGCACCGGGTGCTCGGTGATGACCTCTTCGAGGACGTCCCACACGACCGGACGGGCCCGCTCGACCATGCGCTTGGCCGACTTGATGTTCTGCGCGTGGTCGAGGTCGACCAGCCGCTTCATCACGAACGGCTTGAACAGCTCGAGCGCCATCTGCTTCGGCAGACCGCACTGGTGCAGCTTCAGCTGCGGGCCGACGACGATGACCGAACGGCCGGAGTAGTCGACGCGCTTGCCGAGGAGGTTCTGGCGGAACCGGCCCTGCTTGCCCTTGAGCATGTCGGACAGCGACTTGAGCGGCCGGTTGCCGGGGCCCGTGACCGGGCGACCACGACGGCCGTTGTCGAAGAGGCTGTCGACGGCCTCCTGGAGCATCCGCTTCTCGTTGTTGACGATGATCTCGGGCGCGCCGAGGTCGAGCAGTCGCTTGAGGCGGTTGTTGCGGTTGATGACGCGACGGTAGAGGTCGTTGAGGTCCGACGTCGCGAAACGGCCACCGTCGAGCTGGACCATCGGGCGCAGGTCCGGCGGGATGACCGGGATCGCGTCGAGGACCATGCCGGTCGGGTGGTTCGTCGTCATCTGGAAGGCATTGACGACCTTGAGCCGCTTGATCGCCCGAGTCTTCTTCTGGCCCTTGCCGGTGGCGATGATCTCCTGGAGGGAGTCCGCCTCGGCGTCGAGGTCGAAGGACTGGAGCCGCTTCTGGATCGCGGCCGCGCCCATCCCACCCTCGAAGTAGAGACCGAACCGGTCCCGCATCTCGCGGTAGAGGATCTCGTCGCCCTCGAGGTCCTGGACCTTGAGGTTCTTGAACCGGTCCCAGACCTGCTCGAGGCGCTCGACCTGCTGGTCCGCGCGACGACGGATCGCGTTCATCTCACGCTCGGCGGAGTCGCGGACCTTGCGCTTGACGTCGGCCTTGGCGCCCTCGGCCTCGAGCGCGGCGATGTCCTGCTCGAGCTTCTGGGCGCGGGACTCGACGTCCGCGTCGCGGCGGTTCTCGATCTCCTTCTTCTCGACCTGGATCTGTGCCTCGAGCGAGGGCAGGTCCTGGTGGCGCTGCTCGTCGTCGACCGACGTGATCATGTAGGCCGCGAAGTAGATGACCTTCTCGAGGTCCTTCGGGGCGAGGTCGAGCAGGTACCCGAGGCGTGACGGGACGCCCTTGAAGTACCAGATGTGGGTGACGGGGGCGGCGAGCTCGATGTGGCCCATCCGCTCACGGCGCACCTTGGCGCGCGTGACCTCGACGCCACAGCGCTCACAGATGATGCCCTTGAAGCGGACGCGCTTGTACTTGCCGCAGTTGCACTCCCAGTCCCGGGTGGGGCCGAAGATGCGCTCGCAGAACAGGCCCTCCTTCTCCGGCTTCAGGGTGCGGTAGTTGATGGTCTCGGGCTTCTTGACCTCGCCGTGGCTCCATCCGCGGATGGACTCCGCGGTGGCAAGGCCAATGCGCAGCTCGTCGAAGAAGTTGACGTCGAGCACGTGGTTCCTTCTCTCGTAACTCTTGCTGAGTCTCGTCAAATGTGTCTGGTCGTCGTGTTCTGACCGGCCGGGCTGTCGCTGGTGAGCTCAGCCCCGTGCCTGGGGTGCCGTATGCCGCTGAGCTGGCTCAGCGGCATACGGCCGCCTGGGGTGCGTGGCCGGGTCAGACTTCCTCGACGCTGGACGGCTCACGCCGGCTCAGGTCGATGCCGAGCTCCTCCGCCGCGCGGAAGACCTCTTCGTCGGATTCCTTCATCTCGATCGTCGTGCCCTCGGAGTTCAGGACCTCGACGTTGAGACACAGGGACTGCATCTCCTTGAGGAGGACCTTGAACGACTCCGGGATGCCCGAGTCAGGGATGTTCTCGCCCTTGACGATGGCCTCGTAGACCTTGACGCGACCGGGCACGTCGTCGGACTTGATCGTCAGCAGCTCCTGCAGCGTGTAGGCGGCGCCGTACGCCTCGAGCGCCCACACCTCCATCTCACCGAAGCGCTGGCCACCGAACTGGGCCTTACCGCCGAGCGGCTGCTGGGTGATCATGGAGTACGGACCCGTCGACCGAGCGTGGATCTTGTCGTCGACGAGGTGGTGCAGCTTGAGGATGTACATGTAGCCCACCGCGACCGGCTCGGGGAACGGCTCGCCGGAGCGGCCGTCGAAGAGCCGGGTCTTGCCGGTGCCGTCGATGAGACGGACGCCGTCGCGGGTCTTCAGGGTCGAGTCGAGCAGTCCGGTGACGACATCCTCGGAGGCACCGTCGAAGACCGGCGTCGCGACCCGGGAGCCGGGGGGCGCCTCGTGGGCGTCGGCCGGGATCTGCTTGGCCCACTCCGGGTTGCCCTCGATCTTCCAGCCGCGGTTGGCGGCCCAGCCGAGGTGCAGCTCGAGGATCTGACCGAGGTTCATCCGGCGCGGCACACCGTGCGGGTTGAGGATGACGTCGACGGGCGTGCCGTCCTCGAGGAACGGCATGTCCTCGACGGGCAGGATCTTGGAGATGACGCCCTTGTTGCCGTGCCGGCCGGCGAGCTTGTCACCGTCGGTGATCTTGCGCTTGTTCGCGACGTAGACGCGGACGAGCTGGTTCACACCCGGGGGCAGGTCGTCGCCGAGGTCGGCGCGGAACTCCTTGACGCCGATGACCGTGCCGGTCTCACCGTGCGGGACCTTGAGCGACGTGTCCCGCACCTCGCGGGCCTTCTCGCCGAAGATCGCGCGGAGCAGTCGCTCCTCCGGCGTCAGCTCGGTCTCGCCCTTGGGCGTCACCTTGCCGACGAGCAGGTCGCCGTCGCGGACCTCGGCGCCGACGCGGATGATGCCGCGCTCGTCGAGGTCGGCCAGGACGTCCTCGGAGACGTTCGGGATGTCCCGGGTGATCTCCTCCGGCCCGAGCTTCGTGTCGCGGGCGTCGACCTCGTGCTCCTCGATGTGGATCGAGGAGAGGACGTCGTCCTGGACGAGACGCTGGCTGAGGATGATCGCGTCCTCGTAGTTGTGGCCCTCCCACGACATGAACGCGACGAGCAGGTTGCGCCCGAGCGCCATCTCGCCGCCGTCCGTCGCGGGACCGTCGGCGATGACGCCACCGGTCTCCACCCGGTCGCCCTCGTTGACGACGACGACCTGGTTGTAGCTCGTGCCCTGGTTGGACCGGGCGAACTTGGCGATCCGGTAGGTCTGGTACGTGCCGTCGTCGTTGGCGACGGTGACCAGGTCGGCGGAGACCTCCTGGACGACGCCGGCCTTCTCGGCGCGGACGACGTCACCGGAGTCGAGCGCGGCACGGAACTCCATGCCGGTGCCGACGAGCGGCGCCTCGCTCTTGACGAGCGGGACGGCCTGACGCTGCATGTTGGCCCCCATGAGGGCGCGGTTGGCGTCGTCGTGCTCGAGGAACGGGATCATCGCTGTCGCGGCCGACACCATCTGGCGCGGGGAGACGTCCATGTAGTCGACGTCCTCACCGGGGATGAGCTCGACCTCACCCTTGCGGCGCACGAGGACGCGGTCCTCGGCGAAGCGGCCGTCCTCGTCGACCCGGGCGTTGGCCTGGGCGACGACGAACTTGTCCTCCTCGTCGGCCGACAGGTAGTGCACCTCGTCGCTGACGACACCCTCGTTCACCTTGCGGTACGGCGTCTCGATGAAGCCGAACGCGTTGATCCGCCCGTAGGAGGCCAACGAGCCGATGAGGCCGATGTTCGGGCCTTCCGGAGTCTCGATCGGGCACATGCGGCCGTAGTGCGAGTGGTGGACGTCGCGGACCTCCATCTGGGCGCGGTCCCGGGAGATACCACCCGGGCCGAGCGCGGACAGCCGACGCTTGTGCGTCAGACCCGCAAGGGGGTTGTTCTGGTCCATGAACTGCGAGAGCTGCGACGTGCCGAAGAACTCCTTGATCGACGCCACCACGGGGCGGATGTTGATCAGGGTCTGCGGGGTGATCGCCTCGACGTCCTGCGTCGTCATGCGCTCGCGGACGACCCGCTCCATCCGGGACAGGCCGGTGCGGACCTGGTTCTGGATGAGCTCACCGACGGAGCGGAGGCGACGGTTGCCGAAGTGGTCGATGTCGTCGACCTCGACGCGGACGTCGATCGGCTCGCCGTTCTTGACGCCCTGCATCGAGTCGCGCCCGTCGTGGAGCGTGACGAGGAACTTGATCGTCGCGACGATGTCGTCGATCGCGAGGGTCGAGTCGTTGATCGAGCCGTCGAGGCCGAGCTTCTTGTTGATCTTGTAGCGGCCGACCTTGGCGAGGTCGTAGCGCTTCGGGTTGAAGTAGAGGTTGTCCAGCAGGGTCTGGGCGGCCTCCTTGGTCGGCGGCTCACCCGGACGCAGCTTGCGGTAGATGTCGAGGAGCGCGTCGTCCTGGCCCTGCGTGTGGTCCTTCTCGAGGGTCAGTCGCATCGACTCGAAGTCGCCGAACTCCTCGAGGATCTGGGCCTCGGTCCAGCCGAGGGCCTTGAGCAGCACCGTGACGGACTGCTTGCGCTTGCGGTCGACGCGGACGCCGACCATGTCGCGCTTGTCGATCTCGAACTCGAGCCAGGCACCACGGCTCGGGATGATCTTCGTCGTGTAGATGTCCTTGTCGGACGTCTTGTCGGGGGTGCGCTCGAAGTAGACGCCCGGGCTGCGGACGAGCTGTGAGACGACGACCCGCTCGGTGCCGTTGATGATGAAGGTGCCGCGCTCGGTCATGAGCGGGAAGTCACCCATGAAGACCGTCTGGCTCTTGATCTCGCCGGTCTGGGCGTTCATGAACTCGGCGGTCACGAACAGGGGTGCGTCGTACGTCTGGTCGCGCTCCTTGCACGCCTCGATCGTCTTGCGGGTCTCCTCGAACCGGTGGTCTCGGAACGACAGCGACATCGAGCCGCTGAAGTCCTCGATCGGGGAGATCTCCTCGAAGATCTCCTCGAGGCCGGACCGGTCAGGGACGTCAGTGCGGCCCTCGGCCTTGGCGGCGGCGACGCGAGCCTGCCACCGCTCGTTGCCGAGCAGCCAGTCAAAGCTCTCCGTCTGAAGGGCAAGGAGGTCGGGGACCTCGAGGGGTTCGCGAATCTTCGCGAAGGACAGACGCCCGGAGGGGGTCTGTGCGGTGGACATTTTCGTCGCAGTACGCGCGGCAGCCAAGGAGGGTCCTTCCACGGGCCTTTTCGTCTTCGTCAACTCCGCCACGCATGGCTCGACACACGGGTCCCAGGGCGGAGTCCGTGCTGGCGGCACGGCGAAGGACGCGACTGGGGGTCGTGAGGCGAGGGCATGGGCAGCGCAAAGGCCTAGCCTACTGGCAAAGGGCAGGAGTGTCCAGCCGGGTCAAGAAGCGGAGGTCGCAGACCTCAACACCTCCCGGACCGGGAGTCCCGCGAGGGAACGCGACGAATATGGCCCGCTCCGGTCGCCACGTCAAGCCCTTCCCGCCGGTAGGCAGGTCACGGATCGCTCACACCCCCTCAAAGCGGCCCGTATGCCGCTGGGTGACCTCCCCTCGAGTGTGCAGTTCGTGCCGCCGTCCGTGTGGCACGAAGTGCACACGCGAGGGTCAGACGGCCGGCTGCTGCTGGGTGATGCAGTGGACCCCGCCGCCGCGGTCGAACAGCGGCCGTGCGTCGACGCCGACGACCCGACGACCGGGATAGGCGTCCGCGAGGATCCCGAGAGCCCGCTCGTCCTGGTCGTCGGCGAAGGTGCAGGCGATGACGCCGTCGTTGACGACGAGGTGGTTGAGGTAGGACCAGTCGACGGGCCCCGAACCGTCGGCCAGCGTCCGCGGCGCCGGGACGCCCACCACCTCGAACCGCTCGCCCCGGGCGTCCCGGGCGTCGGAGAGCAGCTCGCGCAGCTCCTTCGACACGCCATGGTCCGGGTGAGCCGGGTCCTCCTGGTCATGCAGCAGCAGCACGCCGGGCGACGGGATGGTCGCCACGATGTCGACGTGGCCGCGGGTCCCGAGCTCGTCGTAGTCCCGCGTCAGCCCGCGCGGGAGCCAGATCGCGTGCGTGGCGCCGATCGTCCGGGCGAGCTCCGCCTCGACGTCGGTCCTCGTCAGTCCCGGGTTGCGACCGGGGTCGAGCTGGACCGTCTCGGTGAGCAGCACCGTTCCCAGCCCGTCGACGTGGAGGCCACCCCCCTCGTTGACCAGGGACGAGCGGATCAGCTCGGCCGGGGTCTGCCCCGCCACGAACGCGCCGACCCGGGCGTCGTGCTCCCAGGACGCCCACGGCTGGGCACCCCACCCGTTGAAGACCCAGTCCACGGCACCGAGCCGTCCGTCGGCACCGAGGACGAAGGTCGGCCCGATGTCGCGCATCCATGCGTCGTCGAGCTGGGTCGGGACGAGCTCCACGTCGGGGTGGAGGTGGCGCCGCGCGATCTCGACGTCCTCCGGCACGACCACCATCCGCACCGGCTCGAACCCGATGACGGCATTGGCGACCGCGGCCCAGGTCAGCCGGGCCCTCGTGACCTCCTCAGGAGTGTCCCCGAGGGTGTAGCCCTGGCTCGGCCACGCCATCCACGTGCACTCGTGCGGCGCGGTCTCAGAAGGCATCCGCCACGTCGTCACCGGGCCAGCCTCAGCCGTCACGGCGGTGCTCGTCACGGCGGTGCTCGTCACGGCGGTGCTCGTCACGGATCGGCTCGACCAGCAGGCGGTACGAGTCGGGTCGCCGGGTCGCGAGGAACGGGAAGAGGTCGAGCCAGTCCCGTCGCTGGGCGAGGTCGAGGTCGGCCACGAGCACGGCCGCCTCGTCGCGAGGCGCCTGGGCGAGGACCCGGCCGTAGGGGTCGGAGATGAACGAGGACCCGTAGAAGGTGATCAGCCCCTCGGTCCCGAAGCGGTTCGGGACGACCATGAAGAGGCCGTTGGCGATCCCGTTGCCGACGATGACCTGCTGCCACAGGGGCTGGGTGTCGAAGTCGGGGTGGTCGGGCTCGGAGCCGATCGCCGTCGGGTAGCAGAGCACCTCGGCGCCGCCGAGCGAGTAGAGCCGCGCGACCTCCGGGAACCACTCGTCCCAGCAGGTCGGCAGGCCGAGCCGCACCGCGGGTTCCTCGAGCTCGACGACGGGGTAGGCGTGCTCGGCGGGGCCGGGACGGAAGTACTGGTCCTCGTAGTAGCCAGCGGTGACGGGGATGTGGGTCTTGCGGGTCCGGGCGACGATCTCGCCGGTCGGGGCGACGAGGACGGCCGTGTTGAAGCCGAGCCCGTCCCCCTGGTCGGCGCGCTCGTAGAGCGACGCGTGGACGTGGACGCCGAAGTCCCGCGCCGCGTCCCGGGCGAGCGCCACCGTCGGTCCGCTCTCGAGGTCCTCGGCGAGGTCGCTCGGCGTCCCGGTGGGACGGGCGTCCGCCGGGTAGCGCGAGAGCGTGAGCTCGGGGAGGAAGACGATCCTCGCGCCGGCCCGCGCCGCGGTGCGGATCCCGTCCCGCAGGGTCTCCACGAGAGCGGCAGGGTCCTCGACCCACTCGTGCTGGACGAGCCCGACCCGCACGGGCTGGGTCCTGGGCTGGTCGACTCGTGCGGGGGACTCAGGGACGCCGTTGGCCTGGATGAGTTTCACGCCCCGCAGTATGGCCCAACGTCACCCCGCCGTGCCCTTGCCTCGCCGCTGACCTCAGTACGCCTCGAGCGCGCTGAGCAGCCAGCGGTCGCCGACCCTGGTCATCGTCGCGATGACGCGATTCTGGTCGACGGCGGGCGTCTTCTGCACCTTCGACGTGGTGGCCTGGTTGACGAAGGCCATGACCCGGACCACGGTGCCCGCTCCCCCGTCGCCGGTCGTGTCCATGACACCGGCCTCCTGGACGCGGGCCTGGACGGTGGCCTGGTTCTTCTCGGCCAGCGGCTTGATGTCGGTGCGGGCGACCTGGGTGAACTCGTCCTTGAAGGGCGCTGCGAGGAGGGGCGTGACCTCGGCGACGTGCGCGTCGAAGGTCGTCGCGCTGTAGCTGAGCACCGACTCGAGCGTGGTCCGGGCTGAGCCGACGGCGGCCATCCGGTCGGCGTCGGCGAGCGCGGGGCGCAGCCCGTGGACGAGGGTGGCCGCGAGGAGCGTCGCCGCGAGGGCGAGCGCGAGGAGGGGCCACCGCAGTTCGGTGAGGGTATGCCGCTGGGCTCGGTCGGCGTTGCCCGTGGCAGCGGGGCGCGAGGCGGGTTCGGGGATGTCGGACGGTCGACGTCGCGAGCCCGCCACGCGCCTGCGAGGGCCGGGCTGGGAGGGGCTCAGCGGCATACGGGCTGCTCGTGCGGTGTCAGCTGACGAAGTCAAGGGTGCTCACCTTCCAGGAGTCGCCGACCTTCGCGAGGTCGAGGCGGATCCGGTACGTCTTCTTCTCCGGCTCGGTCGCCGAGGCGTTGGTCGTCGGGGCCACGAGACCGACGAGGACCACGGCGGAGTCGGCGTCCCCGGAGACGTACGACGCCTCGGCGCGCTCCACGGTGGAGACCGTGCGGTTCGACTCGACGACCGGCTTGAGCTCGCGGAGAGCGTCCTCGTACTGCTTCTTGAAGTCTCCCGTCGCCCCCTCGACGACGCGGCCCGTGTCCGCGTCGAAGCGGGACGCGTCGAGGGTCACGAAGTTGACGGCGAGCTGGCGCCCGGCCGCGAGGGCCTCCGCGCGGGTGGCGGCGCCGCGGTCGCGCTCCCAGGCCGCACGGCCGAGGGTGGTTGCCACGATGACGGCGGCCAGGGCGAGGAGCACGGCGACGGCCCAGAGGACCCGGCCGGTCCGACGAGGTGTGGTGGTGGTCATTGAGGGGTTCCCTTCGTCGCCGTGCCTCAGCGCACGGCCTCCTGCATCAGCCAGAGCCAGCTTCGCGGCCCGGAGGGACCCGTCGGGGCGACGGGCGCCTGCACGAACAACGACGCCGGCCCGCCCGGGGTCACGCCCGGGCCCGGAAGGGTGATCGGCTCCGTGCCCCGGGACCCGGGGTGGGACTGGCCGCCTCCGCGTGTCGGCCGCGGGGCGTTCTGGGCGCCACGCACGTTGGTGCCGGACCCACGCGGCGCCGCGCAGTGGGCGTCGAGGTTCGTGGGTGGCAGGTCGACGGTCCGGTGCGGCTCCACCTTCTGCGTGCCCTCGTACCCCACCTCACAGGCGGGCGGGTCCTCGGCGTTGAGGACGAGCCCGAAGTGCGCCGTACCGTCCCCGGGGACCACGGTGTACCCGCCCTCGACGACCTCGGGGTAGGTGACGAGGACCTGCTCGATCCCGTCGAGACGGGCCGTGGTGACGTTCCCGATGGTGATGAAGTTCGCGATGAGGGCGGCGAGGCCGGTCCGGTTCTCCTGCACGAGGCGGTCGAGCTCGTCGGCCGCGAGCGCTCCGCGGTCGAGGACGACGCGGAGGTCCGGGTCGGCGAGCCGCAGGGCATCCGTGACGTCCGCGAAGCCCGTGACCGTCGTCCGCAGGTCGTCGGCCCCGGCCACCTGGGTGCGCAGCACGATCCGCCCGTCGTCGATGAGCCGGACGGTCTCCGGGAGGGCGTCCGCCGCCGCGCGGGTGAGGCTGTTGCCGGAGTCGATGAGCCGTTGCAGGTCCGCCCCACCGCCCCGGAACGCCGCGGCGAGCTCGTCGATGGTCGTGACGAGCGACTCCTGGGGGACCGACTTCACCGTCCGGTTGACGTGCGTGAGGAGCCGGTCGATCCGCAGGGGGGTGGCCGTGCTGGCCCTGGGGATGACGTCGCCCGCGGCGAGGAAGGGGCCGCCGTCGCGGCGCGGCTGGAGGTCGAGGTACTGCTCCCCCACGGCGGAGCGGTTCTCGACGACGGCCCTGGTGTCTGCGGGAACCTCGGTGCCGCGGTCGAGCCGCGCGTCGACGAGGACGCCGTCGCCGTTGAGCCGCAGTCCTTCGACGCTGCCGACGGTCACCCCGCGGTAGGTGACCTCGGCGCCGACGAAGATCCCGCCCGAGTCGGCGAGGTCCGCCGAGACGACGTAGCTGCCGCCGAGCACCTTGTCGGTGAGGCCGACGTAGCTCGCCGAGAGGACGGACACGAGGCCGAGGGACAGCAGGAGGAAGACTGCGAGACGGACGCGCACGGCGCGGGTGATCATCGGGACACCTCGCTGTCGAAGAGTGCTGTCCAGGAGCCCGACCCGTCGGGTGGGCGGGCCACGCCCATGCCGTCGGCCAGGCCCTGCACGTCGGTGTCGAGGGTGACCCAGAGGTTGGTGAAGTCGCCCTTGATCGCGGCGGCCGAGGACGCCGGGAAGGGGTAGGTGAGCAGCAGCTGGTAGGACTGGGGCAGGCTGTCCCCGGCCTCGTTGAGCCGGGTGAGGATCGGTTCGAGGGCGCGGAGGTTGGCCTCGAGGTCCTCGCGCGAGCCGCGGATGACCCGGGTCCCCACCTCACCGAGGTCGGCGAGCGCGGTGAGCATCGCGGTGAGCTGCTCTCGCTGGTCGGCCAGGACCTTGAGGCCCTTGGGCAGCTCGTCGAGGGCGGCTGCGATGGTGTCCTGGTTCTCGGAGAGGGTGTCGGCCAGCCCGTCGAGGCTGTCGATGGCCCGGACGATGTCGGCCTTCTGGTCGTCGAGCCCGCCGATGAAGGTGCCGAGCTCGTGGACGACGCTGCGGATGTCGTCACTGCGCCCGCGCATGGCGTTGTTCAGCTCCACCTCGATCGTCTTGAGCTGGGCGACGCCCCCGCCGTTGAGGAGGAGGGACATCGCGCCGAGGACCTCCTCGATCTCGGGGTGGCGGGCGGAGCGGTCGAGCGGGATGCGGTCCCCTTCCGCGAGTCGCCCGGTCGGGGGAGCGTCCGTGGGCTCGGCGAGCGAGACGTACTTCTCACCGAGCAGGGAGGTCTGCTGGAGCTCGGCCACGGTGTTGTCCGGCAGGACGAGGCTGGCGGGCAGTCGCAGCCGCACGACGGCCGTCCACCCGACGACCTCGATGGCTTCGACCGACCCGACCGTCACCTGGTTGACCTTGACCGAGGACTGCGGCACGAGGTCCAGCACGTCGGCGAACTCGACGGTCACCGCGTAGGAGTCGGAGCCCGTGCCGGCTCCGCCCGGGAGCGGGAGGTCGGCTGCGCTGCACCCCGCCACCCCGGCGGTGACACCGACCACGAGGGCAGCGAGGGCCCCGCGGGACCGCTGCGACGTCCTCATCGGGCACCTCCCAGCAGCCCGCCGAGCGTGGGGTCCGCGCCCCTGACGTCGACGAGTCCACCCGGCTGCGGCTCCCCGCGAAGGGTGCTGCCCTCGGGGACCGCGGACAGCTGGGGCAGCCGGGGCTCGACGGCCCGCTTGAGGTCGTCGCACAGTCCCGAGTTCCCGGTGCCGGTCGGCCCGGTGAGGATCGAGCAGACGAGCAGGAGGGGGTCGTCCAGGCCCTTGGCATTGTTGCGCGTGTCGAGGGTTCCGGTCTGCGGATGGTAGGCGTGCGAGAGGTTGGTCAGCGCGACGGGTGCGTTCTCGAGCGCCTCGGCGAGCGCCTGCCGCTGCGTGACGAGCGACGACGTCACCGAGACCAGCCCGTCGACGTCGGCCTTGACCAGGCTCCGGTTGTCCTTGACGAAGGTCGAGACCTCGTCCAGGGCCACGCCGAGGTTCTCGAGGGCGCCCCGGAGGTTGTCGCGCTCCTCGCGGAGCTGGAGGGCGACGGTCGCGAGGTCCGAGTTGAGCCGCCGCACGGCCGCGTTGTTGTCGGCGAGCATGGTCGTGAAGGTCTGGAGGTTCTGCACCGTCCCGAAGAGATCCCCCTTGTGGTCGGCGAGGGTGGTGACCGCCCTGGAGAGGTCCCGGACGGTCTGGTTGAGGCGGGCTCCGTTGCCGTCGAGGTTCGCGGCGGACGTCTCGAGCAGGGCGCTCAGGGCGCCGTCCTTGTTGGCGCCGTCCGGCCCGAGGGCGACCATGAGATCGTCGAGGCTCTGCGAGACCCGGTCCAGCTCGACGGGGACCGCGGTGCGGGACAACGGGATTCGGGCCCCGTCGGCCATCGCCGGCCCCGCCGTCCACACCGGCAGCAGCTGGACGTAGCGGTCGGACACGAGCGAGGGCGCGACGAGGGCGGCCTTCGCGTCGGCGGGGATGCGGTGTCGCGAGTCCACCGAGAAGGTCACTCGAACGTGTCGACCCTGGGGCTCGACCGCGTCGACCTGTCCGACCTTGACGCCGAGGATCCGGACGTCGGAGCCGGGATAGAGCCCGACGGCGCGGGTGAAGTCGGCGGAGATCGTCGTCGGGGCGCCGCTCGGCCAGAACGCGACCGCCCCCGCGACGAGGCCGAGCAGGAGCAGTCCTGCCGCGACCGTGGCGAGCAGTCGGCTGGACAGGGCGCCGAGGTCGGGGACCCGTGGGGGTCGGTGACGGCCGGGCATCAGCGGCCTCCTCCCGTGGCGTCTGGTGTTCCGGCGTCAGGCGGCACGAGGTCAGGCAGGTCGGTCCCGGGTGCCGCCAGGCCGACGGCGCCGACGGCGCCGACGGGGACGACGAGGTTGGCGACCCACGTGTCGAACCACCGGCCGGTGCCGAGGGTGTTCGCGTAGACGCGCGTGAACGGTGCCATCAGGGAGATGGTCCGCTGGAGCGCGGTGTCGTGCTTCTGGAGCATGGCCAGCGTCGTGTGCAGCTCACGGAGCGCCGGACCGAGCTGTGCGCGGTTGTCCCGGACGAGCCCGGTGAGCTGCTGGGCGAGCGCCGAGGTGTTGGTGAAGAGGGTGCGGATGTCCTGTCGCCGTCTGGCGAGCTCCACCATGAGCAGGTCGGCGTCCTCGATGAGCGACTGGAGCTGGTCGGTCCGGGACGCGACGAGGCCCGTGACGCCCTCGGTGCGGTCGAGCAGCCGGCCGAGCTGCTCGTCGCGCCCGGCGATGGTCCGGGAGAGCCGGGAGAGCCCGTCGAGGGTGGTCCTGACGTGCTCGGGGCTGTCCTTGAACTCGGTTGCGAGCACGGTCAGGGACTCGGCGAGGGCATCCGTGTCGATCCGTTCGGTGGTCGTCGTCAGGTCCTGGAAGGCCGTGATGACGTCGTACGAGCTCACCGTGCGCGCCAACGGGATCTGGGTGCCGGACTCCAGCTGGCCCGGGCCCTCCGGTTCGAGCGCGAGGTACTTCTCGCCGAGGATGGTCTTCATCCGGACCGCTGCTCGGGTCGTGGGACCGAAGGGGGCGTCCTCGGTGATGACGAAGTCGACTCGCACGTGGCCTGCCTCGAGGTCGACGCCGGTGACCTTCCCGACCTTGACGCCCGCGATGCGCACGTCGTCGTCGGGCTTGATCCCGCCGGCCTCAGTGAAGGCCGCGCTGAACGGGGTGCCGCCACCGATGAGGGGCAGGCTCGCGGCGTTGAAGGCGAGGACGAGCAGCAGGGCGATGACGACGAGCCCGGCCAGGCCGATGGGCACGGGGTTGCGCTCCCGGAAGGGGATGGACCGGCGACTCATGAGCACCTCTCGGTGGCAACGGTGTAGCGGGGGCTGACTCCGGGCAGGAGGGGGCCCTTGGTGTCGAACTGGCAGAGGTAGAAGTTGAACCAGGACCCGTAGGTCGCGGTGCGGGTCAGCGTCTCCAGGCGCCCCGGCACGGTGGTGATGAACGACTCGAACTCACGGACGTTCGCAGGCTTGTTGAGCGTCGCGGCGAGGGTGCGCAGCTGGGCGACGTCCTCCTTGATGAGGGGCCGGGTCGTCACGAGCAGGTCCGCGGTCTCGGCGGATAGGTCGTTGATCCCGGACAGGGTGCGACCGATGGCAGCGCGGTCCTCGGCCAGCCCGCTGGTGAAGCGCTGGAGCTGGTCGATGAGGGAAAGGAGCTGGTCGTCGTGGGCCTCGACCGTGCCGAGCACGGCCGTGAGGTTGTCGATGGTCCGGCCGATGACGGCGTCCCGGTCGGCGATCGTCGAGGTGAGCGAGGCCGTGCGCGCGAGGAGCTCGTCGATGTCGCCGCCCTCACCCTGCAGGGTCTGGACGATGAGCCCGGACAGCTCGTTGACGTCCTGCGGGGAGAGCGCGGCGAACAGGGGCTTGAAGCCGTTGAAGAGGGCGGTGAGGTCGAGGGCGGGGTGGGTCCGTTCGCGGGGGATGGTCGCCCCGTCCGCGAGTGCCGTTGCGCCACCGGCGCCCGGTGCCAGGGCGAGGTAGCGCTGGCCCACGAGGTTGCGGTACTTCAGCGTCGCCTCGGTGCCGCGGGTGAGGACCGACGACGTGAGCACCGTGAACTCGACGACGGCGCTGGCCCGGTCCGCACCGACGCGCACCCCGGTGATCTCACCGACCCGCACCCCGGCGATCCGCACGTCCTGGCCGGGCAGTACGCCGGTGGCGTCGCTGAAGACGGCCCGGTAGGTGGCCTTCGAGCCCACCTGGACGTTGGCGATCGTGAGGGCGAGGATGCTCGTCGCGAACACCGTCACCGCGGCGAAGAGGACGAGCTTGACGAGGCTCCCTGCCGTCCTCATCGGTTGCTCACCACCGTGCCGCGCAGGACGGGGCCGGCGAGCAGGGTCCGGATGCCGCTGGGCTCGCTCTGGCTGTCAGGGGCGAGCAGCGCGTCCACCAGCTGCTGCTCCTCCGCCGTTCCTGCCGTCCCGCTGTCGGCGGGCCCGCCCGTGACGAAGCCCGAGGGGACGGCGGTGAGCCCCGGTGCGAGGGAGTGTTCTCGCGCTGGATCCGCCCCGTCCCGCGAGGGTGGTGGCTGGTGCGGGTTCGCTTGGGAACCGGGCGGGTTGGGCAGCGTGGCGCAGTCGGGCCCGGACTTGGGCAGCCACCGGGGCTCCTCGCCCACCGTGTAGGCATCGCGCGGCGGCACCACTTCGAGCGTGATGTGGAGTCGTCCCTTGGCGAAGGCTCCCTCGATCCGCGGGATCCAGCGCGCGAGACCCTGGCTGAAGCAGGGGTAGATCGGCGAGTAGCGGGCGAGCAGCTCGTTCGTCGGCCGGGTGACCTGGCCGACCTGGATGATGCGCCGCTCGTTGTCCCTGAGGAAGCCGGCCAGCGTCTGTGCGAAGCCGGCGGTGCCGACGAGGAACCCGGCCAGCTGCACGTCCTTGTCGACGACGGTCCGGTTCGTGACGCGGAGCGCCTCGACCATCCGGAACAGGTCCGGGCTGACCTCGTCGTACGTGTCGAGCGTGTCCGCCAGCAGGCCGAGGTCCTCCTGGATGGCGGGGAGCGTGGGGTTGATCTGCTTGAGGTAGCCGTCGAGGACCTCGACGTGCTCACCGATGGCCTCGCCGCGTCCCTCGAGGGTCGTCGAGAGGGCGCCCAGTGCGGTCGCGAGCTTGGCGGGCTGGACCGTCTGGAGCAGCGGGTGGAGGTGGTCGAGGACCGTCTCCAGCTCGATGGCCACCCGGGCGCGGTCCTGCCCGATCACGGCACCCTCGGCGATGGCGGCTCGCTCCGACCCCTCGACGCCGGCTCGGTCCGCCGGCGGGACGAGGTCGACGTAGCGCTCGCCGAAGAGGGTCTTGGGCAGCAGCCGGGCGCTCACGTCGGCGGGGATCTGCGAGGCCTGCTCGGGATCCAGGGCCAGCCCGAGCCGGGCTCCCTGCTGGGTCGCCTCGATGGTGCGCACCTCCCCGACGACCAGGCCACGGAGCTTGACGTCGGCGTGCTCCTGGAGCTGGCTGCCGAGGCGGTTCGTCTCGAGCGTGACGAGGACCACCGGGGTGAACCGCTTCTGGTAGGAGGCCACGGCCAGGCTGACGAGGAGGGCGAGGACGACCAGGAAGACCACCCCGTACGCCTTGAGCCCGATTCGCCAGCGGGTGTGCTGCGTCAGGGGGCCCGCAGCGATCCCCTTGGTGGTGCTCATCCGGCGATCCGAACGCTCGTCGTCGCGCCCCAGATGGCCAGGGAGAGGAAGAAGTCGACGACGTTGATCGCGACGATGGACGTCCGGACCGCGGTCCCGACGGCGACGCCCACCCCCGCGGGACCGCCGGACGCGGTGTAGCCGTAGTAGCAGTGGATGAGGATGATGACGACCGCGAAGACCATCACCTTCCCGAACGACCAGAAGATGTCACCCGGGGGCAGGAAGAGGTGGAAGTAGTGGTCGTAGGTGCCCTCGGACTGCCCGAAGTACGTCGTCGCGATGAACCGCGTCGCAGCGTACGAGCTGAGCAGGCCGATGACGTAGAGCGGGACGACGGCGACGAAGCCGGCGATCATCCGGGTCGTCACGAGGTAGGGCAGGGACGGCACGCCCATCACCTCGAGGGCGTCGACCTCCTCGGAGATCCGCATCGCCCCGAGCTGCGCGGTGAAGCCGCAGCCGACCGTCGCCGCCAGGGCGAGTCCGGCGACGAGCGGGGCGATCTCGCGGGTGTTGAAGTAGGCGGAGAAGAAGCCCGTGAAGGCACCCGTCCCGAGCTGCTCCAGCGCCGAGTACCCCTGGAGGCCGACCTCGGTGCCGGTGAAGAAGGCCATGAAGGCGATGACTCCGACCGTGCCGCCGATGACGGACAGGACCCCGGTCCCCAGCGAGACCTCGGCAAGCAGCCGCACGACCTCCTTCTTGTAGCGCCGGACCGTCCGTCCGCTCCAGGCGAGCGACCGCACATAGAAGCGCATCTGCGCGCCGAGCGACTCGAGGCCACGGCCGGGCCGGCCGGCGAGCCGGGCCAGCGGACGGGAGACTGCCTGAACGGGACTCATCGCGGCCACCTAGAGCTTCTGCGGGACGACCTGGAAGTACACGGCCGTGATGACGAAGTTGACGACGAACAGCAACATGAAGGTGATGACGACGCTCTGGTTGACGGCGTCCCCGACCCCCTTGGGTCCCCCACCCGCGGTCAGGCCCTTGTGGGCCGCGACGATGCCGGCGATGGCGCCGAAGACGAGCGCCTTGAGCTCACCGGCCCAGAGGTCCGGCAGCTGCGCCATGGCCGTGAACGACGCGATGTAGGCGCCGGGCGTGCCACCTTGGACGATGACGTTGAAGACGTAGCCGCCGACGACTCCCACGACGGAGACGAGGCCGTTGAGCAGGACCGCGACGAGCATCGAGGCGAGGACCCGCGGCACGACGAGCCGCTGGATCGGACTGATGCCGAGGACCTCCATCGCGTCGATCTCCTCACGGATCTTGCGCGAACCGAGGTCGGCACAGATCGCCGAGCCCCCCCGCACCGGCGATGAGCAGCGCCGTGACGATCGGCGAGGCCTCCCGGAGCACGGCGAGGACCGACGCGGCGCCGGTGTAGGACTGTGCGCCGAGCTGGCGCGTCAGCGTCCCGAGCTGGAGCGCGATGACGGCCCCGAACGGGATCGAGACCAACGCCGTCGGCAGGATCGTGACGCTCGCGAGGAACCAGGACTGCTGGATGAACTCCTTGACCTGGAACGGTCGCCGCGGCAGCGCGCGCAGGACGTCGAGGGCCAGGGCGAAGAGCGAGCCGGACTGCCGGAGCACACCGGTGACGGGGGTCGCCATCAGCCCACCTCGCCGGAGCGGGAGGCCAGGGCTCCAGCGGGAGCGAGCCCGGCGGCATACGGGATGGCGTGGTCCACGGAGGCGAAGGAGCCGGGGGGCGGGGTCACCGCGCGCGTGCGGCACCACTCGCCCGGCTCGCGCTGGGCGCGGCGGCGGAGGCCGTTGCTCGGGGACAGCTGGAGCGGGATCGGCGGCAGTGGCGGCAGCTCCTGACCGGACTCCGCGGCGAGCTCGTCGGCGTCCTTCTCCTCGGACATGCCGATCGGGCCGACGGTCTGCGCGTTGAGGAACTGGCGCACCACCGGCTCCTCCGATGACAGGAGCATCTCCCGCGGCCCGAACATCGCCAGGTGGCGGTGGTAGAGCAGGCCGATGTTGTCGGGCACCGTCCGCGCGGTGTTGATGTCGTGCGTGACGATGAGGAACGTCGCATCGATCTGGGCGTTGAGGTCGATGAAGAGCTGGTTGATGTAGGACGTGCGCACCGGGTCGAGCCCCGAGTCCGGCTCGTCGATGAGCAGGATCTCCGGGTCGAGCACGAGGGCCCGCGCGAGTCCGGCCCGCTTGCGCATCCCCCCGGAGATCTCACCGGGCAGCTTGCGCTCGGCGCCGGTCAGGCCGACGAGGTCCATCTTCTCCATGACGATGCGCCGGACGTCTGACTCGGCCTTCTTCGTGTGCTCGCGGAGCGGGAACGCGACGTTGTCGAAGAGGTTCATCGAGCCGAAGAGCGCGCCGTCCTGGAAGAGCACGCCGAAGAGCTTGCGGATCTCGTAGAGGTCGTGTTCGCGCAGCCGAGGGACGTCCTGGCCCCCGACGACGATCGAGCCGGCATCCGGCTTGAGCAGCCCCACGAGCGTCTTGAGGAACACCGACTTGCCGGTCCCCGAGGGGCCGAGCATGACGGAGATCTCCCCCGCAGGGATCGTCAGCGTCACGTCCCGCCAGATCGTCTGCGACCCGAAGGTCTTGGTCAGGCCCGTGACCGCGATCTCCACACCCATGTGGCACCTACCGTTTCCGACCGTCTCGACTCGGTCACGGGGAAAACGAGGTGCCGGCCCGGAGGTTACGGGACGTTACCGACGAGTTCAGCCGTATGCCGCTGGGCCGGGTCCGCGCCCCCGCTGCGGTCCCAGCCCTCCCGCCCACCCCGTCGAGCGTGCACTTCGTGCCATCAGCCCTGGTGCAGCTGGGCCGCGGCGGCAGCCACGACCGCTGCCGTGACCGCGTCGAGGGCGGGCGACGAGAGCTTCCACGCCTGCCAGAAGAGCTCGACGCGCTCCGTGCGCCTCGGGTCGAGGTTGACCAAGAGGTCCCGGGGATCCTGCAGGTCCGGGACCATGCCCCAGCCGACGCCGTGGCGAATGGCCGCGACGAACTGGCTGGAGTCGGGCACGAACGTCGCGGGCGGCTCCGCGCCGGGCGCCACGGAGTCGAGGACGGCGCGCTGCATCCGGTCCTTGCGGTCGAAGTGGACGACAGGTGCCGCGGCGAGAGCGCCTGGGCTCGCTCCGTCCGGGAACCACTGGCGGACGAAGGACCTCGCGGCCTTGGCCCGGTAGACCATCGTCCCGAGGCGACGGGCCCGGCAACCCTGGACCGGCGTGGGCTCGGTCGTGACCGCAGCCATGACCTCACCCGTGCGCAGGAGGTCCGCGGTGACGTGCTCGTCGTCGCGACGCACCTCGAGGTCGACCAGTCCGGTGCCGGCGATCGCCGCCAGCGCCTCGGGGAACCACGTGGCGATGGAGTCCGCATTGACGACGATGGGCAGGCGCACGCGCGGCCGGGAGCCTGCCGCGGGTGACCGGAGGTCTGACCAGGCCTCGTCGGCGAGGTGCAGCAGCTGACGGGCGCTGCGCAGCAACGCAGCGCCGCGCTCCGTGGGGCGGACCGGCCGGGACCGCTGGACGAGGACGGACCCGGCGCTCACCTCCAGCGCCTTGATCCGCTGGCTCACGGCGCTCGGCGTGATGTGCAGAGCCGCGGCGGCGGCCTCGAACGTCCCATGGTCGACGACCGCGACGAGGGCGCGCAGCTGGTCGAGTTCCATGAAGCAACTCTAATGTTCCATGAGGAAGATGCGTTGGTCTTGACCAGGTTGCGGCCCTACCGTCGGACCCGTGCCACTGCTCTCCCCCGCCCTCTCCCCCGCCCTCTCCCCCGCGCTCGCCGGCTTCGGCACCGGCGCCGGCCTCATCGTGGCCATCGGCGCCCAGAACGCCTTCGTCCTGCGGACCGGTCTCGCTCGCACGTGGGTCCTGCCCATCGTCCTCGTGTGCCTCGTGTCGGACGCCGTCCTCATCGTCGCCGGCGTCGCGGGAATCGGCGCGGTGACGGCGCGGGCGCCGTGGGCGCTCGAGGTCGTCCGGTGGCTCGGGGTCGCCTTCCTCGTCGGCTATGCCCTCCTCGCCCTACGGCGCGCCGCCCGTCCCTCGGCGCTCGCCGCCGGGGACGTCGGTGCCGGAGTCGATCCGAGGGTCGATGCAGGGGTCGATGCCGGAGTCGATGCAGGGGTCGATGCAAGGGTCGCGGCAGGGTCCGCTCGGCGAGCCGTCCTCACGGCCGTGGCCCTGACCTGGCTCAACCCGCACGTCTACCTGGACACCATGGTCCTCATCGGCTCGCTCGCGGCCACGTACGGCGACCCGGGGAGGTGGACCTTCGGAGCCGGGGCGGCCCTCGCCAGCGCCGTGTGGTTCCCGCTGATCGGCTTCGGGGCGATGCGACTCGGCCGGTTCCTCACCCGACCGGCCGCGTGGCGGATCGTGGACTCGGTCATCGGGATCCAGCTGCTCGTCGTCGCGGCGGCCCTGGCCTCCCCCACCTGACCTCGCAACACACCCGCTTACCGTCTGCAGGTGCCGGCATCAGACGGCATGACCGCGCGGTAAGCGGGTGTGTTGCGGTGGGGGTGGTCAGCTCCGGGCGAGCTCGATGTCCTCTGAACCCTGCCCAAGGCGGACCCGCACCCCGCGGACGTCAGCGGTCGTCGGGTCCTCGCCGAGCCGCGCGAACACGTCGTTCAGCTTGGCGAACGTCTCCGTGGTCGGCTCGGGAGCCTGCCCGTCGGCGTTCCCGCGCAGACCGGTGACACGATGGTCCTCGCCGAGGCTGAAGCTCGCCGACAGCCGGCTCACCGGCCGGCCGAGCCGCTGCTCGATCCCCTGCCGCAGGATCACCGCCGCCTCACGGGCGACGTCGGTGCCGGCAGCCGGCTCCCGCTCCGACGCCGCCCCGGGACGTGCCTCGGGCTCACGCTGGGGCTCGGTCTGGGTCGGAGCCTCAGGCTCGCGCTGGGTCTCAGGCTCGGGCTGAGTCTCAGGCCCCGGTTGGGTCTCCGGCTCGGGCTCGATGACGGACCCCACTGCGGTCGTCGCAACGGCCGTGGACAGGCGCTCGCCGTGGCCCTCCGAGATGAACCCCGACCCCGCGTACGCGACCTTCGCAAGGTCCAGGCGCTCGTCGCGGGCGAGCGAGTGGTCGACGACGAAGGCGACGTGGACGGGCAGGTCCGCCATCTGGGGGTGGAGCTGCTCGCCGACGAAGCGGGCGCACACGACGAGCGCCTGAACCCGGACCATGGGCCGGCCCTTGCGGTCCGGGACCCGCTGGGTGGCGTCGACCCGGCCCAGGTCGAAGCCCACGGGCGGGTAGAAGTGCAGCGGCCGTCGCAGCACCACGAGGGAGTAGTCGGGCCGGTCCGGCCCGGGCAGCAGCCGGTACAGCTCGCCGTTCACCGGGAGCTGCCAGCTCAGCTCCGGGGCCGCCCCGTCGAAGCGGGAGATGTGGACGAGCGGGCCGTAGCGGCCCCGGGACGGCTCGGGCGGTGCGCCCGAGGGCGCAGCCGGCGCTGATGCCGGGCAGTCGGCGGCGGGTGACGTCATGGTGGCCAACCTACCCGTGCGGGTCCGGGCCCGGCGCTGGGAGCCAGCTCAGCGGCATACGGCAAAAGGCGGGCCCGACCACCCAGCTGGGTGAACGGGCCCGCCTTCGCGAGTGAGAGCGTCAGCTCACTTGAGCTCGACCGTGGCGCCGGCGCCCTCGAGCTGCTCCTTGGCCTTCTCGGCGGCAGCCTTGTCGACCTTCTCGAGAACGGCCTTGGGAGCGCCGTCGACGAGGTCCTTGGCCTCCTTGAGGCCGAGGCTCGTGAGCGCGCGGACCTCCTTGATGACCTGGATCTTCTTCTCACCAGCGGCGACGAGCACGACGTCGAACTCGTCCTGCTCCTCCTCGGCGGCCGCGCCGCCGTCGCCGGCGGCCGGGGCGCCGGCAGCCGCAACGGCGACCGGGGCAGCAGCGGTGACCTCGAAGGTCTCCTCGAACAGCTTGACGAACTCGGAGAGCTCGATCAGGGTCATCTCCTTGAAAGCGTCAAGGAGCTCTGCGGTGCTGAGCTTCGCCATGATGGCTTCCTTCCTGTTACTTGCCGTGAGTGGCGGTTTGGTGAATGAGCGGAGGCGCGAAGCGCGTCAGCTCTCGTCGCCACCCTCGGCGACGTCGGTGGCTGCCTCGGCGGCCGGAGCGGCCTCCGTGGCGGGGCTCTCTGCCTCGACCTTCGCGCGCAGGGCGTCGACCGTGCGAACGGCCTGCGAGAGAGGAGCGGCAAAGAGGTAAACGGCCTTGGTGAGGGAGCCCTTCATGGCCCCCGCCAGCTTGGCCAGGAGAACCTCGCGCGACTCAAGGTCGGCGAGCTTCGTGATCTCCTCGGCGGTCAACGGCTTGCCGTCGAGGACGCCAGCCTTGATCACGAGGAGGGGGTTTGCCTTGGCGAAGTCACGCAGACCCTTGGCCGCTTCGACCGGGTCACCGGTGACGAAGGCAATGGCAGTCGGGCCCTGGAGCTGGCCCTCGAAAGCCGTGATGCCGGCCTCCGCTGCAGCCTTCTCGGTGAGCGTGTTCTTGACCACGGCGTAGGTTGCGTGCTCTCGGATCGAGTTGCGCAGCTGCGAGAGCTGCTTCACGGTCAGGCCGCGGTACTCGGTGAGAACGGCCGCGCCGGACTCCCGGAGCTTGTCCGCGATCTCGGCGATGGCAGCGGTCCTCTCGGACTTGCTCATCTGGGCCTCCTTCCCTTGCGTCGTGCCGCAGGCGGAAGGCTCGAGGGGCCCACACGACAAGAGCCCCGGCGCAGGCGCTCGGGGCTCACAAGGACATACAAGGTCGTATGCCGCTGGGCTGAGTGTCCTGCGCTGGCTGCCCACATCGTGTGGAACCTTCGGGAGGGGCGTGGTACCCACGTCCTCCAACCGGCGGTCATTGGTCGTGACTCAGAGTACGGGCTCCGTGGTCCTCGGCCAAATCGGCGGTTCCGTCGGGCCTCGGCCGGCTCCCCTTGGGGGAGGGCCCGCCCCCTGCGCCGCAGGGGGTCAGGTGATCTCGCGACGCGACCAGCGCAGCGCCCCCAGGGCACCGGGCGCGAGGATCCACAGCGCCGAGGCCGCGGCGAGCTGGGCCCACTCCGTTGATCCGAGGGGGGCCCGGTGGACCAGTGGGGCCATCGCGTCGTTGATGCTCACCCAAGGAACCACGGGACCGTCGCCGAGCAGGACCGTCACGACGATCGTGCCGACGGTGGGCAGTAGGAGGAAGGCGACGATGGAGGCCACGGTGTGCTGTAGCAGGGCTCCCAGCGCGGCCCCCTGCGCCGAGTTGAGCAGGAGCAGCACCGTCAGCCCGCACCACTCCCACCAGCCGAGGTCCCACATTGGCGATGCGCCCCGGGCGGCAGACGACACCAGGGTGGCCAGCGCCGCAGCGATGAGCGCGACGACGATGAGCCCCAGTGAGAGCAGCAGGCCGCCGACCACCTTCGCGGCGAGCACTCTGCCCCGGCGCGGCTCGAGGACGAATGTCACCTGGCTCGCGCCGGTGGACCACTCGCTCGTGACCCCGAGAATGGTCACGACGGGCAGCAGGACTCCGAGCGGGATCGCCCCGACCGCGAAGGCGTCCGCGAAGCCGCCGGCCTTTCCGAGGAGCGCGCCCGCCAGGTAGACCGCCAGGACGAGGCCCGCCGCGACACCGATGAGCCAGCGACCGGACCGAGTGTCCACCTGCTTGCGGGCCTCGACCTCGACCAGCCGGACGAAGCCGGGGCGACCCGGGCTCGGCGTTGACTCAGGTGATGACATCGACGGACTCCTTGGACGGTACGGCGCCGGGCGCTGTCGGGGAGCCGCCGAGGACGATCTCCTCCAGGGACGTGCGGGCGCTGCGGGACAGTTCGTGCAGGGCGAGACCGGCGTCGCGGGCTGCTCTCCCAACGGTCGGCAGGTCGGCCCGGACGAGCAGGCCGCCCTCCGGATGGGCCTCGCTGGCCAAGCCGGCGGCGGCGAGGACGCCGGCCAGAGCGACGTCATCCTCACTGATCACCCGGCCCCAGGTACCGCCCGTGATCTCGGTGACCGGTCCGTCGGCGACCACCTGGCCGTCACGGAGGACGACGACCCGGTCGGCGACCCGCTCCACCTCGGTGAGGGCATGCGAGGACAACAGGACCGTGCCGCCGCGGTCAGCCAGCCCGCCGAGGAGCGTGCGGAGCCACCGGATCCCCTGCGGGTCAAGTCCGTTGGCGGGCTCGTCGAGGATGAGCACCTCGGGATCACCGAGCAGGGCGTGCGCCAGGCCGAGCCGCTGGCGCATGCCGAGCGAGTACTGCCCGACGCGCTTGCCAGCGGCGTCGGAAAGGCCCACGAGGTCGAGGCACTGCTCCACGCGACCCCCGCGCAAACCCATGAGCCGCGCCGACACCCGTAGCGTCTCGACGCCCGATCGGCCCGGGTGGAATGCTCCCGCGTCGAGCAGCACCCCCACCCGGTGCGGGTCAGGTAGCCGCCGATAGGGCCGTCCGAGCACCGTCGCCTGCCCAGAGTCGGGCTCGACAAGACCGACGAGGATGCGCAGGGTGGTCGACTTGCCCGAGCCGTTGGGGCCGAGGAATCCGGTGACCTGACGGGGTGGCGCCTCGAACGTCACTCCCCTGAGTGCCGCTCGGTGGCCGTAGGACTTGTGCAGCCCGTCGACGTGGATCATGAGCCGGCCCGGCTGGCGTCATCTCGGGGACGGGCTGCGCCTTCCCACGGGTTCGTCACCCGGAGGATCAACAGGATGAGCAGGGCGACCAGCAGGCCCGCCAACCAGTGCAGGACGGGGGGCAGGTCTGCGTACCAGCCGACCCTGCGGTCGAGGAGGTAGATGGCCAGGGGAAGCAGGGGAAGCACCAGGGCATACCAGCCCTGGCGCAGTCGTTCGCGGCGCACACGCGCTCCTTCGTCGTGACGTCAGAGGATCCGGCGGCTTTTCCAGCGGTGGGTGGCTCGACGCGGTCGGCCGCCGGCGGTTGAGGGTCGCCCCGGGTGTCCGGCCCGATGCGCATGCGCCTCGGGCCGGACACCGGGACAGTCCATCAGAAGAAGTAGTCCCTCAGGGCGGAGTAGATCTCCCACGCGGTGTAGGCCCACTCGACAACGGTCTTGATCCACCCGGGGATCTTGTTCCAGAAGTAGGTGAGGAACGCCTGGTAACCCTGGGAGACGACGTTCTTGAGCCAGGTCCAGCTCTTGCCCAGATAGCTGAGCGCCTTCTTGACGAAGCTGACGATCAGCGAGGGCAGCCCGAGAGCCCCAGACTCGCCGGCCACGGCGAGCGTCACGGCGCTGCCGCCGAGAGCCGACGTGACGGCACCGGCGGTGACGGTGGTCGCGACCGGAACCACCGTGACAGCAGGGACGCTCGCCGAGCGAGCGACCGGCCCGGCAGGGCTCGCGGCCTGGCTCGCTGCGCCGCTGCCGGTGACCAGGACCGCTCCGAGCACCGCCGAGGTCACGGCTCGTTGGGTGAGGGTACGAATTCGCAAGGTGTGATCTCCTTCGTTTTCGGGCCGACGGTGGTCGGCCACGAGCTCAAGGCACGGTCGGCGCCCCGGCCGTCGGGCTGTCCCCGGGCGACGCTCTCCACCCTCACGATGCGAGTCCCGCCACCACATCGGCCGCTGGGATCGACTTCGTGACCGCGGTCGCGAGGTGCCCCCTACTGATGGAGCGGCTCGGCACGACGAAGGTCCTCGCCACCGGCGAGTGGCCGCCGGTCGATGGCCTCCCTACACTCGGCCGCATGGACCGGGGGGACATGGACGTGGGCAGCAGGCACCAGAGCACAGCCGCGAACCTCTGGCGGCTGGGGGTCGGTCTCGCGGCCCTGCTCGGGGGGTGGAGCCTGCTCGGTGCCGAGGTCGCCGCAGCCGTCGCTGCCCATGACGAGCTTTCCGGCCTCACGCAGACCCTGCTGCTCATCGACGCCGCGGCCGGTCACCTCGCCGTCCTGGTCTTCCTGCTGGCCGACGGGCGCCGCCCGAACGCTCCCTGGCTCGGACTGGTCGGCGTCCTCACCACGGTGTCGGCGTTCGCTGCGGCCCCCGTCCTGATGTGGCTGGCCAGCGGTGTCGCCCGGACCCAGCGAGCACGAATCCGGGTCGGGGCCGTCGTCGGGTTCGGCCTGGTCTCCCACGAGCTCGTGGTCCGTCCGCAGGTGGTCGGCTCGTCGGCGGGTGCGAGCACGTGGCTTGAGGTCATCACAGCAAGCGCCGTGGTCACAGCGGCGATGCTGGCGGTCGGATGGGGGATCGGGGGGCGCCGGGAACAGCTGATCTCCTATCGGCTGCGAGCGGAGCGCGCGCAGCGCGAACAGGCTGCCCGGATCGCAGCGGCGAACGTTGCCGAGCGCAACCGCATCGCTCGCGACATGCATGACGCCTTCGGTCATCGGCTGTCGGTGGTCGCCCTGCACGCCGCCGCGCTGGCGGATCGCCCCGACCTGCCCCGGGACGTGCGGGTGGAGACGGGCCGCGTCGTCCACGCTGCCGTCCATCAGGCCCTCGAAGAGCTCCGCTCGATGCTCGGCAGTCTGCGCTCGCCCGGCCTGGCCGAGCTCGCCGCGCCGCAGTCCCTCACCGACGTGCGAGACCTCGTCGAGGAGGCTCGCCGCCACGGTCAAGTGGTCCTCCTCCACGGCCCCGGGGGGGCCGATGAGTGGGCGACCCCGGTCCCACCGGTGGTCGCGGCGCAGGTCTACCGCATCGTCCAGGAGGCGCTCACCAACGCACGCAAGCATGCTGCCGGTGCCGTCGTCGAGGTCCGGCTCACCGAGACGGTGCTCGGGCAGCTGCACCTCGTGGTCACGAACCCCTCGCCACCGCCGACGCCTGAGCAGTCCTCGCACCGCCGCCCCGGATACGGACTCGTCGGCATGGCCGAGCGCGCGGCGCTCGCGGGAGGCACGCTGTCGGCGGGCCAGCGCGACGGGGTGTTCGTCGTCGAGGCGCTGCTCCCACTCGAACGAGTTGCGGCCGCGCGGACATGACGAGGGCGGACTCCGGAAACGCTGGCACTCAACCCGCAGCAGACCGTCTGCGCCTGGTCATCGTCGATGACGACGCCTTGGTGCGCTCGGGCCTTCGGCTCGTGCTCGGCTCAGCGCCCGACCTCGAGATCGTCGGCGAGGGCGTGGACGGCTCTGCGGCGACTGACCTCGTCCAGCGGTGCCGTCCCGACGTCGTCCTCATGGACATCCGGATGCCGGGAACCGACGGGATCGCCGCGACGACCCAGGTCCTGGCCCGGCACCCGGCCACGAAGGTGCTCGTGCTCACGACGTTCGACAGCGACGCCGTGGTCCTGCGGGCCCTGGCCGCAGGCGCCCGCGGGTTCGTGCTCAAGGATGACGCACCGACGCGGCTCATCCAGGCCATCCGTGAGGTCGCCCGGGGCGACCACGCCCTGTCGCCGGCGGTCACGGCGCTCCTCGTCGAAGCAGCGACCCACGCCGAGAGGGGAGGGCAGCGAGCGCGAGCAGACCGCGCACTGGCTGCGCTCACCGACCGGGAGAGGGACGTGGCGCTTGCCGTCGCCCGGGGCTGCTCCAACGCCGAGATCGCGAACGACCTGCATCTCAGCATCCCCACGGTCAAGGCACACGTGTCGCGCGTCATGGACAAGCTGCGCGTGCACAACCGCGTGCAGGTGGCCCTCGAGGTGCACGGGCTGCGCTGAGCTCGGGCACCCCTGCTGGTGCGGCGCGGGTGTTCGCTTCTGGAGCAGGCGTGGCCTAGCGTGGGCCGTATGCGACAGCAGGCGACGTCACGGCCTGCCCGACCCGTGCGATCCCTGCGTCGGCTGCGTGCTCAACGAGCCCTGGCCGCGGCGGCGGTCGCGGCCTGCCTCGTCGCCAACGTCTGGGCCGTCGCCAGGGCCGCGACCGACCCGGGCGCGAGCGGGGCGTTCACGGCCATGAGCCGGGTGTCCTTCGACCTCGGGCTCCAGCCGGTGGCGGGGGGCACGGCGAAGACGGTGACACCCGACCCGTCGGCTCCCGCAGAGGTGGTCGAGCGTGGCAACGGGACGCTGACGCCCGTGGCCATCCCGGACGAAGCCCTGCGGACGGCGAAGGACGGCCGTCAGGTGCGCATCAGCGTGGAGACCGAGGGCGGCCTGCCGGTCGACGCCGCGGAGTTCGCCGCAGCCGTCGCCACCACCTTGTCGGACCCCCGCGGCTGGCAGCAGGTCGACCGGGTCCGGTTCGTGGCCGTCTCCCCCGCCGATCTCGCGAAGGGCGCCGCGGTCGACGTCCGCATCACCCTCGCGAGCCCCGACACCACGGACCGGCTCTGCGCTCCCTTGCAGACGCGAGGCCAGGTCAGCTGCCACAACGGTGGCCGCGCCGTCATCAACCTCCGCCGTTGGCAGCTCGGGGCCGAAGCCTACGGCGACGACGTGGCCGCCTACCGGGCGTACGTCGTCAACCACGAGGTGGGCCACGGACTCGGCCACGGGCACGCGTCCTGCGCCGGCCCCGGGGAGGTGGCGCCGGTGATGATGCAGCAGACCTACGGCCTCAAGGGCTGCATCGCCTGGGCGTGGCCGGCTCAGAAGACCGCCTGACCTCCGCCGCCGGACCCGAGACCGCGACGGCCCGCCACCCCGAGGGGTCGCGGGCCGTCGTGCGAGCAGGCTCAGGCCTGCGCGTCCTCCTCGACGAGGAGGTTGCGGGTCTTGCTGAAGTCGAGCGGGATGCCCGGGCCCATCGTCGTGCTGATGGTCGCCTTCTCGATGTACCGGCCCTTCGAGCTGGAGGGCTTGAGCCGGAGGATCTCCTCGAGCGCGGCGGCGTAGTTCTCGACGAGTGCCTTCTCGTCGAAGGACGCCTTGCCGATGATGAAGTGGAGGTTCGCGTGCTTGTCGACGCGGAACTCGATCTTGCCGCCCTTGATGTCGGTGACGGCCTTGGCCACGTCCATCGTCACGGTGCCGGTCTTGGGGTTCGGCATGAGACCGCGCGGGCCGAGGACCTTGCCCAGCCGGCCGACCTTGCCCATCATGTCCGGAGTCGCGACGACGGCGTCGAAGTCGAGCCAGCCGCCCGTGATCTTCTCGATCATGTCGTCCGAGCCGACGAAGTCCGCGCCGGCCTCACGGGCCGCCTCGGCCTTCTCGGCGTTCGCGAAGACGAGGACGCGGGCGGTCTTGCCCGTGCCGTGCGGCAGGTTGACCGTGCCGCGGACGGCCTGGTCGGCCTTGCGCGGGTCGACACCGAGACGCATCGCGACCTCGACCGTCTCGTCGTACTTGGCCTTCGCCGTCTGCTTCGCGACGCGGACCGCCTCGAGCGGGGGGTAGACCTTGCCGGGCGTGACGAGCTCGGCGGCGGCGCGGTAGTTCTTGCTGCGCTTCATGGTTCTCCTTGGTGTTACGGGGTGGAGTCGTGGTGCTGGGCCAGCGCTGGCCCTCCCACTGCCCAACAGCATGTCGTATGCCGCCGGGCTCGGTCCCCGGCGCACGTTGCCGCACGCCGGGGTCGAGGTGTCACAGCTCGGTGTCGATGCCCATCGAACGAGCCGTGCCGGCGATGATGCGCGCCGCCATCTCCTCGTCGTTGGCGTTGAGGTCTTCCATCTTCTGGCGAGCGATCTCGAGGACCTGGTCCCGCGACAGCTTGGCGACCTTCGTCTTGTGCGGCTCACCGGAGCCCTTGGGGACGCCCGCAGCCTTCTTGATCAGCTCAGCGGCCGGCGGCGTCTTGGTGATGAACGTGAAGGAGCGGTCCTCGTAGACCGTGATCTCGACCGGGATGACGTTGCCACGCTGGGCCTCCGTCGCGGCGTTGTACGCCTTGACGAACTCCATGATGTTGACGCCGTGCTGGCCGAGGGCCGGACCGACGGGCGGGGCCGGCGTGGCCGCACCAGCCTGGATCTGCAGCTTGATGAAGCCGGTGGCCTTCTTCTTCTTGGGGGGCATGACTGCCTACCTTCTGTGGTGTGTGGGCCGACGCCTTGGGCGATGACCCGGTTGCATGACCGGGAAAGCGAAGCCTTCTCGGGGTCTGTTCCGCGGACGGAGCCAGCAAACCTGTCAATTGTGCCCTGCACCGATGCCGACCACCAAAACGGGGGTCGATCACCGGGGCAGCCACGCGGGTGGTTCCGGGGTACACGGGGGCGGAGGCCGTCAGGCCGGTGAGCCCCCGCGCGTTCAGATCTTGGCGACCTGGCCGAAGGAGAGCTCGACCGGGGTCTCGCGGCCGAAGATCGACACGAGGACCTTGAGCTTCTGGGTGTCGCTGTTGATCTCGGAGATGGTCGCCGGGAGCGTCTCGAACGGGCCCTCCATGACGGTGACCGACTCGCCGACCTCGAAGTCGACGACAGCAGCCGGCTTCTTCGCAGCGGACTTTCCCGCCCCGGAGCCACCCTCGGTCGGAACCTCGAGGTTCGGCGCGAGCATGGTGAAGACCTCGTCGATCGACAGCGGCACCGGCTGGTGCGCGTTGCCGACGAAACCGGTCACCCCGGGCGTGTGACGCACGGCGCCCCAGCTCTCGTCGGTGAGGTCCATCCGGACGAGGACGTAGCCAGGCATCCGAACCCGCCGGACGAGCTTCTTCTGGCCGTTCTTGATCTCGGTCACCTCTTCCATGGGGACTTCGATCTCGAAGATGTAGTCCTCCATGTTGAGGGTCTGGATGCGGGTCTCGAGGTTGGCCTTGACCCGGTTCTCGTACCCGGCGTAGGAGTGCACGACGAACCAGTCGCCGGCGCGGGAGCGCAGATCCTCCTTGAACGCAGCGACCGGGTCCTGCTCGGCACCGGCAGCAACGGCGTCCTGCTCGGCGCTCGTGTCCTCGACCTCGGACTCCTCGGCCACGTCGGACTCGTCTGCGGCAGCCGTTTCCGTCTCCACGGTCTCGGCGTCCACGACAGCGTCGAGCTGCGCATCGAAAGAGCGATCCGTGTCGGCCTCCGTGGCCCGGACGTCGCTCTCGGCGTACTCGGTGTCAACGCCCTGCTGGGCGAACTGGTCGGACACGCTCTGACCTACTTCCTTGCTGGTTGATTCGGCTCGGGGCTCGCGGCGGCTAGAGCGTCTCGCCGGCCAGGGCCCACGACACGAGCTTGCTCCACCCGAGGTCGAGCCCGGACACGAGCGCCATGATCACCAGCACGAAGACGATCACGACGGAGGTGTACCGAACGAGCTCGGGTCCCGTCGGCCGCACCACCTTGCGCAGCTCGTCCAGGATCTGGCGTACGAAGAGGCTGATCGCGTCGAAGAGGCGCGAGACCGGGTTGCCAC
>Ga0209347_1000879_pt1 | contig 61288 bp, 60 predicted proteins | sample AutmiccommuBRH23_FD_187382 | JGI IMG/M metagenome (GOLD analysis project Ga0209347, IMG submission 187382) | Deep subsurface microbial communities from Mt. Terri, Switzerland - Autotrophic microbial communities BRH/23 (SPAdes) (version 2) | ecosystem: Environmental > Aquatic > Deep subsurface >... | reverse complement strand
TATCGCCAGAACACCGCCGCCTGCGTTTCTCTTTCCAATTCAACAATGTCAAAGACCAAACCGGCTTCCGCCAGCCCCGCCAACCAGTCCGTCGGCGGCGAAGAGCGGCGTATCTAGTCGCCACCCCCGAAGGTGTCAATCGATCCTTTCGGACTTTCTTTGCGTCATCTTCCCGGAGGAATTTGGCGCAAAAATCACTCCGGTCCGCCGAGGGGCTAACCTCTGTTGTCCGCAGCGATTCGATTGAAGGATCGGAAGCTAGCGACGGATGAAGAAAAGGTCAATAGCCTTTCGGCTGTCGTCAATTTCTGTCCGGCGTCGCGACCGAGGGGGCTACCTAGTGATCCGAGGCTGAGGAGTCAATGCGCCAGTCGGCGATACATCGGCTTGCTCGGCTTGCGGCAAACTCCCTATGAGAGGGCATGGCGCGAAGGAGGCGCTGGCGTCCATGCTGTCGCAGAAGACGAGATACGCCCTGCGGGCGCTGGTGGAATTGGCCCGGGTAGACGGCGCGCAGCTGACCTCTGGGGAACTGGCCTTGCGGGCCGACGCCCCTCGGAAATTTCTTGAGGCCATTCTTCTGGAACTTTCCCGCCACCGGCTGGTGGTCAGCCGCCGGGGCAAGTTTGGCGGCTACACCCTGGCCAGACCCGCCGCCGAGATCGCCTTCGCCGAAGTCATCCGGGTGATCGAGGGGCCCCTGGCGCTCGCCCCCTGCGTCAGCCGCACAGCATTCCGGAAGTGTGACGACTGCACAGATCTGGCCACCTGCACCTTGCGCGAGGCCCTATTGCGCGCCCGGGACGCCACAGCCGCCGTGCTGGAGGGCTACAGTCTCGCCGATGCGGCCGCGGGGACTGGCGCTGAAGTTTTCAGGCCCACCGCCTGAGGGGCGTGGGTAAGGTGGATCGCTCCCTCCCCTTCCAGGTACGGAACGGTCACGGGGTCAGCCAGCGGCGATATAGGCCTTGAGGCCATCGGCCTCCGCGACCACCTCGGAGATCTTGTGCTTCACCAGGTCGCCGATGGAGACGATGCCCAGGAGCTTGTCCTCCTGACAGACAGGCAGATGGCGCACGCGACGGTCTGTCATCCGCTCAAGCAGGGCGTCCACAGTCTCGCCAGGGGCGGCGAACAGCACGTCGCAGGTCATGCAACCGGAGATAGGCTTATCCAGGGCTGAGGCGCCCTGTTCAGCCACAATGCGGACCACGTCGCGTTCAGAGACAATGCCGACCACCTTGCCGCTGTCGAGCACCACCAGGGCGCCGACCCGCCTGGCGTGCAGCAGGGCGGTCACCGAACTAACGGAGTCGTTGGGCGTCACGGTGAAGACCAGGTCGCCCTTGGTCTTCAGGATCTGGGACACAAGCATAGGTCGTTTTCTCCCTCATCCCCTGGGCGAGCAGCCTGTCGCATAACGCGGGTTCTGGCAATCGCTCAGATAGAGGGGTCATCAGAGGCGCGATCAGGCTCTGTAGCCGGCGCCAGACGACTGGCGACCCAGAGGGCGGGCCCCACAAGAAAGAGCCCTGCCAGGAAGCCTGCGATATGAGCCTCCCACGCCACGGCGCCGTCGAGCCCCGGCGCGAAGCCCAGCACCGCCACGACCAGATTCAGGCCAATCCAGGCCGCGCTCATGAACAGAACGCGGGAGTCGAAGAGCGGCGCCAGCCGCCCTCCGCCCACCAGGATACGGGTCGCCGCCCCGATCAGGCCGAACACCGCGCCTGAGGCGCCCACCAACAGGATCTCCTCGCCCGGGTGAAGCTTGGCGAAGGCCAGGTTCGCCAAGGCGCCACAGGCCAGGTAGAAGGCGAAGAAGACCGCAGCCCCCGACGCCTTTAACCCCATCAGCCGCGCCGTCGGACTCCCGAAGGCCAAGGCGCCGGCAGCGTTCATGACGGCGTGAACCAGACCCCCATGGACGAACAGGGCGGTGACCAGACCAATCTGCGCGCCAGCCTCATACCCCGCCGGAGAGAAGCCGAACCGGCGATAAGCCGCCTCCCCGAGGATGAACACCTGCAGTCCATAGGCGCCCATGATGGCGCCCACCAGCACCATGGCGGGCCAGGGGGCCTTGAAGATCGGCTCGCGGTGATCGGCCAAATGTACTTCCTCCTGCGCCCACGGCGCTCATGACGCCTCAGCCTTAACGAAATCGCGAGGGTTAGGCCTTCTAGATAGGGCGGAGTCCAAGTTTGGCACGCGGTTTGCTTAACGAACCCTGCGCCCTGTCCCCCGGAGACCGCCAAGCCCATGGCCCTCGTCACCCCCGTCCGTTCGTCCGCCTGGTTTGTCGCCATCCTCGCTGGCGCCGCATGCGCTGGTGCGGCTCAGGCGCAGCAGATGACCACCAACTCGGCCGATTTCAACGCCGGCTGGGGGCGATACGCCGGAAGCGAGAACCGCCCGGTGGATGTCTCCACCCGCGACGCCAACGGCAATCGCGTGATTGTCGATGGTCTGATCCTGACGGGCGAAGACCAGTCGTCCTTTAGCCGCTCCTGGGGGTCGGCCGACGCCTACGCCGGGGTCGGGGCCAGCTCCGGCGGCGCCAGCGCCATCGGCAACAACCTCGTGGTGGTCACCCAGGGCAATTACAACACGGTCATCGTCAACTCGACACAGGTGAACAACGGCGACGTCATCGCCGGAACCCAGATGATATCGGGCGGAGTCGGCGATGCTGAATAGCCAGACCCTGCGGCTCGGCGGCGCGCTCAGCGCCCTTGCGCTCACCTTGTCGGCCTGCGCGACCCCGGTGGCCGGCCCCGGTGGCAACTATAGCCGACCGATCGGCAGCGCCCCGGTCACCGCCAATCCGACCCCCTATTCCACGGCCCTGGTCTGCCTGGCCGGCTATGCTCGGACCTCCAACCTGACAGCGCCGCGGATAGCTGTGGGTCGCATCGCCGACTACACGGGCAAGACCGAGTCTGACGGCAGCGGCCGCAAGATCACCCAGGGCGCCTCGCTGATGGCCATGTCGGCCTTCGCCAAGGCCGGCATGCCGCTGGTGGAGCGGTTCGACACCTCGGTGTCGGAGCTGGAACTGAAATACGCCAACAACAAGCTGATCTCCGACCAGTCCAACGCCGCCCCCAACATGCCGGCGGAATATCGCCGGATCCTGTCGGGTCAGGTGCCCGGTTCGGACTTCTATGTGGCCGGCGGGCTGACGGAGCTGAACTTCAACATCCGCTCTTCGGGCTTTGACGTGGGCGGCGGTGATCCCGATCCGCAGGACCTGAAGGGCAATATGCGCGGTCGCCTGTTCATCATGAACATCGGCCTGGACCTGCGGCTGATCAACACCCGCACCCTCGAGGTGGTCGACGTCATCTCCTACCAGAAGCAGGTGATCGGCCGCGAAGTGGGCGTGGGCCTGTTCGACTTCCTGGGGGGCAATGTGTTCGACATCTCTGCCGGAACCGGGGCGCTCGAACCCATGCAGCTGGCGGTGCGCTCCCTGGTGGAGCGGGCGGTCATCGAGATGAGCGCCAATCTTTACGGCATGCCCGGTCCTCAGGCCTGTCTGTCGTCCGACCCCCTGGGCGGGAGCACGGTGGGGATCACCGGCGCCTATGTCCCGGCCTACAACAATCTGGGGACCAACAATGCGCAGACTCGCGAAGATCCTGATCGCTGGAACGTCCGTCGCGATTCTGACGTCCGCGGCCGCTACTAGCCAGACCTACGACAGCGTCATCGTCAGCGATCAGGTGCAGACCGGGGACATCTTCTCCGGCCAGACCCTTGACGTCGTGGAGGTGACCGAGACGACGACAGCCGTCACCACCGCCACAGGCGCAGCCTTCAATGGCTCAGCCGACGGCGTGACCCTGGACGTTCGCGCCAACCAGAACCTGCAGGCCGATGTCACCGCCGACACCCGGCTCGACGCCGCCGTCAGCTCGGGCGCCGCCACGGCCCTGACCACCACGGCCACCGGCGCGACCTCAGAGTCCAACATCTATGGCGGGGTCCTGACCGGGGTCTACAATCAACAGATCGGACCAGGGCGCATCTATAGCCACAGCCATGTGGAGGCCCCCAACGCCGAGGCTGGGGATGTGACCGCCTCAACCCAGGCCATCGGGATCAGCCAGGGCTTTGGGGCAAGCTACAGCGTCGTGGGCGCTCGGGTGAACCAGACCAACCAGGCCGATGTGGTGGCCGATGGTGGCGGCACCTATGGCTATGTGGAAGGCGCCGCCACCTTCACGGGCGCGGCCACGGGAACCAATGTGACCAGTTCGGGCGCCGGCGGATCGGGCGAACGCTACATCATCAACCAGACCAATGCGGCCGGACAGACCCAGGCCAGCCAGTTCACCGCCCATGGAAACGCCTATCTGGCCACCACCAGCGCCACGGCCACCGGCAATAACATCAACCTCTACAACGAGGGCGGGTTGCTGGACGTGACCAGCGACCAGAGCAACCAGACCTATATCCGGGCTCAGACCGGCGCCTCGGCTTATCAGTTCGGCTCGGCCGCGAGTATCGCCTATGGGGTCGGCAATTCCTTCCTGGCCGGCAATCTAGGGTCCGAGACGGTGATCGACGCCGTCCAGCTGAATGACGGCGGCGGCGTGGAAGTCGTCGCCGACCTGACGGGCGCCGAGGGTTACGACGCCACGGCAAACGCCACTGCGATCGGCAATGCGGCCACCGGCTATGTCTGCAGCGACTGCGATGGCCGACTGGTGGCCACGAGCCAGCAGGTCAACAACGCCGATGTAGGCGCGGCCACCTCTGTCACCGTGACCGGCTACGCCCGCTCGGCTAGCGGCGTTGCCACGGCCGTGGGCAATACCGCCACCTACTATGTGAGCCGTCCCAACAGCGACTGAGGCGGGTCTAGCCCGACGTCATCAGCCCCGTTCGCGCCTTGCCCTCGCCGCAACTGGCGGCGATGGTGCGGGTCGCTCTGGTGATCTTCGGACGTATCAATGATTGGTTCTCTGCGAGCGGCGCTTGCGCTTATCGTCGCCCTCGCCCTGGCTGGCTTTGCTGGCGCAGCTCCCCTTTCCCGGCCCTCTGAGCTCCCCCAGAGCTCTCACGTCGCTCAAGAGAGCAGCAGGCTCAGGCTAGAGCCAGGCCAATGGCCTCAAGCGGTCCTAGATGTCGCGCCGGACCCCGAAGTCCGCTTTGGCGCTCTGCCCAACGGCATGCGCTATGCGATCCGTCGCCAGACAATTCCCGAGGGACAGGCGGCCCTGCGTCTGCGGATCGACGCCGGCTCGCTGATGGAGGCCGATGACCAACAGGGTCTGGCCCACTTCCTGGAGCACATGGCCTTCAACGGCTCCGAAGCAGTGCCGGAAGGCGAGATGATCAAGATTCTGGAGCGGCTTGGCCTGGCCTTCGGCGCCGACACCAACGCCTCCACCGGATTTGACGAGACCATCTACAAGCTCGACCTGCCAAGGACCGATGAGGAGACCCTCTCCACCAGCCTGATGCTGCTGCGGGAAACCGCCATGAACCTGCTGATCGCCCAGGATGCGGTGGAGCGGGAACGGGGCATCCTCCTGTCGGAGGAGCGCGCTCGCGACACCCCACCCTACCGGATCTACAAGAGCCGCCTGTCCTTCCTGCTGAAGGACCAACGGCTGAGCCAGCGCTATCCCATCGGTGACGTCGAGATTCTGCGCCATGCGCCGGCGACGGCGATGCGTGATTTCTACAGCGCCTACTACCGCCCTGAGCGGGCGCTTCTGGTGGCGGTAGGCGATTTTGACATGGACGCCATGGAGGCCAGGATCGTTGAGGCCTTTGGCGATTGGCGCGTTGAGGGCGAAGCGGGCGAGGATCCTGATCTGGGGCCCGTGGCCGCTCGCGGGCTTGAAGCCAAGGTGGCGGTGGAGCCCGGCGTTCAAGCGGCGCTGCAAATGGCCTGGGTCAGGACCCCGGACATCGCGCCGGACTCCGTCGCCAGACGCCAAGCCGATGTGATCGAGCGGCTCGGCTTTTCGGTCCTGAACCGTCGCCTCTCAGCCCTCGCCAGGGCCTCTGATCCGCCCTTCCTGGGGGCCGGCGCCTTTATCAATGACGAGTTCGGCGCGGCCGAAACCACCAGCATCCTGGCCAATGCTCAAGAGGGCCGCTGGCGCGAAGCCCTGGCCGCCATCGAGGCCGAACAGCGCCGAGCGATGGAGCATGGCGTCCGCCAGGATGAGCTGGATCGCGAGATCGCCGAATACCGCGCCAGCCTGGAAGCCAGCGTCGCGGGCGCCGGCACCCGGCGGCCCGCGGCCCTGGCCCAGCAGATCCTCGGCGCAACGGCCCAGGATCTGGTGGTCACCAGCCCCGCCCAGGACCTGGCCATATTCGAGGCGGCGGTCGCCGGGCTGGAGGCTTCAACGGTCTCCCGCGCCCTCGCCGCTGCGTTTCAGGGGCAAGGCCCGCTGATCTTCCTGGCCACGCCTACCCCGGTGGAGGGCGGCGAGGCCGCCGTGATCGCCGCCTATGAAGCCTCTCGCGCCAAGGCGGTGAGCGCGCCTGAAGCTCTGTCGCAACTGGAATGGCCCTATGCCAGCTTTGGCGCCCCAGGGAAGGTGGTCGAGACGCAGGATGTCACCGATCTGGATGCGGTGTTCGTCCGGTTCGAGAACGGCGTGCGCCTGACCATCAAACCGACCCGGTTCCAGGACGATGAGATCCTGGTGGCGGTCAATGTCGGCGACGGTCTGCAGAGCCTGCCCGCTGATCTCCAGAGCCTGGCCTGGGCGGCTCAGGCCTTCGGTGAAGGCGGTCTTGGCCAGATCACCGCAGAGGATATGGAACGGGTCCTGGCCTCACGGACCTATGGGGTGCGCCTGCGGGTCAGCGACGAGGCCTTCACCTTGAGCGGCGAGACGCGGCCTGAGGATCTCGAAATCCAGATGCAGGTTCTTGCCGCCTACCTCACCGACCCTGCCTGGCGCGGCGAGCCCTTCGCCCGTATCCAGGCCGCTGGCGCGACGATCCATGAGCAGTATGCCGCCACCGCCAATGGGGTGCTGTCTCGGGACCTCGCAGGTCTGCTGCACTCAGGCGACCGGCGATGGACCTTCCCGTCCAAGGACGAGATCGCCAGCGCGCGCCTTGAAGACCTCCGCCAGCAGCTGGCGCCCCTGGAAACCGCGCCGATCGAGGTGGTGATCGTCGGGGACACCACGGTCGAGAAAGCCACGGCCGCGGTCGCGGACACCCTGGGCGCCCTGCCCCCCAGGCCCGAGCCAGCGGCCGCCCATGATGTGACCGGCGTGGTCTTCCCCGACGCGCCGGCGACGCCGCTGCGGCGGACCCATAGCGGGCGCGACGACCAGTCGATCGGCTATGTGGCCTGGCCCAGCACAGACTTCTTCGCCGACCCTCAAGGGGCCAGAGAGGCCGCCGTGCTGGGCGAGATCCTGCGCCTGCGTCTGACCGAGGAACTGCGCGAGAGCCAGGGCGCCACCTATTCGCCTTCGGTGAACTACAATCACGCCTATGTCTGGACGGGCTGGGGCTACATGTCCGCCAGCGTTGAGATCCCCCCGGCGGGCCTCGACGCCTTCTTCGCCGATGTGGAGGAGATCGCAGCCGACCTGCGCGATACGCCGGTGAAGGCCGACGAACTTGAGCGCGCCCGTCAGCCGCGGCTGGAGCGGATCGCCCGGGCCAAGGTCACCAACGACTATTGGCTGAATGAACTTGCTGGCGGTCAGGCCGATCCCCGGCGCCTCGACGCCATCCGCGCAGCCATCCCAGGGACCGAGCGGGTGAGCGCGGAAGATGTCCAACGGGCCGCGCAGCGGATCCTGCGGCCCGAGGCGGCCTGGAAGATCGAGGTCGTCCCCGAGGACTGAGACCGGTCCTAATAGACCGTGCCGCCGACGCCGCCATCGAGGCTCAGCGCCATGGAGGAGGAGGATTCGCTGACCTCCTCTTCTTCGCGGTAAGCCGTGTAGGTCTCGGTGGAGACCATGGTCAGGATTTTCACCCCGGCGCCGAAGCGGCGCAGGAGCGAACGCTCATTGCAGTCACGGGCCGGCTTCTGGGGCCGACAGGTCACCTGGCCGCCGGGGGCGTGATAGAGGGCCTCGCCTTTGGCGCAGACCAGGGTCTGGCCGCCGGAGAAGTCCACCTGCCCCGAGAACTCGGCGATGGTCGCCTGCAGGCGCGCCCCGGCCACGCAGCGATAGAGCTCGCCATCGTAGATGTCGCGGACGTCACGCTCGGGGAACAGCTGGGCGGCTGGATGGGGGGTCTGGCGATCATCGATGCAGACGGCCTGGATCACCACCCGACGGGTGGCCGAGCGGGTGGCCTCATAGGCGGTGCGGCGCGTGCGTCTTGCGCCTTCCACATTTAGTCCCTGGATCAGGCCCGTGGCCACAGGGGGCGAATAGTAGCCGCCGCCTCCCCCGCCACCGTAGTAGACGGCCGCACCACCGCCGGCGCCGGCGCCGGCCCGGGCTGAGGCGTTCACAGTAGCGCTTGCGCTGGCGTTGACCACGACGGTGGGGGCGACCACCACATTGACGCTGGGAATATTCACCCCATGCCCCGGCGGCGCGCAGCACGGGGGATTCGACGGCGGCGGCGGCGGGGGCGGCGGCTTGCAGCAGGGCGGCGGTGGCGGTTCACAGCAAGGGGGCGGCGGCGGCGTGCAGCAGGCCTCGGCCCGCTCGGGCGCTGCGCCTGCCAGCAGGAACAGGCCAAGCCCGAGGGTCAGGCCAAGCAGGGTCTTTTGCGGCGCCATGTCGGCCTCCAACTCTCTACGCCCGAGCCCTGCAATTTTCAGGCCGCAAGCCCCCCGTCGAATGGGGTCTGCGGCCTGGCTGTCCCGGATGGAGACAGCGGCGGCCTGGCCCGAATCCTTCTGCAAGCCCCATGCGGTCAATCTCGACCGCGGTGGGAGCCGCGCAGCGATGTCGATGTGCCATCCAAACACGGAACGGTTGATAGACTATTGGCGCAGCCGGGCCCGACCAGGCGCGCCGCCGCCGCGCACGTCGATCAGCCCTGCCGATTTCGCCGATCTTCTGCCGCAGGTGCTCATGCTCGGGCGGGTGTGTTCGGGCATCTATCCGATCCGCTTGGCGGGCGGTCTGGTGACTGAGTTGCACCAGCGCGACCTGCGCCAACAGAATGCGCTTTCCCTGTTCGGCGCCAAGGACCGGATGGACCTGCAGACCGCTCTGGAAATGGCTCGGCGACGCCCCGAACCCATCGTGGTGAACGCCACCGCCCACGCCGAGGGGGTAGCGATCGGCATGGAGATGCTGTTCGCCCCCCTGGCCGGGCCAGAGAACGGCCCTGACCGGTTCCTCGGCCTCTATCAGCCCCTGGCGATGGTGGCCCGCCTTCGGGAAAAGCCCGTGCTCAGCTTCTCGCTGGAGGGCATCCGCAAGGGCGGCCCGGCCAATGAGGAAGCCCCACGCCTGCGACTGGCCGCCATCGACGGCCGGCGGATCGCCTGACCGGCGGGCCTCAGCCTGCCAGCGCCTTCCACAGGAGTTGGACGCCCACCAGGATCATCAGGACATAGATGGCGGTGTAGAACTGCTCGGCCTTGATCCGGCGGACCAGCCAGACCCCGGCGAAGGTCGACGCGATGGCCAGGGGGGCCAGCACCGCGGCGGTCATCAGGTTCTGCGTCGTGAACTGGCCCAGCGCCAAATAGGCCGGGACCTTGATCCAGTTGATCACCGCAAAGAAGATCGCCGTGGTCCCCACCAGGACGGGCGGGGTCAGGTTCTTTGGCAGCACCCACATCTGGAACGGCGGCTGACCGGCATGGGCGATCTGGCTGGTGAAGCCTGAGGCCGCGCCCAGCAAGGCGCCCAGGGCCAGGGGCGCATCCTTGGGCGCCTGCACCCCACCGCCCCGGGCGAGCCATAGACGATGCAGGGCGAAGACAATGCTGATGGCGCCCAGAACGGCGAGGACGGCGGTGGCCGAGACCTTGGCGGCCAGCAGATAGCCCAGGACGATACCCACCGCCGCCGAGGGGATCATCAGCAACAGTATGTCCCGATCCCAGCTGCGCCGGAAGGCCCATACGCCAACCACGTCCTGCACGATCAGCACCGGCAGCAGGATGGCTGCGGCCTGCACCGGCGAAATGGCCAAGGCCAGGAGCGGCAGAGAAATGGCGCCCACGCCGGCGAATCCGCCCTTGGCCAGCCCGAGCAGGATCACCGCCGGTATGGCCAGGGCGTAAAACAGCGGGTCGGTCAGCACTGGGGGTTCAACCCCGCGCTTGAGGTGACAAGGACCCGGACCTTTGCACACTGACCACCCGCAGTTCCCGCTCGTGGCCCTCCCGGTCAGGCCACTGGATGGACTGCCCAGGCCTCAGGCCCAGCAGACCCGCGCCGACGGGTGTCAGGATCGAGATCCGGCCGGCAGCGATATCGGCCTCAGCTGGATAGACCAGGGTGACGGCTCGGGATTCTCCATGGGCCTGATCGACGAATTCCACGCGCGCGCCCATGCCGGCGATATCAGCGGGGGTCTCGGCGTCCGGACGGACGTCGGCGCGCTCTATCTCTTCCAGCAGCAGGCGCGAGACCTCAGGCGACCTCTGCTGAGCGCCGAGCGCCAGGTCCGTGATGCGGTCCGCATCGGTTTCACTGAGAATGATGTTGGGCCGCGAGGCGGCCAGGGACGAAGTCGGCATTGAGAATTTCCAGAACGAGAACAGGAGCAGACGGCCGGAACGGCGCCATGCTCGTCCCGGACTTCAGATGTGCGGAAATGTCCCCGGACTCGGCTGACGCGCAGCACAGGCCCGGGGCTGGAAGCCTGCCGCCAGGTCCTTCCCCCGAATCCGGATGCGATTTGCGTGCGCGCTCAACATGGGGCCAGCAAGCCCACCAAGCCCCGCTGAAGTCAACTGAGGGTCACTCCGGGGCGCTCGCCACGTCCAGGGCTTTGAGATCCTCAGCGCTCAGGGAGAGCTCTGCCGCGCCCATCAGCTCTTGCAGCTGAGCGACGCTGGTGGCGCTGGCGATGGGGGCGGTGAGGCCGGGCTGGGCCATGACCCAGGCCAGCGCCACCTGGGCCGGAGTCGCGCCGTGCCCGCCGGCCACCTCGTCCAGCGCGGCCAGGATCCGCATGCCCCGGTCGGTCATGTACTTCTTCGCGCCGCCGCCCCGGGGGCTTTTGGAGAGATCAGCTTCGGAGCGGTACTTGCCGGTCAGAAAGCCGCTGGCCAGGCCATAGAAGGGGATGACGCCGATCTCTTCGTCGATGCACAGCTTCTGCAGGGCGCCTTCGAAACCCGCCCGGTCGTATAGGTTGTAGAGCGGCTGCTCGCTCTCATAGCGCGGGACGCCAAGGTCCTTGGCCGTATCGAGAGCCGACTTCAGTCGCTCGGCGGTGAAATTGGACGAGCCCACCACCCGCACCTTCCCGGCCTTGATCAGCCGGGCATAGGCCTCAGCCGTCTCGGCCAGGGGCGTGTCTGCGTCGTCCCGGTGGGACTGATAGAGGTCGATATAGTCGGTCTTCAGGCGCTTGAGGGAGGCCTCCACCGCGCGCTCGATATAGGCGGCCGACAGGCCCTTCATCCCTTCGCCCATCTCCATCCCGACCTTGGTGGCCAGCACGATCCTGTCGCGCCGCCCGCCTTGGGCCAGCCAGTTTCCGATTACCGTCTCCGAGGCCCCGGCGCCGGCCGGGGACCAGCGGGAATAGACATCGGCGGTGTCGACGGCGTTGAAGCCCGCGTCGATAAAGGCGTCGAGGATCGAGAAGGAGGTCTTCTCATCGGCCGTCCAGCCAAAGACATTGGTCCCCAGCATCAGCGGGGCGATCTTCAGGTCCGAACGTCCCAGTCTGCGCAGCTCCATGAGCGGGCCTCCCTCTCGTAATGTGATCAGGCGGCCTGCTGACCGTCCTCGTAAACCGGCGCGTCCTCGGCCGGCAAAGCCGGGCGCCCGAGGATCATATCCGAAGCCTTCTCGGCGATCATGATGGTTGGCGCATTGGTGTTGCCCCCCACCAGGGTCGGCATGACCGAGGCGTCGATGACCCGCAGGCCGGTCAGGCCCCGGACCTTTAGCTCGGCGTCGACGACGGCCATGGCGTCGCCGTCCGCGCCCATCTTACAGGTGCCCACCGGGTGGTAGATGGTTTCCGAGGTGCGCTTGATCCAGGCGTCGATCTCCTCGTCGGTCTGCACCGCTTCCCCCGGCGAGTATTCCGGCCCGCGATAGGGATCCAGCGCCGCCTGACGGGCGACGTCGCGCATCATCTTCACCCCTTCGCGGATGGCGCGGCGGTCCTCCTCGGTGGCGAGGTAGTTGGCGAAGATGGCCGGATGATCCATCGGATCGGCCGAGCGCAAGCCCACCCGCCCGCGGCTTTCGGGGCGCAGCTGGCAGACGTGGAAGGTGAACCCGTCCTTGGCCACCGCCACCTTGCCGTGGTCCTGCATGATGGCGAGCACGCAGTGGATCTGCAGGTCCGGCCGATCCAGGTCGGGCCGCGAGCGCAGGAAGGCGCCCGATTCCAGGAACTGCTGGCGCCCCGGCCCCTTGTTGAAGAAGACGTAGTTCATGCCGACGCCGAGCGTCTTGATCAGGCCCTTGCGCATGGAATAGGCCGTGATCGGCTGCGGGCATTCCCAGGACAGGGTCACGTCCAGGTGGTCCTGCAGATTGGCGCCGACGCCCTTCAGCTCATGCACCACCGGAATGCCGTGGGCGGCCAGTTCCTCGGAATCGCCGATACCCGACAGCTGCAGGATCTGCGGCGACTGCACGGCGCCGGCGCAGAGCAGAACCTCGGCGGCAGCGTGGACGACGGTCTTGGCCTTGGTCTTGTCGTCCATGTACTCGACGCCGACGGCGCGGCCGTTTTCAATGACGATCCGGGTGGTCCGCGCGCCGGTCAGGCAGGTCAGGTTCGGCCGCTTCAGGGCCGGGTGCAGGTAGCCGCGGGCCGCGCTCCAGCGTTGGCCGTCGTGGATGGTCAGCTGATAGGGGCCCCAGCCTTCCTGCTGGAAGCCGTTGAAATCCTTGGTGATCGGGTGGCCAGCCTGACGGCCGGCCTCGATAGTCGCCGCATAGATGGGATTGGGCGAGGAAGCCTTGGACACCTTCAACGGGCCGTCGCCCCCGTGCCAGGCGTCGCCGCCGCCCTCCAGGGCTTCGGAGCGTTTGAAATAGGGCAGCACCTCAGCATAGGACCAGCCCGACAGCCCCATCTGGCGCCACTGGTCGTAGTCCCGGGCATGGCCGCGGATATAGATCATGCCGTTGATCGAGGACGATCCGCCCCAGCCGCGGCCCCGGGGCCACCACAGCTTGCGGTCGTTCAGGTGCGGCTCTGGCTCGGTCCAGAAGCCCCAGTTGTGCGGCCCCTCCTTGCCGATCAGCCCGCCGACCCCGGCCGGCATCTTGACCATGAGGGAGTTGTCGCGGCCGCCGGCCTCCAGCAGCAGGACCTTGGTGGCCGGGTTTTCGCTGAGCCGGTTGGCGAGCACGCAGCCCGCCGAGCCTGCGCCGATGATGATGTAGTCGTACCGGTCCATGTGACCGCCCTCCCCTGAACGCGTCTTCTTCGGGCTCTCGCCCAGACTTGAAATCCCAGGCCTAGCGGCCCTTCCATTGCGGCGGCCGCTTCTGGGCGAAGGCCATCGGCCCCTCCTTGAAGTCCTCAGACCGCAGCATGGCCGAAATCGCCGGATAGCGCATCTGGGCGGCCATGGCCGCGGCCAGGCTTGGCTCATCCAGCCCTTTGAACACCGCCTCCTTCGAGGCGCGGATCGACATGGGCGACAGCTCGCAGATCTGCGCAGCCCAGCGCCTGGCCGCCGTCATCAGGTCGGCGGCCGGAACCACCTCATTGACGAAGCCCAGCTCGCGGCCCTCAGCCGCGCTGACCCGCCGGCCGGTGAGGATCATACCCATGGCCTGCTTCTCGCCGATCTGGCGCGGCAGCCGGTGCAGGCCGCCTGCCAGGGCCGCCAGGCCGACGCGAGGCTCTGGCAGGGCGAAGGTGGCGGTCTCGGCGGCGATGATGAGGTCGCAGGCCAGCGCGATCTCGAAGCCCCCGCCCATGGCCACCCCGTTGACCGCCGCGATCAGCGGCTTGGTCAGGTCGAACCGCTCGGTGAGCCCGGCGAACCCGGAGGGCGGCAGACCCATGCCGCCGCCGGTGGCCTGATGCTTGAGATCATTGCCCGCGGAAAAGGCCCGCTCGCCTGCCCCGGTGACGATCGCCACCCACTGGTCGGGATCGGCGGCGAAGGCGTCAAAGGCCGCGTGCAGCTCGTGATGGGCCGGCGAATGCAGGGCGTTCATCACCTCAGGCCGGTTCAGGGTGACCACCGTCACCGGTCCGTCCCGCTCCACGGAGATGAAGTCGTAAGCCATGGCGTCCTCCCGTCGTCTTTGGGAGAACCTTCCCCAGGGCGCCCCTGCGTCCGTCAAGCTCTTCGACGGCAACGACAGGTCTGGCCGCCCCAAACGGGGCGGCCAGGCCACGAGCGTTTAGGAGGCGGCCAGTTCGAAGGCCGCGGTGATCTTCAGCTCCACCTCATCAGAGACCACCGGAGCGGCATACCCCAGGCCAAAGTCGCTGCGCTTCAGGGTCGAGGTGGCTGTGAAGCCCACGGTCTGCGCCTTGTTCATCGGGTTGACTCCCGCGCCCATCAGCTTGGCGTCCAGCACCACCGGCTTGGTGACTCCATGCAGGGTCAGGTCCCCGGTGATCTTCGCCTCATTCCCGGTCGCGACCACCGAGGTGGAGACGAACTTGGCGGTGGGGAACTTCTCCACCTCGAAGAAGTCGGCCGAGGCCAGGTGCTGGCCGAAGCCTTCGGACGTCACCGTCAGGCCCGACAGGGGGATGTCGATCGACAGGCTCGCCGCCGACAGGTTGGCGGGATCCAGGGTCAGGGTCCCGGTCATCTCGCCAACCATCCCATAGAGGGTGGAGAAGCCCATATGATCCACCGACCAGACGACCTGGGTGTGGTTGGTGTCGACCTTGTAGCTGCCGGCTGCGACACGGGCGGCTTCCGGCTGACCCGGCATGGCCGGCGCCTGGGCCAGGACGGGGGAGGCCAGAACAATCGCCGCGACGGCGGCCAGCAGTTGGGATTTCATAGTCGACCTCTCATTGATGCCTTGGGCGGCGCCTTCGCCCGCCAGCTTGCGGAAGTAAGCATGCTGGCGGCCTGCGCCAAGGCCAACGCTGCTGGCGAACCTCAGCGCTATGCCCACTCAGGGTCCGGTGTTCAGGGGTCAGCATAGCCGTGAGCGCGAAGGCTGACCTCATGGGCGGCCGGGTCATGGGCGAAGAACAACCCGCCCCGGCGTTCGGATTGCTGGGGCAGATAATCCAGGGTCGCCTCGCGGCTCTCCACCACAACTTCACCGTCACGAAGCTCGCCGGTGATCTGCAAACCAGCCGCCGTCTGTCCCCCGGTGTTCTCCGCGCGGAAGGATACCAGATATCCCCCCGGGGTCGTCGTAATGGAGGTCACCGACAAGGTGACGGCGGGCGGCCGCGGCGGCTCGGCCATGGCGCAGATCACCAGATAGGCCAGAGTGGCGGCCACCAGGGCGCCGCCCATGGCGGCGATCACCCATTCCAAGGGCGATGTGCTCTCCAAGGCGGGCTGGGCGGGACTCCTTTCGCCCGCTTCAGACGGATCAGCCGGCTGGTTCACAGCAGCAACCTCGCCGAAGCCGCCCCGATCGCGCCGGGGAAGCCAAGGACGATGCTGGCGCTGATGATGTTTCTCAGGCTGTCGCCATCGGTTCGCCCAAAGGCCCACAGGGTGAACAGACTGACGCCAAGCACGATGGCGTAACCAACACAGGTGAACCGCGCAAAGACGCTCCAGGCCGGAATATGGCCAGGCCGCACGGAACCGCCACGGAAGTTCAGCGTGTAGACAAAGGCGTGCATCAGTCCGAGGGACACCACCGCCAGGGCTGCCGACTGCCACGGCGCCATCTTATAGGTGATCAGCACCATCTCCTCGGTCGGCGCCATATTGAAGGACAGGAAGAGCGCGCCCGCCCCCATCAGGAACATCTCGCCCCAATAGGTCGGTGCGCCCTTGTCTCGCCGCGCCTCAGGCTCCCCGCCGAGTTGGCTGCGGGCCAGCATGGCGCCGAAACTGCCAGGGACGGTCTGCAGCACGATCTTTCCCACAACCTCGCGGGCCGACATCCCAGGAGAAAGAACGCCGAAGAGGTAGAGGACCACGGTCGCGGCCAGGGCGGCCACCAACAGGACGACAAAGGCGTCGGCCACATCGTCGCACAGCCGTGCTGTGGGACGCATCCCACCAAATCGCGAAAGCCCCACCAACATCGGGACAGTCAGGGCCAGCAGTACGGCCAGACGCCCTGGGTCCATGTAGAAGCCGAGACGCCACATCTCCATGGTCATCAGCATGGGCAAGGCGAAGATCAGCGCGCCGGCAAAGGCCCGCCCGAGCCCCCGCAAGAAGGCCGGATGGACGCCCGGGGCGCCGTTGGTGGCGGAAGCTACTGACATCACAGTCCTATGGTCGGAAGCGCAAGGCGCCCAAGCCTTTAGGTCTGAACCCGCCCCTCGGTTCCCAACACGCCCGCAACAGGGGCCGCCTGCCCGATACTCTGCGACCGGGAAAATGCCGCCTGCGACGAAGGTTCGGGTTGAGGTTCACGACCGCCTGGGACAGGTTCCGCCCCCCACCCTGCGGCCGTGAGCGACCTCGATGAACCAGCCCCTGTTCTTCAACCTGCAAGCGAGCCACAATCCGCATCGCTGGCTGCTGCCGCTGAGCCCCGCGGTTTGCGTCGGGCCGCCGGACAACCTTTTCATGTTCGGCGGGGTGGGCATGGCCGCGGCCATTGCGGCGCTGGAGCGCACCTGCGGCCGGCCGGCCATCTGGGCGACGGCCCAGTACCTCTCCTACGCCCGGCCGCCCAGCATTGTGGACCTGGACGTCTGGGTGCCGGCCTCAGGCAAGTACAACAGCCAGGCCCGGGTGATCGGCCATGTGGGCGACAAGGAGATCTTCACGGTCAACGCCGCCCTGGGGGCCCGGGAAAGCGAGCATTCGACCCAGTGGGTTCAGGCGCCAGAGGCCCCCGCCCCTGACGACTGCGTGGAGGCCGGCCATTGGCGCGGCGGCGGCGATGACCTGCACAGCCGCATCGAGGTGCGGGTGGCCAAGGGTCGCTATGGCGGAGCGAGCGCCGGCGAACCGGCCAGCGACGGCCGCCTGCTGCTCTGGGTCCGGTCGCGGGAAGGCCTGCCCATCGACTCCACCTTCCTGGCCATCGTGGCGGACTTCGTGCCCGGGGCGCTCGGCAACGCCCTGCAGCTGAACGCCGGCGGCAACAGCCTGGACAACACCATCCGCTATCGTCGGATGGTCCCCACCGACTGGGTGCTCTGCGACATCCGCATCGATGGGGTGCACGGCGGGTTTGGCCACGGGAGCATGGCCCTGTTCGCCCAGGACGGGGAACTGATGGCCACCGCCAGCCAGTCGATGATCCTGCGGGTTTTTTAAGCCCTCCGCCTCAGGCGGTGCGAACGAGCTCACGGTGATAGCGCTTCCAGTTCTCCACATAGTGGTGGGCTGAGGCGGTCAGCACCCTCGCCTGGCCCTCTGAGACCTCGCGCACCACCTTGCCCGGCGCGCCCATCACAAGGCTGTTGTCGGGGATTTCCTTGCCCTCGGTGATCAGACAGTTGGCGCCGATCAGGCAGTTCTTCCCGATCTTCGCCCCATTGAGGATGATCGAGCCGATCCCCACCAGGCTGTTGTCGCCGATGGTGCAGCCATGCAGCATCACCATGTGGCCAACGGTGACGTCGCGGCCAATGGTCAAGGGCGAGCCGGTGTCAGTGTGAAGAACAGATCCATCCTGGATATTGGAGTTCTCACCAATAATGATCGGATCATTGTCGCCGCGCAGGGTCGCCCCGAACCATATTGAGGCGTTTTGCTTGAGGATGACATTACCCATCACAGCAGCCGTAGGCGCAATCCAGTATTGACCCTCTGGCGGCAGCTGCGGAGCCACATCGCCCAAATTAAAGACACTCATCCGCACACCCCATATCTTGTCAAAAACGTCGCACTTCAGGCTCGGTTAACCACGCTAGCATCATAGTTGCGATGCGATTCGAAGGGATCATACCCCGACGATCCGCGCCGGACCGGCTTCCGGTCTGCAAGGTTCGAGTTGGACGGAGTGCATGGCGCTGCGTTTTCGATCCCGGCGAGCCTCCCTCGCCACCGATGACCCGGCGTTCGTCGGGGATGGGTCGCCCCCTGGCGCGGCCCTGGCCCCCTCCTCTTCTCTGTCGTCCTCCCCCCAGGGGCGGTCCGCTTCGGACCCGCCCCTTTTTCATGCCCCCATGGAGGCTTTGATGACCAAGCGTGCCCTGAAGCGACAACTGCGCGAAGGCGCCTTCGACGCCGAGCAGTTTGACGATTCGAAAATCCGCCGGCTGCCCATTGAACGGGGGTGGTCGCCGCTGGGCCCCGGCGAAGAGGGCCGCGACCAGGGCTATCTCAAGACGATCAAGGCCAAGTCCCCGGGCCAGGAGGAGCTGATCGCCGCCATCGACGCCAAGAATCTGGTCCTGGCCCTGGGTCCCGCCGGCACCGGCAAGACCTATCTGGCCATCGCCAAGGCCGTGGAAGCCCTGGAGGCGGGTCGCGTCGGCCGCATCGTCCTGTCGCGCCCGGCGGTGGAGGCCGGCGAATCCATCGGCTTCCTGCCCGGCGAGATGGAGGACAAGCTCGCCCCCTATCTGCGGCCCCTCTACGACGCCCTGTCTGATCGCCTGTCCATGAAGCGGGTGCGTGCCTTGATGGCTGAGGGCGCCATCGAGATCGCGCCGGTGGGCTTCATGCGCGGCCGCACCCTCAATAACGCCTTCGTGGTCATCGATGAGGCGCAGAACTGCACCTATGTGCAGCTGAAGATGCTGCTGACCCGGCTTGGCTGGCATTCGACCATGGTGGTCACCGGCGACCCAGCCCAGTCGGATCTGCTGCCAGAGCTTTCGGGCCTGGGGCCGGTGGCCGAGAAGCTGGACACCGTCCCCAACATCGCCGTGGTCCGACTGAAAGACCGCGACATCGTCCGCCACCCCCTGGTCGCCGAAATGCTGGGGGTGCTCTGAGGTCCTGCGGCCGGGCGGCGCTTCAGCCCGCCCGGCCCTCGGTCTTTATCGCTGCGGCCAGGCCGGTCTTTAGGAAGGCCAGCGCCGCCTCGCGGGTGGTTTCGGGCGGGCGGCCGACCAGTTCGGCGAGCGAGCGGCCGATCAGGCCAACGCCCATGGCGAGCGAGACAGCCACCAGGATCAGATTTGTCGCCCGTTCCGGATCGACGCCCTTCTGGGCCATGGGTCCGGAGATCACCTCGGCGACGGCCTCGCGCACCAGGGTCAGGCGGCGGGTCTCGCCCGTCAGTTCCAGCCAGGCGGCCAGGCGGGCGCCGCCGGCGGACTCAAACGCGTCGAACAGCACCTGCCCGACCCCCTCCAGTTGCGCCTCCGGATCATCGGGCCGCTCGGCCTCCAGCACGCGGGCGACCAGCTGGCGGATCATGGCCTCGGCGAGCGCGGTCTGAACGCCATCGATGGAGCCGAAGTGGTGCAGCACGGTGGCGTGGGAGACGCCTGCGCCCTGGGCCACCTCCACCAGCTTCAAGCCCTGCGGGCCCCGCTCCAGCAGCAGGCGCTCGGCTGACTGCAGGATGTTCTCGCGGGCCGCCTCTGGCGACCGACGCACACGACGGGCCGGCTCTATTGACATTTTTGTTGGTAACTCTAGATTGGATGCCGGACAAGCTCCGGGGATCAGACGCCCCCGTTCCACAGGACCATGCCATGACGCGCAAGACCACGCCCGCCGATGTCGAGGTGGCCCCTCGGGACATTCATTTCGACGCCAGCCCGACCAACTCCGGCCACTGGCTGGACGGCGATCCGGTGGCCACGGCGGTGTTCAACGCCCTGTCGCTGACCTTCCCCGATGGGGAGCGCCTGTTCATGGACGCCGTGCGGCACTATCGCGACCGGGTCTCGGGCAAGCTGGCCGAGGATGTCCGGGGCTTCATCGCCCAGGAGGCGATCCATTCGCGGGAGCATCACAGCCTCAACCAGCTGATCGACCGGGACCGCTATCCCGTGGCCGAGATCGAGGCCCAGGTGCGCGAGCGGGTGGCCTTCAGCCGCGGCCGGGGGCCCATGGCCATGCTGATCTCCACCATCGCCCTTGAGCACTTCACCGCCATGATGGCCGAGGTGCACATCCGCCACCGGGACGAGTTGTTCCAGAAGACCGACCCGGCCATCGAGCGGCTCTGGCGTTGGCATGCGCTTGAGGAGACCGAGCACAAGGCGGTCGCCTATGACGTTTTCATGGAAGCGACCAAGGACTGGTCGCCCTTCCTGCGCTATCGCCGCCGCTGCATCGCCATGGCGCTGATCACCATCATGTTCACCCGCAACATCAGCCGCTACGCCGCGCGCCTGCTGGAAGCTGATGGCTATACGCCTGAGGCGGCGCTGAAGGCGGTGAAGCAGTTCGTCTGGGTCAAGCCTGGCCTCTTCCGGCGCGGCTGGAAGACCTATTTCGCCTGGTACCGGCCGGGCTTCCACCCCTGGGATCAGAAGGCCACCGCCCCGACCCTTGCGGCCTGGAAGGCGGAGTTCGACGCCGCAGCGCTCAAGCCCGCCTAATCGGCTGAGCCAGACGCGCGCTCCCCGGACGGGGCGGCGCTGGCGATCACCCGTTTCACGGCCGCGACGATCTCGGCGTTGTGGGCGTGGGACAGGATGGTGGCGTGACCGGCGGCTGGCACGGCCGCATAGCTGCCGTGGTCGGAGGCCTCCACCGGAGCGAGGCGCGCCCGACCCCATTCCCCGTTGCGATCAGCCTCGGCGCCGGCCGTGACCACCGCAACGGGCCAAGCTGGATCCAGGGGCCCAGCGGCCCGCGCCATGGCGGCGCTTCCCAGCCAGTTTGAGGCCTCATTGGCGGCGTTGCGGGCATGGCGGCCCGAAACGAAGGCCGCCTGCTTCTCGCGCACAGCCGGACCAGCCAGACCGATGCGATCGCCCAGGAAGAACAGGGGCTTGGCCAGGCCAAGGCTCATGGCCGCAGCCGTTCCCTGAGACAGATTTCCGAACGTGGTGACAAAACGCCGAACCAGCGGGATCTGCACCGCCTCGGGCGTCGCGGCGTCCACCAGGACAATGCCGGCCACCCGCTCTGGGTGACGGGTGGCGAACAGCCGCACATGCTGGCCACCCATGGAATGGCCGAGCAGAACCACCGGCTCATCAATGCCGGCCGCGGTCATCAGCCGCTCCAGATCTGTGACGATGGCCGCGCTGTCCCGGGGCCGTGGACCTGGATCGGAAAAGCCGAGGCCTGCGCGATCATAGGCGCAACTGCGCACGCCCTCGGCGGCCAGGGCGTCCTGCAGATCGGCGAAATCAGCCGAGAAGCCGAAAGCCCCAGCCTCCAGCCAGACCAGCGGTCCCTCGGCTGGCCCAGCGCAGACCAGACGCAGGCGGCGATCGCCCAGGTCCACCATCTGGCCGCGGATCTCCTTCGGCGCGAACAGGGTCTCCATCACCAGGCCCGTACCGATCCAGAGGACCAGAAAGGCCCCAAGCGACAGCGCCAGAACCTTCAGCATGGACTCATTTTCGAAAACCGCATCCCTCCCCTTTAGCCTCAGGGGTCAGGCGGCGGAACCCACCAGGTTCAAGGCCCCTTCGACGGCGTCATCCAGATTCCGCGCCACCGTCGTCAGGAAGGACTCTGGGTGTATCGGTTTGGAGACAAAGTCCGTCATGCCGGCGCCGTAGCAGGCGTCCTGGTCAGACTGCATGGCGTTGGCGGTCATGGCGACGATGGGAACCTGAGACGCGGCCCCGCCCAGGGCGCGTATGCGGCGGGTGGCCTCCAGTCCATCCATGACCGGCATCTGCATGTCCATGAGCACCAGGTCGAATCCACCTTGCGTCATCGCCTCCACCGCCAGGGCGCCGTTGACCACGCAGACCACCTCACATCCCATCCCCTCCAGCAAGGTGCGGGTCAGCAAGGTGTTGATCTCATTGTCCTCGGCCAGAAGGATGCGCACGCTGGTGGGCTCGGCTGGCGCGGCCAGCTCAGTGGGCGCTGCGGCGTCGACCTCAAAGGCCCGCTGGTCGAGACCCGACCACGGGCATCGGCTGCCAAGCCGGCTGAGGGTTTCGGTCAGGACATGCTGGCGCACGGGCTTGGTGAGAAAGGCGTCGAGGGCCGGCCAGGCCTTCAGGTCCTGATGGGACGGCGCGCCCATGGATGAGGCCACGACAATCCGCGGCTGATGGGCGCCTTGCGCCTGACGGATGCGGCGCGCCACCTCGTCGCCAGCCATGACGGGCATCATGTGATCGAGCAGGACAATGTCGTGAGGACGCCCGGCCTCACACCCCGCAGCCAGCATTTTCAGTGCGCTGGGCCCATCGGCGGCCTCATCCACCACAGCCCCTTCGGCTTCCAGTTGCCGACGGAAGATGTCCCGGTTCAGGGCGATGTCGTCGACCACCAGAATCCGCGCCCCACGCAGACCATCAGGATTGACCGCGAGCGGCCGTGTCTCGGTCAATTCGGCCGTCGGCAGCTCCAGCTCCAGCCAGAAGATGCAACCGCCCCCCGGACGGTCGCAGACGCCGATCTGGCCGCCCATCAGTTCGGCCAACTGGCGGCAGATGGATAGTCCAAGGCCGGTGCCGCCAAACTTGCGGGTGATCGAACCGTCGGCCTGATGAAACTTCTGGAACAGGCCAAGCTTGGCCTCAGGGCTCAGTCCTGGCCCGGTATCGGCCACCTCGACCCGCAGGGCCCGCCTTCCCCTGGTCCCGGCGCGAGACTTCACCTCGATGGCCACAAAGCCGCGCTCGGTGAATTTGACGGCGTTGGACACCAGGTTCAGCAGAATCTGCCGCAGGCGGGTCGGGTCGCCGGTGAACCCGCCCTGGGCGCCGTCATCCAGATAGCAGGCCACCTCAAGGTGCTTCTCCGCCGCGCGGGGCGCCATCAGTTCGGCGACATCCTCCACAAGGCTGGTGAGGTCGAAGTCGATGGACTCCAGATCGACCTTCCCGGCCTCGAGCTTCGAGACGTCCAGAATGTCATTGATGATCGACAGAAGGCTCTCGGCGGAGCTCTGCACCGCCTCGGCGTATTTCCTCTGTTCGGGCGCCAGCTCGCTACGCAGCAGCAGCGCGTTCATGCCGATGACCCCGTTCATGGGGGTGCGGATTTCGTGGCTCATATTGGCCAGGAATTCGCTCTTGGCGCGGTTGGCGGCCTCGGCGGCGTCCCGGGCCTTGGCCATCTCCTCCTCGGCGCGTTTGCGGCTGGTGATGTTCTGCAGGGCGCCCACCAGGCGCAGAGGCTGGCCATTCTCGTCGGTGCTCAGTTCGGCGGCGGAATAGGCCCAAACCTCTTGGCCGTCGTCACGGGCCACCCGATATTCAGAACGATACGGCTCACCCGTGCTCTGATGACGCTCCCATGCTTCCTGAGCCATGGCGCGATCATCAGGATGCACTGACGACCAGATATCCTGCGAAAGGCGCTCATAGGTTGGCGGTTCGCTGAAGAAGGTGTCTTCCGCCCCAATGTTCAGGATGCGCCGCGCCTTATAGTCGAGCTCGTACACATGGATTTCGGATAGCTCCGCCGCCAGGCGCATTCGAGCCTCCGAGCGCTGCGCGCGATCCAGGGCGTCGACGAGATCTGAAATGTCCTGAGACAGGAGCATGAGGCCGCCGATTTCGCCGTCTGGCGTCCTCCAGGGGCCGACCTCCACCCGCGCCCAGATGCGTCGGCCGTCAGCCGTCTTGAACTGGACGCGCTCGCCCTTGAGGACCTCGCCGTCAAGACAGGACCGAACACGGGCGCCCCAGCGCAGGAAGATGTCCGGCAGCAGGTCGCCCAAGGACTCCCCATGGATCTCCCGCCCCTCCAGGCCGAACTCCTCGCGCCAGCGAGGGCTCGAGTGCATCAGGCGCAGGTCGCAATCTGTCACTGCCAGGGCCACAGGCGCCGAGGCCATCAGGTTGAAGAGCAGCTGCTCGGCCGCGTCCGCCTCGGCGCGGGCATAGTCGCTGACCCGCTCAGAATAGAGCCGCTCGGCCGCTGTCGCGACGCCATCTGCAAGGTCGGCGAGGATGTCCGCCAGATCCCCTTCGGTCGCCGGCGGATGGGGACAGATCACCGTCAGGCGCCCCCGGCGTCCCTGACCGCCGAACTCCACCGGCGCGCTGGCGACAAAAGCCGCCTCGGCGAAGCCCAGCTCGCCGTTCCTGTCTTTCGAAGCTGACCACAGGGGAGCGGCGAAAAGGGTCTCTGCGCCCGCATCGAGCACTAGGCCAAGAACCCCGTCTTCGCCGCAACGAAAGGCGTCGTCCCCATCGTGGAGGACGATCTCTACATGTTCAGCGGCGAAATGGGCCCGGGCCGCCCGCGCCATGCGCCGCAGCACAGGGCGCAAGGCCTGGGCGTCAAACTTCGGGGAGGCGCCGCCCCCCCACAGCTGTACTGTCCCGAACATTCGAAAACCCACGCAACCCGATTTGGGTAAGGGTCAACCTGCGGGGGTTAACGAGCCGTCAAATGCTGCTTTGATGAGCTTGTTCAGCCTAATTGGATGGCGATCGGCAGGATCAGGGCAGATCTTCGGCCAGGATCGCCATTTCGAACATGTAGGAACCGGCTTCGTCCTCGTCCTCGAAGACCACGCCGATGAACTCATCAGCGATATAGACCTCGGCAGAGTCCTTCTGCTTGGGGCGGGGCACCAGGGTGATCCGGGCGTTTGCGAAGGCGCCGCGCAGGTGGCCTTCGACTTTGCGCATGGCGCGTTCGTCCACGGGGGACTCCTTTGGAATCTAAAGAGGCTGCGAACCTAGTCGTTCGCAGCCTCCTGTTAAACCAGCACTGGACCGATTTCCGCTCAGATGACGTAGTCGTACACAGCCTCGGCCAGGGTGTGGTCCATACTGCGGGCGGGCTCGTCACAGGTCGGGCAGTTCACCAGGCGGGCGGGCACGCCGGCGGCCGTGCAATGGGCCGGCACTGGCTTGAGGACAACCGACCCGGAGGCCACCTTGGCGTAGTCGCCGATGGTGATGTTGCCGAGCACCTTGGCGCCGGCGCCCAGCAGGACGCCGCGGCCGATCTTCGGGTGGCGGTCGCCGCGCTCGGCGCCCGTACCCCCAAGGGTCACGCCCTGGAGCAGGGACACGTCATCCCCGATGACCGCGGTCTCGCCGATGACGATGCCGGTGCCGTGGTCGATGAAGACGCCAGATCCGATCCGGGTGGCCGGATGGATGTCCACCTGGAAGACCTCGGACATGCGGCTCTGCAGATAGAAGGCCATGGTGTCCCGGCCCTGGCTCCACAGCCAGTGGGCGACCCGCTGGGTCTGCAGGGCCAGGAAGCCTTTGAAGAACAGGAAGGGCTGCACATAGCCCTTGCAGGCCGGGTCACGTTCGAAGACGGCCCGAAGGTCGGCCTCTGCCACGTCCACCAGGCCCGGGGCTGCGGCATAGGCCTGTTCGGCGATGTCGCGCAGGCTCATGGCCCGCAGCTCCTGGTCGCCGAGCTTTCGCGCCAGCTGGTAGGAGAGCGCGTCGCCCAGGCTGTGATGGCTGAGGATCACCGCATTCAGCAGCGAGGCGAGCGCCGCCTCGTCGCGGGCGGCCCGCTCGGCCTCATTTCGCAGGGCGGCCCAGACCGGCGGGGCGTGCCCCGGATCGATAACTTCCAGCCTCGCGGCGTCTTCCCGTCCCATGGGCTCTCTCCCTAGCTTAGCAGCCGGCGTGCGAGCGCCGGCGGCAAGGCCCCTTCATGAGCCATATGGTAGGCCCGAAGCAGCATCGCCACCGTCAGCATATCAGGCATATGGCCATCAAGCGCGGACTCTAGGGCCTCGCGAAAGGGAATCCGCGCCACGGCAAGGTCTTCGGTGTCATCTGGAGCCTGCGGAACAACCGTGAGCCCCATGGCGATAAAGCCCACCGCGCGCTCGTCAGTGACAGAGTTTGAAAGCTGGGCCCGCAGGACTTCACGCCAGTCTGTCGCCTCGAGCCCCACCTCCTCCCGTAGTTCTCGGCGGGCGTGTTCCAGCGGATCGCCATCCAGCGGTCCACCGCCTTCAGGAATCTCCCAGCTGTAGTCGGCGTGGGGAAATCTGTTCTGCCCCACAAGGGTCACCGTGCCGTCGTCGTGCAAGGGCAGGATGGCCAGGGCGAGATTCTTGAACCGGACGACGCCATAGAGCGCGGGCGCGCCTGTCGGCGCGACGGCGTCGTACTCCTCCAATGCGATCCACGGGTTGTCATAAAGGCGCCGCGGCGGCCCGGCGCGCCAGGGGCGACCATGGGGCTGGCGCCAGGACAGTTTATGCGACATATTCTCAACTAGAGTGGCGAGATCAGCTGAATTTCAGCGCCAGAATCTCCGTCGCGTCCATGAAAAGGTACATCTTGCCCTTCTCCCTGCCTGATCCCCTGCCGATGGGCGCGCCGATGCCCCTGACCGCGCGACCTGACGTGCTCGATTTCCTCGCGACACGGCGCTCCGCCTCGGCGCTGACCCTGGTCGAGCCTGGTCCCTCGGCGGAAGACCTCGATGTTCTGACGCGCCTGGCCTGCCGGGCGCCGGACCATGGCAAGCTCACCCCATGGCGGATGATTGTGCTGGAGACCGCGCCGAAGGCGGAGTTCGCCGCCCGCCTGGAGGCCCTGGCCCAGGGACGGGACGACGCCAAGGCCGCGGCGAAACTGGCCAAGTTGAAGGCCCCGCCGGTCTGCGTCGCCGTGGTCGCCCGACCGCAGCTCAGCGAGATCCCGGAGTGGGAGCAGCTCCTATCGGCTGCGGCGGTCTGCACCAACCTGCTCTATGCCGCCACGGCCATGGGCTACGGCGCCAACTGGATCACAGACTGGTACGCCTACGACCCCGACGCCCTACAGATCCTGGGGCTTGAAGCCGGCGAGCGGGTGGCGGGCTATATTCTGATGGGGACTGCGCGCGAAGCGCCGCTGGAGCGCGTCCGGCCCGACGCAGCGGCTCTGCTGAGCCACTGGCGCCCCTAGGCGCCGGCGCACAAAGGCCGGCCAGCGTGAACGCCGACCGGCCTCCGGTGACACGCCCGAGGAGAGTTGGGCTCTCCCTACATAGCAGTTTACGCTCCTTGCCGCCATAGATGCCCGGTATTGCGCGGCCCTTCGGCTGCGCAATGGCGTGATAGCGCGTGGAAATCTTCAACAAGCTTGGCTTTAGTCACTACCATTAACTGTGGGGCGGCCGTCGAAGATTGCGCGGGCTCTGTGGGACGGGTCTAACCGCGCCCGCGGTAGGGGGCGACACCCTGGTCAGGCAGCCATAGACCCTCCGGCGGGGCCCCCGATTGCCAGAAGACATCGATAGGGATGCCGCCGCGCGGATACCAGTAGCCGCCGATACGCAACCAACGGGGCTCCGCCACCGCCATGATCCGCCGTCCGATGGCCACGGTGCAGTCCTCGTGAAAGGCCCCGTGATTGCGGAACGAGGCCAGATAGAGCTTCAGCGACTTGGATTCGATGAGCCAACGGTCAGGCGCATAGTCGATCACCAGATGGGCGAAGTCCGGCTGGGCGGTCACCGGGCACAGGGAGGTAAACTCCGGCGCGGTAAACCTGGCCAGGTACAGCGCATCAGTCTGCGGGTTGGGCACACGCTCAAGCACGGCGGCTTCAGGGCTCGCAAATCCGCGCACGTCCTGGCCGAGCTGGGTCAGTTGGGTCTCTTCCATGGGCGGGCTTTAGCCCCGGCGCAGGCGCTCGGCAACTGGCGCCCCGCGACAGGCCGGCGGCCTCTGGCTATGACAGGGGCCTCATCAAAAGATCCGCAGGCCATGACCCTGCGGCAGGAGGAAGCATCCATGAGCGGACAGGACTTCAAGGACTATGTGGTGGTGATCACCGGCGCCTCCACCGGGCTTGGCCGGGCCATTGCGGTGGAGACCGCATCCCGCGGCGCCGCCGCCATCATCATCAACTACGCCCGCAACCGGGACGAAGCCGAAGAGACCGCCCGGCTGGTGGCCGCCCATGGCGCCCAGGGGGTTCTGGTGCAGGGGGACGTGGGCGAAGACGAGGACTGCAGGAAGATCGCCGCAGCCGCCGCCCCGTTCGGGCGGATCGACGCCCTGTTCAACAATGCCGGGATGACGCGGTTCGCCCCAAATCACGCCGATCTGGACGCGGTTTCAGCTCAGGACTTCATGGACCTCTACCGGGTTAATGTGGTGGGCGCCTATCAGACCCTGAGGGCCTGTCGCAGCCTGCTTGAGTCTGCGCCGCAGGCCGGGGCGGTGGTCAACACCTCGTCCATCGCAGGGGTAATGGGGATCGGGTCATCGGTGCCCTATGCGGCGTCAAAGGGGGCGCTCACCACCATGACCCTGTCCCTGGCGCGAGCCCTGGCGCCAAAGATCAGGGTCAACGCCGTCTGTCCCGGTTTCATCGACACCCCCTGGTTCGAGAAGGGCCTGCCAGCAGGACGGGCCGAGAAGATGCGCCAGGGCGCCGAGGCCTCGACACCGCTCAAAGCGGCGTCGACGGCCGAGGACGTCGCCGGCGCCACCGTCTTTCTGGCCTCTCCGGCCGCACGGCACATCACGGGAGAAACCCTGTTGGTGGACGCCGGGACTCACCTTGGGGCTGCGCCGCTCAGTATGCGTTAGGCCTGTGGCGCAAGCGTGACAGTGGCGCGCCTTCTTTTTGGGCGCCGCTCCAAGGGGGTGCCGAAATATTCGTCACGGCCTAAGCAGGCGCCGCGAACTGGCCAGCCCAAGTTGATCTGCCCGCCTTCACCATGAGGATGCAGAACGTCGGTCGGGCAAGGCCAGATCGGGAACTCAAGGGGATAACGAATGAAAACTCTCAAGCTTACGCTTCTCGCCGCCGCCGCCACTCTGGCCATGGGCAGCGCCGCCGCCGCGCAGGAATCGCCGGTCAGCTTCAACGTCGGCGTCGCGTCCGATTATGTTTTCCGCGGCGTCAGCCAGACCAATGAAGACCCGCAGGTGTTCGGCGGCGTTGACTTCACCATTGGCGAGATCGGCTATGCCGGCATCTGGGCGTCCAATGTCGACTTTGGCGACGACACCGCAGCGGAAGTGGACTTCTACGCCGGCATCACGCCCACGCTCGGCGTCGCTTCGATGGACTTCGGCGTCGTCTATTACGCCTATGTCGACGCACCGACGGCCGCTGACTTCGACTTCTGGGAGTTCTCCGCTTCGGGCACCATCCCGGCTGGTCCGGCTGAAGTCGGCGCGGCCCTCTACTATTCGCCGGACTTCTTCGGCGGCACGGGCGACGCCTTCTACTATGAAGTGAACGCTGCTGCGCCCCTGACGGAGCGCCTGAGCGTGAGCGGCGCGGTGGGCCGTCAGGAAGTCGACACCGGCATCGACTACACCACCTGGAACCTGGGCGTCGGCTTCGCCATCAACGACACCCTCGGTCTGGACCTGCGCTATCACGACACCGACGAGGACGGTCTCGGCAAGATTGGCGAAGGCCGCGTGGCCGCCAGCCTCACCGCCGCCTTCTAAGCTGCGCTGAGCCCAAAATAGGCAAAGGCCGTCGCCCCCAGGCGGCGGCCTTTCTTATTTCCACCCCATTCCCCCTACAGACAGGGCGCGACGTCATTCGCTCGGCCTTGCGAGCGTCGCCGCCGGGGATGGCCTCGTCCCCCGATTGAGTAGTGTTGGACGGTGGTCTCGCCCCGTCTATGTTGTCGGCTCGCAGGGAGTCGCGAGAGAGCAGCCCATGATGCGGATGGCCTTCCGAGCGCAAACTGTCATCGTCGATGTCGCCATCGCGGCTTTCGCCTTTGTCTGCGCCTATCTTTTGTCGCCGTCGGCCATCCCCGATTTTGGGTTCGACGGCGCACCATCCTTGAACATCGTCCAGCTGACGGCGATCTACGCGGCCTTCGCCGCGGTGTTCACCACCCTGTTCCGAGGCGAGCTGTCGCCCTGGCGATACGCCTCCATCCCAGACGCCCTGGTGATCGCCCGGATCGCCGCCCTCACGGCGGGCCTGTTCCTGCTGACTGTATGGATCCTCGATCGCGCCTCGACCCTGCCCCGGTCGGCCCTGGCCATGGCCGCGGTCTTCCATGTGACCGGCTGCCTGGGACTGCGGGTCTTCCGTCGCGCCATCCATGAACACGCCCTGGTCAAGGTGGCGCCCCTGCGGGGATCTGCGACGCCTCAGGCCCCGCCCCTGCTGCTGATCGGTCCTCCTGCCCTGGCCGACACCTATCTGCGCGACGCCGCCCGCGCCCATGACCGCCGCTATACCCCGGTGGGCATCATCGGCATCGACATGCGCGACGTGGGCCAGCAGGTGCGTGGCGTCTGCATCATCGAGAGCCTGGACCGGCTGGAAGAGGCTCTGGACGACCTGCGCCGCTGGAATCGCTACCCCAGGGCTGTCCTGTTCCTCGATGAGCCGAGCCGGATGAAGGGCCTGAACCCCGACCATCTCGGCCGCTTCCGCGCCGACGGGGTGCGGATGCTGCGACTGCCCAGCATCGTCGAGCTGCGCCACCATGAGGGCGCGGCCCTCATGCCCCTGCGCGATGTCAGCGTCGAAGAGCTGCTGGCCCGCGAACCCATCCAGCTGAACAAGGCGCCTGTTGCGGCCCTGATCCGCGATCGCCGGGTGCTGATCACCGGCGCCGGCGGCAGCATCGGCAGCGAACTCGCCCGGCAAGCGGCGGGCTTTGGCTGCGCGCATCTCACCCTGGTGGACAGCTCAGAAGCCGCCCTCTTCACCATCGACCGGGAGCTGGCCGAAGCCTATCCCGACCTCTCCCGTTCGGCGGTCCTGTGCGACGTGCGCCATGCGGGCCGCCTGCAGGGGCATTTCGCCGCCCAGGCGCCCGACCTCGTCTTCCATGCCGCAGCGCTGAAGCACGTCTCCATGGTGGAGCGTCACCCCTGCGAGGGCGTGCTCACCAATGTGATCGGCACCTGGAACGTGGCTGAGGCCGCTCGCCTGTGCGGGGCGGCCCAGATGGTGCTGATCTCCACCGACAAGGCCGTGGACCCGACCAATGTGATGGGCGCCACCAAGCGCCTGGCCGAGGCGGTCATCCAGGCCCAGCACACCAATGGCGGCCAGACCCGCTTCGCCGCCGTGCGCTTTGGCAATGTGCTCGCCTCAGCCGGCTCTGTAGTGCCGATCTTCAAGTCGCAGATCGAACGGGGCGGGCCAGTGACCCTGACCCACCCGGACATGACCCGCTTCTTCATGACCATCCCGGAAGCGGCGCAACTGGTGATGCACGCCACCGCCGCCAGCGCCGAGGATCAGGACGCACAGGCGCGTCTGTTCCTGCTGGAGATGGGGCAGCCGGTCCGCATCATGGATCTGGCGCGCCAGATGATCGCCCTGTCGGGTCGGACGCTCGGCCAGGACATTGAAATCAAGATCACCGGCCTGCGGCAGGGCGAAAAGCTCAACGAGACCCTGCTGGACGACAACGAGCACGCCACGCCCTGTGCGCCCAAGGTGATGCAGGTGGTGTCCAATTCAGCAGTGCAGATCACCCCCGGCCATCTGCAGACCCTCGAGGCCCTGGCCGAACAGGCCGATTCCGAAGGCGTGCGGGCGGCGCTCTTTGATCTCGTAGGTCAGATTCGCGGCCAACGTCCCGGCGGCGCGCCGAAGCTCAAGGTCGTGGCCGGCGGCGGCCAGGGCTAAATCACGGCGGTCGCGACCGCGCTAAATCCCACTCCCAACTGAGCCGGTCGCAGCGCACTGTCGCAGAGCGCGGCGGTCGAGGTTTGCCCGTACGGATCCAACCTCCCAAGAGCCGCCGACCTGGATTGGGCTTCGTGCGCACGTCCCGTCTCGTGCTCGCTGACGGCTCGGTTGCGAAAATTCCGTCTTGTCCAGATCGGCGAATTCAACCCGATTGTAGCCACCTGGGAAGAGCCGCCGCTGGCCCAGCTCGGCCTTCGTAATGCATGATTTTTAAATGAAAAAACTTGCAAATAAACCCCTTCCTTCCTAAGTTGCCCGCATGGGCAAACTTGCAGACTTTCAGCGACACCTCCGCCCCGGGAAGGTTTATCGCCGCGCTGACCTGGCCCAATGGTCCAGCGCTGTCGATCGTCATATTCAGGCCTCGGTGCGCGACGGAAGGTTGGTGAAGCTGGCTGGTGGGCTCTATTCAGTTCCCAAGCAAACCGCCTTCGGCCAGGCGCCGGCCGATGACGTAGCCTTGATAGAGGCCTTCCTGAAAGGCTCGCCCTACCTCAAGGTTTCCCCGAACCTCTATAACGGTCTTGGGGTCGGTTTGACCCAGCTCCACAACAGGACCATCGTCTACAATCACAAGCGCCACGGCCGCTTCAGACTCGGCGGCCGAGAGTTTGACTTCCGCATAAAGCCCCGCCTGCCAGCCAAGCTGACCCTGGAGTTTCTGCTCGTCGACTTGGTGAATAACCTTGGCGATCTCGGTGAGGATCGCAGCGCCACCTTGGCGCGGGTCAAGGCTGCAGCGCAGAATTATCCGGCGGCCCGCCTTAGGCGGGCTGCGGAGGACTACGGCAAGGTCGGCACCCGCAAGTTCTTTGACAAAGCGCTGAACGCGCCCGACCTGGAACATGCCTGAATATCTGCACCGCCATGCTCAGTTTGCGGACCTGCTGCGGATTGTCGCCGAGGCGAAGTCCATCGACCTCGCCTTGGTGGAGAAGGACTACTGGATCATGCACGGTCTGCATGGCCTCCAGCGGCTTGGACTGAGCTTCGAATTGAAGGGCGGCACTTCGCTCTCCAAAGGGCTCGGGATCATTCACCGCTTCTCGGAAGACATCGACGTCCGCATCGAACCAGACGCAGGCGTTGCGACCGGCCGCAACCACACAAAAGCCGCGCACATAGCCAGCCGTGAGGCCTTCTACGACACCTTGGCGAGGACAATTGTTATAGACGGCTTCTCCTCGGTCGAGCGTGACTGCTTGTTCGACGACGCCCGTCTATTCAGTGGCGGCATCCGGCTCCACTATCCGACCAGCGGTTCACCGATCGCCGGCCTAAAGGACGGAATTCTGCTTGAAGTGGGCTTCGCCAACGTCCAGCCCAATGCACCGCATACGATCAGCTCATGGGCCTATGAATATGCGCTGTCCGCTGGCGTCGAGGTGATCGACAACCGCGCCGTTGATGTCGCCTGCTACCATCCCGGCTACACCCTGGTGGAGAAGCTCCAGGCCATCTCGACCAAGTTCAGGCGCCAGCGCGGAGGCGGCGAGATTCCGCCCAACTTCATGCGCCATTACTATGATGTATTCTGCCTGCTCCAGAACGCAGAGGTCCAAGGCTTCATCGGCACTGATGCCTATATGGCCTACAAGGCCCACCACTTCCCGGCGGCAGATAACCAGGTCATCGCCGAGAATGAAGCCTTCAGCCTCAGCGATCCAGCTACGCGAACTACCCTAGGCGCATCCTATAGGCGTTCCTCGGCTCTCTACTATCAAGGCCAGCCAAACTTCGAGGACGTGCTCGCCGAAATCACCCGCTGGGCAGAGCGCCTTTAGTGGCTCCCGCTTGCGGCGAAACGCCTAGCGATCCGACCTGAACCTGCGCGCTCCGGCGCAGAAGCTCTAGCTCAAAACGATAGGCCTTCGGGGTAGGGGTGAAGTGGGCTCAGGCTGAGCCAGCCGGGGCCCGACGGCGGCCGCCGGGGGTCGACAGGCCGATCCAGGCCACGTGCCGCATGGCGCGATCCACGGCGGCCTTGGCGGTGTCCTGACAGGCGTCCAGGCCGGAGGCGACGATCTCGCCGGCCTCGTCATAGACGCTCCACGCCCAGCCCATGGTGTCCTGGCTCATGGAATAGGCGAAAAGTGGCTCAGACATTCTCAGCCCCCGTTGCGCTGCAACATACTCTGACATCAGACGGCTCCTGAACGCGCCCTGTCAAGTTTCGATCCCGGCGAAACGTGACCTGGTCCAGGACCGCCAAGGCTTCGACCAGACGTGCGCGTCCTATTCCGCAGCCGCCACAGCCTGGCCCCGACGCTCGGCGGCGAGCCGCGCCACCAGGGCTGCATGCTCGTCCCACAGTCCCTTGGGCAGGCGATCGCCGAACCGTTCATAGGCCGGCGGGATCAAGGCGGCTTCCTGGGTCCAGATGTCGGCGTCAACGGTCAGCAGCAGGTCCAACTGGGCGTCGGTAAGGTCAAGGCCGGCGAGATCCAGGCTCTCGCGGGTCGGAAGACGGCCAATCGGGGTGTCGACGGCTTCGGCCTGGCCTGCGAGACGCTCGACGATCCATTTCAGGACCCGGCTGTTCTCGCCAAAGCCCGGCCAGACGAACTTGCCGCGTTCGTCCTTGCGGAACCAGTTCACGAAATAGATGCGCGGCAGCTTCTCAGGCTCGGCCTGGGCGCCCAGCTTCAGCCAGTGATTAAAGTAGTCACCCATGTTGTAGCCGCAGAAGGGCAGCATGGCGAAGGGGTCGCGGCGCAGCTCGCCGATGGCGTTCTCGGCCGCCGCCGTGCCTTCAGAGGCCACGTTGGAGGCCATGAAGACCCCGTGGCGCCAGTCGAAGGCCTCTGTCACCAGCGGCACGGCCGAGGCGCGGCGGCCGCCAAACAGGATGGCCGAGATGGGGACGCCGGCGGGATCTTCCCACTCCGGCGCGATCACCGGGCACTGGTCGGCGGGAACGGTGAAGCGGGCGTTGGGATGGGCCGCAGGGGTCTCAGACGCAGGCGTCCAGGGATTGCCGCGCCAGTCGGTGAGCGCGGGCGGCGGGTCCTTCGTCAGGCCTTCCCACCATACGTCCCCGTCCGGCGTCAGGGCCACATTGGTGAAGACGCAGTTGGCGTGCAGGGCGTCGATGGCGTTGCGGTTGGTCTCCAGGCCCGTGCCCGGCGCCACGCCAAAGAAGCCGGCTTCCGGGTTGATCGCGTAGAGCCGGCCGTCCTGGCCAAACCGCATCCAGCAGATGTCGTCGCCGATGGTCTCCGCCTTCCAGCCCGGAAGGGTGGGCTGGAGCATGGCCATATTGGTCTTGCCACACGCGCTGGGGAAGGCCGCGGCGATATAGCGGACGTCATTGTCTGGCGAGGTGAGTTTGAGGATGAGCATGTGCTCGGCCAGCCACCCCTCGTCGCGAGCCATCACCGAGGCGATGCGCAGGGCGAAACACTTCTTGCCCAGCAGCGCATTGCCGCCATAGCCCGAGCCGTAGGACCAGATCTCCCGGGTCTCGGGGAAGTGGACGATGTACTTCTCTTCGTTGCAGGGCCACGGCACGTCGGCCTGGCCCGGGTTCAGGGGCGCGCCGACGCTGTGGACGGCGGGCACGAAGAAACCGTCCTCGCCGAGTTGCTCAAGCGCCGGCGTCCCCATACGGGTCATGACCCGCATGGAGATGGCCACATAGGCGCTGTCGGTGATCTCCACGCCGATGGCGCTGATCTTGGAGCCCAGGGGGCCCATGCAGAAGGGCACCACATACATGGTGCGCCCGCGCATGCAGCCGTCGAACAGGCCGTTCAGCTTGGCGCGCATCTCCTGCGGCTCGGCCCAGTTGTTGGTCGGGCCGGCGTCGGCCTCGTCCTTGGAACAGATGAAGGTGCGGCTCTCGACCCGGGCCACATCGCGCGGATCAGAGGCGGCGTAGAAGGAATTGGGACGCAGGTCGGGGTTCAGCGGTTTCAGCGTGCCGCTTTGAACCAGGTCGGCGGTCAGCTTGACCCACTCCGCCTCAGAGCCGTCGCACCAGTAGACGGCGTCGGGCTTGGTGAGAGCGGCGATCTCGTTCACCCAGGCATTGAGCCCGGCATGGCGGGTGGGCGCGGCGTCCCGGCTGATCGTCGCGGTCGCTTCCGTCATGAAGGTCTCCATCACCTGGCCGTCGGCCCGGCCGGCCATCGGCCGCCGGTCTCGTTTATGAACAAGTCCATAATGCGTGACGTCGAGTGTGCAAACCGCAGGCCGCGGGAAATTTGCATTTTGCCTCGAGCAGACGGCGCCCGGCTTGGCTGGGCGCCCAGGCGAGAGCCACGAAAACCAATACCAATGGCCAGGGGGCTCAGGCCCTTCTGACCAGGCGGCGTCTCACCGCCCGACTGACCCAGGCCCCGCCAGCATAGACGGGAACCACAGGCAGGATGACGAGCCACATGCTGATCAGGCCAATAAGGCGGGCCGCCGCTTCGCCTTGACCCAGATCGGCCTCTGCCCGCGGTGAGTAGCGCTGAGAAATAGAAGAATGCATGCCAACGCCTCCTGCCCACAGGAGAGACGTTGCCCGCGCTGAGTTCAACAATCAGGCCGCTCAGCCTGGGCGCCTCGAAGGACGCGGCGGCGTGACGCCTACGGCGAGCCTGGGGGGTTCAGGTCTGAAGAGGCCGCTCCAGAGGGAACTATCCTGGCGGAGCGGCCCAGCAGACGAACGTCAGATCCCTTGGATCAGAAGAAGCGTTCGGTGATCCGGATGGTGTCGCCCGGCGCCACCGGCGTGAGGGGCGTCAGCGGATATTCCCGCTCATCGTCGGTGTCGCTGCGCTTGATAAAGACGCGCTTGTTGTTGGCCCGATAGGTGAAGCCGCCAGCCGTCGCCACCGCATTCAGCACCGAAAGGCCATTGGTGTAGGGATACTCCCCCGGGGTCTCCACCTCACCCAGGATGTAGAAGGGCCGATAGTTCAGCACCTCGACGCTGACCCGCGGGTCGCGCAGATAGCCTTCCTTCAGGGCGCTCTCGATCGAAGACTGGATCTCTGGAATGGTCAGGCCCTGGGCTTTCACCTCGCCGATCAGCGGCAGGGAGATGTTGCCCGATCCACCCACGAAGAACTCGCCGGTCAGGCTCTCCTCGCCGTAGGTGATAACCCGCACCTTGTCGCCCGAACCGAGCCGGTACTCGGGCAGGACGCGGATGTCAGCCACCGCCGCCTCTTGGGCGTTCACCGCCGCCGGGGCGAAGGCCGCAGCACAAAGGGTCGCCAGGGCGACCAGCAGGGACAGGTACCTCTGCATCTAAACCACGCTCCACATCTCTCAAGCGTCCCCCACCGCCTCCCTTCTACCGCAGTGCGGCGAGGCGGGAAACTCCCATGGGCGCGACCAGGGCCGACCGCCGGACTAAGGATAACAAAAGCAGAATAGAACATTTACCAGGGATGAACAGCCCATTCAGATGATGTAAACCTTAACATGCGAGCAACCGCGTTTCGTAGAGATATGTATACCCTATAACTACAGCAATGCTTAAGCGGCTTTATCGTAAACACCACACAACAGAACTCCAGAAGGGGTGGGTGTGGTGTCGGTCAAAAAGACTCTGTTTACTCAGGTCGCGATTGTTAGTGCTTCAATAACCCTGGCGGCTTGCGCAACAATGCCGGAGGCGAGCAGCCCGATGGCCCTAGGCGTGACCGCCGCGGCCCCAACCGGCTATCTCGACTTCTGCCAACGGCAGCCGGAGGACTGCGGCGGCGCGCCGGCCGCCGTGGTCCGCAAGGTGGCCGAGGTGGAACTGGGTCGACGCAACAACTCTGAAATCCGGCTGATCCGTGCGGGCGGCCGCTCGACGACCACAGCCGCTCTTCAGGGTCGCAATGTGAATTGGGGGGCGGCCTTTGCTGAGGCGCGACAGCGCCGTGACGCCGCCGAACAGTCCAACGCCGCCATGGCCGCAGCGCTGACCGAGACACAGAAGGCTGAGACCAGCCCCTCCAGCGCGATGAAGATTCTCGCCAATGCGGCGGGGGACGCCCCCCGGCTTCAACGGCTCGGCGAGGCTGCGCCGGCGGCCAAGGCTGAGAGCCGGACGCTTCAACCCTCCGTCGCTCCGATCGAACGCCCAACCCTGACGCCGACCCTTTGGGGCCAGATCACCCGCATCAATGACAAGGTCAATCGGCAGATCATCCGCCGCGGCGACTTTGAAACCTATGGGGTTCTGGACCGCTGGGCGACGCCTCTGAGCAGCAATAATCCCTACGGCGACTGCGAGGATTATGTCCTCGAAAAGCGCCGCGCTCTGATCGCCGCGGGGCTTCCTGAGAGCGCCCTGTCCATCGCGGTGGCCAACACCAGTTGGGGTGAGAGCCACGCCGTCCTGCTGGTCGCCACCGACCAGGGGGACTATGTGCTCGACAGCCTGACCCCTTGGGTCCTGCCCTGGCGCAAGGCGAGCCTGACATGGCGTGAACGCCAGGTAGCCGGCGCGCCATTCCGCTGGGCGATGGTCAGCCTCGAGTCTGCAGGTCCCGCCCAGGCCGATCCCCTCCCGGCGACACCTGTTACGGAGGTCGCCTCACCGCCGCCGCCCCCTCGCCTGCTGCGCGCCGAGGCCTTCGCTGGACGCCCTGCGGGCGCAAGCCTGCCTCGTGAGGCGGACATGGAGCCTGCGCCTCTCATGACGCTTGCGCTGGCAAGCGGCAGCCCCTTGCGCGGACTCCTCCACTAGGAGAAAGCTCTGGCGAAGGCCGGGCCTCGGCCTAAGTCTGGCCATCCCTGCGCTCGACAGGGGCGGCCAGAATGAGCGCCAGCGCGGGCCTTTCGCGTTGACGCTGGGGGAGTTTGGGGACGTGGGTGCGAGACGTAACGCAAGCCGGTCGGGCGGGGGCGACAGCTCGCCCCGAGGGCTCTGGCCGCCACCCGAAGGGACCGGTCTGGCCGCAGCCGGGCTTGGCTTAATTTTCCTGGCTCATCTGGCCTATGGCGCCCTTCGGATTGAGGCGAGCCTGATCGCCGTCGCCGCTGCGGCCATCCTGCTGCTGGCCTGCCTTGCGGCGCCGGGGGTCCGCCGTGACCTTTTGCGCGTCCGTGGGCTCGCCCTACCCGCCACCCTGTTTGGCCTCGTTCTCCTGGCCGGAATCCTGTCTCTGACGTCCTTTGGCCCGGCGGGCGTCCATCCGGTGTGGGCCTATGTGGGCCAGGCGCCAGGCGCCGCCACGATCGACCGCTCCGCGACAACCTTGGAACTGATCAAGCTCCTTGGCCTGGGGTGCATCTTCCTGGTCGGGGCCGCCACCGGCGCCACAGATGGTCGGGCGAGAACGGCGGTCAATCTGATGATCGCCCTGTCGGCCGTCTTCGGGCTGTGGGCGTTCTTCAATTTTGCGACCGGCATCCAGTACCAGACTCAACGGGGTCGACTGGAAGGCACCCTGATGAGCCCCAACACTGCTGGCACCTTTTTCGCCCTGATGGTGGTCGTGACCCTCGGTCCGCTCCTGCGCGACTTGCGCGGCGTGCGGGCTGGTCAGGCCCTTCAGGCGGCGACCGGCTACTGGGCGGCGTTGATCATCTTGGTAGGTTGCCTATTGGCCACAGCTTCGCGAGGCGCGGCCCTTGGGGCGGCGGCGGGCGTTATGGCGCTGGTGATCATTCTGCTCTTTGCCGGTCGCGTAAGCTGGAGCCGGGTGAGTCTGATCATGTTGGCTGCTGTGATCGCCGCCATGGCCAGCCTCTACTTTGTCGGTGAGCGTTTGCTGGAGCGGTTTTCCACCTTTGACCAGGACGCCGGAAGCCGAGGCGAAATGTTCGCCATGCATTGGCGCGCCTTCCTGGCCGCCCCCCTGGGCGGCTATGGCCTGGGCACGTTTGACACTATTCATCGTATCCTGCTCGACGCCTCCAACTTCAACGCCATGTGGACGGTCCGGGCGACCCACAACGTCTATCTTCAGTGGCTGGAGGAGGCGGGCCTACTGGGCGCCTTGCCCATGTTTGGCGCCATCGCCTCGGTGATCGTTATCAGCCTCTGGCGGGGCCTTCGCCGGACCCGGATGACCTATGTGCTGTTCGCCTTGCTGGCCGCCAACCTGGCAGTTCTGGTCCACGGCTTCACAGACTTTGCGCTGCAGACCCCATCGGTGGCCCTGATGTGGAGCTACCTGCTGGGCCTGCAGTTTTCCATGTCGCAGGGGTCGCAGCGATGAAGGCGCCCCTCGTTATCCTCAAGATCACGACCCTGGTCCTGCTGCCTCTGGCCACGCTGGGTCTGGCTATGGCTGCGCTTGCCGCCCTAAACCCGACCACCAGCCCCATCCCCTCCCCGCTCGTCCTGACCCAGGGGCAAAGCCAAGCCGCAAACCACGCCCTGGGCGCTTCACCGCCAAACATCTATGCCGCGGTCGAGGCCAGTCGACGGGGGCTGGCGCAATCTCCTTACGACTCCAGTTCCCGCCTTCGCCTAGCCTATCTCGACAGTCTGGACGGGGCCCTAAGCGCCGACGGGATCGCCCATCTTGAGCGATCCTATGAGTTGTTGCCGCTAGACCAGTATGTCTCGACTTGGCGGGTGGGCTTCGCGCTGGAACATTGGGCCGATCTGCCTCCAGATCTGCGCAAGAAGGTCGAGAACGAGACCTTTGTCCTTCTTCGCACATCCCGCCGTCGTGAAATGGTCGCAACTCTAGAAGCTGTCACCTCGCCGGCTGGCGTCGTGCCGGCGGTATTCTGGCGCGAGCGACTGAAGCGAGCATCCCCAAAATAGGTGGGCGCCCATCGCCCAACTTGTCTTTGCCGCAAGAACGGGCGGATCGGGTTCAATCGACGCGCGAGAATGACACAGTTTGGGTCCCTAATACTGCGTCACAGCACGAACCCCCTTGAGAAACGCCCCGTCTTGTGGCCATAGGAAAGATACGGCATCTAAGCCGTTAACGTTTTTGAGGGGAGAGGCGACATGAGCCTCAAAGTGATTGGCGTCAGCGCCGTGGCGCGCGCCATGGTTGCAGTCACCGGTTTTGGTCTCGTTGCGCTCCCGGCTGCTGTGGCCATCGCCCAGACGACGACGGAAGCTGCGCAGGTTGAGGCCTTGGCCGAAGCGATCGCCGAGGCGGTCGCCGAAGCCGTCGCCGCCACCGATGGCATGTCGGAAGACGCCCAGGAAGCGGCGATCGAGGCGGCCATCGCCCAGACCGTCGAAGCCAGCGGCCTGCCCGCCACGGTGGTCGCCGCGGCCGTGACCCAGGCCTCCACGATTCTGGCGGCCCAGGGCATCAGCACCCCGGCGGTCACCGCGGCCATCTCCACGGCTTCGGCCGCCGCCCAGCTCGCCGTGGCTCAGGCGCCGGCGGCTGGGCCCGACGGCGGCGCCCCACCGCCGCCTGCGCCCCCCACTACGATCACTGCGCCGGTCTATGTGCCGCCGGGCGCCACGCAGTAAGCATTGCTTTCACCCCTCGACGCCGGCCTGCGGGCCGGCGCTCCACCGGGGCCAGAATTGAACTGTTAAACTTGGCTATGCGCCTTGCGCGGCCCACGAACCAAGGAGTTTGCCCGTGACTGCGGACAAGAGAGTGCTCATGGCCGGGGCGGCGATTGCGATCGCCGCCGGTCTTTCCACCCCGGCGGCTGCTCAGTCCGCCGGTCGCATGGCCGCGGCCAGCGACGCCCAGACCAACTTCGCGCGCGACCGCAATGTGGCGGTGATGCAGCGCCCCCGCGAAGGTTATGAGGCTGTCGGCCTGCGCATGGGCTCTTTCATGGCCTATCCGAAGGTTTCGCTGGGCGCTGAGCACAACGACAACATTTACGCCACCGACGGCGCTGAGATCGACGATCTGGTTTGGCGCGTCGCCCCGGAGATCAATGTTTCCTCCGACTGGTCGCGCCACGCTCTGAACGCCTACGCCCGCGCCTCAATCCTGCGCTACCAGGATTTTGGCACTGAGGACTCCGAAGACCTGTCGGTGGGCGCCTCGGCGCAGATCGACATGCAGCGCAACAGCTTCATCACCCTCGGCGCCGATTGGGCCGATCTGGTCGAACCCCGGACCTCCCCGAACGCCGCGGTTGGCGCTTTGGAGCCGACGGCCTACGAAACGACGGCCGCTCGCGCCGCAGTGAGCCATGAACTCAACCGCCTTCGCCTGTCTGGCGGCTACAGCTTTAAGAGCTTCGACTACGAAGACGGCCGCAACCTTGCGGGTGGCATTGTCGCCCAACAGTACCGCGACCGTGACGAGCACGTGGTCACCGCCCGCGCCGACTATGCGGTGAGCCCGGCCACGGCGCTCTTCGTCGAAGTCAGCCGCAATGTGCGTGACTATCGCCTCGCCCGCCCCGCCGTGACCCTGGTTCGGGACTCCGAAGGCACCCAGGCGCTGGTCGGCTCGAACTTTGAGCTCAGCGCCACCGCCCGTGGTGAAATCGCCGTCGGTTACCTGAGCCAGGAGTACGACGACCCGACGCTCGGCGACATCGACGGCTTCGGCGCCCGGGCGCAGGTGGAGTGGTTCCCCACCCAGTTGACCACTGTGACCTTCACCGGCTCGCGCACGATCGAAGAAAGCGCCTCTCCGGGCTCGGCCGGCTACACCTCCGCCAATGTGGGCGTGAAGGTCGACCATGAGCTGATGCGCAACGTCATCCTGACCGGCAATGTCTCGCAGGGTAAGGACGATTATCAGGGCATCACCCGCGAAGACGACCGGTTCAACGCTGGCGTCGGTGCGACCTATCTGCTGAACCGCCACGTGGGCGTGACCGTCGCCTACAGCCACCTGGACATGGACTCCAGCGGCGTCGGTGGTCAGGACTTCAAGGTGAATAAGGTCGGCGCGACGCTGGCTCTGCAGTTCTGAAATTGAGGGTCAGGCCCGGTCGGGTCTGGCCCTCATTCCTCCCGGCGTCGTTCGGCCTTGAATGGCCTCTGGCTTGCAGACCCTGACTGTTGCAAGGCCTGTTTCGGGACATAGATTTCCATGAATGCTTTCTCCCACCCCTCCGCCGATCCCCACTCTGAGGAGGCCGGTGGGATGGCCGGCGGCCGTCGAGCCCCAGGGGGGCTGGCTGACCAGCTTGATCTGCGCCGCCTGTTCAACATCTTCCGGCGCCGCGTGCGCCTGTTCGGCGCCATCGCCGCCCTGGTCTTTCTCGCCGCGATCTTCGTCACCTTCACCGCGACGCCCATGTACACGGCGACGGCCAATGTGATGCTCGACACCCGCCAGGAGCAGGTGGTCAATGTCGAGGCGGTGCTCTCGGGTCTTCCCGCCGACTCCAGTGTCGTCGACACCGAGGTCGAGATCCTGAAGTCCCGCCGCCTGGCGGAGCGCGTGGTCAACGCCCTGCAACTGTCGCAGGATCCGGAATTCAATTCCGAGCTGGCGCCGCCGAGCGTTCTTTCCAACATCAAGGACTCCGTCCTCGGGGTCATCTCGTCGGCCAAGCCCCGCGACATTCCCGATGATCCGGTCGCCCAGCAAAAGGCGCAGGAACGCATTGTCGATGCAGTCCTCGGTCGCCTCTCGGTCCGGCGTGCGGGCCTGACCTACGTCATCAATGTGAGCTTCGAGTCGGAGAGCCCCACCAAGGCGGCGACCATCGCCAACAAGTTCGCCGAGCTCTATCTGCTTGAGCAGCTGGAGGCGAAGTTTGACGCGACCCAACAGGCCAACAGCTGGCTGAACTCCCGCCTTGAGGGCCTGCGCCAGCAGGTCCTCAGCGATGAGGCGGCGGTTCAAAACTATCGCATCGCCAACAATCTGCTGAGTGCGGCGGGCACCAACCTCACTGAAACCGAAATCTCGAACTACAACCAGAGCCTGGCCGAGGCGCGCGCTCAGGTGGCCGAGGATGAGGCGCGACTGAGCACGGCCCGCAGCCAGCTCTCCCGCGGGTCTACGGGCGATGATCTTGGCGAGGCGCTTAGCTCGCCCGTGATCCAGAAGCTCCGTGAACAACGCGCGACGGTCTCGGCCAAGGTCGCAGACCTGCAGGGCCGTTACGGCGAGCGGCACCCTGAGATGCTGACCGCCAACCGCCAGCTGACCGACATCGACGCCCAGATTCAGGCCGAGATCCAGCGGATCATCTCCAACCTGGAGGCCCAGGTGCAGGTCTCCCGCCAGCGGGCGGCCGCCATTGGCGGCAGCCTGTCCAACGCCCGTGGCACCCTGGTCGGCAATAACCAGGCTCAGGTCCGCCTCAACGAGCTGGAACGCACGGCTGAGGCCAGCCGGACGCTCTATGAGAGCTATCTGAACCGCTACAAGGAGACGAGCTCGCAGCAGGGGATCGAGCAATCGGACGCCCGCGTCGTCTCCTCGGCCACCATCCCCACGGGACAAAGCTCGCCGAAGGTGCCCTTGAACCTGGCTTTGGGCCTGGTCCTGGCCATGGGCTGCGGCTTGGGCACCGTCGTTCTGGCTGAGATGTTGGACTCAGGTCTCGCCACTGCGGAGGATGTGGAACACCGCCTCGAGGTCTCCTACCTCGGCGCCGTTCCGCTTCTGGCGTCGGTGGCTGAAGGCAAGATGGGATCGCCCATCGATTACGTCATCGACAAGCCCCTCTCGAGCTTCGCCGAAGCCTTCCGAAATCTCCGCGCCTCGGTGATCTATTCTCGCCTCGGTGAGCCGGTGAAGGTGGTGGCGATCACCTCCTCCCTGCCCGGCGAAGGCAAGACAACCACCTCGGTGTGCCTCGCCCGCTCAGCCGCCCAGCAAGGGCTGAAGGTCATCCTGGTCGACTGCGACTTGCGTCGCCGCTCGGTGAACCGCCTGTTCGGCGCCGAGCCCACCAAGGGCCTGATCGAGGTTCTGGCTGGCGAAGCAAGCCTGGACGAGGTCTTGACCACAGATCAGGTCACCGGCGCCCGCCTTCTGCCGCTCGCCAAATCCAGCATGACGCCTAAGGATGTGTTCGGCTCAGCCGCCATGGACCGTCTGCTCGAAGAGCTGCGTCGCACCTATGACTTGGTGATCCTGGACACCGCCCCCGTCCTCCCCGTAGCTGACACCCGGGTGCTGGCGCCCAAGGCTGACGTGGTGGTTTTCCTGGCCCACTGGCGCAAGACCCCGCAACACGCGATCGAGGCGGCCTTCCGGTTGCTTTCTGGCACCGGCGCCCATCTGGCGGGAGTCGCGCTCACCCAGGTCGACATGAAGCAGCAAGCCAAATACGGCTACGGCGACCCCGGCTACTACTATGCGGAATACAAGAAGTACTATGTGAGCTGACCCGGATAGGTGGTCCGCGGGCTCAGCCGAGCGCGCGGACCACCAACTGGAAGAGCAGCGCCGTGGCGATCCAGAAAGCGCCGCAGGTGGCGACCACAAAGGCCAGGGTCCTGCGGGCCGACCAGTTGTCCTGAGGCGACGCCTCCAGGGCCTGGCGAAGATGGTCCTGCAGACGCAGAGCTGGACTTTCGGCGCTACGATCACTCGCCGAAGCCAGTCTGGCGGACCAGACAATAGACTCTGGCGTGGTGATGTCAGATGTTGCGACCGCTTCTGCGGTCAATGGCTTGAGTTTTGCGCCCACGTCCGTTTCCTCCCGAAGGTCCAGAAGGTGATAACAGGTGGCGACTAACAAACTCTCTCTGCGCGAAGATGTTCCTGGTCTTGCCCACCAGGGTCGGAGAGTCAGCCTAGAGCGAGACCTGGCCGTCGTCCCTGGAGGAGCCCCGGCGAAGACTCATCGCGCCCCGGACTGAAGGGCGGCCATCTCAATTTTGTCTTGGTCCTGTCGTCACGGCGACAGGCGCGGCGGCTAGACCGCCAAGGGGAGCGACAGTGGATAGGGCGATGCAGACGGTCTTGGTCACGGGCGGCGCTGGCTATGTGGGGTCTCACACCTGTCTCCAGCTGGTCGAGGCCGGCTTTCTGCCTGTGGCTTACGACAATCTGAGCAATGGCCACGCTGAATTCGCCCAATGGGGCCCACTGGAGATTGGCGACATTCGTGACGGCGCCCGCCTAGACGAAGTCTTCGCCAAGCATCGCCCGGTGGCCGTCCTGCACTTCGCGGCCCTGATCGAGGTAGGCGAGTCCGTCCGCCACCCGGACCGCTTCTATGACAACAATGTCGCCGGGGCTCTGACCCTGATCGAGGCCGCCCGCCGGGCGGGCGTCGGCGCCATGGTCTTTTCCTCCACCTGCGCCACCTATGGTGATCCCCAGCAGATGCCGATGGATGAGACCCATCCGCAGTCGCCCCTGAATCCCTATGGCCGAACCAAGTTGATGGTGGAGCAGATCCTGGGTGACCTGGACCTCTACAGCGGCTTCCGCTCAGTGTGCCTGCGCTACTTCAACGCCGCGGGCGCGGACTTCGAAGCTCGTATCGGCGAGTGGCATGATCCGGAGACCCACGCCATTCCGCTGGCCATCACCGCAGCCATGGGGGCGAACGCCGGCTTCAAGATCTTCGGCCGGGACTATCCGACCCGGGATGGGACCGCGGTGCGAGATTACATCCACGTCCTGGATCTGGCCGACGCCCACGTAAGGGCGCTCAAATATCTGCTCGCCGGCGGTCAGAGTGCGGCGTTCAATCTCGGCACAGGGACTGGTTCTACGGTCCAGGAGTTGGTCGACGCTGTCAGCGCGGTGGCGGGCCGCCCGTTCGTGGTGTCCGACGCCCCACGCAGGGAAGGCGACGCCCCTGCCCTCGTAGCCGACAACCGAAAGGCCCGCGAGGTGCTGGGGTGGGCGCCGCGCTATGGCCTACAGGAGATCCTGGGCAGCGCCTGGCGTTGGCATACAGAGGGCCTCCCTGGTCTTAAGGCGGCCGCAAGCTGATGAATTCTTACCGCACTGCACACTATGGGCGCCTGCCCCGCTGGCGCCCGACAGATTGACGGCCAATAAGTTCTTTCCACCATGCGGCGAAAGGACTGGATGGTCCTAAATTCGCAGGGTAAAGACCGAGATAACCGTAGGGGGCTGCATCGTGTATCTTTCCGGGACGAAGGACATCACCCTCGAGAGCACGGCCCTATCGGGTCTGGGGGACCATGTGCGGTATTCCGACGCCAAGCCGCTGAAGCTAGGCGCGCAGCTCAGCCTCGATTTGTGTCGGTTCCTTGACATCATCATTGCACTGTCAGTCCTGATCTTCATCGCGCCGCTGATGTTCACGGTGGCCATGATGATCCGCGCTCAGGATGGCGGCCCGGCCCTGTTTCGCCAGGATCGCATCGGCGAAGGCGGCAAGACCTTCAAGTGCCTGAAATTCCGCACCATGGTCATCGACGCCGAGGTCCGGCTGAACGCCCTGCTGGCCCGTGATCCCGAGGCCCGCAAGGAATGGGAAGCCGACCACAAGCTGCGCAAGGATCCGCGCATCACCGCGCTTGGGGCCTTCTTGCGCAAGTCCAGCCTCGATGAACTGCCACAACTGTTCAACGTCCTGAAGGGCGAGATGAGCCTGGTGGGCCCCCGGCCTATCGTGGCGGCTGAGGTCGCGCGCTATGGCCGGTGGTTCGCCTATTACTGCGCGGTCAAGCCGGGCGTCACCGGCCTGTGGCAGGTGAATGGCCGCAACGATGTCTCCTATCGTCGCCGGGTGGCCCTGGACGTACTCTACGCCAAGACCATCGGTGTGCGCCGCTACGTCCAGATCATGGCCGCCACCGTGCCGGCCGTGCTGATGCGCAGCGGGTCCTACTAGACCGAATTATCTCAAGTCTGTTGGCGACCTGGCGCACCGTATCGCCAGCGCCTCAAGTTTCGCCGGGGCGGGGGCCTGGCTTCTGATGTCGCAAGCGTATGATCTTTCCGACGACGCCCGTCTGGCCAGCGCCCTGGCCGGCCAGGCCGGCCAGCTACTCCTGTCGGCCCGCGCCCTCACCACGCTGACCGGCAAGCCCCTCGGCGGGCTTGGGGACGCCGTCGGCCAGGGGTTCCTGAGCCACAGCCTCTCGGCCCTGCGCCCCCACGACGCGGTCCTTTCCGAAGAGGGCGCCGACGATGAGAGCCGGCTGGGCCGCTCGCGCGTCTGGGTCATCGACCCCCTGGACGGCACCCGGGAGTATTTCGAAGGCCGCGACGATTGGGCGATCCACGTGGCCCTGTGCATCGACGGTCACCCGACCATCGGCGCCGTCGCCCTGCCCGGCCTGAACCTGGTGCTCGACACCGCCACCCCGCCGCCCATGCCACCTGCGCCTGAGGGCCTGAAGATCCTGGTCAGCCGTTCGCGGCCGCCCGAGGTCGCCAGCCGCGCCGCCGAGATCCTGGGCGCCGAGCTGGTCGGCATGGGCTCGGCTGGCGCCAAGGTGATGGCCGTGGTCCGCGGCGAAGCCCACGCCTATGTCCACGCCGGCGGCCAGTACGAGTGGGACTCCGCCGCCCCCGTGGCTGTCGCGCTTGCGGCCGGCTTCCACGTCTCGCGCCTGGACGGCGCCCCCATGGTCTACAACCAGAAAGACACCTACCTCCCCGACCTCGTCGTCTGCCGCCCGGAGCTGAAAGACCGGCTCATGGCGGCGGTGGGCTGAGATGTCGACGGCGACTGCGCCCAGCCCCCGCGTCGTTGTCGTCGGCGCCAGTGGGTTCATCGGCACGCGCCTTGTCAGTCGCCTGACGCAGCAGGGGCATGCGGTGATGGCGGTGGACATCCAGCCTCCCCGTGAACAGCTAACGGGCGTCGACTACGTCACCGCCGACGTACGTCGGCCGCTCAATCCTCAGATCGGGGCAGGCGCTGAGGTCCTCTACAATCTAGCGGCAGTCCATCGAACCCCAGGCCACCCGGCGCACGAGTACTTCGAGACCAACCTGCTTGGAGCTGGCCACGTCACGGCCCTGGCGGAGGCCAACCAAATTCCGCTGATCGTCTTCACCAGCTCAATCTCGGTCTATGGCCCCACTGAAGAGGTGCGAACGGAAGCTTCGCCGCCGTCTCCGACCAGCGACTACGGCCGCTCCAAGCTAATGGCCGAGTTGATCCACCAGATGTGGCTGAAGGCCGATCCCAGCCGACGGCTGATTACCGTGAGACCTGGAGTTGTGTTCGGCCCAGGGGAACGTGGGAACTACAGCACTCTGGCCAACGCGCTGCAGCGCGGGATCTTTATCTATCCTGGCCGACGGGACACGGTGAAGAGCGGCGGGCATGTGGATGAACTCCTCCGCGCCATAGAATTTGCGGTCGCAAGACGAGATCGAGAGATACTGTTCAATTTCGCCTTCCCCGATGCCAGCACAACTCAGGACATCGTCGCCGCCTTCGGCAAAGTTCTAAAGCGTCGCTTTAGCCCCCTCACCGCCCCTCTGCCCGCCTTGCTGCTCGCGGCCCAGCTATTTGAAACCGCCAACGCCTTGGGCGCCAAGACGCCAATCCACCGCGAGAGGGTCATGAAACTTGTGCGTTCGACGCGTATCGCTCCCCAGTGGCTGATGGCCAATGGCTATGGGTTCGAACTTGATCTCACGTCGTCGCTGGACCGCTGGGCGCAGGAAACCGATGGGCGGTTTGAGTAATGTGCGCGGAAGCCATGACGAAGCCAGGCGAGCCAACGTCGATTTGCCCTAGGGATCCCCGCAAATGACCGCACGGGAATCCATCGTCATCTATGGGATCAACTACGCCCCGGAGATCGCCGGCGTAGGACGCTACTCTGGTGAGATTGGCGCCTATATGGCGGCGGAAGGCCACCAGGTCTGTGTGGTCACTGCGCCCCCACACTATCCAGGCTGGCGGGTGCAGCCGCCATACAAGAACAGTTGGACCCGTGAGATTGCGGCTGGGGCGGAGCTTCATCGGTGTCCGCTTTATCTGAGTGAACAGATGAGGGGCTTCCGGCGGTTGCTGGCGCCTCTATCGTTTGCGGCGAGTTCGGCGCCCGTGGCTTTGTGGACCATTCTACGTCGCCGCCCGAGCGTGGTGATGGTGGTGGAGCCGACCCTTTTCGTAGCTCCAGTAGCCTTGTTGGCCGCCAGACTGGTCGGTGCGCGCACGGTCCTACATGTGCAGGACCTTGAGGTTGAGGCGGCCTTTGCTGTCGGGCATCTGGGCCAAGGGGGCCCGCTGGCGCGACTGGCTGGCGCCTTTGACCGGGCCATGGCACGGCAGTTCGACCGTATAGTGACCATCTCCCACCGAATGGCGCAGAAGATCATCGACAAGGGCGCTGAGGCTAGCAGGGTCGCGGTGGTGCGCAACTGGGTGGATCTCGACCAGGTGCGGCCAGATCAGAACGCCAGCGGTTACCGGCAAGAGTTGGGGATCGCTGAGACTGCGTTCGTGGCGCTCTATTCGGGCAACCTTGGCGCAAAGCAGGGGGTTCGGCTGATCTGGGAAGCGGCCGAGCGGCTGCGCGACCGGCCTGAAATCCTATTCCTGGTGGCGGGCGAGGGCCCCATGCGCCCCGAGCTAGAAAAGGCAGCGGCCCGGCTGCCCAACCTGCGGCTGGTAGGATTTCAGCCGGAGGCCAGGTTTGGCGAGTTTCTGAGCGTCGCCGACGTTCATCTGCTGCCACAGGAACGGGAGGCGGCGGACCTCTTACTGCCCTCAAAGTTGGGCGGTATGCTGGCTTCGGCAAAGCCAGTGATTGTCACGGCTGATCCTGGCACGGAGCTCGCAGACTTCCTGGGAACCTCCTGCCACCTGACCCCGCCGGGGGACTCGAAGGCCTTCGCCGAGGCCATTGCGCAGGCCGCCAATCAGGTGGCGGATCCAGACGCCCGGGCCGCACGACTGACCTTGGCCGGGCAACTGTCCAAGTCCACTGGGATCGCCCAGTTCGTCCAGGCGGCGCTGTTCTTGCAGCGCCCTGACGCCCCTTCCGACGCCCGCCCCATCGCGGCATAGTAACTTGATAGCGGACCCGACACATGCCTGACGCCCAAGGTCGCAAGGTCGCCCTGATCACCGGAGTCACCGGTCAGGACGGCGCCTATCTGACGGAGTTGCTGCTCTCCAAAGGCTATGTGGTCCATGGACTGAAGCGGCGCTCGTCCTCGTTCAACACCGGCCGGATCGAGCAGTTCTATCAGGACCCCCATGAGGAGGACCGCCGCCTGGTCCTGCACTATGGCGATCTGACCGACTCCACCAACCTGATCCGCATCGTGCAACAGGTCCGGCCTGACGAGATCTACAACCTCGCCGCCCAGAGCCATGTGGCGGTCAGTTTCGAGACCCCGGAATACACCGCCAATGCCGACGCCGTCGGCACCCTGCGCCTGCTCGAGGCCATCCGCATCCTCGGCCTGGAGAAGACCACCCGCTTCTATCAAGCCTCTACCTCCGAGCTTTACGGCCTGGTCCAGGAAGTGCCGCAGAGCGAAACCACGCCCTTCTATCCCCGCAGCCCCTATGGGGTGGCCAAGCTCTACAGCTACTGGATCGTGGTGAACTACCGCGAGGCCTATGGGATCCATGCCTCCAACGGCATCCTGTTCAACCATGAGAGCCCCCTGCGCGGGGAAACCTTCGTCACCCGCAAGATCACCCGCGCGGTCGCGGCCATCAAGCTGGGCTATGAGGAGCGCCTCTATCTCGGCAACATCGACGCCAAGCGCGACTGGGGCCACGCCCGGGAATATGTCCGCGGCATGTGGATGATGCTGCAGCAGGACGAGCCCGACGACTATGTCCTGGCCACCGGCGAGACCACGGTCGTCCGCGACTTCGTCACCGAGGCCTTCGCCCAGACCGGCGTCACCTTGCGTTGGGAGGGCGAGGGCGTGAACGAGCGCGGCCTCTGCGCCGATACGGCCCGCGTCTATGTGGAGATCGATCCCCGCTATTTCCGCCCCACCGAGGTTGATTTGCTGATCGGCAATCCTGCCAAGGCCAAGTCTAAGCTCGGCTGGACCCACGAGACCAAGTGGCAGCAGCTGTGCGCCGAGATGGTCGCCGCCGACCTGATCACCGTCGCCAAGGAGCAACGACGCAATGCCGAGTGAGGTGATCTACCCCCTCAAGGGCAAGCGCATCTGGGTCGCCGGCCATCGGGGCATGGTGGGCTCGGCCGTCGTGCGGCGCCTGGCGTCGGCGGATTGCGAGGTGCTGACCGCCGGCCGCGACCAGCTGGACCTGCGAAGCGGCGCCCCGCGATGAAGAGTTCGAGCACAAGAAGCCTAAAGGAGGCACCCATGGCTTTCACAGGATTTCATGCTGGCGAGCTTAATAAACACTATGACGGCGAGTATAGCGAAGATATGATGAGATGGCGACAAATAGGCGCCTCCGATAAAACCGCAAACATAGCTTCTCTTATTGGCTCCCACGCAAATGATATTCTTAGCGTTCTCGAAGTTGGGTGCGGCACCGGTGCAGTATTAGCCAATCTTAAGTCGTTAGGGGTAGGAAGAACACATGTTGGAATTGACATGTCCGACCCCAATGCTCACCGGGAAGCGGATGCCGACGGGATCGATTTACTGCAATATGATGGCAAGATTATCCCGTTCCCAGCTGACCATTTCGACTTCGTCTACGCTACTCATGTTTTGGAACATGTAGAAGACGAGAGGTCATTTCTCAGAGAATTGAGTCGCGTCGCGAAGAAGCTAGTTTATATAGAGGTGCCCTGCGAGTTAAATATAAGAGCAAATGTATCTCGACTTCAAGACACGCTCAACATCGGACACATCAACTCCTATACACCTGAATCATTCTCACTCACGCTGTATACATCTGGATTACGGGTCAGCGAGATCCGGGCATTTGATCACAGCGCCGAACTTCATAGATATCGCAGGTCAGCCGTGAAGGCAGCTGTAATAATGGGACTGCGCAGAGCCATGCTCGCGGCAAGCCCTAAATGGGCTTCACGAATCTTCACCTACCATGTGGGCGCGCTCTGCATAGCGCCAGAGGCTGGAGCCTAGCCCGCTATGAGAGAGGTCATCTACCCCCTCAAGGGCAAGCGCATCTGGGTCGCCGGCCATCGGGGCATGGTCGGCTCGGCGGTCGTGCGGCGCCTGGCCACCGAGGACTGCGAGGTTCTGACCGCTGGCCGCGACCAGCTGGACCTGCGCCGCCAGGCCGAGGTGGAGGCCTGGATGGACCAGGCCCGCCCCGACGCCGTCATCCTGGCCGCGGCCAAGGTGGGCGGCATCCTGGCCAACGACACCTATCCCGCCGACTTTCTGTATGAAAACCTGATGATCGAGGCCAACATCATCCACGCCGCCCACCGGGCCGATGTGGAGAAGCTGTTGTTCCTCGGCTCATCCTGCATCTATCCCAAGGAAGCGCCCCAGCCGATCCCTGAGAGCGCCCTGCTCACCGGCCCCCTGGAGCCGACCAATGAGTGGTACGCCATCGCCAAGATCGCCGGCATCAAGCTGGCCCAAGCCTATCGCCGCCAGCACGGCCGCGATTTCATCAGCGCCATGCCCACCAACCTCTATGGCCCCGGCGACAATTACGACCTGAACACCAGCCACGTGCTGCCGGCCCTGATCCGCAAGGCCCATGAGGCCAAGATCGCCGGCGCCGACCACATCACCATCTGGGGCACCGGCACCCCGCGCCGCGAGTTCCTGCACGCCGACGATTGCGCTGATGCCCTGGTTTTCCTGCTGCAGCGCTATTCCGGCGACGAACACGTCAATGTGGGATCTGGCGAGGACATCACTATCCTGGACCTGGCCCGGCTGGTCTGTGAGGTGGTTGGGTTCGAAGGCGAGATCCAAACGGATCCAACCAAGCCGGATGGGACGATGCGGAAGTTGATGAGTGGGGAGGTGTTGAAGGCGTTGGAGTGGATGCCGGGGGTGACGCTGCCGCAGGGCATCGCTAAAGCCTACAGCGAACTGACTACCGACGAGCACCTCCCCCGTGCTTAAACGCCGCCCAACCATCGATGGGTCCGCGCCGCTGAAGGGCCGAATAATTCTGTCAGTTTTGACGTTCGCAATAACAAGCGGCCTATCGCTGACGCTCTCATCGTCGGCCAGCCACTATGAGGCGGCGACCATCGTGCTTAGCCTGGCGTTGGGCGTTGCGTGCACCTTCCTCGCCCTCAATATCGCCGCAGCGACATTCAGCCCCGTCTACTTCACTTCATGGATTTATATAGTTTTTTTTCTTATCATACCAGGCCTGATACACCTTAATATTGCTAGATTCCCATTCTACAACAAGCAATATACTGAGCAGATCGCCATGAATGGAGCGAACGTCGTACTTTTGTTTGTCTTTGTATTTGGCGCTAGCTACATAGCTTCGGCTAGGCACAAGATAGTAAGCCCGCCCAACTTGAGCCACTCAAATCTCAGCACCTTGAGACCTGCGCTACTTGTGGCCGCTTTGTGCGTTTTGTCGATCGCGGCGGCCTCGATCATCGGTTTCGAGGCAATCGCCACGCGCCGGGGAGACTTTATGGCAGCGAGAGATCTTTCGGGGCCAGCTTTTGCCTCCTTACTGGCGTTGGCTAGGTCTTGCAGCTTCATCGCTTTGGCAATTGCGATTATCGCGGTCCGTGACCGGACGTCGCTGACGGCGGCGCTCTCCCTCTTGGTGGCTGTTCTGGTATTCCTGGTCTCGAACAACCCATTAAGTTTGCCTCGGTTTGTTCTGGGGTCCTACGTTATCGGGCTGGCTTTTGTCCTGTTTCGTCCAGGCCCGTTGATTAAAGCCGGACTCCTAGTCTGCGCTGGGGCGGCGCAGGTGACGGTTTTCCCGCTCATGGACGCTTTGTCGCGGCAACAGGGCATATCCGACTTTAGATTTTCACCGCTCAGTTACATTTCTTATCATGGGGATTTTGACGGCTTTCAATCGACGCTAAACGTCATAGCGATGGTTCAGAGCCAGGGGCTCGCGGTCGGCCGCCAATTGGCATCTGCCATCCTATTCTTCGTGCCGTCTTCTATGCTGCCCTGGAAGAGTCCGGGCACCGGCGTAGACGCAGCTGTGCACTCAGGCTATCTCTTCACAAATATCTCCGCTCCACTTCCCGTGGAGTTCTACGCAGATTTCGGTTATATCGGCTTGATGATATTGTCAGCTCTTGCAGGTCTATCGGCGGCTTGGGTTGATCGAATGTACAGCAAAGCCGCAGGGGGAATACATCCCTTCTCGATCCTGATCCCGATAGTGACGGCAGGCTTCGTAATGATCCTCCTACGTGGATCCTTGGTCGCGGTGGTCGGGCCTTTCGCAATCTCACTGCTGATTGCATGGCTTTCGTCAAAGGTTTTGACTTCGGGATCAGAAATTCGTCGGAAGTCAGCCGTCATCGCGCCTATTAGGTTCCCATCGAAATGAACCAGAACGCCGCGCAAGGGCCCGACGGCCCGGCAAACCGAATCTTCGTTGTCTATGAACCGACCTACTGGCGCGGAATGGTCTGCACGCTGGGCTCTTTGTTGCGCCACACTCGCGCTCCGCTTCGGGTCGACATACTGGTGCAGGATCGTAATGTCCGGCATCTCCACAAGAAGCTTAGCCTAGTCAAACCAAATCTCAGTGACGGTCAATCGATCGAGATCGTGCGAATGCCGCAAGACGTCGTCACCTTCTGCGATCAACTTCCTCTTAGGGCGCACTTCAAACCAGAGGCCTGTTACAGACTTTTCTATTTTGAGGTTTGTAACGTCGAGACAGATGCCGTTTATCTTGACATCGACCTGATAATTACTGCGGATCTGGTGGGTGCATTCCCTGCCGCCAGCCCGTCGGACCTCATCCAGGCGCGCCCCACGCCTCTGCCAGAGGTCTCGGAGCGAGTAGTAGGACCGTTACCCCGATACTTCAACTCGGGCGTCATCAAGTTCATGTCAGAGAAGCGCGCCCCTGAGATCACGGATCGGTTGCGACGCGCGCAAGCCATGCTTTCCAAGCTTGCCTCGCACTCCCTATATCTTGACCAAGACGTCTTGAATTTGGTCTTCGAGGGTGCGTGGGGGGGGCTGCCTCGCGCCCTGAACCACACGACGTCAGACGGGCCATGGGAAGCTGCGGAAATCCCGGCCATTCTCCACGCCACGGGCAGTCGCAAGCCCTGGTTCCCGGGCGGGGGGCACCCCTTCGCCCCCATCTACCATGACGAAATGCGAGTCTTGGGACTCGGTTGGTTTCAATCTCAGCAGTTCGACTGGCCGGTAAAGGCCGCGCGACGCCGCGCGATCCGCGCGTTTTCGATGCTCGCTGATGCCTAATCTTCCTCAAGCGAGATGGATACTGCCACGATGAATCAAACCGGCGGGCTGCGCTATTTTCGGCGCTTCAACAACCTGCTTCGCTCCGAAGGCGCGGCCTATGCTTGGGAAAAGTTCGTTTGGTTCATCATGGCGCAGCTCCATATCCCGAGCCGCTCCGCGAGACGGCGGAGCGAGCTATCAAGGCGAGTCTTCCGGCGTCTGGACGGGATCGTTCGATACGGCCCACTAAGCGGTCTCCGCCTCCTCACCCAGGCGACTTGGGGCGCGGGTGATCGCGCAGGAATGCTGTTGGGATTGTACGAGCAGACGGTCGTAACGGCGATTTCCGAAGCACTGAGGGACCGGCACATCTTTATCGATATCGGCGCGGCAGACGGCTACTACGCGGTCGGGCTCGTCAATTCTGGACGAGCCCGGCGAAGCGTTGCATTCGATAAAAGCGAGAAGGCTAGGCGTTCGACACTGCTGCTAGCCGAGCTCAACGGGGTGCAGGATCGCGTCGAGATTCGCGGCCAGGCCGACACAGACACGCTAATCGCAGTGATGGCCCCCGACGCGCCCCGAGACTGCGTAATCCTATGCGACGCTGAGGGTGCCGAGTTGGACATTTTCGATGAGGCCGCGTTCGAACGCCTCTCTGGAGCCGTTGTAGTCATAGAGATCCACCGCAGTCACGGACTAGACGTTGCGGGCGTGGAAGCTGAGTTGCGGCGGCGCTCGCAAAGCCTATTCGACGCTCGGACACTGACCTACGGGCCGCGCGAGCCGATGGAGTTAGATGAAATATCCGACTTCGCCGAAGACGACCAATGGCTGATCTGTTCAGAAGGGCGAGGTTATCGGCAGTCTTGGCTGATTTTATCACCCAAAACCAGCGTGCCATGAGGCGAATTCTGATCAGCGTCGCCCTCGCCGCCGCGGTGAGATTTGTAGGGATTGCTTATGCATTCGTGGTGATCGGGGCTGAATCGCGCAGGCTTTCGCCTGAGGATACATCCAGCCTCCTAGCTGCGTACAATCTCTTAGTTCCTCTCGGCCTCGTTCAGGCCGGCATGGGGGCTTTTGTGCTCAAAGCAGCTCTCGCGAGCCACCTGAAGTCGGCCTCCATCTTAGGCACCGCAGAGATCGGTCAGAGCTTCAGATTGAGCGCCTTTATCGGAACGGCGGTCATCACAGTGGCCATCGCCCTACTGCCGGGCACCGAAATGCAGTTTCTTCTCCCCGCCATTATAGTCACGGTTGTAGGGTTCGTCTGTGCAGTGGCTGATCAAGTATGGATGGCAACAGAAAAGAGCTGGGTTTTAAGCCTTTGCATCACGATCTCTCTTTTGACGATGAGCACCGCATTCTTCGCATCGAACGCGCTCAGCTTGGAAGATCTTTCGGTTGCGACCGTCATTATCTACGGCGTGCCGTCGGTCGCCTCCATTATCTCCTTCTCGATTATGCTGACTAATCGCGATTTTCGCGCCCTGCTCTTAGGGAAAGCCGTAATATCGATGAGGACCCTGAGCGACGTCCTCCCGATGTTTCTCGTCTCGATCTTTTCCGCGATCCTCGTCGCCTTGCCTGTGTCGAGCCGGATCTGGCCTTGGCTGCCGCAAGTCAGTGCGCACGAGGCCCCGCTCTTGCGGCTGTCGACCATCCTGGCAGGAATCGCGGTAGTGCTGCTCGCGCCGGCGCTACCGGCCATAGTCCGCGTCTTAGATGCCCGGTTCGGTCGCGTCGCCCTAGGTCCCCGGCTGGGAGCGGCAGCACTGGGGGTCGCCCTGATCGCCACGGCAGCTTTGCTGTTCTCCGTCGTCAGTCCACCGTTCGTAGCGTTGTGGCTCGGCTTCAGACCCGACGCAACGGTACAGACGCTTGGATGGGGTATGGTTATGGCGCTCTGGATAACGGCAGCCGTCATCGGCCAGATCACCCTAATGACCTGCGAGCCCAAATCGGTCGTTGCCATGGTCGCCGTTGCCTGTCTGGCAATCTTCGCCGTGATGCTGATTGGCATTTTCAACCGTTCTGCAACGGTCGTGCTAGCGCTGCAGCTCGGTCTCGGCTTGCATGTCGCGATTGGCACGCTCTTGTTGAATCGCAGGTTCGCCAGACTAGAGTGAGCACAATGCTGTCGGTTGCCGTTAATGGGACAATTGACAAGATTGGCACGCGCGCCATCCATCTTCGTGTAAAAACAACCCACAACCAGTCACACTGGGAATGTCACTATCGCGCCATGAGCTATGAGGCTCCCATCGCTCACGTCAAAAGAATGAAAGTTGCCTTTGTCTGGGAAAACTTCAGCGGCTACGCGCGGTGCGGCCCGAAGCGGTCGTACGCGGGGTGGAGCGGGTCTCGCGCGCATGATCGGCCTACTGAACGGCGACGAGGCGCTTTGGCAGGACATGGCCGCCGCTGAGCGGGACTACGGAACAGATCGATCTCCCCCCATTGTCGAGAGCGTGCGCCGTTTGCCGGCGCGCACCGGGAAGGTGCCGAGGGAGGCGAGAAATCTTGTGGCCACGCCTGCCGTCATCGCGCCTCTGCCGGGCCATCGCGGCGAGGGCGTTAATTCGTAAGGGAGGCCATCCATGACCGCTCCGGTTGCTGTTTTCGCCTATCGCCGCCCCGCGCACCTGCAGCGCGCGCTAATCGCGCTTGCTGCCTGCCCGGAATTCGCGTCGTCTCTCGTCTTCATTTTCATCGACGGGCCCCGACCTGGGGCCGAGGCGGCGGTGGCGGAGACGGCTGAGGTCGCCGCCCGCTACGCCGGGCCGAACGTGACCATAGTCCGCCTGGCGGCAAACCGAGGGCTGGCAACGTCGATCATCACCGAGGTCACCAACCTGTGCGAACGGTTCGGCCGCGTCATCGTCATGGAGGATGATCTGGTGGTTCACCCCTCGACCCTGACATGGCTGAACCAGGGGCTAGACGCCTATGCCGATGATCCGCGCGTCATGCAGATCAGCGCCTACCAGTACCGCGTGCCCGAGTTCGAGACACAGTTACAGGGGACGTTCCAGCGTTTCGCCACGACTTGGGGATGGGCCACATGGAAGCGAGCCTGGGACCAATTCGACCCCAAGGCGACAGGTTGGGAGGCGGTGGCTCAACCCGGACCACCCCGGACCGCGCTGGATGCCGGTGGGGTCTATCCCTTCTCTGACATGCTCGTGAAGCAGATGAACGGCCAGCTAGACAGTTGGGGCATCCGATGGTTCTGGTCGGTGCATCAGGCGGGGGGCCTTACCTTGATGCCCCCCCGCACCTTGGTGCGGAATGACGGCATCGCCACAGCGGCGACGCACAACTCCATTGGCCCCCTGAAAGGTCTTGTCCAAGGCCGCCGCCCCCGGCCATGGGACCAGAATGGGCCGCCTGAATTTCCGACCGAGGTCGCTCTAAAGTACGAGGATGAGGCCGCTTTCCGACGTGGCCTGCGGCGCACCCACGCCATGCGTAACCACAAGGTCAAGAAGGCCTTGGCGGCTATGGGCCTGAAGGGGTTTGGCGCATGACGGGCCTAGGCGCTCAAGGCACAGCTCAGGTTGTCATGGCGGCGCACATGCCACCGCCGGTCACTGGATTGTCCGCCGTCAACAGCCGGATGAAGGCGGAGCTAGAACAGCGTGGCTTACTAGCCATATGTGTACCGCTGTCAGCTGAGAACTCGAAGGGTCTCGGAAAGCTGTCAGCCCGTATATCCGGGTTGATCAATGCGCTATTAGCTCTGGCAAAATCGCGCAAGGTTCGCTCAAGAACACTTTATCTACCGGTTGACGGCGGAACAGGATTGCTCTTCAACGTGGTCCTGACTTTGTTTTCCAACCTATTAAAATATCGAGTATTTTTTCATCATCATAGCTTTGCGTATATTAATCGCTACTCATGCCTGATGGCCGCACTCTTGGTGGTCTCGCCGCGCCAATCCAAGCACATCTTCTTGTGCGACAACATGGGCGAGAAACTTCGGAAGCGATATGGCCGTTTATGGTCAGCATCTGATGCCAAACCCTTCGTTTTACCGAACGCCTTTATGGCTCCACCTATTTCTGATTCATCCACGCCGCGCAGAGGATCCGAGGTAGTGCTAGGGCACCTCAGTAATCTCACCGTCGCCAAAGGTGTTCTTACTGTAGTGCAGGTCTTTGAGGCGTTGATATCTCAGGGTGTTTCAGCCAAGCTAGTCATCGCTGGACCAGCCACTGAGTCCTTGATAGAGGAGAGATTGACAGCCCTCCTGAAGAAATACCCCGACCAATTTGAATGGTTAGGCCGAGTAGATGGAAACCGTAAAGCGCACTTCTTCAATTCTATAGATGTCTTTTTGTTTCCAACCGATTACACCAACGAAGCGCAGCCTCTCGTCCTATTGGAAGCTCTTAGTTTCGGCAAACCTATTCTAAGCATCGCCCGAGGCTGTATAGATTGTGACCACAGCTCTGATACTGGACTAATTGCCGCGGACCGCGAGACATTTACGCGCGATGGGGTTATTTGGCTAATTGACTACGCGAGTAGCCAGTCAAAACGAATGCTCTTCGAAAATGCTGCAATCGCGTCGGCGCGTAGCGCGGCTCTAGCCTCAAGCGCCCGATTGGATGAGCTGCTGATGCTCATGGCTGATGGCTAGGATCTCGGCTTCCAACCCGCCGAGCAGGCTGACCAATATAGATACCGAATTCGCCGGCATCGACGGTCAACATTGAGCGAGCTCCTACGACCGCGCCCTTCTTCACCGTCACACCTGGGTGAATAAATGAGCCCGCAGCAATCCACGCTTGATCCTCAATAACTATAGGTTTCGCGTAAATATCAAATGCCACCGAACGATAGTCGTGAGAGCCGGTGCACAGATAGCTGTATTGAGACACGACGGCGTCAGATCCAATAACAATATGCGCAAGCGTATAGAGCTCGGTGAAGTCACCAATCCAGCTTCGATCTCCAATTGTCAGCTTCCAAGGGTATGTAACTCGAACGCTAGGCCGAACTAAAACATCTCGACCAATTCTTGCGCCGAACAACCGCAGCAACCAGTTACGCCAGCCGTACATGAACTGGGGCGAACATGCGAATACCGTCGCCTGAACGACCCACCAAAGCTGAACCACTATCTCAGATCGGCCCCTAAAACCATTGGGTATTTTAAATTTTGACAGGTCTTGGACGACCGGCTCGATCCGCTCACCTGCCCTGGCGACAGGACCAGACTTGGGTACTCCCCTCACCGCCCAATGCTCACATAGTCGAACCCCTGGCGACGCACGTCGTCAGGCCGGTAGATGTTGCGCAGATCGACCAGGACCGGCGCCTTCATGGTCGTCTTCAGGCGGTCGAGATCCAGCGCCCGGAAC
>Ga0209347_1000878_pt1 | contig 61376 bp, 62 predicted proteins | sample AutmiccommuBRH23_FD_187382 | JGI IMG/M metagenome (GOLD analysis project Ga0209347, IMG submission 187382) | Deep subsurface microbial communities from Mt. Terri, Switzerland - Autotrophic microbial communities BRH/23 (SPAdes) (version 2) | ecosystem: Environmental > Aquatic > Deep subsurface >... | reverse complement strand
CCCCGCCGCCCGCAACACCGCCGGCCCCCTCCCGCGCCGGCCGCCACTCGCACAAGCTTCATCCCGTAAAACACTGATGCAAAACGACGCTCCAAACCCGGCACGGCCCCCCACCCTTCACCTTGGCGCAAATACTCCGGGGGGGCGCCCGGCACGGGCGTGGGGGGCAGCGCCCCCCTCCACCCCGCCGCCCGTCACCCCGCCGGCAGAACGAACCGCGCCACCACCCGCCGCGCCCAGGGGGCCGAGAACGGGCTTTCCACCACCCGCGCCCCGCTCATCGCGTGGATGAACGTCGCGCGCGGCCCGACCTCGCCCTGGATCGCCAGGTGCTTGGCCACCGCGCCCGCCCGCATCCGGAACAGGAGCACGTCGCCCGCCGCGGCCTCGCCCACCGGCTTCTCGCGCATCAGGCGCGCCGCCGCGGCCCACAGAACCTCGCGCCCGGCGGCCTCGTCCCAGTCGGGGGTATAGGCCGGCACCGCCTCGGGTTCGCCCCCCACCACCTCGCGCCAGACCCCGCGCACCAGCCCCAGGCAATCGGTCCCCGCCCCGCGCACCGCCGCCTGGTGGACATAGGGCGTCCCGATCCACCCCCGCGCGGCCTCCACCACCCGCTGCCCGCTCATTGGTTCATGCTCCCGCCGTCGTTGCCCCTCGCCCGGGTCGGGAACACCGCCAGCCAGTCGTCGCCGGGGATATGAGGAAAGCCTCGGAAGTTGTTGAAATTGTCGAATTTCAGCCGGCAGGTGCCCGCGCGCTTGTCGCACCCCGCGACGATCCGCACCCGCTCGCCCGGCGCCAGCCCCGCCAGCGCCTCCCACAACTCGATCCGCCGCCCCGCGCCCTGCACCCGGTCGTCGCGGATCACCGCGCGCCGCCCGGCCGCGGCCCCCTCCAGCACCTCGACGCAGCCCTCCGCGAACCACCCCGCCTCGAAACCCGCGAACGCCGCCCAGCCCAGCACCCGCCCGCCTTCTGCCGTCTCGACCGCGCGCACCTCGGCGAACCCCGGCGTGGCCAGGTCGAAGCGGCAGCGCCCGTCCCCCAGCACCGCCGAGCAGCGCCGGTGATAGACGAACCCGCCCTCGACCGAGAGCGCCTCGGCCAACCCCCGCAACTCGGCCCGGAACGCCCCGGTCCCGCGCCACAACGCGCGCGAGATCTCGCCGATCGAGCCGCGGAACACCTCGCGCCGCTCGTCCACGTCGGCCCAGTTCACCTCCCAGATCCGCACGCCGGCACCGTCAAGGCGCCCGGCGCGGATGTCGTCCTCCGAGATGGCAGCATCCGACAGCGCCCCGAACCCCTCGGAATTGTCCACCGCCAGCCCGGTGCCGCGCACCAGCGCCCGCGCGCTCATGCCGGTGCCGGCGCGAAACACGATCCCCTCGAAGCTCAGGTCGCGGTCGTGGTCGGTAAAGCCCAGCACTGCACCGGCGCGCGGGCTCACCGCCCAGGCCCGCGCCCGCGTCTCCACCGCGCTCATGTCCGCACCTCGATCACCGGCACGTCGGGCACGTCGCCGGCCTGGAACGACGCCACCGAAACCATGATCCGGTCGGTGTCGAAGCGCACCGGCACGTCGAATTCGAAACCCGCCGTCACAGCCATCCCCGCCGGCGGCGGATCGACCAGGCGCACCCGTCCGGTGGCATGGTCGACATCGTAGTGCACCCCCTCGACCAGCGGCACGCCGCGCACCGCCACCCGCACGCTGCCCGCCACCGGCTTGGCGATCGGCCGCCGGTAAACCTGCGCCCCCGACCGGTAGGCCTTGCGCAACTGGAACTCGCGCACCACCCCGTCGCCCTCGCCCAGCACCTGGTCCTCGGGCCCGACCTCGCCCGCCGCCGGCGCCGACTTCCAGTCGGCCCAGTCCTTCCAGCGGAACCCGTGCAACTGCCCGCCCCGCGCCTCGAAGAACGCGATCAGCAGCCCGACATCGTCGAGCGAGCGCAACCCCAGCCCGGCGTCATAGCGCCGCCGCGAATGCGCCCACGGGCTCGCGCGTTCCTCGTGGCCGCTGGCCAGCGTCACGATCTCCACCCGCCGCTCCGGCCCGCCGACCGAGCCGAAGCTCAGCGACGCCGGAAACCGCACCTCGTGAAATCCCATCCTGCCTCCACCGGGCGGCGGCGCACCGCCCTGCCCTTCACCTTGGCTGAAATACTCCGGGGGGTCCGGGGGGCAGCGCCCCCCGGGGCCGCCTCACCGATTGCGCGCCCCGCTCGCCAGCGCCCGCGACACCTGCGCCGCGATCTGTCCGCGCGACCGCGCGAAGCCCTCGACATCGGGGGTGGCGACGTTGATCACCACGTTCACCGCCCGCCCGCCGCCGCCGCCCTGCACCCCCAGCCGTCCGTCGGCGCCGCGTGCGAGCGGCAAGATCGCCTCCGGCCCGGCCTCGCCCATCAGCCCGGTGCGCCCGCCGCGGATCGGAAACGCCACCGGCCCCGACACGATGCCGCCCTGCGCGAACGGCATCACGCGGCCTTGCGCAAAGGCGCCGCCCCGCGCGAACGGCGCCACCCCGCCCAAAAGGCCCGCAAGCCCCTCGGCCACCGCACCGCCCACCGCCGATTGCACCGGCCGGAGGGCGATGCCGAAGGCCGCATCGGCCATCCGGCTTGCCACCTGGCGCAGCGCGTCCGACAGGCGCACCCCGTCGAACACCAGCCCCTCGAACGCCCGCCGCAGCCCGACGCCAACGCTGCGCCCCAGCGTGTCCACCTCGCGGCCGGTGAACAGAAGCCCGCCGCGCAAGCGCTGCATCTCGCCGTCGAAGGCCGCGGCCACGCCGCCGGCGCCGCGCAGGGTCTCGGCCAGCGCCGCCACCTGCGCGTCGAAATCCTCGATCTCATCCATCGCCACGCTCTCCCCTGCCTTCGCCGGCCGCCCCGCCCCAGCGCTCGGCCAGCCGCATCAACCCGTCCCGCGTCAGCGGCGCCGGCCCGGCCTCGAGGCCGAGCAGCAGCAGCAGCTCCACCGGCGTCAGCCGCCAGAACTCGTCGGGCCGCAGCCCCAGCCCGCCGATCCCCGCCCGCATCAGCCCGGCCCAGTCGAACCGGGGCGATGGCGGCGGCGGCGGCGCGGCCTCGGGAACCTCCTGCCCGGCCGGCGGCACCGCCGCCGCGCGCCGCCGCGCCTTGGCCCCGCGCCGCCGGCTCATGCCCGCTCCGGCATCGCGAAGGCGCGCGCCAGCAACTCGGCCGCCACCCGCGCCGCCTCGACCGGCCCGCCCCGGATCTCGGCCACCCGGAGGTCGTCCGCCGTCCCCTGCCAGCCGCCGCCGCGCAGCCCCGCGACCACCAGTGCCAGCACGTCGCGCGCCGAAACCTGCCCGCCCTCGAACCGCCCGACCAGCGCCACCAGCGTGTCGACGCCCAGCCCCTCCTCCAGCTCGGCCAGCGCCCCCAGCGTCAGCCGGCACACGTGGCGGCGGCCGTCGAGCCACAGCGCCACCTCGCCCGCGTGCGGATTGGCCATCACAGCGCCGTGAAGCCAAGCACGCCGGCCGAGGCCAGCGTCACCTCGTAGGTCGCCTCGCCGTTCCATGTGCCGGCGTATTCGATCGCGGTGATCTGGAACGGCCCCTGCACGATCCCGAAATCGGGGATCACCACCTGGAACTGCGGCACCTCGCCGGCGAAGAAGATTGCCCGCGCGCGCTCGTCGCTGGCCGCGTCGCGAAACACGCCCGAGCCGGTGATCGCGGCCGATTTCACCCCCGCCCCGGCCAGCAGCTCGCGCCAGCCGCCCTGGCTTTCGAGACTGGTGACATCCACCGTCTCGGCGTTGAAGCTGATCCGGCTCGCCCGCAGCCCCGCGAAGGTCTCGAACTGCCCCGATCCGCTCAGGTCGATGCGGATCAGCAGATCCTTGCCGTTCTGAACAGCCATGCCTGGTCTCCTCGAAGATGATGGGGGCGGCGCGCCATCCCGGCGGCACCGCCCGTGGACGGTTCGGGACGCCTCCGGCGGGAGTATTTTTCGCCAAGATGAAAGGGGATTGCGCCCCGTTCTTCACCTTGGTCCAAATACTCCCGCCGGAGGCATCCCCGGCCGGCCCCGCGCGGCCGGCCCGAAGGGGGCTCAGGTCTCGACCCGGGCCCGGAAGGTCAGGTCGATGCGGCGGCGGGCGGCGCGGTCGTCGCGCCTTGCCACCGCGCGCAGGAACTGCATCGACACCAGCCGCCCCTCGGCCAGCGCCAGCGCGGCGCCGTCCAGCGCGCCCGAGACCGCGCCCGCCGCCGCCTTGGCGGCCCGAAAGCCGGCGGCGTCGGTGATCACCGACACCACCAGCCGGTGCTCGGCCCCGCCGCCCGTCCCGTCGCCGGCCGGGCGCACCTCTTCGGGGCCCAGCAGAACGTGGGTGCCGGCCAGCGGCCCCTCGGGCGGCGCGTCGTGAATCGCGCCGCCCACCAGCGCCGCCAGCGCCGCGTCGCCGGTCAGCCGTTCCCAGATCGCGGCCTGAAGCGCCGCGCCCGCGCGATAGCTCATCGCACCACCTCCTCGCGCGCGTGGCACAGCAGGTGCCGCCCGGTGCCGTCGCGCTCGGCCACGCTCAGGATCGCGAAAAGCCGCGCCCCGTCGCGAAACCGCTGCCCCGGCACGGGCCGGTCGGGCGCGCCCTGCGGCGCCGCGCGCACCACGATCCGCAGCCCCAGCGCGCCCAGCGCCACGTCGCCCCCCTCGGCCGCCGTGCCCGCCCCGGGGGCCACCTCGGCCCACAGCGTGCCGCGCGCCTCCCAGGTCTCGACGAAACCGCCGGCGCCGTCGGCCACCCGCGCCCGCGCCTCGAGCACCAGCGGCCGGGACAGGACCGGCGGCCTCATGCCGCGCCCCCGCCAAGAACGCGCACGTTGCGCCAGCGCTCGACCAGCGCCGCCACCCCGAAGGGCAGCGCCGCGCCGCTCGCCCCGCCCTCGTGGCGGGTTTCGTAGTAGTCCGCCGCCAGCAGCAGCACCGCCTGCGCCAGGTCGGCCGGCAGCGCCGCCCAGTCCGCGCCGAAGCCCGCCTCGAAGGTGATCGCCGCCACCCCGCCGGCGGGGATCGCCGGCAGGCACGCGCCGGTCGCGGCCAGCCGCGGGCGGTGGGTGTCGGGCACCAGCCGGTAACGTGCCGGGTCGACCACCGCCTCGGCGCCGGCCGCATCCGCCAGCACCATCGCCTGCACCGCCGTCACCGGCGCCACCGGCAGCGCCACCCCGCTGCCGTCGCGCCAGGCCTCCACCTCCCAGGTGAACACCCGCGCCAGCAGCGCCTTGCCGGTGCGCGCCTCGACCGCCGCCAGGCCCGCGCGCAGGTAGCTTGCCAGCAGCCCGTCCTGCAACGTCTCGGGCCCGAAGCCCGAGCCCAGCCGCAGATGGTCGCGAAACCCCTCCAGCGGCAGCGCCGTGTCGGGAACGCTCGTCTCCTCGATCAGTCTCATCCCTGCCCCTCCGCCCGGAACCGCCCCGCAGCCGCACGGCCGCGGGGCCTTTCAGCCATCCCCGGGCGCTCAGGCCACCGCGAATTTCAGCAGCTTGATCGCCGCGAAATCGCTCACGTCGCCGCCCACGCGCTTGGTGGCGTAGAACAGCACATGCGGCTTGGCCGAATAGGGATCGCGCAGCACCCGCAGGTCGGGCCGGTCGGCGATGGTATAGCCGGCGCGGAAATCGCCGAACGCGATGGCAAAGCTGTCGGGGCCGATGTCGGGCATGTCCTCCGAGATCAGCACCGGATAGCCCATCAGCCGCGCCGGCTGCGCCGCCGCCAGCCCGTCCGACCACAGGAAGCGGCCGTCGGCGTCCTTCATCTTGCGCACCGCGCCCGCGGTTTTCGAGTTCATCACGAAACTGGCGTTGGCGCGGTAGGTGGCGCCCAGCGCATAGACCAGGTCGACGATCGCGTCCGAGGCGTTGGTGGTGGCGAAATCGCCGGCGTTGCCGGTGGCGACATAGCCAAGGCTGCCCCAGGCCCAGGCCCCGTTCTCGACCCTGGGATGGGTCAGAAGCCCGCGCGGCTTGTCGATCCCGTCACCGGAAACGAACGCCGCCGCCTCGGCGCGCGAGAAACGGTCGGCGATGCGGCCCGCCAGCCAGCCCTCGATGTCGAAGGCGGCGTCGTCCAGCAGCCGCTGGCTCGCCTTGGGCATCGCCGAAAGCTCATGCAGCGGGATCGAGATGCGCTCGATCGCCGGGGTGTCGCTCTCGGTCACCGGGCCGGCCTCGGTCGCCCAGCCGCTGCCGACATCGGTATGGTCGACCAGCACGTCGAAAGAGGTCGCCTCGACGTTGACGACATTGGCGATCGCCCGGATCGAGGCGGTGGAATTCAGCACCGAGCGGATCGTCTCCGCGGTCTGCGGATCGACCAGATAGCCGCCCTCGGCCGCCACCGCGGTGTTCAGCGCCTTGCCCTCGAGCGCCAGGCCGCGCAGCCCGTCGTCGTCGCCGTTGCGCAGATAGGCGGCGAAGGCCTTGCGGTGCGGCACGTCGACCGCCGCGGCGGTCTCGAGCGCCGGACGGCCGGCGGCGTGGGTCTTGCGTTCGATCATGGTCATGCGCTGATCCTGTTTCTGCATGCGATCCTGGATGTCGTCGCGGACGGTGCGGATATCCGCCACCAGCCCCGCCAATGCCGTGGCCACGCCGGCCGCACCCTCGTGCGCGCCGCCGGCCGCGGCTTTCGCCTCGGTCTCTCTCATCGTGTCGCCTTTCCGGAAATGTCAGCCGCGCGGCGCCCCGCCGGCCAGTTCGCGGCGGGCGCCCTCGATCGCCGCCGCCAGATCGCGCCAGGGATCGTCGGGCCGCGCGCCCTTCGCCCCCACCCGCGCCTCGCCAAGCATCGGGAAGGTCACCAGCGACACCTCCCACAGCTCGATCTCGTGCAGACGGCGGATGCCGTCGCGGCCGCGCTCGGCCCGCTTGACGCGGTAGCCGATCGACAGCCCGTCCACCGCGCCCGCGCCCACCAGCGCCACCGCCTCGCGCCCGCGGGCGACGTCGGTCAGCAGCCGGCCGCGGACGAAAAGGCCGCGCGCGTCCTCGCCCACCTCGTCCCACACCCCGATCGGTTGCGCCGGATCGTGCTGCCACAGCATCTTGATCCGCCCGCCGGCCGCCCGCAGCGCCGCCAGCGCCGCGCCATAGGCCCCCGGCATCACCACGTCGCCGCCCCGGTCGCGCACCCCGAACACCGAGGCATAGCCGGCGATCCCGGTCCCCCCCTCGACCTGCAGGCCATTCTCGGGGCGGTGGAACTTCCGCTCCAGCCCGTCGCCGTCCATCTCCATCGCCGCCCCCATCATTGCACCGCCGCCTCCAGCACCATCTGCGCCCCGCGTGCCAGGATCACCCCGGCCACGCCGTAGACCGCCAGCCAGATCCGCCGCTCGACCCGTTCGAGCGCCGCCTCGATCTGCCCCAGCCGGTATTCCAGCGCCGCCCAGCGCTCTTCGGCCACCCGCTCGTTGGCCTCGACCCGCGCCGCGGTGGCGTCGAAACTGTCGTAGAGATAGCGTGAACCGCCCGCCGCCCCCCGCCGCAGGCTCATGCCCCCTCCGCAAGCCGCGGCAGGCCCAGCAGCATCCGCTTCTCGGCATCGCTCAGGAAGGTGGCCTCGCCGACCCGGCGCCATTGCTGGTCGCGCTCGGCCGCCAGCGCCGGCACAAGGTCGAGGTCGGGGCGCAACTCGGCCGCCCCTTCCCCCGCGAACAGCCCCAGCCAGTGCGACAGCGCGCCCGCGGTCCGCGCCGCCAGCGGCAGCACCGTCAGCCGGTAGAAGGCGCGGCTGGCCTCCTGGTAATTGGCATAGGTCGCGTCGCCCGGGATCCCCAGCAGCATCGGCGGCACCCCGAAGGCGATGGCGATCTCGCGCGCCGCCGCCTCCTTGGTCTTCTGGAACTCCATGTCCGAGGGGCTGAACCCCATCGGCTTCCAGTCAAGCCCGCCCTCCAGCAGCATCGGCCGCCCGGCGTTGCGCGCACCCTGATGGTGCGCCTCCATCTCGCTCACCAGCCGCTCGTACTGGTCGGCGCTCATCGCGCCCTGCCCGTCCGCCCCGCGATAGACGATCGCGCCCGAGGGCCGGGCGGCGTTGTCCAGCAGCGCCTTCGACCAGCGCGCGGCGGCGTTGTGCACATCGAGCGCGGTCGCCGCCGCCTGCAACGGCGAGAAACCGTAATGGTCGTCCTGCGGATGGAAGGCGCGCACATGCAGCACCGGCGACACCGGGCCCGTGGCGTCGAAGCGCACCGTCCGCCCGGCCACCGAATATTCATAGGCCGCCGGCCAGCCGTCGGCCCCCGGCACCACCCGCATCCGGTCGCCGCGCAGAACGTGCAGTTCCACCGGCAGCACGCCCTCGCCCCCCGCGACCGCCTCGACATAGCCGTTGCCGGTCAGCAGGATCTGCCCGTAAAGCGCCTCGAGGAACTCGGCCCGCCCCTGCGCCGGGTTGGGCCGCGCCAGCAGGTCCAGCAGCGGATGCAACTCGTGGCGCCGCTCCGCGTCCTGATAGACCAGCGGCAGCGCCGCCGCCGCCTCGGCGATCAGCCGCACGCAGCGAAACGCGATCGGATTGCCCAGAAACCCGATCCGCGTCAGCGTCACCGCATCGCGCGACGACCACGCCACGCGCCCGCCCCCGGCGAACGCCACCACCGCCCCGGTGGCCGAGGCCTTGGCCTCCGGCGGCGCCTCGGCCGCGCCACGCCTGAGAAAGTCGAACACCATCCCGTATCTCCCTTCCTGTCCGGTCACGCCCGGCCGCCCCGTCGGACGCCTCCGGCGGGAATATTTTTGCCAAGATGAAAGCCTTCCCGCTTCATCTTGGCCCAAATACTCATTCTGTCCGTTCCACCTGCGCGAGCTGCCAGGGCGGGCGCGCCTAAAGCCCGCGCACCCGCGGCCGGCGCCACGCCGCCGCCGGGTCGATCACCAGATCGCTCAGTGCCCACACCAGCGCGTCCACGCGGTCGGGGCTGCCCTTGCCCTGAAACCCCTGCGCCGTGACCTGCGCCATCTGATCCTCGAGCGCGCCCAGCCCGCGCACATGCCGCACCCGCCCCTGCTCGTAAAGCGCGGCAACCGGCTCGGCCCGCACCACCTTGCCGCGCGTCGCGCGCACCGCGCGAAACGGCACCATCGGGTCGATCTGGCGGATCACCGAGGCGACAAGGTCGCCGCCCTGGTTCACTTCCGCCACCAGCCGGTCGGCGCCGTGGCGCGCCATCGCCGCCAGCGCCGCCCGCGCCCAGCCCTCGGGCGAGGCCCCGGCCACCGAGGCATCCTCGAGCACATAGGCCCGCCAGTCCTGCGGCGGCCCCTCGGCAAGAACGCCCGCCACCACGATCCCGCACAGGTCCGAGCGCGCGTGCCCGGTCACCGCCGGATCGACCGCGACCACCACCCGCGTCAACGCGGGCGCCCGCTCGACCCGCGCCGCCTCGATCATGGCCTGCGTCCACAGCGCCCCCTCGACCTCGTCGAGCAGCACGCCGTCAAGCTCCTGCCTTCCCAGCCGGGTGCCACCGTAGCGGGTGCGCACCTCCTCGAGGAACGAGGCCGCCAGGTTGGCGCGGTTGGCCTCGGTCGGCGCATGGGTGACCACCGTCGAGGGGTTGGCCAGCACCGCCTTCAGCACCGGCCCCGGCCGCGGCGTGGTGGTGACCACCGCGCGCGGATCGCTCCCCAGCCGCAGCGCGAACTGCAACATGTCCCAGACCTTGCCGGCCAGCCGCCACTTGGCCAGCTCGTCGGCCCAGGCGGCATCGAACTGCGGCCCGCGCAGTCCGTCGGGGTCCTGCGCCGAATAGGCCTCGGCCACCGCGCCGTTGGGCCACACCAGCCGGCGCCGCGTCGCCTCCCACACCGGCCGGCGGTCGGGGGGCGAGCATGCCAGCAGCCCGCTGTCGCCCTCGACCATCACCGCGCGCACCTGGTCGTGGGTCTCGCCCACCAGCGCCACCCGCCGCGCGCGCCCCGGCGCGGCCGGGGTCGCCCCCTCGACCTGCGCGCGCACCCATTCCGCGCCGGCCCGGGTCTTGCCCGCGCCGCGCCCGCCCATGATCACCCACGACCGCCACGCGCCCACCGGCGGCAACTGGTGCGGCAGGGCCCAGAACTCGAACAGCCACGGCAGCGACAACAGCGCGTTGTCGCTCAGCCCCTCAAGGAACGCCGCCACACTCCCCCGCGTCGCGGAGGCGAGCCAGGCGGCGCCCGATCTCGTCGCGCGCGGCGTCGAGGTCGAGCGCACCGGCGCCGCCTCCGCCGACGTTCTGTCTGCGAAGCTTGTCAACGATTGCCCTTTCCTGAAAGACGATCTGCAAGGCGGCGCGCAATTCCTTGGCGCCGGTCTGCGTTTCGCGTGCGGCCCCCGCGCCCCCCTCACGCGCCGCCTCGATTGCCTGCCTGAACGCCCGCGCCGCATCGGCGTAAAGCGCCATCGCCTCGGAGATCAGGATCTCCGGGGCCCCCTCGTCCACCGGGGTCATTTCCGTCATGTCGTCCGCTACCCGCCCCTCATGCCGCCAGCACGAGCGAAACAAAAAGGCGGCCCCGGGGGGTCACCCCGTGCCGCCTGCCCATCTCTCCCAGCGTGCCGAAAGGTCTACTTCAGGGCGTTCGCAAAGTCAAATCATGCCCGCTCCGGTTGCGCAACACCCACCGCGCGCAACTTGCGCAACACCCCTCAGGCCATTGGTTTCACTCGAACATCACCGGCAACATCGAGACCACGAGCAGCACCGCCAGCCCTCGATTGAACCACACCAGCCGCCCCGGCACCGCCAGCGCCCGGGCCAGCCGCTGCCCGGCCATCACCCAGATCCACACCGACGGCAGCGTCACCGCGCAAAATACCGCGGCCACCACCGCCACGCCCCCGGCCCCGCCCGCCGGCGCATAGGCCGACAGCGCGGCCAACCCCATCGCCCAGGCCTTGGGATTGACCCACTGGAACCCCGCCGCCTGCCAGAACGTCAGCGGCCGGCCGCCGGCGTGCCCCGCCTCGGGCGCCGTCGCATGGGCGATCTTCCACGCCAGCCACAGCACGTAGACGATCGCGGCCACCTGCATCGCCTCGCGCAGTCGCGGCCGTTCCATCAGCGCCGGCGCAAGCCCCGCGCCCAGCACCAGCACCATCGCGGTGAACCCCAGCACCACCCCCGACAGATGCGGCAGCGTCCGCCGCAGACCGAAGTTGGCGCCCGACGCCATCAGCATGGCGTTGTTGGGCCCCGGCGTGATCGACGAGACGAAGGCGAACGCCACCAGCGCCGCGAACACCTCGGCGCTCATCGCCCGGCCCGCTTCCGGCCGGCGCCGCTATTCGCTGCGCTCACGTTCGGCCTCGATCGCGCGCCAGCGGATCACGTTCCGGTTGTGCTCGGCCAGCGTTTCGGCGAAGGCGTGCCCGCCGCTGCCGTCGGCGACGAAATAGAGAAAGTCGGTCTCGGCCGGGTCGAGCGCCGCCGCGATCGCCTCCCGCCCGGGGTTGGCGATCGGCGACGGCGGCAGCCCGTCGATGACATAGGTGTTCCACGGCGTCTCGGCGCGCAATTCGCTCTCGCGCAGCCCGCGCCCCAGAACGCCCCGCCCGCGGGTGACGCCATAGATCACCGTCGGGTCGGTCTGAAGCCGCATCCCCGCCCGCAGCCGGTTGACGAAGACGCTGGCCACCAGCCGGCGCTCGTCGGCCACGCCGGTCTCCTTCTCGACGATCGAGGCCATCACCAGCGCCTCCTGCGGGGTCTCGTAGGGCAGCCCCTCGGCCCGCGCGGCCCACAGGTCGTCGAGGATGCGCGCCTGCCGCGCCGCCATCTCGGCCAGCAGCGCCGCCCGCTCGGCGCCCGCGCGCACCTCGTAGCTGTCGGGCGCAAGGCTGCCCTCGGCCGGCACCTCGCCGATCTCGCCGCTCAGGAACTCGGCCGCGCGCAGCGCCTCGACCACCTGCCAGCTTGTCACCCCCTCGGCCAGCGTGACCCGGAAGCGCAGATCGTCCCGCCCCCGCGCCTCGGTGTAATCCGTGGGAATTTCAGGGGCATCCGCGGCAAAGCTCACGATTTCCACATAGCGCCCGGTGGCCGGATCAAGCTCGCGCAGGACGGTCTCGGCGCTGGCCACCCCGATGCGGAAATTGACCTCGGCGCCGCAGGTGCTCTGCCCGCCACGGGTGACGATCTCGAGGATCTCCTGCATCGAGGCGCCCGGCGGCACCAGATAGCTGCCGAACTTCAGCGCCTCGGCCTTGCCGCTGTAATCCGCCCCCAGCCGGAAGATCGCGGGATGCTGGATCGCGCCCTGCGCCGCGAGCGATTCCGACACCGCCGCCACGCTCGCCCCGCGCTCGACCCGCAGGCAGATGCCCTCGGTCAGCGGCCCCGGCGCCACGAACTGCCGTTGCCCCCAGGCGATCACGCCGCCCAGCGCGATCAGCGCCACCACCAGCAGCGTCAGCCCGTTGGAGGCAAGACTGCGCCACATCAGCCGCGGTCCCCCCGCCCCAGGATCAGGCAGGCATTGGTGCCGCCGAAGCCGAACGAGTTCGACAGCGCCACGTCGATCTTCCTGCGCACCGCCGCGTTGGCGGCCAGGTCCAGCACCGGGCTCACCGCGGGGTCGTCCAGGTTGATCGTCGGCGGCGCCACCTGATCGCGCAGCGCGAGGATGCAGAAGATCGCCTCCACCGCCCCCGCAGCCCCCAGCAGGTGCCCGATGGACGACTTGGTGGACGACATCGTCACCCCCGCCGCCGCGTCGCCCAGCAGCCGCTCCACCGCCGCCAGTTCGATCGTGTCGGCCATGGTCGAGGTGCCGTGCGCGTTGATGTAATCCACCGCGTCGGCGGTCAGCCCGGCGTTGCGCAGCGCCGCCTGCATCGCCCGGAACCCGCCGTCGCCGTCCTCCGAGGGGGCGGTGATGTGCCAGGCGTCGCCCGACAGGCCATAGCCCAGCACCTCGGCGTGGATCGTGGCGCCGCGCGCCAGCGCATGCTCGCGCTCTTCCAGCACCACCACGCCCGCGCCCTCGCCCATCACGAAGCCGTCGCGGTCGGCGTCCCACGGCCGCGAGGCGCGCTCGGGCGCATCGCCGCGCCTGGTCGACAGCGCCTTGCAGGCGTTGAAGCCGGCCACCCCGATCTCGCAGATCGGGCTTTCGGTGCCCCCGGCCACCATCACGTCGGCATCGCCGTGCATGATCAGCCGCGCCGCGTCGCCGATGGCATGCGCGCCGGTGGCACAGGCCGTCACCACCGAATGATTGGGCCCCTTGAAGCCGAAGCGGATCGAAACCTGCCCCGAGGCAAGGTTGATCAGCGCCCCCGGAATGAAGAACGGCGAGACGCGGCGCGGCCCGCGCTCCTTCAGCAGCACCGCCGTCTCGGCGATCGACTGCAACCCGCCGATACCCGAACCGATGATGACGCCGGTGCGCGCGCGCGCCTCCTCGTCCTCGGGCTGCCAGCCGGAATCGCGCACCGCCTGCGTCGCCGCGGCCATCGCGTAAAGGATGAAGTCGTCAACCTTGCGCTGTTCCTTGGGCTCCATCCATTCGTCGGCGTTGAAGCTGCCGGCGGTGCCGTCGCCGCGCGGAATCTCGCACGCATAGGTGGTGGCCAGATGGCCGGCATCGAAACGGGTGATCGTGCCCGCACCCGACCGCCCTTCAAGCAACCGCGACCATGTCTCCTCGACCCCGCACGCCAACGGCGTGACCATCCCCAGACCCGTGACCACGACGCGACGCATCGGCTGCTCCCCCTGTCAGGTTTTCCGCCTGATACAATGGCCCGCCCGGCCGCGCAACACGCGCCGCCAATCCGGCGCACGGCGATTCGCCTTCGCGGCGGGCCCGGCGCCGCCCGGATCTGGTCGCGAACGCGAACAATCCCGCCGCCGGAACCCCTTCGTTTCCGCGCACACGGCCATCATGGCGAAAACATGGCGAAATCAGGCCGAAAGCTTGAGCGTGCGACCGCCATCGACGATCCTGCCACCACAGGATCAGGAGACAGTGCCATGACGATTGCCCGCAAACGCCTTGCCGCCCTCGCCGCCGCAGCCACGACGCTCGCCGCCTCGGCCTCGCCCGCGATGGCCACCTATTCGTGGTGGTGGAACTGGGGCGGCCACACCCCCGACGCCGGCCCCTCGAACGACCCCGTCGCGGTGCCCGAGATCGACGCCGGCTCCGGCCTGCTGGCGATGGCCGCCGTCGCCGCCGCGCTGCTGCTGGCGTGGGAACTGCGCCGCCGCCGCGCGGGCTGAGCCGGGGGGCGCGGTCAGATCCGCGCCCAATCCCCCTGCATTCCCCACCATGCCGCGATCAGCGCGTTGGCCGCGGCGTGGGCCAGCACCGCGTCGCCCAGCCTCCCGCGGCGCAGCATCGCCGCCGCGAACACCGCGCCCGCGACCAGCGCCGTCAGCGGCCGGCCGTGCAGCGCCGCGAACGCGGCGGACGAGATCACCACCGCCGCCGCCCGCCAGCGCCAGCCGCCAAGGTCCAGCCGCGCCAGCAGGTAGCCGCGAAAGAACGCCTCTTCCACCAGCGGCACCAGCGCCACGTGCCCGACCAGCCGCGCCCCCAGCCACAGCGCGAAGGCCCCGCCGCCCAGCCCCGCCAGCGCCGCCGCCAGCGCCGCCTCGCCCGGCCCCGGCGCCGGCGCGGTGGCGATCCAGCCCGCGCCCACCGCCAGCCCCAGCGCCAGCGCCCCCGGATCGGCCCGCCATTCCAGCGCGCGGAAGTGGCGCGCAAAGGGCACCAGCGCCGCCGCCAGCGCCCCCGCCACCAGCGGATAGGCCAGCCCCGGCACCTCGGACACCGCCGCCGCCACGATCCCGGCCAGCATGAACACCACGAACGGCACGATCCGCGCCGCCAACCAGCCCGCCCCTTGCACCGGCGCGGCGCGCGCGCCGTCGCGGCGCAGCCACGCCCAGCGTTCGGCCACCACCAGGATCGCCAGCGACAGCAGCGTGAAGAACAGCCAGCCGGCGTAGCTGTGGAACCCGTTCACCGCCAGTTCCGGCGAAACATGCGCCCCGATCGCGATCAGCACCGCGATGCGCAGCACGTTGAACCCCCAGCTTGCCGCCAGCGCCAGCGGCAGCAGCACCAGAAACCACCGCCCCGGCCGCAGCGCGTCGCGGTGCAGCGCAAAGGCGATCCCCGAGAATACCGTGATCAGCGCGATCCCCTCGAGGCCCGCGCATTGCGCCGCCACCTCGACATGGAACGCGCGCACCCCGATCACATAGCTTGCGGGGTCGGCGTAGATCGTCGGCTCGAACAGCCACAGAAGGCTGGCAACCACCCCGAAGGTGAACCCGGTCAGCGCCTCGATGTTCCACAGCGGCAGCACCACGCCGGCGATGTCGGGCACCACCAGCGCCAGCGCGAAGGCCGCCAGCGCCCCGCGCCCGGCGCCGGCCAGCCACCCCGCCCAGGCCCGCGCCGGCATCAGCCACAGCGCCGCCCCCGCGCCCGCCGCGAGCGCGCCAAGCGCGAAGAACGGCGCCGCCTGCGCGAACCGCGCGCTCAGCGCACCGCCCTCGGCCAGCGCCAGCGCCAGCGGCACCAGCAGCAGCGCCAGCCCCGCCGCGTGCAGCGCCACCGCCCCGCGCCGCCCGCCGCCCGCCGCCACCCGCGCCACGAACCCCGCCCGCAGGGCCGGGCGCGCGTGCAGCACCAGCGCCGCCACCGCCATCACCGCCATGCCCCGCGCGGCCAGCGAGCGCAGCCCGCGGCACAGCCCGTCCAGCCCGGTGGCATGGCACTCCAGCCGCACCGCCATCTGGTAAAGCACCATCAGCGCCAGCAGTTCGGCCGCGAACAGCGCCGCAAGGCGCAGCGCGCGCCGCGTGGGGTGCGGGGCGATGGCGTGGACAAGGCTCATGCGGTCCACCCTGCCGGGCAAGTCTGGCGGCATTTCGGCATCCGCGCGGCCCCCCGGCGGCACCAACGCAAACGGCACCAACGCAAACGGCACCAACGCAAACGGCACCAACGCAAACGGCACCCCGCAGGGTGCCGCCAGGTCCGTCGCCAGACTGCCGAAGGCCGCCGCCCCGAGAGGGGGGCGGGCCGTGGCCCTACTGGGCTTCGGTGATGAACTTCACCGCGTCTCCGAAGGTCTGGATCGTCTCGGCGGCATCGTCGGGGATCTCGATCCCGAACTCCTCCTCGAAGGCCATGACCAGCTCGACCGTGTCGAGGCTGTCGGCGCCCAGATCGTCGATGAACGAGGCGCTTTCGACCACCTTGTCCTCTTCCACGCCCAGATGCTCGACGACGATCTTCTTCACGCGATCGGCGATGTCGCTCATGTTCTACCTCATAGCCTGACCGGGCGCACCCGATGGTTTCCTTCGTGCCCTTCCGGGCGGTTCGGCGCGCGGAGTCGCACACCCGGCCCTTGCGGGCAAACCCTGCCCCGGCCGGATCAGCGCCGCCTATAGCATACCTGCCGCACTTGGCAACCGCTTTCCCGGGCGGCGCACGGCCGCCCCGGCCAACCTTCAGACCATCGCCATGCCGCCGTTCACATGCAGCGTGGCGCCGGTGACATAGCCCGCCCCGGGGCTGGCCAGATAAAGCACCGCGGCGGCCACGTCCCCGGGCGCGCCCATCCGCCCGATCGGCACCTGCGCGAGGATGCGCGCGCGCTGCGCCTCGTCGAGCTTGTCGGTCATCGCGGTCTCGATGAAGCCGGGCGCGACGCAATTGGCGGTGATCCCGCGGCTTGCCACCTCGGCCGCCAGCGCCTTGGTCAGCCCGGTCAGCCCGGCCTTGGCGGCGACGTAATTGGCCTGCCCGGGGTTGCCGGTGGCGCCCACCACCGAGGTGATGTTGACGATCCGCCCCCAGCGCGCCTTCATCATCCCGCGTAAAACGCCGCGCGCCAGCCGCATCGCCGCGGTCAGGTTGACGTCCAGCACCGCCTGCCAGTCGGCATCGCCCATGCGCAGGAACAGCCCGTCGCGGGTGATACCGGCGTTGTTCACCAGGATGTCCACCGCCCCCAGCGCCTCGGCCGCGCGCCCGGGCAGCGCCTCGACCGCCTGCGGATCGGACAGGTCGCACGCCAGCACATGCGCGCGCTCGCCCAGGTCCGCCGCCAGCGCGTCAAGCGGCCCCTCGCGGGTGCCCGACAGCGCCACCGCGGCGCCCGCGCCATGCAGCGCCCGCGCGATCGCGGCGCCAATCCCGCCCGAAGCGCCGGTCACCAGCGCCCCCTTGCCCGACAGATCGCCCATCCGCCCCTCCCGTGGTTCCGGCGCCGGCCTCAGCGCTCGGTCAGTTTCAACTCGATGCGCCGGTTCAGCGCCCGCGCCTCGGGGCTATCGCCGGTCGCCACCGGCTGATACTCGCCGAAGCCCGCTGCGGCAAGCCGATCGGGCGGAAACCCGAGGTCATCGATCATGTAGCGCACCACCGACAGCGCCCGCGCCTGGCTCAGTTCCCAGTTGTCGGCATAGACGGCGCCGCCCACCAGCGGCACGTTGTCGGTGTGCCCGTCGACGCGCACGATCCAGTCGATCTCGGGCGGGATCTCGCCCCGCACCTGGTCGAGCAGCGCCACCACGTCGGCGATCTGCGCCCGCCCGCCGTCGGACAGTTCCGCCGAGGCCGGCTCGAACAGCACCTCGGACGAGAACACGAAGCGGTCGCCGACCACGCGCACCCCCTCCTGGCCCGCCAGCACCTCGCGCAGCCGCCCGAAGAACTCCGAGCGGTAGCGTTCGAGCTGCTGCGCCTCTTCCTCCAGCCGCCGGCGCTCGGCCGCCTCCAGCTCCGCCCGCCGCCGCTGCTCGGCCGCGACCCGCGCCAGCGCGGCGTTGAGGTCCTGGCCCAGCGTCTCGATCTGCACCTGCGCCGCTTCGTCGCGGTCCCTGGCCTCATCGAGGATCGCCTGAAGCGCCGACAACTGGTCGCGCAACGCCTCGACCTGCTGGTTCAGCGCCGCCACCTGCTGCGCGCTGCGCTCCGACAGCGCGCGCTGGTCGGCCAGTTCGGCGCGCGCCTGCGCCAGCAGCGCCGCGCGCTGCTCGGCCGCCGACATCTGCGCCTCGGCCTGCCCCTCGGCGGCGCGCTGCGCGGCCAGCGCCTCGGCCAGCCGGCGCTCGATCTCGGCGCGCCCGGCGGCATCGCCGCGCAGCCGCTCGGCCTCGGCCAGCGCGGCGGCCAGGTCGGCCTCGGTGGCCTCGCGCGCGCTCAGCGCGGCGGCCAGCCGCTCGGCCAGGTCGTCGCCCCGCGCCTCGGCGGCGGCCAGCAGCGTCAGCGTTTCCTCGGCCCGCGCCCGCGCCTCGTCCAGCGCCAGCGACAGCGCGCTCAGCTCGGCCTGCGAGTTGGCAAGCCGTTCGCGCAGCGCCTCGGCGGCGGCGGCCTCGGCCAGCCGCGCCTGCTCGGCCGCGCTCAGCGCGCCCTCGGTCTCGGCCAGCCGCGCGCGCAGCGCCTCGGCGGCGGCGGCTTCCGACAGGCGCGCGCTTTCGGCCGCGCTCAGCGCCGGCTCCAGATCCTCGATCCGCGCCCGGAGCGAGGCGGCGGTGGCGGCGGCGTCGAGCCGCGCGCGCTCCTCGTCGCTCAGGCGCGCGTTCAGGTCGTCCAGTTCGGCGCGCAGCGCCTCGGCGGCGGCGGCCTCGGCCAGCCGCGCCGCCTCGGCCGCGTCGAGGTCGGCGGCCAGTTCCTCCAGCCGCGCCCGGCCGGCCTCGGCATCGGCCAGCCCCGACAGCCGCGCCGCTTCCGAGGCGCGCAGGTCGTCCTCGGTGGCCGTCAGCCGGTTGCGCAACGCCTCGGCGGTGCGCAGGGCGTCGGCGCGGTCCGCGGCGGCGGCATCGCGGGCGGCCTCGGTCTCTTCCAGTCGCGCGGCGACGGCATCGAGCCGGGTGCGCAGATCGTCGCGCGCCTGCGCCGCGGCCACGCGCGCGCGCTGCGCGTCGTCCAGCGCCAGTTCCAGCGCCGACAGCCGGTCGCGCAGCGCCTGTGCCTCGGCCGCGGCGCGCGCCGACATCTCGGCCATCGCCTGCTCGCGCTCGGCCACCGTCGCCTCGAGGTCGGCGGCGCGGCCCTGCGCCGCTTCCAGCCGCGCCAGCGCGTCGGCCAGCGAGGCGGCGCGATCCTCGCTTTCGGCGGTGCGCTCGGCCAGCATCGCCTCGATCGCCTCGCGCTGGGCGGCGGCCAGCCGGGCCGCCTCGGCGGCCGCGTCGATCTCGTCGCGGGCCTGCGCCAGCGCCAGTTGCAGCGCCTCCTGCTCCGAGATCAGCCGGCTTTGCGCGTCTTCCAGATCGGCGATGGTGGCGCGCTGCTCCTCGCCCAGTGCCAGCGCGTCGTCGCGCTCGGCCATCAGCGCGGCCACCTGCGCCTCGAAATCCGCGATCCGCCCCCGCGCGGCGGCCAGGGCGCCCTCGCGCGCCGCCAGGTCGCCCTCGGCCGCGGCAAGATCGCCGCGCAACGCGGCGATCAGCGCCGCCTGCGCCTCGGCCGTGGCGCGGCTTTCCGACAGGCTCGCCCCCAGCGCGCCCACCTCGTCCTCCAGCCGCGCCCGCTCGCGCCGCTCCAGCCCCAGCGCCTCCGACAGGCTCGCGACCTCGGCGGCCAGCGAATCCAGCTCGGTGTCCTGGGTGTTGATCACCTCGCGCAGCGCGAACTGCACGATCATGAAGATCGACAGCACGAAGATCAGCACCAGCAGCAGCGCCGTCATCGCATCGACGAAGCCCGGCCAGATCGAGGCGTTGAAACGCGCGCCGCTGCGACGGGTCAGCGCCATCGCCTAGCCCCGCCGCACCGGGCCGCCGGCCGCCTGCCCGCCCGGCCCCGCCGACGGCGCCCCGCGCCCGAGGCCGCGAATGGCGCCGGTCAGGGTGGCGATGTCGTGGCGCAGGTCGGCGATGCTTTCCTGACGGCCGGCCGAAAGTTCCTCGAGGATGCGCAGAAGCTGCACGTCGATCGAGCGCAGGCGCATCCGCGCCTCGGCGTCGGGCGGGCCGGATTCGGGCGGCTTCAGCGCCTCGACGGCCTCGGCCATCCGGCCCTGCCCCGCGGCCAGCCGGTCGAGCGCCTCGGCGTTGGCGGTGGTCGCCGCGATCAGCCGCTCGTGCGCCTCGGCCAGCGGGCCCAGCCGGCTTGCCTCGCCGGCCTGCACGTCGGACAGCGCCTGCACCGCGGCGGTCAGCGTCGCCAGCCGCGCGTCGAGATCGGCGCGCCCGTTCTCGGCGTTGGCGACGATGCCCTGCAACGTCTCCATCTGCGCCGCGAAATGGTCGAGCACCTCGATCACCAGGTTGGAATCGAGCCCGCCCTGCCCCTCGCCCTCGCCGTCCCCGGCGGAATAGCCGATCCGGGTGATGGTCGAAAGCCATTCCTCGAGCTCGCGGTAGAAGCGGTTCTGCCCGTGCCCGGCGAACAGCTCCAGCAGCCCCACCACGAGCGAGCCCGCCAGACCCAGCAGCGACGACGAGAACGCCGTGCCCATCCCGCCCAGTTGCGCCTCGAGCCCGGACATCAGCCGGTCGAACACCGACAACGAGGTGTCGCCCTCGGCCGGCGCGAGCGAGCGGATGGTATCGACCACCGCCGGCACCGTCGTCGCCAGCCCGAAGAACGTGCCCAGAAGCCCCAGGAAGATCAGCAGGTTGGTGATGTAGCGCGTGATGTCGCGCATCTCGTCGAGGCGGCTGGCCACCGAATCCAGGATCGACCGCCCCGAGGTCGAACTGATCGAGCGGTTCGCCCCGCGCGAGCGCAGCAGCGCCGCCAGCGGCGCCAGCAACCGCGGCGCGACGGTGATCTTGTGGCCCGGCCGCTCCTTCGCGAAGCCCTCGATCCAGCTGACCGAGGTCGAAAGCTGGAACACCTGCGCGAAGCACGTGATCACCCCGATCACGAACACCACCCCGATCAGGCCGTTGAGCCACGGGTTGGCCAGGAACACCGTCGACACCCGCGGATAGGCGACGTAGGAGCCTGCCGCGAACAGCGCCACCACCAGCGTCATGATGGTGATCTGGCGCACCGGCTGCGAAAACCGCACCGCGCCCTCGCGCTCCGTCGTGTTCATTCCCGCTCCCGTCCCGGTCGTCGCGATGGCGGACCATACGCCGCGGCCCGGCCATTTCCAATGCCCGTGCCGGCCGCCTCGCGCCGCAATGCCGCGACGCGGCGGTGAAGCCACATCAGGTCGTCGTCGCCGATCCCGAGCGCCTCGAGATGGGCGACGGTATTGGCCAGGTATTCGTGGTTCGGCCCGCGCCCGCCCGCCGCGCGCGCGATGATCCGCGCCTGTTCCTCGAGCGGCAGGGCGCCGCAATACTGCACGTGGTCGGGGTCGATGACATAGGTCACCGCGCGCACCTGCCGGCCGTCGTGCAGGCCCAGGTCCAGTTCGCACTCGTGGTAGGCCGACGAGATCAGCTCGCGTTCGCGCAGGTAGGCCAGCACCGCGTCCTCCTGCCCCGGGCGCACCGCCAGCGCCAGCCCGTCGCACACCGCCCCCGCCGCGGCGTCAAGCGCCAGCACCAGCCCCGGTTCGGCCTCGGTGCCGCGGTGGTGGATCGAGCGCATGCAGAACGAGCGGTGCCATCCCGTCAGCCGCGCCAGCGCCCGCTCGTCGGGCTCGAAGCCGGGCTGCCACAGCAGGCTGCCATAGCCGAACACCCACATCCGCCGGTCGTCTGCCACGCGCGCCCCCTCTGGCCCTTTTCCGCGCCCCCTTGTAGGCAGATCGCGGGCAATGGAAAGGGGCGGCGATGCGCTTTCTGACCGCGGCACTGGTGCTGGGCGCGCTGGTCTGGTCGGGCTGGTGGGCGGTGGCCGCCTCGACCGCGCGGCGCGTGGCCGAGGGGCTGCGCACGGCGGCGGTGGCCGAGGGGCTGGTGGCCGACTACACCATCGCCGTGACCGGCTTTCCCAACCGCGTCGACCTCACGCTGTCCGATGTCACGCTGTCCGCCCCGGCCGCCGGCCACGGCTGGCAGGCGCCGTTCGTGCAGATCTTCGCGCTCAGCTACCGGCCGCATCACCTCATCGCGGTGTGGCCGCACGCGCAGCGGCTGACGCTGGCGGGCCGGGCGATGACGCTGGCGTCCGAGGATCTGCGCGCCTCGCTGGTGGTGGCGCCGGCGCCGGCGCTGCCGCTGGAACGGGCGCGGCTGGTGGGCGCCGGGCTCGCGCTGCGCGCCGAGGGGGCGGCGGACGGCGTCGCGGCCGAGGTGCTGCGCCTCGCGCTCGACCGCCGCGAGGATGGCGATTACCACCTCGGGGCCGAGGTCCAGACGCTCGATCCGGGGCCGCGGCTGGCGGCGGCCGGGGCCGCGGCGGGGCTGCCGGCGCGGCTGGCGCGGCTGCGCCTGGCCGCCGGCGTCACCCTCGACCGCACGCTCGACCGGCACGCCGGCGCCGAACCGCCGCGGCTGGCGGGCGTGACCATCGAGGCCGCCGAAATCGCCTGGGGGGCCCTGCGGCTGAGCGCGCAGGGCCGCGTCGCGATCGGCCCCGACGGCCGCCCCGACGGCCGCGTCGAGATCGACATCGCCGGCTGGCGCGCGCTGCCGCCGCTGGCGGTGGCCGCGGGCCTGATCGCGCCGGCGCAGGCCGACACCTTCGCCGCGATGCTGGCCGTGCTGGCCGGCGGCCCCGACGCCGCACCCGACGCGCCCGCCCGCCTGCCGCTGGTGTTCGCCGCCGGCCGGATGAGCCTCGGGCCGTTCCCCCTCGGCCCCGCGCCGCGCCTGCCCCCGCCCCGGCCCTGAGCGCCGCCGCGCTCGCGCAAAATACCTTTGCGCGGGCGGCCTTCATGTGGCACCATCAGGCATCGGTTCAATCAGCGAAAGGAGGTGGTCCAGTGTCGAGAGTGGCAATGGAGAACGAGGTTCGCAACAGGACGGTAGTGCACGCCTGAGGGCAGGCCCGAAGGCGTGGCCCGGCCTGGGGGCAACCCCGACCGGACCCATCTCCTGCAAACTCGGAAAGGGTCGCCCGCTGGCGGCCCTTTCTCATTCGTCCCCGTCTCATTACTTCCCCGCGTCCAGCCGCCCGCGCGCGGCCCCGTGCCGACCTTTCCCGGACCCGCCGCCATGCTTCACGTCTCCGACACGATCGCCATCGCCGATTGGGAACTGAGCGAGCACTTCGTGCGCGCCTCGGGGCCCGGCGGGCAGAACGTCAACAAGGTCTCGACCGCGGTCGAGTTGCGCTTCGAGGCCGCCCGCAGCCCCAACCTGAGCGATCCCGTCAAGGCGCGGCTGCGCCGGCTGGCCGGGCGGCGCTGGACTGCCGAGGGGGCGCTGGTGATCCGCGTCGAGGAAACCCGCAGCCAGGCCCGCAACCGCGAGATCGCGCGCGACCGGCTTGCCGCGCTGATCCGCGCCGCCCTCGTCGCCCCGCGCCGGCGGGTGGCGACACGGCCCACCGCCGGCGCAATCCGCCGCCGGCTGGCCGCCAAGACCGCGCGCGGCACCCTCAAGTCGCTGCGCGGGCCGGTGCAGGACGACGATTGAGCCGGAAAAAAACCGCCGCGACCCGGGTGGGCGCGGCGGCAGGTCGAGGCAGTGCGGGCGAAGGCGCCGGGGACGAGGGCGCCGCCCCGCGAGGTCGGATCAGGACAACAGCGGCAGGTGCAGCCCGGCCACAAGCATCACCGCAAGCGCCAGCGCGCCAAGCGCGTCCTGCCACAGGCCGCGGCGGCCAAGGATGCGGCGCAGGTCGTGGTGCGGTTCGTCGTGCATCGGGCCCTCCCTTCCGTGTTGTTGCTTTGTTCTCACGAATCGATGGGCGTGTAAAGAACTTTTCAGGAACATTGCGGAACACTCGGGGAATGAGCCTGTGCCACCGCATCCAGCTTTGCCTGTGCCGCCTCGTGACGGTCGTCTGCGCAGCACTGGCGCGAACGGCCGCCGATCTCCGCTCGGCCCGCCGGTTCCGCCGCCGCGCCGGTGCCCGGGCTGCGCGTGGCCGGGATCGCGCCGGCAAGCGTGGGGGGCGCGTCCGACTTCCTGCGCCTGCCGCTGCTGTCGGCGCTCGGCGTCGCGCCCTGGGCGGGGCGCCGGGCCCGGGCCTGACCCCTGGCGCCAACGCCCCGAACCGTCGCGCCCACGCGGCCATACAGTCACAATCGGCCACCCAATGCACGCTGACGTTGCGTCACGAGTTGACGCGTTCCCCTCGACATCTCTACGCTTTGTCCCACAATCAAAAGCGCGCCAAGGCGCTCTCGGGGAAGAGACCATGAGACATATCGCACTCGCCGCCGCGCTCCTCGCCGGCACCGCGTCGGTCGCGGCGGCCGGCGGCATCGACCGCGCCAGCACCGACACATCGCTGCTGTGGGAATCGGGCGACCGGATCAAGCTCAGCTTCGGCTACGTCACGCCCGACATCTCGGGCACCTATTCCGCCGCCTTCGGCGCCTTCGCCGGCACCTCCACCGGCGACATGGCCGAATCCTTCACCTCGCTCGGCTTCGGCTACAAGAACCAGCTCAACGACCGCTGGGCCATTGCGCTGCTGATCGACCAGCCCTACGGCGCCGACGCATCCTACAGCCAGGGGCCCTACACCGGCCTCAACGCGACGTGGAATTCCGAATCCGTCACCCTGCTGGGCCATTACCGTTTCAACGAGCGTTTCTCGGTCTACGGCGGCCCGCGCCTGGTGCGCTCGGACGCGATCGTGCAGATCCCCGGCACACTGCTTGCCGGCGCGACCTATCAGGGCGTGGTCTCCAACGACAACGAGATCGGCGCGGTCGTCGGCGCCGCCTACGAGATCCCCGAGATCGCGCTGCGCGTGGCGCTCACCTACCAGTCCGAGGTCGAGCACAACTTCACCTCGAACGAGGCGTTTCTCGGCACCACCACGGCGCTGACCGCGAACACCGCGATCACCCTGCCGCAGGCCGTCACCCTCGATTTCCAGAGCGGGATCGCCGCCGACACGCTGGTGTTCGGCTCGCTCCGCTGGTCGGAATGGTCGGTCTACGACATCCGCCCGCCGCTGTTCCTGGGCGCCACCGGGGAATCGGTCGCGACCATCCGCGACGATATCTGGGCGTTCAACATCGGAGTCGGCCGGCGGCTGAACGAAAACCTCTCGGTGTTCGCCCGCTTCGGCTACGAGGATCGCAACGGCTCCGTCGTCTCGCGCCTCGCGCCCACCGACGGGCGCCGCTCGATCGGGGTCGGGGGCAGCTACACGATGGGCAACGCCACCTGGACCGGCGCGCTCGAATACATCGACATCGGCGACGCGCGCGACGGCGCCGGCACCCAGTTCTCGGACGGCGACGCGCTGGCCGCGGGCCTCAGCGTGTCGTTCGGCTTCTAGGCCATGGACACCGCCGCGCCGGTGGCGATCGTGCTGCCGGCCGCGGGCGCCTCGGCGCGGATGCGCGGGCGCGACAAGCTGCTCGAACCCGTCGACGGTATCGCGCTGCTGCGCCGCCAGGCGCTGGCCGCGCTGGCCACCGGCGCGCACGTCCTCGTCACCCTGCCCGACCCGGCGGGCGCGCGCGGCGCGGCGCTTGACGGGCTGGCGCTGCGCCGCATTGCCGTGCCCGACGCGGCCGAGGGGATGGCCGCCTCGTTCCGCCGCGCCGCCGCCGCCCTGCCGCCGGGCACCCCGGCCGCGATGGTCCTGCTGCCCGACCTGCCCGAGATCACCGCGGACGACCTGCGCGCGCTGCTCGCCGCCCGCGCCGCCGCGCTGCCGGCGACGCCCGTCCTGCGCGCCACCGCCGCCGACGGCACGCCCGGCCACCCGGTGATCGTGCCCGCGCGCCTCTTCCCCCGCCTCGCCACCCTGCACGGCGACACCGGCGCGCGCGCGATCCTCGCCGGCGAGACGGTGCGCGCGGTTGCCCTGCCCGGCCGGCGCGCCACCACCGACCTCGACACCCCCGAGGCCTGGGCGGCCTGGCGCCGGGCCCGCGGCGAAGCCTGAGCCCGGCCCGGTTTGCCCTTGACCCCGGCCGCACCTCTGTCAAAACCGCGCCATGGGCACCGGAACCCTCACCGTGGATCTCGACGCGCTGGTCGCCAACTGGCGCCGGCTCGATGCCGCGTCCGCCGCCGGGGTCGAGACCGCGGCCACGATCAAGGCCGACGGCTACGGCCTCGGGCTTGGCCCGGTGGCGCGCGCGCTGCACCGCGCCGGGGTGCGGCGGTTCTTCGTCGCCGTCGCCGAAGAGGGCGCGGCGCTGCGCCAGGCGCTTGGCCCCGACGTGCAGATCTGCGTCTACGGCGGCCACATGGCCGGCGACACCGACATGATCGGCGATCTCGGCCTCGTGCCGATGCTCAACTCGGTCGAGCAGATGATCCGCCATTTCGAGGCCCTGCCCGGCCATCCCTTCGGGGTGCAGATCAACACCGGCATGAACCGGCTGGGGATGCAGCCGGCCGAATGGCTTGCGGTGGCCGAGATCGCGCTGCCGCGTGGCCCGGTGCTGCTGCAAAGCCACCTCGCCTGCGCCGACACCCCCGACGACCCGATGAACGCGGCGCAACTGGCCCTGTTTTGCGAGCTGACCGAGGGCGCGGGCGTGCCCCGCTCGATCGCGGCCACCGGCGGCATCCTGCTCGGCCCCGACTACCATTTCGAGATCACGCGCCCCGGCATCGGCCTTTACGGCGGCCTGCCGCTGGACGAGGCGCGCCCGGTCGCCCACCTGTCGCTGCCCGTGATCCAGACCCGCGACGTCGAGCCGGGCGAGGCGGTGGGCTATGGCTGCACCTGGGTGGCCGAGGCGCCGGCCCGCATCGCCACCCTGTCGGGCGGCTACGCCGACGGCATCCTGCGCGCGATGGGCAATCGCGTCATGCTGTGGCACGGCGACGTGCCCTGCCCGCTGGTCGGGCGCGTCTCGATGGACCTGGTGACCGTCGATGTCACCCACCTGCCCGAGGTGCCGCAAGCGCTCGACCTGCTCGGCCCGCATCAAGGCGTCGACGACGTGGCCATGGCGGCCGACACCATCGGCTACGAGGTGCTGACCGCGCTCGGCCCCCGCTACGCCCGCCGCTACCGCGGTGCCGGGGCATGAGGGCGGCGACAATCCTCGCGCGGGTCGGGCGGGCGGTGCTGGCGATCCTCGCCGCCACCGGGCGCACGACGCGGTTCGCGGCCGAAACCCTTTCCCACCTCGTGCGCCCGCCGTTCTACTGGCACGAGTTCGGGGCGGCGCTGATCACGATCGGCTGGCTCAGCCTGCCGGTGGTGGGGATGACGGCGCTGTTCACCGGCGGCGCGCTGGCGTTGCAGATCTACGCCGGCGGGGCGCGGTTCTCGGCCGAGGCGGTGGTGCCCTCGATCGTCGCCATCGGCATGACGCGCGAGCTTGGGCCGGTGCTGGGCGGGCTGATGGTGGCCGCACGCGTCGCCTCGTCGGTCGCGGCCGAGATCGGCACCATGAAGGTGACCGAGCAGATCGACGCGCTGGTGACGCTGTCGACCAACCCGATGAAATACCTCACCGTGCCGCGGGTTCTGGCGGCGACGCTGGCCTTGCCGGTGCTGGTGGGGGTGGGCGACGTGATCGGGATCATGGGCGGCTATCTGGTGGGGGTGACGCAGCTTGGCTTCAACCACGCCGCCTATCTGACCAACACGGTCGAGTTTCTCGAGTTCTGGGACGTCGGCTCGGGGATCGTGAAGGGCGCCGTGTTCGGTTTCATCGTGGCGCTGATGGGCTGCTATTACGGCATGAACTCGGAACGCGGCGCGCAGGGCGTGGGGCGGGCGACGAAATCGGCGGTGGTGGCGGCGGCGGTGCTGATCCTGGCGGCCAACTACGTCCTGACAGGGTTGTTCTTTTCGGCATGATCGCGCTTTCCGGCATCCACAAGGCGTTCGGCCCCAATCGCGTGCTGCGCGGGGTCGACCTGGTGGTGCCGAAGGGCGAAAGCATGGTGATCATCGGCGGCTCGGGCACCGGCAAGTCGGTGCTGCTGAAATGCATCCTCGGGCTGGTGCGCCCCGACGCCGGCACCATCGAGGTCGCGGGCGAGGACGTGACGCGCGCCGACCGCGACGCCTTTCTTTCGCGCTTCGGGATGCTGTTCCAGGGCGCGGCGCTGTTCGATTCGCTCACCGTCTGGCAGAACGTCGCCTTCCGGCTGCTGCGCGGGCCGGGCAAGCGGCCGAAGGCCGAAGCGCGCGAGATCGCCATCGACAAGCTGCGCCGCGTCGGGCTGCGCGCCGAGGTGGCCGACCTGTTCCCGGCCGAGCTGTCGGGGGGGATGCAGAAGCGCGTGGGGCTCGCGCGCGCCATCGCCGCGAACCCCGAGATCATCTTCTTCGACGAGCCCACGACCGGCCTCGACCCGATCATGGCCGGGGTTATCAACGAGTTGATCCGCGAGATCGTGGTCGAGATGGGCGCCACCGCGATGACCATCACCCACGACATGACCAGCGTGCGCGCGATCGCCGACGATGTCGCGATGCTGCATGACGGAATCATCCAATGGTCCGGCCCGGTGGCGGAAATGGACGCTGCACCAGACCCTTACCTGCAACAGTTCATCCACGGCCGGGCCGAGGGCCCGATCCCCGCGGTGCGCTGATGCGCGCGGCGGCGGTGGTTGCCGGCGCGGTGGCGCTGATCCTTGCCTACCCGGTCGCGTGGACGGCGCCGCTGGTCACCGCGCGGGTGCTGCCGTTCTTCGGGGGCGAGACCATCTCGGTCGTCTCGGGGCTGGCAGTGCTGGCGCAGACCGACAGGGCGCTGGCGTTCGTGGTGGCGCTGTTCGCCGTGGTGGCGCCGGTGCTGAAGCTGGCCGGCATCGCCGCCGAGGCCACCGGCCGGCTGCCCGTCGCCCTTTCGGGGGCGCTGGCACTGGCCGGGCGGCTGGCGATGGCCGACGTGTTCCTGATCGCGCTTTACATCATCCTCGCCAAGGGGGCGGGGGTGGCGCGGCTCAACGTCGAATGGGGGCTTTACCTGTTCACCTTCTGCGTGCTGGCAAGCCTTGCGCTGGGGCGGCTGGCGAAGGGGCGCTAGACCACTCAGCGCCGCTCCCAATGCGCCATCACGTCGCCGCCCACCGCCTCGACGCGGATCAGCGCGAGGCGCGGCGCCTCGGCCAGCGCCAGCAGGTGCAGCGCGCCGATGCCGGGCCGGCCCTCGGCCCCCAGCGCCAGCCCGGCGGTGAAGCTCACCGCCTCGTCCACCAGATCGGCCGCCAGCAGCGACGCCGCGAGCGCGCCCCCCCCCTCGCACAACACCCGGGTGATGCCCTCTGCCGCCAGCGCCGCCAGCATCGCGCGCGGGTCAAGCTGCCCGCCCGCCCCCTCGGCCACAGCCACAAGCCGCGCGCCCCGCGCGCGCCAGCGGCCGGCCTGCGGCGTGTCCTCGGCGCCCGGCCCGTGCAGCAGCCACAGCGGCCCGCGCCCGGGTTCGGCCAGGGGCCCGCCCTCGGGCAGGTCGAGGGTGCGCGCGGCCACCACCCGAACCGGCTGCGCCACCGTGCCGAAGCCGCGCACGTCCAGCCGCGGATCGTCGGCGCGCGCGGTGCCCGCCCCGACCAGCACCGCGTCATGGCGCGCGCGCAGCCCATGCACCCGCGCCCGCGCCTGCGGGCCGGTGATCCAGCGGCTTTCGCCGGCGGCGGTGGCGATCCGCCCGTCAAGGCTGAGCGCCAGCTTCAGCGTCACCATCGGCCGCCCGGCGGTGCGGTGCAGCACGAAGCCGCGGTGCGCGCGGCGGGCCTCTTCGGCCATCAGCCCGGTTTCCACCGCCACGCCCGCCGCGCGCAGCGCCGCGTGGCCCTGCCCGGCGACGCGCGGATCGGGGTCTTCCAGCGCCGAGACCACCCGCGCCACGCCCGCCGCCACCAGCGCCTCGGCGCAGGGCGGGGTGGCGCCGTGGTGGGCGCAAGGTTCCAGGCTGACATAGGCGGTGGCCCCGCGCGCCGCCGCGCCGGCCTGCGCCAGCGCCTGCGTTTCGGCGTGGGGGCGGCCGCCGGGGGCGGTGTGGCCGCGCCCGACGATGCGCCCGCCCGCCACCAGCACACAGCCCACCGCCGGGTTGGGCCAGACATTGCCCAGCCCACGCGCCCCCAGCGCCAGCGCCAGGGCCATGAAGCGGCGGTCGGCCCCGGCGCTCACCCGTCTTCGGGCGCGCCGGCGGCGTCGGGGCGCAGTTCCGACACGAAGCGGTCGAAGTCGTCAGCGGCCTGGAAGTTCTTGTAGACGCTGGCGAAACGCACATAGGCCACGGTGTCGATCCGGGCCAGGCTTTCCATCACGATCTCGCCGATGGCCTTCGAGGGGATGTCGGTCTCGCCCAGCGATTCCAGCCGCCGCACGATGCCCGAGATCATCTGGTCGATGCGCTCGGGCTCGATCGGGCGCTTCTGCATGGCGATGCGGATCGAGCGCTCCAGCTTGTCGCGGTCGAAATCCTCGCGTCGGCCGGACGATTTGATCACCACGAGGTCGCGCAATTGCACCCGCTCGTAGGTGGTGAAGCGGCCGCCGCAGGCGGGGCAGAAGCGCCGCCGCCGGATCGCGACGTGATCCTCGGCGGGGCGCGAGTCCTTCACCTGGGTGTCGATGTTGCCGCAGAACGGGCAGCGCATGGCCCCTCCCCTGTGGGTGAAACTGCATCATCCACAGGCACTATAGGCAAACCTCAAGCCCTTGGGTAGGGGGTAGTGCCGGCGCAATATCTTGCGCCGGCCTGCGCGCGTCAGCCCTGCGCGCGCTTCTCGATTTCGTCGGCCACGTCGTCCTTGTTGAAGATCTGGTCCATGTCGATGTCTTCGTCCGCAAGCTCGTCCTTCGCCTCGCGGGTTTCGCCGCGCGGGGCGTTGCGCGCCGGACCGAAGCGGGCCGACACTTCCCTGAGCTTGATTTCGGCCAGGTAGAACCTGCCCTCCGGGCCAAGCAGGGTCTTGATGCCGGTGTTGATGGCGTCGATCTGGCCGGCCATCTCGGTCAGCCGCTCGTTGGTGGGGTCCATGTTGGCAAGCGCGGTTTCGGGATCGTTGGCCGACAGCTCGTAGAAGATGTTCTGAAGCTCGCGGATCTCGTTCTCGAGGGTCTCGCGCTTGCCGATCGCGTCGGCGATGGTGAAATCGCCCCCGCCCAGGCCCGGCACCCTGATCTTGTCGGTGGTGTTCTTCAGCAGGTTGTCCATCTGCTGCTTGCCGGCGTCGCGGGTCTGCTTGATCGCCTGGTCGGCCTTGTCGGCCCAGAACTTCTGCTTCTGTTCGATCTCGGCGATCTTGTCGCGGATCTTCTTCTGCTCGTCGCCGGTGGTGGCCTTGGCAAGCTTGTCGCGCTGCTGGTTCAGTTCGATCTCGCCCGCCGCCGCCATGTTCTGCAGAAGCGATATGGGAATGTCCTGATCCTCGCCGGCCTTGAGCTTGCTGTAGAAAGGCATCCAGCCCGAATCGATCTTGCTGCCATAGTCGTTGGTGTCGAATTCGGCCCTGGTCGTCGTCGAGCGGGTGGCGCTGAGGCCCATGTTGACCTCGGCAGCGGCGGCGCGCAGGTCTTCCACATCCTCCGGCGCGTAGGAGTTCTTCTGGTCCTCGATGAGCGTGCTCATCAGCACGGAATCAAGCGAGGGGCGCTTGGTCGGATCGGGGTCGGTCAGGGCGTTGGCCAGCCGGCCAAGCGCGCTCACGTCCTTGGGCCTGCTGTCCACGCCCTCGGCAAGCTGGCCATCCATGCGCAGCATCGCCTTGGCGATGCCGCCAAGCGCGAAGGTGTCGGCCTTGGAATCAACGGTATCCTGCGTCTCCGTTTCGGGCGCCGAGAATCCCGCGGTGGTTCCGAAGCCGTCGATCCTGGCCGACGGCGCTTTGCCCTGATCGTCGCCGAACCGGCTTTCGCCGAAGTCGATGATCTTGACCTTGCCGTCGCGCGTCAGAAGCATGTTCTGCGGCTTCATGTCGTTGTGCACGAGGCCGCGGTTCTCCATCGCCTTCATGCCCTTGACCGTCTGGGCCAGCATGTCGATCGCCAGCACGTTGCGCGCCTCGGGCGTCATGAAGCCCGAATCGACCAGCATCGTCATGTTGTTGGCCACCTGGCTGAGGTCGCCGCCCTCGGCATCCTCCATGATCATGTGCAACGAGCCGTCGTCGCTGACCGCGGCGCCCTGCATCTCGACAATATTCTCGGCGCCGACGTCGTTTTCGTCGCCGTTCAGCGCCCGGCGGTGGGTGCGCATCTCGCCGGCCATCGCCTCGCGCTTCTCGGGGCTGGCCGCGCCCTTGAGCGACTTGACCACCACCGACTTGCCGGTGACCGGATCCCGGAAGCGGCGCGCGGCGCCGAAGCCGCCCTCGCCCAGGGTTTCCTGAAGGTCGTAGTCGACCCCGCCGACCGAGATCTTCTTGGCGTCCGGCGCCATCTTGTTGGGGCAGTTCGCCAGAACCGATTTCTTGAGTTCCTCGGCCATCTTCCGGAAGCACGCCGCGTGCGATTGCGAGAAGCCGTTGGGCGAATCGACCCCGGTCAGCGACAGCGAGCACATCTGCGCCAGTTCCTCGGGCGTCTTGAGCATCAGGTCGAACATCTCGTCGCCCTGGGGATCGAGGCTCTTGACCACCTGATCCATCCTGGTGCGCGCCTTCTTGACCAGCTCGTCGGCCTTGTCGAAGGGCAGGTCGACGGGCAGTTCGTCGTCCAGCAGGTCGTCGAACACCGCCGAGGGATCGAAGGGCACCGGCTCGGGCGCCAGGGCGAGCGGCCCGCGCGCGGTATCCTCGAAGCGCTTCCTGTCGACGATGCCGGCGGTCTGCATGAGCCGCTGGGCGCTTTCGACCTGTTCCCTGGCGTCGTCCTCGATCCATTCCAGGTTCGCGGTGCCCTCAAGGCCCTTCTGGACGTTGGTGGCCTGCGGGTCGTTGCTGACCTTGCCGTCGCGGTCCTGATACCTGGACAGGGTCGTCAGCGCACGCATGCGCGATTCGAACTGGCCAAGCATGGTCTTGGCGTAGTCGCGCAGCACCGAGGTCTTGTGGTAGCGGTCGCCGTTGGCCAGCACCTGCGCCTTGAGACCGGCGATGCGCTGCACGTTGTTGGCGATGTCGCCGCCCAGCCCGGCGGCGGTATACTGGCGGATCTGCTCCTCGGCCTCCTCGATCGCGGCAAGGGGCTTGTGGGTGTTGATCTCGCCGATGGCGCGCTGGATCCAGTTCTGGCGGTTGGCCAGTTCCGAGCGCAGGTTGACCTCCTCGCCCACCAGTTCCTTGCGGCGCTTTACCGCGGTCTCGAAGTCGGGCTGTTCGTCGCAGGTTTTCAGGCCGTTGACCTGCTGGATCAGCCGCGCGAAGTGGTTCATCGCGAAATCGGTGGTCGAGACGATGGTGTTCAGGTGCACCCCGATCACCGCCGCGCGGCCGTTCAGGTCGCTGTTGGCGATGGTGGCAAGGCCGCCGTCGACGTTGGCGGCCTTGGCCATTCCCTTGAGCCCGTCGAGGCGCTTGTAGGCGTCGGCGAACTTGCCCTGCTCGGCAAGCTGGTCGGCGGCTTTCAGCCCGTTCTCGATCAGCGGGCGGTTGGGCGCGTTCCCGGGCACCCCTTCGAGGAAGGTCGCCGTCTTGGCGCGGCGGCGCTGGTATTTCTCGAATTCCTTCTCGACGGTCCTGGCGCGGGTGAAACGGCCCTTGCTGTTGATCGCCTGATCAAGCCACTGGCGTTGCTGTTCGCTGAGCGTCGGCATGGTGTAATCCCCTTGCGAATACGGACGACGCTCAGGCGAGCGTGCGGGAAATGGCGGCCAGCGCGGCGCGCGCGCCGGACGCGACCGCGACCGGCTTGAACGGGTTGGCGTCGATCATCGCGAACAGGCCCTGCGACAGCAGGCCCTGGTATTCCTTGACGATCCCCGCCGCGCGCTGCCGGGCGGCGTCGCGCGCGCGCCCCGGTTCGGCGTTGGTGATGTCGTCCAGCGCGTCCTGGAGGCGTTCGTCGATGGCCTCGACATCGGCCATGATCTCCTTCGCGGCGGCGGCGATCTCGGCGGCGTCGTCGTCCTCGGAGCCCTGGCCGACGATGGCCTCGGCAAGGCTGCGGGCCTCGGCCAGCATCTTGTTGCGCGCCCCGATCCACATCAGGCGCGATTTCTGGAACGCCACCACGCCGGTGTCCGACCGTGTCGCGGTATCGCCACCTTCGGCGGGCGCTTCGGGCGCGTCGCCGTCGGCGGCCGGGGCCGCGCGCAGGATCGCGGCGACCGGGGTGAGCGCGGCGATCGCCTTCTCGAACGCGCCGTCGGCGCCAAGGCCCACGGCATATTGCCATTTCACCCGCAGGCCCGAGGGGTCGGCAACCGTCTGGCTGGTCAGCGCCTTGTTGACCTGCGGTTCGATCACGCCGAACGCCTTGTTCCACCTCGCCTGGGCCGCCAGCGCGGCCTTCAGCCCCTCCTGCACGCCGCGCAGGCCACCCAGCGCGGCCTCGGCCTCGCCGGCCTCGAGCTGGGCCGAGATCGTGCGCAGATCGGCCGAAAGCGGCGCCTCGGCGGCCTCGGGCAGCGCCTCGACCTGGGCGCGCACCTTCTCGACCGCCTCGCGCAGCCTCGCCAGCCGCGGGTCGGCGGGCGGCGGCGGCGGCGCGGCGGGGGCGGCCTCGGGGGCGGGAGCGGCGGGGGCGGGCCCGAGCCTGGCCAGCACCGCCTCGACCTGGCCGACGGTGCGGGTGGCCGCCTCGACGTCGCCGCCCCTGATCTGGCCGACGGCGGCCTTCAGCGCCTCGCCCAGCTTGCCGGCGACGGCGGGCGGCGCCTCGGCCACCTTCGGCTGCAACGCCTTGATCCGCTGCACCAGCGCCACCGCCTCGGGCGAGGGCGGCGGCGGCGCGGCAGGCGGCGCCTCGGGGGCGGCGGGGGCGGCGGCCTCGGGCGCGTCGTCGTCGCCGCCCGCGGGACTGTCGCCGTCGTCGTCGTCGTCATCCGCGTCGTCGGGTTCGTTCATCCAGTCTTCTTCGGGCAGATCCTCGATATCGCTGTCGAGCACGTTGCCCGCGGCATCCAGAACCTGGACGTTGAGGTTGATCTTGTTGATCCGCAGGTATTTCTTGAACAGCTTCGCAAGCTTGGGCACTTCCCGCTCGCATTTCATCGAGAGGATGTTGCCTTCGACGGTGAAGCTGCCGAAAGCGGCCTTGTTGCCGGCGCCCTCGTTCCTGGCCACCTTGGCCATCATCGCCGCCGGCTTTTTCTTGTGCGCCGCAAGAAAACGGTCGCTGTCATCGGTGCCGGGGTTGAAGCCGAAGTTGATGGGCTGGCGCCGCGCGCGCTTGACCAGCTTCTTCAGGGCCGCGTCCTTGACCGGAAATTCGTCCGCCATCGATTATCCTCCATCGCAATGGAGAAAAGATTGCGCATCGCGCCCGCGCCCGGTCAAGTGGGAATGATGTGAGGGCGGTTCAGGTTTCCGTCGGAACCTCGACCACGCGCACCGCGCCGCCGCGCGCCGACAGCGCGATCTCGCCCGCGCACAGCCGCAGCGCGTCGCGCCCGAACACCTCGTGGCGCCAGCCGTGAAGCATCGCAAGGTCGCGCGCGCCGGCGGCCAGCGCGTCAAGCTCGTTGGTCTGGGCGATCAGCTTGGGCGCCACGCCGGCGGCCTCGGCGCTGGCCTTGAGCAGCACCCGCAGCAGGTCGGACAGCGCGCCGTCGCCCTGCCCGCCCTCGCGCGCGGGTGCGGGCCGGGGCAGCGCCTCGGACGGCAGGTCGAGCCCGGTGCGCACCGCGTCGAGGATCCCCTCGGCGATGTCGGCGCGGCGCCCCTCGCGCAGCAGCAGCCGCGCCTTGCCGAGGTCTTCCGGGGTCTGCGGCCGGAGCGAGGCGATCTCGAGCAGCGCGTCGTCCTTCATCACCCGGCTGCGCGGGATGTTGCGGTTGCGCGCGAAGGTTTCGCGGAAGCGGGCCAGTTCGCGCACCACCGCCAGGAACCGGCCCGAGGAATTGCGGGTGCGGATGCGCTGCCAGGCGGTGTCGGGGTCGACGGTGTAGGTGGCGGGATCGGTCAGCACCGCCATTTCCTCGGCGACCCAGTGGCTGCGGCCGGCACGCTCGATCTGGGTCGAGAGATGTTCGTAGATGGTGCGCAGGTGGGTGACATCGGCCAGCGCGTAATCCATCTGCGCCTTGCTGAGCGGCCGGCGCGACCAGTCGGTGAAGCGCGAGGTCTTGTCGAGGGGCGCGCGCGCGATCTTGCGCACCAGCGTCTCGTAGCCCGCCTGTTCGCCGAAGCCGCAGACCATGGCCGCGACCTGGGTATCGAACAGCGGCGCCGGGATCACGTTGCCCTCGGTGAAGAAGATCTCGAGGTCCTGGCGGGCGGCGTGGAACACCTTGACGGTGCCCGGGTGGCGGAAGAGCTCGTAGAGCGGATCGAGCGACATGCCCTCGCCCTCGATCGGGTCGATCAGCGCGGCGGCGCCGTCCTCGCCCGGCAGCGCCATCTGCACCAGGCACAGCTTCGCCCAATAGGTGCGTTCGCGCAGGAATTCGGTATCGAGGGTGACGTAGGGGGCGTTGCGGGCGTCGCGGCACAGCGCGGCAAGCGCGTCGGTGGTGGTGATGATCTGCATCCCTGCCGGCATCCTTCCCCTCGGGCTCGCGCGTGTCTAGCGTCTTGCGGCGGGAATGGGAAGGGTGCGGCGGCGGCACCGGCAGAGCGGGGGGCTGCCTGCCCCCCGCACCCCCCGGGAGTATTTGTGCCAAGATGAAGGCGGGCGGTTTCAGATCGCGGCGACGACGTCGCGCAGCATCGCCTGCACCTGCCCGGCGACGACGGAAAGTGCGGCATTGTCGATCGCCTGCATCGAGGCGACCGGGTCGACGGCGCTGACCTCGACGCCGCCCGGCACCGCGCGCAGGATCACGTTGCACGGCAGCATCGCGCCCACCCGCGGCTCCACCCCGATCGCCTGGTGGGCCATCGAGGGGTTGCACGCGCCGAGGATGCGGTAGGCGTCCATCTCGACGTCGAGCTTCTTCTTCATCGTCGCCTTCACGTCGATCTCGGTCAGCACGCCGAAACCGGCAGCGGCGAGTGCTGCGCGGGTGCGGGCGTCGACCGTCTCGAAATCGGCGTCGGGGATGATGCGGTCGATGGTGTAGGCCATGGCGGTATCCTTTCGGGGGTGTGCGGCCAACGTATTCTATTGTGCGAATACATGCAAGTGTTCACCCCGGCGGCGCCAGCAGCAGCGGCGTGCGGTCGCCCTCGGCCACCCGGCGCAGCACTGCCGGGTAGAGGCGGTGTTCGGCCGCCAGCACCCGCGCGGCCAGCGTGGCCTCGGTGTCGCCGGCCAGCACCGGCACCCGCGCCTGCCCCAGGATCGGGCCGGCGTCGAGCGCGGCGGTGACCTCGTGCACGGTGCAGCCGGCCTCAAGGTCGCCCGCGGCCAGCGCGCGGGCGTGGGTGTGCAGGCCGGGGTATTTCGGCAGCAGCGAGGGATGGATGTTCAGCATCCGCCCGGCGAAGCGGTTCACGAAGGCCGGGGTGAGGATGCGCATGAAACCGGCGAGGCAGATCAGGTCGGGGCGGGCGGCCTGAAGCGGGCGCAGCAGCGCCGCCTCGAACCCCGCGCGGTCGCCCGGAAAGGCGCGGTGATCGACCGCGGCCACCGGCACGCCCAGCCGCGCAGCCCGCGCCAGCCCCGCCGCGGCGGGATCGTTCGAGGCCACCAGCACCGGGCGGGCCGGGTGCGCGCCGGTCATCGAGCGGACCAGCGCCAGCATGTTCGACCCGCCGCCCGAGATCAGGATCGCGACGCGCACCGCCGCGCCCTCAGCCACCGAAGCGCACCCCCTCGCCGGGCTCGACCGTGCCGATGCGGTGGACGGCCTCGCCCTGCCCCTCCAGCACGCCGGCCAGCGCCGCGGCGCGGTCGGGCGCCACCGCCAGCACCATGCCGATGCCGCAGTTGAAGGTGCGCAGCATCTCGGCCTCGGCCACGCCGCCGGCCTCGGCCAGCCAGCCGAACACGGCCGGGCGCGGCCACGCGGCGGGATCGAGCCGCGCGCCCAGGCCCGCGGGCAGCACGCGCGGCAGGTTCTCGGGCAGCCCGCCGCCGGTGATGTGGGCCGCCGCGTGCACCCCGCCGGCGCGGATCGCCGCGAGCACCGCGCGGACGTAAAGCCGCGTGGGCACCAGCAGCGCCGCGCCCAGCGCGCCGGGGGCGAAGGGCGCGGGCGCGTCCCAGCCCAGCCCCGCGCGTTCCGCCACCCGGCGCACCAGCGAGAAGCCGTTGGAATGCACCCCCGACGAGGCCAGCCCCAGCAGCACGTCGCCCGCCGCCACGCCGCGCGGCAACTCGCCCCCGCGCTCGAACGCGCCGACGGCGAAGCCGGCAAGGTCGAAGTCGCCCGCGGCATACATCCCCGGCATCTCGGCGGTCTCGCCCCCGATCAGCGCGCAGCCGGCCTCGGCGCAGGCCGCGGCGATCCCCTCGACCACGCGCGCGCCCTGCGCGACCGAAAGCCGGCCGGTCGCGAAATAGTCCAGGAAGAACAGCGGCTCCGCCCCCTGGCAGACCAGATCGTTGACGCACATCGCGACGAGGTCGGTGCCGATCCCGTCCAGCAGGCCGGTGTCGATGGCGATGCGCAGCTTGGTGCCCACCCCGTCGGTGGCGGCGACCAGCACCGGGTCGGCGAAACCCGCCGCGCGCAGGTCGAACAGCGCCCCGAAGCCGCCAAGCCCGGCCATCACCCCGGCCCGCGCGGTGCGCGCCGCCGCCGGCTTGATCCGCTCGACCAGCGCATTGCCGGCGTCGATGTCGACGCCGGCGGTGGCGTAGCTCAACCCATCGCCATTGGTGCCGCCCGTGCCTGCCATGCTGCCTCCGTAAATCGCAACCGCGGACCGCATATCGCAGAGCCCGGCGGTTCACAACTTATTGCGGGGTCCCACGAGCCAGCCCGGGCCACGGACCCGGGGGCAATGTCGATCTGGACCGGACGAATCAGACGCCCTAGCAGAAAGTGTCTCTTTCTGTCCTGCCACCATCAAGCGGATCTTGTCGAACACGTCGAACGGAAAGCGACGTGTAGAAAGTAGACGCTTTCCTGTCATCCTCTGCTTGAATCGCAAATATCCATCAACTATGTCGATAATAACAAGCCATTATTATGGCAATTGCGGCTAATGGCTCATGTTGGTAGTGTCTTAAAACAGACAAGGAGGATGCCATGACCACGCTGAACCCCGATGCCGTGCGCAAGCGCATGAGTGACAGCGGTTTGAACATTTCCGGCCTTGCCGCCGCTTCCTGTGTGAGCAAGCGGACGCTCAGCCGGTTTTTCAACGGCCAGACCAAGCCGAACGCGGCCACGAGCGAGCGCATCGCGAAAGCCCTCGGTTGCAGCGTGGATGACCTTGCTGCGCCACCGGCCGCAAGCGAGAAGAAGGCGCCCTTCTCCGTGTTTGCGCGCCTTACGATTCCGCGCGCTACACTGCTCGATGCCGAACTCGCGGCCCGTCGCTACGGTGTCGCGATGCACCAGATCTTCGGGGCGGCGCCGACATTATTCAGCCTGATTGCGGAGATGAGCCTTGAAGCGCGGAAGAAGCGCGTCGAGAAACTCCGCGCGGCCGTCGACGATGCACTCGATCCTTGGCTCGAGAGCACCGACGATGGCTTTCGCGCGTTGTGCGACGTCGAAGAAACCTGCACGAACGAAACTGTCTCGATTGACCGGCGCGACATCGAAGGTCGTAGGGTCAATTATCGCTCCGACCATGAGCCCGACCCGTTCACTCGTTTCTTGAAGGCTGTCGCGCACAATGTCGGGCTCGAACTTGATCCCGGTGCGGATCACTGGCCGGATCTCGGGGTGGTGGCATACAGCGAGGAAATTGATCGCATTTGTGGCAATGATCTGGTGGCCCGCCATGCGCTTCTGGCAGCTCATGTAAAGATCTCCGACATCCCTGCCGATGTCCTTTCCGAAGACGGCACGGAACGCCGCATTGCTTGGCTGCGGGATCGTGTTCCGCCCACCCGGCGCGCTGAAATCGAGGAATTCTTCTCCAGCCTTAACGTCGACCTTTGACCCTCGCGTGTCGCCTGCTTGCGAGACAGGCGGCATCAAATACCGACATGGGAGAGACCGATATGAACAAGCATCAGCGCGACTGTCTTGCAATTTGCCGTGCCGCGGGCGGCACCGTTCTGGGCCTGCGGCAGGGACGCAGGCATCTTCGGATCATCTGCGCGGAAGGCGTCATGATCATGCCCTGCACGCCGTCCGACTATCGCTGGCGCCGGAACGCTCTTTGCACGGCCCGGCGGATGTTCAACGCGAACTGCGACACCTGATGGCGGTATTCCACCTTGACCCTTCGCCCTGTGGTGTTAGGCAATGCCCGCCGGCCGGGCCCGTAGCTCAATGGTCAGAGCAGGGCGCTCATAACGCCTTGGTTGGGGGTTCAAGTCCCTCCGGGCCTACCAACCCTCCGCCGCCCCGGAACCGGGCCACGCCGCGGGCGGTCAGGGCACCAGAATGTAGTCCCCCGGCGCCGCCGCCAGCGAGGGGTAGCCGCGCTCGGGCGCGGCGGCCGGGCGGGCGGGCACCATGGCGGTGGAATGGCGCGCCAGCCACGTCTCCCACGCCGGCCACCACGAGCCCTCGACCGCCTCGTGCGCGGCAAGCCAGGTGTCGGGGTCGCGGTAATGGGCGCCGGCGGGGCGGTGGCCGAGGCGGTGGTGGCGGCCGGGGTGGCCCGGCTCGGACAGGATGCCGCCGTTGTGCCCGCCGCTGGTCAGCAGGAAATGCAGGTCGCAATCGGTGAACAGCGCGGTCTTGTAGACCGAGCGCCACGGCGCGATGTGGTCGGTTTCGGTGGCGATCACGAACACCGGCACCGCGATGTCCTTGAGCGCGATCGGCCGCCCCTCGACCGCGAAGCGCCCCGCCGTGATGCGGTTCTCGAGGAAGATGCCGCGCAGGTATTCGGAATGCATCCGCGCCGGCATCCGCGTGGTGTCGTTCACCCACACGCCGATGTCGGTGGGCAGGTCGGGCTCGCCCAGGAAATAGCGCCGCACCGCGCGCGACCAGATCAGATCCTCGGAGCGTATCGCGGCGAAGGCGCCCGACATCTGCGGCCGGTCGAGATAGCCCTGCGACCACATCATGTCCTCCAGGAACGCGACCTGGCTTTCGTCGAGAAACAGCAGCAGTTCGCCGGCCTCGGCGAAATCCACCTGCGCCGCCATCAGCGTGACCGAGGCCAGCCTTTCGTCGCAATCGCGCGCCATGGCCGCCGCGGCGATGGCCAGCAGCGTGCCGCCGAGGCAATAGCCGTTGGCGTGCACCCTCTCGCCCGGCACGATGGCGTTGATGACATCGAGCGCCTTCATGATGCCGCTTGTGCGGTAATCCTCGAGCGAGAGGTGCGCATGTTCCGCGCCGGGGTTGAGCCACGAGATGCAGAACACCGTGTAGCCCTGCCCCACCAGCCAGCGGATGAACGAGTTGTGGGGCGAAAGATCGAGGATGTAGTATTTCATGATCCATGCCGGCACGATCAGCACCGGCTCCGCGCGCACCTGTTCGGTGGCGGGGGCATACTGGATCAGTTCCATCAACTCGTTGCGGAAGACCACCTCGCCCGGGGTGCAGGCCAGCGCGGTGCCAAGCGCGAATTCCTCGGGCACCGGCCGATGCTCCTGCGCGAGGATGTGGCGGGCATCGTCGGCGAAATGGGCCGCACCGTCGATCAGGTTGCGCCCGGCGGTCTCGCGGGTGCGTTCCAGGATCTCGGGGTTGGCGAGCGGAAAGTTCGACGGCGAGACGGTATCGAGAAGCTGGCGGATCATGAAGCCGGTGCGCTCGGCGTTCTGGCGGCGCAGCCCGCGCAGGTCGGAGGTGGCGGCATCCCACCAGTCCTGGGTGGCCAGGAACCCCTGCTGCCACAGCGCGAACGGCCAGCCATCCCAGCCGTCGTGGGTCCAGCGGGTGTCGTGGGGGCGCGGCGCGAAGGGCTTTTGCGGGCCGTCGCCGCCAAGCCGCGCCAGCGTGAACTGCGCCAGCCTGACGGCGTTGGCCTGCGCCAGCTCCATCAGTTCCAGTTGCCGGCCCGGCGCGCGCGCCATGTGCATCGCCCAGTCGCTCCAGGCGTCGAACATGGCGTGGGGCGAAAGCCCGCCGGTCAGACGCGCGAGGCTGGCCATCGCGCCGCGATCGAGCGCGGCGTGGTGGTGCAGCCGCGCGCCCCCCGCCGGGGCCGGGGCCGGGCCGGTGGCGGGCGTCACAGGTGCGGCCACCGCGGGCAGCCGCGCCGGGGCCTCGGCGTCGGCCGCGCGCGGGCGGCCGGAGGCCGGGTTGGCGGCACCGCCGCCGGCGGGGCTGCGGGGCGTCTGGCGGGTGGTCTTGCTGGTCATGCTGGCGTGCCTTCCTCGGGTGTCTCGGTGTCCGCGACGCTCTCGCCAACCGCGACGACGCGGTAACGCCCCTGGGGCGGCAGACCCTCCGCCGCCGCAGGGCGCGCCCGCCCGCCTGGCGCCAACGGCCCCCTGGGGCCGGCGACGCGGATCAGGCGATGATCGGACAGCGCATCTTCTGGCTTTCCAATCGCCCGGGATGCGGACATGCCGCACCCGTCTCCGATCCCGCCCGGCGTGACTGCGAACTGGCGGCATCCTAGGGGAATGGCCCCGGCTTGTCATTGATCAAGGTCATTCATCGCCCGCGCCGAAGCGATCCGCCCCGGCGGTTTCCCCGCGCCCGGCATCCCGCGGGCGCCGGAGGGCGTTTCCGCTATGCGATCAAAGCCCGCCCCTGGCCCCGAATGTCGCGATCACCGCCACAGACCCGCCCGAAATCCGCCCCCGCCCTGCCCCGCAATGGCCCCCGGCCCAGCCCATTCGCGCCGCGGTCCCGCCGCGATGGCGGGCGAGAACGAAGGCAGAGGGACAAGCAACGGAACCGACACCATGAAAACCCGCACCAGCCGCTGGATGACCTGGATCCTCGCCGAAAGCGCGCAGGCGCAGCCGGCCGCGCCCTTCGCCCGCGCCGCCCGTGGCGGTGCCCGCGCCAGCCTGCGCGCCCGCTCGGGCCGCGACGGAGACCCGGCGCCGGCAAGCGCGCCGCGCGCGGCCGCCACCACCCGGACCGCCCGCGTGCCGGCCTGAGCCGCCACGCCCCCCTTTCCGCCCGAGAGCCCGCCTGCCGGGGCCGCCCATCGGGGCGCGCCCCGGTCTTTTCACGAATCGCCCGGGTGCGGCCGGCCGCCGGCGCCCCCACGGTCGCGGAAACAATGCCGCCGCACGCCCACGATTGGCCCCGCGCCACGCGGCATTCGCCACCGGAATTTGACAATCCCACCCCCACCGGGGCAATGATGCGTCACAGTCAATCTGCACCTTCGGTGGGGGCCGACGCAGATGTGACCAGACCGGAAGGGCTGATCGCATGAACGACCCCCGACCTGCCGCGCTGCGCGGCACGGCCTTTCGCAAGGTGCCAGGCTTGCAGGACACGCGCGCCGATCGCTCGGCACGGCGGCCTCCCGGCGCACCTCCTCTGACGCGCCGATACGAGGCCGCCGTCGTTCTGCCCGACGGCTCCTCGCGCGAGTTCAGCCGCCTCGGCCCGGCGATCCCGGCGTTCGAGCAGGCCTTTGCCGCCTTCGCCCGCGGCGCCCCGGTGCTGACCCCGCGCGGCCCCGTCCCGATCGAGGATCTGGCCGCCGGCGACCCGGTGCTCGACGACGACGGCGCGGTGATGCCGGCGGTCTGGATCGGGCGGATCACGCTGCTGCCGGGGCCTGCGGGCAACGGCTGGGGGCCGCTGCGGGTGGCGGCGGAGTCCTTCGGCGCCGGCCGGCCGGCCGACGACATCGTGCTCGGGCCGGCGGCGCGGCTGCTGCGCCACGGCGCCGGCGGGCTGCGGCTGCAACCGCTGGCCGATCTGGTCGACGGCTGCAACGTCGTCGCCCTGCGCCCGGCGGTGCCGGTGACGGTCTATCACCTGTGCCTGCCGCGCCACGCGGTGCTGCGGGTGGGCGGGCTGCCGATCGAGGCGCTGCACCCCGGCCTGATCGCCGACACGCTGCCGCCCGAACAGGCGGCGATGTTCCTGGCCCTGTTCCCGCAGCTGACCCGCGCGGCGCGCAACGCCCCGCCCTATTGCCCGCAAGACCCGTTCGGCGCCGCCGCCTGAGCGGCGCCGGCGCCGGTCGCGTCGCGCGCTCAGCCGGCTTTCGCGCGCTTGTCCTCGGTCATGGTGTCGAAATCGGCGGCGTCGTGGCGTTCGTGCAATTGCAGATGCGGCTCGCCGAAGCTGCGGTTGACCATGCGGCCGCGCTGCACTGCCGGGCGGGCGTCGATCGCCTCGGCCCAGCGCATCACGTGGGTGTAGCTGGCGGCGTCGAGGAACTCGGCCGCGTCGTAAAGCCGGCCAAGCACGAGCTGGCCATACCACGGCCAGATCGCCATGTCGGCGATGGTGTAGTCGGGCCCGGCCACGAAGGGATGCGCGGCCAGTTGGCGGTTCAGCACGTCGAGCTGGCGCTTGGTCTCCATGGTGAAGCGGTCGATGGGGTATTGCCACTTTTCCGGCGCGTAGGCGTAGAAATGGCCGAAGCCGCCGCCAAGGTAGGGGGCGCTGCCCATCTGCCAGAACAGCCAGTTGAGGGTTTCGGTGCGCGCCGGGCCCGCAGGGGCGAGGAAGGCGCCGAACTTCTCGGCCAGGTGCAGCAGGATCGAGCCCGATTCGAACACCCGCACCGGCTCGGCACCCGAACGGTCGAGCAGCGCGGGGATCTTGGAATTGGGGTTGATGGCCACGAAGCCCGAGCCGAACTGCTCCCCCTTGCCGATGTCGATCAGCCAGGCGTCGTATTCGGCGCCTTCGTGGCCGGCGGCCAGCAGTTCCTCGAACATCACCGTCACCTTGACGCCGTTGGGCGTGGCCCGCGAGTAAAGCTGGAACGGGTGGCGGCCCTCGGGCAGCACCGCCTCGTGGGTGGCGCCGGCGACGGGGCGGTTGATGCTGGCAAAGCGGCCGCCCGATTCCTGCTTCCAGGTCCAGACTTTCGGCGGGGTGTAGCTGTTGTCGGTCATGCGCGTTCCTCCGGTATCTCGGCGGGCCGACCTTGGCGGCGGACGGCGGGCGGCACAAGGCGCGCCGGTGCAGGGGGGCTGTGCGCGCGGCGGCGGGCAGCGTGCCCGAGCTACAGCGCCAGCGCCTCGGCCGGGGCGATGGTGTCGATGCCCAGCGCCTCGCCCACCGCGGCATAGGTCAGCCGCCCGGCGTGGGTGTTGAGCCCGTCGAGCAGGTGGCGATCCTCGGCGCAGGCGGCCTTCCAGCCCTTGTCGGCCAGCGCCAGCATGAACGGCATCGTGGCGTTGCCCAGCGCGATCGTCGAGGTGCGGGCCACCGCGCCGGGCATGTTGGCGACGCAGTAATGCACGATCCCGTCAACCTCGTAGATCGGGTCGTCATGGGTGGTGGCGCGCGAGGTCTCGAAGCAGCCGCCCTGGTCGATGGCGACATCGACCAGCACCGCGCCGGGCTTCATGCCTGCGAAATGTTCGCGCCGCACCAGCTTGGGCGCCGCCGCGCCGGGGATCAGCACCGCGCCGATCACCATGTCGGCCTGGCCGAGATGCTCGAGCAGCAGCCCGGTGGAGGAATAGCCGGTGCGGAACCGCCCGCCGAAAACGTCGTCGAGATAGCGCAGCCGGGCCAGCGAACGGTCGAGCACCGTCACCTCGGCGCCCATGCCGGCGGCGATGCGCGCGGCGTGGGTGCCGACCACGCCGCCGCCGATCACCAGCACCCGCGCCGGCCCCACGCCCGGCACGCCGCCCATCAGCACCCCGCGCCCGCCGTTGGCCTTTTGCAGCGCCCAGGCGCCGACCTGCGGCGCCAGCCGCCCCGCGACCTCGGACATCGGCGCCAGCAGCGGCAGGCCGCCGCGGTCGTCGGTGACGGTTTCATAGGCGATCGCGGTGACGCCGCTTTGCAGCAGCTCGCGGGTCTGGTCGGGATCGGGGGCGAGGTGGAGGTAGGTGAACAGCACCTGCCCTTCGCGCAGGCGCGCGCGTTCGGCCTTCTGCGGTTCCTTGACCTTCACGATCATCTCGGCGGTGGCGAACACCGCGTCGGCGGTGTCGAGGATCGTGGCACCGGCCGCGCGGTAATCGTCGTCCGAGAACCCCGAGCCGAGCCCGGCGCCGGCCTCGACCACCACCGTGTGGCCGTGGCCCGCGGCCTCGCGCACCGCGTTCGGGGTCAGCCCCACGCGATATTCCTGCGGCTTGATTTCCTTCGGGCATCCGATCTTCATGGCGCATCTCCCTGGCTGGCTGGCATGGTGCCTCAAACCGCCGCGAAGAGGTTTGAAATTGTTGTGACTTCCGAGGCGTTCCGGCGTAGATTCTGCGGCGTTCCGGCAGTTCTTGCGAAGGGTGTTGCATGATCGACGGTCTCGACGCGACGGATGTCCGCATCCTCAACGTCCTGCAACGCCACGGGCGGATCACCAACGCCGAGTTGTCGGAGCGGGTGAACCTGTCGCCCTCGGCCTGCCACCGCCGCGTGCAGCGGCTCGAGGCCGAGGGCTTCGTGGCCGGCTATGTCGCGCTGCTCGATCCGCGCAAGGTGGGCCGGCCGGCGGTGGTGTTCGTCGAGATCACCCTCGCCAACCAGTCCGACGAGGTGCTGGATGCCTTCGAGCGCGAGGTGGCAAGGCTGCCCGACGTGATGGAATGCCACCTGATGGCGGGCAGCGCCGACTACATCCTCAAGGTGCTGGTGCGCGACACCGAGGATTTCGCGCGCATCCACCGCCAGCACCTGGCGCGGCTGCCGGGGGTGGCGCAGATGCAATCCTCGTTCGCGCTGCGCACGGTGTTCAAGACCACCGCGATCGGGCTTTAGAGCATGTCGCGCAAAAGTGGGAACCGGTCTTGCGCTTCTCGGACATGCGAAATCGGAAGGTTGGAGCGGGTCGCGTGAATGCGGATGAACGCGATCCGCTCCAGCCGGGCGGGGAGCGGGGGGCGCTGGCGGCGAGGCCGGGGGCGCTGCCCCCGGACCCCCGGAGTATTTGCGCCAAGGTGAAGGGCAAGGGGTGGTCGCCCGGCCGGCGTTGGTTATGGTGACGCGGCGGGAAGCCGGAGGCCGGGATGCGGATGTTGCGTTGGGGAATGGTCGTGGCGCTGATGGCGGCACTTGCCGCCTGCGCGCAGCCCGATCGGCTGGGCGGTGCGCCCAACGTCTATTCCAACATCGACTATTATCCCGAGGCCGAGGTGCCGGTGGCGTTGCGCACCGTCACGCCCACGCTGTTCCACGTCACCGACCGCGCGCCGGCGCCCGACGGCGGCTATGGCCACGAGCGTTCGGATTCGATGGTGTTCGGCTCGGCCGAGGTGCGCTTCGGCGACGGGCTCGACTGGCCCGGACTGCTCGAGGTGTCGGTGCGGCGGCGGGCGGGCCTGGGGCTGCCGCTGACGGTCGAGAAGGTGAACGAGCTTGTGCGCTTTCCCGAGACGCCGCTGCCGTTCACGCCGCTGGGCGAGGGGCGGGTGCGGGTCGCACCCGAGGCGCAGGCCGCGTGGGACGCGCGGGCGCGCGAGATGCAGGCGCAATTGCGCAGCGCGATCCTTGGCGCCAACCGACGCGAGGTGGTGCTGTTCGTGCACGGCTTTCGCAACGACTTCGAGGAGGGGCACGCGACGCTGGCCAACATCTGGCATTTCACCGGGCGGGTGGGGGTGCCGCTGCTGTTCTCGTGGCCGGCCGACAACCCCGGCGTGTTCGGCTATTTCAAGGACCGCGAATCGGGCGAGTTCTCGGTCTTTCACCTCAAGCAGGCGCTCACCATCCTGGCCGGGATCGACGAGTTGGAGCGCATCCACATCGTCGCCCACAGCCGCGGCGCCGATGTCGCGACCACGGCGCTGCGCGAGCTGATCATCGCCGAGCGCGCGGCCGGGCGGAACCCGCGCAGGACGCTGAAGATCGAGAACCTGATCCTCGCGGCGCCCGACATCGACTTCGGGGTGGTGCGCCAGCGCCTGGTGGCCGAGCGCTTCGCGCCGGCGTTCGGGCAGATCACGGTCTACCTCAACCCCCGCGACGGCGCGCTGGGGCTGGCGCAGACGCTGATGTCGGGGGTGCGGATGGGGCGGCTTTCGCTTGACCGGGTGGACCCGCGGGTGCGCGAGGTGTTCGAGCGCATCGGCAATGTGCATTTCGTCGACGTGGAGCGGCCCGGCAGCCGGCTGAGCCACGCCTATTTCCGGGTCAATCCGGCGGTGGTCTCGGACATCGTGCTGACGATCCGCACCGGAGCGGCGCCCGGCGGGGTCGACCGGCCGCTCGAGCGGTTCGAGAACCTCGAAGGGCCGTTCTGGTCGCTGCACCCCGACTACCCCGACCCGCGCCGCATCGCCGCGCTGTGGGAGGCCGGGCGGCGCAGCGACGACGGCCGCTGAGCGGTTGACGGCGGCGCGGCGCTCCGAGGGCGAAGGCGACGGCGGGGAGAGGGCCGTTCGGGAGGGGCCGATGGGGAGGGGCCGATGCAGGTGGGGAGGGGCCGATGCAGGGGTTTCCGGTGGCCACGCGCGGGCAGCGCATCGGGCTTCTGGGCGGGTCGTTCGATCCCGCCCACGGCGGGCATGTGCATGTCACCCGCGCCGCGCTGGCGCGTTTCGGGCTCGACCGGGTGTGGTGGCTGGTCAGCCCCGGCAACCCGCTCAAGCCCGAGGGACCGGCGCCGATGGCGGCGCGGCTGGCGGCGGCGCGGGCGCGGGTGCACGGCGCGCGCGTGGTGGTGAGCGATCTCGAGGCGCGGATCGGCACGCGGCGCACCGCCGAGACGCTGGCCTGGCTGGTGCGCCATTACCCCGGGGTGCGCTTCGTGTGGCTGATGGGGGCCGACAACCTGATGCAGTTCCACCGCTGGGGCGCGTGGCGCGAGATCGCGGCAGGCGTGCCGCTGGGGATCGTCGCCCGGCCGGGGGCGACGCTTGCGCCGGTGCGGGCGGTGGCCGCGCGGGTGCTGGCGCAGGCGCGGGTGCCGCAGGCGGCGGCGCGCACCCTGCCCGGCCGCCGGCCGCCGGCGTGGTGCCACGTCAGCGTGCCGCTGCACCCGGCCTCGTCCAGCGCGCTGCGCGCGCGCGGGGCGTGGCCGACCGCCGGGGGGAAGGCGGGCCAGGGCATGTCGCGCAAAAGCTAGAACCGGTCTTGCGCTGCTCGGACATGCGAAATCTGAAGGTTGGAGTGGGTCGCGTGAATGCCAATGAACGCGATCCGCTCCAGCGTGGGGCGGCGGGGGCCGGTCGGGCCCGATACCTCGCCCGCCGGGCGCGGGCAGGCGTTTCAGCGCAGGAACGCGTCGCCGAAGCCTGCACGGCGCACGGCGGGCAGCGCCGCCCGGGCCGCGGCGCGGCTTTCGAACGGCCCCGCCAGCACGAGGGTGAAGCCGTCCGCCGGGCGCATCTCGGCCGCGATCCCCGCCGCGCGCAGCCGCGCCGCCGCCGAGGCCGCGTTGCCGGCATCGCGGAAGGCCGCGGCCTGGACCAGCGTTTCGCCCTTCCCCGCCGCGTCGCCGCCGCGGGTCGAGACCCGCACCGCGGCCGCCTCCGGCGCCCCGGCCCCGGCCGCGGCCAAGAACGCGGCGGTCATGTCGCGCCCGGTGGGGCGGTGGATGAGGCGGCGCGGCACCGTGCTCGTCCACATCAGCTCCATCGCCTGCACGCCCGCCAGCGTGCCCCGGGCGCGGTCGGGGTTCAGGCGGCCGTCGTCCCACACCCGCTCATAGCCCTCGGGCACCACCACCGGCCCGGCGGCGGCGGTCAGCGTCGTCGGCACGCGGCCGTCGCTGCGCACCCGGCGGGTCTGCGCCGCCGGTGCCGCCGCTTCCGCCGGGGCGGCTGCGGAGCGCACCGGGGCGGGCGCGGGCGGCGCCTCGGCCACCCGCACCGGCCCGTCGCGCAGCGGCACCGGGCGCGCGGTGCACAGCACGCCGCTGCGCCCGTCGGTGGTTTCCACCCGCTGCCCGAACGGCGCGCCGGCGGGACAGGCCGGGTTGCGGCCGGTCAGGTCCGGGGCGGGCGCCGCCGGCCGGGCGGCCTGCGGCGCCGGAGAGGGGGCCGCCGAGACATCGCCGGCGATCGTCGCCATCGGCACGCCGACCGGCGCGGGACGGGGGGCCGACGCGACGGCCGGGGCCCTGCGGGGGGCCGGGGCGGGCGGCGCGGCGGCCTGCGCAGGCGCCGCGTTCGGGGCCGGGACGGGCCCGGGGGCCTGCGCCACCGTCGTGCGCGCCGGCGCCCCGAGGCTCGGGGCCTGGCCGCAGATCGGCTGACGGTCACGGGTCATCTGCGGCACCCACACCACCTGCCCGCCATAGCCCGCGCGCAGGAACACGCAGCCGGCGCTGTCGACATAGCGGCTTGCGGCGTAGGTGGCCGGCGGCACCTCGGCCGGCGCGTAGATGTCGCGCCCCTGCCCCGGCGCCGCGCCCGCCAGCACACCCGCCATCAATACACCACAGATCGTGGGCGATACCCAACGCGCAGACAACATCTGACCCCCCAGCCAAGATGTCGTCAGGATGCCCAAGCGGACCCCGAGAGTAAAGGGAAATGTCGCCTATTTGGTGCCGAACATCCGGTCGCCCGCATCCCCTAGTCCCGGCACGATATATCCCTGCGCGTTCAAGCGTTCGTCCACCGCGGCGGTGACGATGGGCACATCGGGGTGCGCCTGCGTCATGCGGGCGATGCCCTCGGGCGCGGCCAGCAGGCACAGGAAGCGGATGTCGGTGGCGCCGGCCTTCTTGAGCAGATCGACGGCCGCGACCGACGAATTGCCGGTCGCCAGCATCGGATCGACGCAGATCACCAGGCGGTCGTCCAGTTCGGTCGGCACCTTGAAGTAGTATTGCACCGGTTGCAGCGTCTTTTCGTCGCGGTAGAGCCCGATGAAGCCCACCCGCGCCGAGGGAATCAGGTCGAGGATGCCGTCGAGCAGGCCGTTGCCGGCACGCAGGATCGATACCAGCACCAGCTTCTTGCCCGCCAGCACCGGCGCCTCCATCTCGCACAGGGGCGTGTCGATGGTGCGCGTGGTCATGCGCATCTCGCGCGTCACCTCGTAGGCCAGCAGGTGGCTGATCTCGCGCAGCAATTGCCGGAAGACGGCGGTCGAGGTCGCGCGTTCGCGCATCAGGGTCAGCTTGTGCTGCACCAGCGGGTGGGTGACGATTGTCAGATGCTCGGTCATGGCGCGGGCTCCGGCGGATGGGGTCGGCACGGGGTGTCGCCGCCGCGCCGGCCGGCGTCAAGGGCCGAGGCGTCGCATGCCAGCCGCGATCACAGGAAGCCTTCGCCCTCCACCCCGGCCGGCATGCCCAGATGGGCGGCGATCGTCGCGGCGACGTCGACGAAGCCGCGCAACCCGAGCGGGCCGGCGCCGGCGCCCGCGACCAGCAGCGGCACCCGCTCGCGGGTGTGCTCGGTGCCGCGCCAGGTGGGGTCGTTGCCGTGGTCGGCGGTCAGGATCAGCAGGTCGCCGGGCGCCAGGCGCGGCAGCAGCGCACCCAGCCGCCCGTCGAACCATTCCAGCGCCCGGGCATAGCCGGCCACGTCGCGGCGATGGCCGTAAAGGCTGTCGAACTCGACGAAATTGGCGAACACCAGCGCGCCCTGCCCGGCCTCGTCCACCAGCCGGTCGAGACGGTCGAACAACGCCGCGTCGTCGGGGCCCTTGTGCAGGAAGTCGATGCCCCGGTGCGAAAAGATGTCGCCGATCTTGCCCACCGCATGGGTGGCGTGGCCGGCCGCCTGCGCGCGGTCGAGGATCGTGGGCGCGGGCGGCGCGATGGCAAAGTCGCGCCGGTTGGCGGTGCGCCGGAAGGCGCCGGGCGTGCCGATGAAGGGCCGCGCGATCACCCGGCCCACCCGCATCGCGTGCAGGGCCGGCGCGATGTCGCGGCACAGTTGCAGCAACCGCTCGAGGCCGAACGCCTCCTCATGCGCCGCGATCTGGAACACCGAATCGGCCGAGGTGTAGCAGATCGGCCAGCCGGTGCGCAGATGCTCGGCCCCCAGCTCCTCGATGATCGGCACGCCCGAGGCGTGGCAGTCGCCCAGGATGCCGTCGGTGCCCGCGGCCCGCGCCACCGCGGCGGAAAGATCGGAGGGAAAGGCCGGGCGGGTGTTGGGGAAATAGGTCCACTCCCACGGCACCGGCACACCGGCCAGTTCCCAATGCCCCGACGGCGTGTCCTTGCCGCGCGAAACCTCGCTCGCCGCCCCCCAGCGCCCGCGCGGGGGCGCGCCAAGCCCCGGCGCCGCGGCGCCCGAGGCCAGTTCGATCGCAGCGCCCAGCCCGAGGCCGTCCAGATGCGGCAGCGCCAGCGGCCCCGCGCGGCCCGTGTCTGCGCGCCCGGCGGCGCATTCCGCGGCGATGTGGGCCAGCGTGTTGGCGCCTTCGTCGCCGAAGGCCGCCGCGTCGGGCGCGCCGCCGCAGCCGACCGAATCCATCACCACCAGGAACGCCCGGCTCATGCCCCGCCCCTTTCCATCCGCGCGCCCGCCCGCCCCAGGCCGAGGTGCCCGCCGCAGCGTCGGACCTGAGTATTTGGACCAAGGTGAAGAGGGAACCCGCTTTCTCCTTCACCTTGGCGAAAATACTCCGGGGTGAATTGGCCGAAGGCCAAGAGGGGCAGCGCCCCTCCTGCCCCGGTGCGGCCGGGCGCGGCGCCGCTCATGCGCCCACCCGCTCGATCACCAGCGGGCCCGGCGCGGCTTCGGGTCCGACGGCATAGGCCGCCCGCACCGCCGCGATGGCCGCCTCGGCAGCACCCTCGGTGGCGGCGTGAACGTGGCCCAGCGGGCGGCCCCGGCCCACCGCCTCGCCGATCAGCGCCAGTCCGCTCAGCCCCACCGCGGGGTCGATCGCCGCGCCCGCGCGGCGCCGGCCGCCGCCGAGGTCGACCACCGCCATGCCCAGCGCGCGCCCGTCCACCGCCGTCACCACGCCCTCGGGCGCGGGCACCGGGCGCACCACCGGCGCCCCGGGCAGATGCCGTGCCCAGGCTTCGAGGAAATCGCGAGGGCCCCCCAGCCCGGCCACCATGCGCCCGAAGATCTCGGCCGCGCGCCCCGAGGCCAACGCCGCCTCGACCGCGCGCGCCCCGGCGCCGGCGTCCGCCGCCAGCCCCGCCAGCACCAGCGCCTCGGCCCCCAGCGCCACCGAGGCCGCCCACAGCCGCGCGTCGCGCGGCCCGCCGGTCAGGGTTTCCATCACCACCGCCATCTCCACCGCGTTGCCGGCGGCGCGTGCCAAAGGCTGGCCCATGTCGGTGATCAGCGCCGCGGTGCGGCAGCCGGCGCCGTTGGCGGTGCCCACCAGCGCCGCGGCCAGCGCCCGCGCCGCCCCGGCCCCGGGCAGGAACGCGCCCGAGCCCGCCTTGACGTCGAGCACCAGCGCGTCAAGCCCCGCCGACAGCTTCTTGGACAGGATCGAGGCGGTGATCAGGTCGATCGATTCGACCGTGCCGGTGACGTCGCGCACCGCGTAAAGCCGCTTGTCGGCCGGGGCGATGTCGCCCGACGCGCTGACGATGGCGCAGCCGAGGTCGCGCACCATCGCGCGCAGCCTGTCGGTGGAAACCTCGGTCGCCAGACCCGGGATCGCCTCGAACTTGTCCAGCGTGCCGCCGGTGTGGCCCAGCCCCCGCCCCGAGATCATCGGCACATGGGCCCCGCACGCGGCCAGCGCCGGGGCAAGCAGGAACGAGGTCGCATCGCCGATCCCGCCGGTGGAATGCTTGTCCACCGCGGGCCCCGGCAGATCCCATTCCAGCACCTGCCCCGAATCGCGCATCGCCATCGTCAGCGCAACGCGCCCGCCCTCGCCCAGGCCCTTGAGCAGCACGCCCATGGCGAAGGCGCCGGCCTGTTCGTCGGACACCTCGCCCGAGGCGAGGCCGGCGGCGAACCAGCGCAGTTCCGCCTCCGACAGCGCCGCCCCGTCGCGCAGGCGGATCAGGATGCGGCGCGCGTCGGGCACCGCGGGCACCGGGGCCGTCATGCGCGCACCATGTGGCCCGAGGCGAAGGCGCCGGGCAGCAGCGCCCCCACGCTCGTCTCGATCACCGCGCCGTCGGTGGTGGCCAGCGTCACCTTCACCCCGGGGTCGGCGAATTCCGCCAGCTTCTGGCGGCAGCCGCCGCAGGGCGGCACCGGGTCGGGACAATCGGCGATCACCGCGACCTCGGCGATGGCGGTCTCGCCCGCCGCGACCATCGCCGCGATCGCGCCCGCCTCGGCGCAGGTGCCCTCGGGGTAGGCGACATTCTCGACGTTGCAGCCGACATGCACCGCGCCCGAGGCGGTGCGGATCGCCGCGCCGACCTTGAAGCGCGAATAGGGCGCATGGGCGTTCTCGCGCACGGCGCGGGCGGCGGAAAGAAGGTCGGTCATGCGATCTGCCCCAACTGGTGACGGTTTCTGACGACGCCCCGGCCCGGCGCGGTCGCGCCAGACTGCGGCCCGGCGCGGTCGCGCCAGACTGCGGCGCGCCGGCGCGGATGGCAAGTCACTCCACGGTGGCTTTGCCGCCGCGCGCGAATGCGCTAGCGGTTGCGTAACGGCGGGAGGGTGCCATGGACGAGACACGGGCGGACAGCACGCGGCAGGCGGCGCTGGACTATCACGAATTTCCGCGGCCGGGAAAGCTCGAGATCCGCGCCACCAAGCCGCTGGCCAACGGCCGCGACCTGTCGCGCGCCTATTCGCCCGGCGTCGCCGAGGCCTGCATGGAGATCAGGGCCGACCCCGCCAGCGCCGCCCGCTACACCGCCCGCGGCAACCTCGTGGCCGTCGTCTCGAACGGCACCGCGGTGCTGGGGCTGGGCAACATCGGCGCCGCGGCCGCCAAGCCGGTGATGGAGGGCAAGGCCGTCCTGTTCAAGAAATTCGCCAACATCGACTGCTTCGATATCGAACTCGACGAATCCGATCCCGAGCGGCTGGCCGACATCGTCTGCGCGCTGGAACCCACCTTCGGCGCGATCAACCTCGAGGACATCAAGGCGCCCGATTGCTTCATCGTCGAGAAGCTGTGCCGCGAGCGGATGAACATCCCCGTCTTCCACGACGACCAGCACGGCACCGCGATCGTGGTGGGTGCGGCAGCGACCAACGCGCTGCTGGTGGCGGGCAAGCGGTTCGAGGAAATCAAGGTCGTCAGCACCGGCGGCGGCGCGGCCGGGATCGCGTGCCTCAACATGCTGCTCAAGCTCGGGGTGCGGCGCGAGAACGTGTGGCTGTGCGACATTCACGGCGTGGTGTTCGAGGGCCGCACCGAGGACATGAACCCGCAGAAGGCCGCCTTCGCGCAGGCGACCGGGGCGCGCAGCCTGGGCGAGGTGATCGCCGGCGCCGACCTGTTCCTGGGGCTGTCGGGGCCGGACGTGCTGACACCCGGGCATGTCGCCGCGATGGCCGCGCGCCCGATCATCTTCGCGCTTGCCAACCCCGCGCCCGAGATCGCCCCCGAGGCCGCCCGCGCCGCCAGCCCGGACGCGATCATCGCCACCGGCCGGTCGGATTATCCCAACCAGGTCAACAACGTGCTGTGCTTTCCGTTCATCTTTCGCGGCGCGCTCGACGTCGGCGCGACCGAGATCAACGACGCCATGCAACTGGCCTGCATCGACGGCATCGCGCGGCTGGCGCGGGCCACCACCTCGGCCGAGGCGGCGGCGGCCTACAAGGGCGAGCAGCTCAGCTTCGGGCCCGACTATCTGATCCCCAAGCCGTTCGATCCCCGCCTGATGGGGATCGTGGCCAGCGCGGTCGCGCGCGCGGCGATGGAAACCGGCGTCGCCACCCGCCCGATCGCCGACCTCGACGCCTACCGCGCGCGGCTCGACGGTTCGGTGTTCCGCTCGGCGCTGCTGATGCGGCCGGTGTTCGAGGCCGCGCGCGCCACCTCGCGCCGGATCGTCTTCGCCGAGGGCGAGGACGAGCGCGTGCTGCGCGCCGCCAACGCGATGATCGAGGAGACCACCGAGGTGCCGATCCTGATCGGCCGGCCCGAGGTGGTGGCCACCCGCTGCGAACGCGCCGGCCTGCCGATCCGCCCCGGGCGCGACTTCGAATGCGTCAACCCCGAGAACGACCCGCGCTATCGCGCCTACTGGGAAACCTACCACCGGGTGATGGAACGGCGCGGGGTGACGCCCGACACCGCCCGCGCGGTGCTTCGCACCAATACCACCGCGATCGCCGCCGTGATGGTGCATCGGGGCGAGGCCGATTGCCTGATCTGCGGCACCTTCGGGCAATACCTGTGGCACCTGAACTACGTCAGCCAGCTTCTGGCCGACGAACGCCGCCGGCCGCAGGGCGCGCTGTCGCTGATCATCACCGAGGACGATCCGCTGTTCCTGGCCGACACCCAGGTGCATTCCGAGCCCACGCCCGAACAGATCCGCGATGCCGCCATCGGCGCGGCGCGCCACGTCCGCCGCTTCGGGATCGAGCCCCGGGTCGCGCTGTGCACCCATTCGCAGTTCGGCAACCTCGAGAACGACTCGGGGCGGCGGATGCGCGCGGCGCTGGCGCTGATGGACGCGGCCGGCCTCGACTTCGCCTACGAGGGCGAGATGACGGTGGACCTGGCGCTCGACCCCGAACTGCGCGGGCGGATGTTCCCGCGGTCGCGCCTGGAGGGGGCGGCGAACGCGCTGATCTTCGCGTCGAGCGATGCCGCAAGCGGGGTGCGCAACATCCTGCGGATGCGCGCGCGCGGCCTCGAGGTCGGGCCGATCCTGATGGGGATGGGCAACCGCGCCCATATCGTCACCCCCTCGATCACCGCGCGGGGGTTGCTGAACGTGGCCGCGCTGGCAGGCTCGCCGGCGACGCTTTACGGCTAGGGTGAGGGGGGGGCTGCCCGTCCGCCCGCAGGGCGGCCAGGAAAAAAGAGCGGGGGGCGCTGCCCCCCGCACCCCCCGGAGTATTTGGGCCAAGATGAAGGGGGGGAAGGGAGAAGGGAGAAGGGAGAAGGGAGAAGGAGGAAGGAGGAACGAGGTCGATACCGGGGCCGGGGCCGGGGCCGGCGGGATTGCAACATTCCTGAAAAGGTCGGAAACTAAACGGACGTTCAATTCGACCGGACAACCACGGGGGGCAGCCATGGATTTCGCGTTGGGCGAGGAGCAGCAGGCGATCTTCGATCTCGCCCGGGCCTTCGGGGCCGAGCACATCGCGCCCCATGCGCGCGCCTGGGAGGCGGCGGGCACGATCCCGCGCGAGCTGTGGCCGCGGCTGGGCGAGCTGGGCTTCGGCGGGCTTTACGTTTCGGAAGAGGCGGGCGGGGCCGGACTGTCGCGGCTGGACGCGGCGCTGGTGTTCGAGGCGCTGGCGATGGCCTGCCCGGCGGTGGCGGCGTTCCTGTCGATCCACAACATGTGCGCGAAGATGATCGACGCCTACGGCTCGGAGGCGCTGAAGGCGCGCACCCTGCCCGGAGCGGTGGCGATGGACACCGTGCTGTCCTATTGCCTGACCGAGCCCGGCGCGGGTTCGGACGCCGCCGCGCTGGCGACGCGGGCGGTGCGCACCGACACGGGCTGGGCGCTGACCGGAACCAAGGCGTTCATCTCGGGCGGCGGCTATTCCGACCTCTACCTGGTGATGGCGCGCTCGGGCGAGGCGGGGGCGCGGGGCGTCTCGGCCTATCTGCTCGAGGCCGGCACCCCGGGCCTGAGCTTCGGCGCGCTCGAGGACAAGATGGGCTGGCGCGCGCAGGAAACCCGGGCTGTGCAGATGGACGCCTGCCCGGTGCCGGCCGGGAACCTGCTGGGCGAGGAGGGGCGCGGCTTTGCCTATGCCATGGCCGGGCTTGACGGCGGGCGGATCAACATCGCCGCCTGCTCGCTCGGCGCGGCGCAGGCGGCGCTGGACGCGACGCTGGCCTACATGGGCGAGCGGCGGGCGTTCGGCCAGACGATCGACCGCTTCCAGGCGCTGCAGTTCCGGCTGGCCGACATGGAGATCGAGTTGCAGGCCGCGCGCACCTTCCTGCGCCAGGCGGCATGGAAGCTCGACCGCGCCGCCCCCGACGCCACCGCCTTCTGCGCCATGGCCAAGGCCTTCGTGACCGAGGCCGCATGCCGCGTCGCCGACGAGTGCCTGCAATTGCACGGCGGCTACGGCTACCTTGCCGACTACGGGATCGAGAAGATCGTGCGCGACCTGCGCGTGCACCGCATCCTCGAAGGCACCAGCGAGATCATGCGCCTGATCGTCGCGCGCGACATGCTGGCGCGGCGATGACCGGGGTTCGCATCCGCACCGAGGGGCGCGCCGGGCGGATCACCCTGGCCCGCCCGCAGGCGCTGAACGCGCTGACCTGGGGGATGGTGCGCGCCATCGACGCGGCGCTGATCGCCTGGGCCGGCGATCCGGCGGTGGAGCTGGTGCTGATCGACGCCGAGGGCACGCGCGCCTTCTGCGCCGGCGGCGACATCGCCGAGATGCACGCCACCGGCATGGCCGGCGATTACGGCTATGGCCGGCGGTTCTGGGCCGACGAATACCGCATGAACGCGCGGCTGGCCGAGTATCGCAAGCCGGTGGTGGCGTTCCTTCAGGGCTTCACCATGGGCGGCGGCGTCGGCGTCGGCTGCCACGCGCGGCTGCGCATCGTCGGCGAAAGCGCGCAGGTGGCGATGCCGGAATGCGGCATCGGGCTGGTGCCGGACGTGGGCGGCAGCCTGCTGCTGGCGCGCGCGCCGGGGCGGCTTGGGGCCTATCTGGGCCTGACCGGCGCGCGGATGGGGCCGGCGGATGCGATCGTGGCGGGCTTTGCCGACGCCTATCTGCCCGAGGCCGCCTGGGACGACGCCAAGGCCGCGATGATCGCCACCGGCCGGCCCGAGGTTGCCGCCGCCGCCGCGCCGCCGCCGGGCCGGCTGGAGGCGCTGCGCCCCGAGATCGACCGGCTGTTCGCGGCCGACACGCCCGGCGCCGTGGTCGCGGCGCTGGAGCAGGGCAGCGGCGCGCTGGCGGCCGAGGCGCGCAAGGCCATGCTTCGCAACGCGCCGCTGTCGATGGCCTGCACGCTGGGGATGCTGCGCCGGCTGGGCCCCGATGCCGGCATCCGCGAGGCACTGGCGCAGGAATACCGCTTCACCTGGCGGGCGATGGAACACGCCGACTTCCTGGAAGGCATCCGCGCCGCGATCATCGACCGCGACCGCGCCCCGCGCTGGCGCCATCCCGCGCCGGGGGCGGTGACAGCGGCCGAGGTGGATGCGATGCTGGCCCCGCTGGGGGCAAACGAGCTTTCATTCGAGGAGGAGATGCCATGAAGATCGGATTCGTCGGGCTGGGCAACATGGGTGCGCCGATGGCCGCCAATCTGGTGAACGCCGGCCACGAGGTGACCGGGTTCGACCTTGCCGCCCCCTGCCCCGAGGGCGTGGTGCCGGCGACAAGTGCCGCGGCCGCCGCGAGCGGCGCCGAGGTGGTCATCACCATGCTGCCCAACGGTGCCATCCTGCGCGCCGTCGCGTCCGAGGTGATCCCCGCCATGGCCTCCGGCGCGGTGCTGTGCGATTGCTCGACCGTCGATGTCGAAAGCGCCCGCGCGGTGGCGGCCGAGGCCGAAGCGGCCGGGCTTGGCGCGCTTGACGCCCCGGTTTCGGGCGGGGTCGGCGGGGCCGAGGCGGGCACGCTGACGTTCATGGTCGGGGGCGGCACGGCGGCGTTCGAGACGGTGCGCCCGCTGTTCGAGGTGATGGGCCAGAAGGCGGTGCATTGCGGGCCCGCCGGCAACGGGCAGGCGGCCAAGATCTGCAACAACATGATCCTCGGCGCGACCATGATCGCGACCTGCGAGGCCTTCGCGCTGGCCGACAAGCTGGGGCTCGACCGCGGCAGGATGTTCGATGTCGTATCCACCTCGTCGGGGAGTTCGTGGAGCATGAACGCCTATTGCCCGGCCCCCGGCGTCGGCCCGAAATCGCCCGCCGACAACGGCTACAAGCCCGGCTTCGCGGCCGAACTGATGCTCAAGGATCTCGGCCTGTCGCAGCAGGCGGCCGAGGCGGTGGACGCCGACACGCCGATGGGCGCGCTGGCCGCCGCGCTCTACCGCCGCTTCGTCGAGGACGAGGACGGGCGCGGGCGCGACTTTTCCGCGATGCTGCCGCGGTTCGAGAAACGCGGCCGGGGGTGAACGGCTGAACCGCGCGCGCGGCCCAAGCGGCCGGTGCCGGGGGGCTGGTGCCGGCGCTGCCGCCGGCCCGGCCCCGCGAGCGCGCGGATGGGCCCTCGCCGGCCGACCCGTGGCCGTGCCCGCGGCACAAGTCGCCCGGGGCGGGCACGGTTCCGGCGCGGGCGCTGCCGCGGCCCGGGCGGCACCGCCGCCGCCGCCGCCGACCGCCTTTCCAACCCCTTCGCCCTGCGCTATGGGGGGCCGAACCGCACAGGAACGCCATGGCCCGCCACCTGATCACCTCTGCCATCCCCTACATCAACGGCATCAAGCACCTCGGCAACCTCGTCGGCAGCCAGTTGCCGGCCGACCTTTTCGCGCGCTACCTGCGCGGGCGCGGCCACGAGGTGCTGTTTCTGTGCGCCACCGACGAGCACGGCACCCCCGCCGAGCTTGCCGCGGCGAGGGCGGGCAAGCCGGTGGCCGAGTATTGCGCCGAGATGCACGGCGTGCAGAAACGCCTCTCGGACGGCTTCCGCCTCAGCTTCGATCATTTCGGGCGCTCGTCGAGCCCGCAGAACCACCGCCTGACCCAGCATTTCGCCACGCGGCTGCATGAACAGGGGCTGATCCGCGAAGTGTCGGAAACCCAGATGTATTCGCCCACCGACGGGCGCTATCTGCCCGACCGCTATATCGAGGGCACCTGCCCCAATTGCGGCTACGAGTCCGCGCGCGGCGATCAATGCGACAATTGCACCAAGCAGCTCGACCCGGTTGACCTGATCAATCCCCGCTCGGTGATCTCGGGCGCCACCGATCTGGAGATGCGCGAGACCAGGCATCTCTATCTCTGCCAGTCGAAAATGAAGGACGAGCTGGAGGCGTGGATCGACTCCAAGACCGACTGGCCGCTGCTCACCACCTCGATCGCGAAGAAATGGCTCAATGACGGCGACGGCTTGCAGGATCGCGGCATCACCCGCGATCTCGACTGGGGCATCCCGGTGCAATTCGACGGTGCCCCGTGGCATGGGATGGAGGGCAAGGTCTTCTACGTCTGGTTCGACGCGCCCATCGAATACATCGCCTGCGCGCAGGAATGGGTCGAGGCGGGCAAGGGCGCGGATTGGGAACGCTGGTGGCGCACCGACAAGGGGGCGGGCGATGTCCGCTATACCCAGTTCATGGGCAAGGACAACGTGCCCTTCC
>Ga0209347_1000877_pt1 | contig 61409 bp, 56 predicted proteins | sample AutmiccommuBRH23_FD_187382 | JGI IMG/M metagenome (GOLD analysis project Ga0209347, IMG submission 187382) | Deep subsurface microbial communities from Mt. Terri, Switzerland - Autotrophic microbial communities BRH/23 (SPAdes) (version 2) | ecosystem: Environmental > Aquatic > Deep subsurface >... | reverse complement strand
TAATCGCTCCTGGGCCATGTTTACCTCCTTGTTTTTGTGGAAGGTAAGCATGCCATAAATTTGGACTAACCAGTATTTTTTCCTTTAGCTAATGTGTGCGGCTTGCTCCGGAATCACTGTGCGACATGCTCCGGAATGAGTGTGCGGCATGTCCCGGAATCACTGTGCGACATCGACTGGATTTTGCACGCTATGAGTGTGCTGCCAATGGAGCACAGAAATTGAATGAGCAGTTCAAAGAGCTGTGCATAAAAAAGGGGATTGCCTTAAAAGTGCCAGATTATAAGGTAGAAGAGCAAGTCAAGCAGTTGAGTCTATTGGGAATTTAAAAAACCCTGCGAATCTACACTCGCAGGGTTTTTTTGAATTAAAAATTAATATTTATTTAACAATAAATGTCGTGCTTCCAATTAGAGAGGTAATTCCTGATTTTGTGGCTGTAGCTTTTACAGTATAAGTGCCTGTGCCAACATTTCTTTTGACCAGATAGGTAAATGTCACTACACCCGATGTGTTGGTAGTTCCATTAAGACTCGCAACTTGAGTATTGCTGGGATTCAAGACCTGACCGCTCACACTTGCACCACTTACAGCAACTCCATTGCCATCTTTCACGTTAACCGTAATCGTAACTCGTTGGTTATTAGAATAAGTTGTTTTATCAGTCGAGACTGTCGCAGTTAATGTGTTTGATGGAGGTGGATTTGTTGGTGTTGGTGTTGCTGGTGGTGTGGTAGGTGTAGGTGTTGTGGGTATAGCAGTAGGTGGGTTGGTTGGCGTTGCGGTAGGACTTGTACCACCACCTAATAATGTTAATGCTGCTTTTGCCTGCACCAAACCAAAACCATAATACACATCTCGACCGGCTGTTCCGAGATCCAAAGCAGTAGAAGTTAATGCATTTCTAATCTGGATATTCGACAAATCCGGGAAAGCACTCCAGATAAGAGCAGCTACACCAGAGACATGTGGGGTAGCCATAGATGTGCCATCCCATTTTTCATAGGAACTGACAAATGGAGTAAAGGAATTCTTTACCACAGCAGAAATTCCCACTTTAGTTTTAAGAGCATTGCCTTGTTCCATTGTTAATCCTATAGCAGGTATTGTGGATGAAAACCCAACTCCTAATGTTGCCAATAATTCTCCTTCAACATTGTTATAAATGATCGCAGCTTTACCACCACTATTCTGAACATTCATGACTTTGTCATAGAAAGAGATATCACCTCTATCGCAGAGGACAACTTTATCAGACCAGGCTCCGGTTGCTGTGCATAAGCCTCCGTTTACAAGGTCACCATTTACTGTTCCTAAAGCTGCAAATTCTACTGGATGACCGTCATAAGTGGTACCATCTACCGTCACAGAAGCTTCATTGAGAAAGGGCACAGTGCTAAGAACACCTACCCCTGGGGCTGCCAATTCTACCTGACTGTTGAATTGTGAAAAATCTGCTATGATTTTGTTGGCATCGATAGCAGCTACAGAAACGACAGAAGAGTAACTGGCTGGATAGTTATTGGCGGAGGTGCCTTCATTGCCTGCTGCAGCAATGGATAAGATACCAGCGGAGTATAAATTATTGAAGGCACGCTCTTCCGTTTTATTTTTGGTAGGTCCACCCAGGCTCATATTGATGATTTTTGCTCCAGCAGCCTGACACTGACTGGCTGCATTTACCAGCGTTGAACTATAAGACCAACCGCATTCAGGCCCATCGAATACTTTCACAATATACAAACTGACATCACCAGGAGTTACTCCAACTACACCTACCGTATTCGATTGTGCTGCAATAGTACCCGCGACATGGGTGCCATGCCCACAGGTGTCAGTGCCCCAATTGGTGGAATATCCACTAACTGAAACTCCTGCGAAATCTTCATGCCCTGTCCAGAGACCTGAGTCTATGATACAAACTTTGATGCCATCACCCGTTGGAGCTCCTAAATCAACCACACCATTTTTATCTGAGTCCCAAATATCCCGAGCCTGTACCATATCGATACCGTATGGAACAGTCTCTGTAGCTGGATAGCGGATGGCATCTTCCTCAATGGAGACCACATTCGGGTTATTTCTCAAACCAGCCAAGGCCTGCTCCGGGACGGTGACCACAAAGCTATTGAGGTCATCAAAACGATAATGGAACTCTGCACCCACTGCATTAAGTGATTTCTCGACTCTTGCTCCTCGTCCGGGGCTGAATTCCACCCAGACCCGCATTTTGCCTTCGTTACTGGTATATGCCGGTTGGGCAACGGAAACAATAAATACGATGGCTAACAACAAACTGATTACTTTAAAAATCTTCTTCGACATAACAAAACCATCCAAAGAAAAATTTCAGGTGCACCTAAATAAAAACCATATCAGTCTTTTCTTGTTTGAAGTCATTATGGGGATTGATATGGAGATGTGATAAGTTATTCTGTTTTTTTTAAAAATTACAAAAAGTGCACAGGAATATGGATACTATACTCTTTTTGAAAATTAATTCAATAGTTAATTTGGATTATTTGTACGTTTGGTAAGAAAAATTTGACAATTGGGGGTTGTTTACTGGAATGAAAAAAATTGCCGGTATCTATCTGAGTAAAGAATTCCTACTTTGATAAATATAGGAAAATCTTAATAAAACTGGGTAGGCGGGTGTTATGCAGAATAAAAGTTTCCTTTCCGCTTAAAACATTAAAGATACTGAAAAAGTTTAAATGGGTTACTCACACCCGACGAAGTAAAATTATTAATATTTGAAATTTTACAAGCAGGAAATTAATTAATTAATCCAAATATTCATTAATGCTCCAAAAAAAGAATGAATTTTCATATAATTATTAAAAAGCACCTTTTAAAGGGTTGACAGATCATTAAAACACTGTATAATCAGCAAATCCTTAATGAATGTGATGAATGTCATGTTAAATATATCCCTCGCTATTATTATTATCATGCTCTATTGGTTCCTCCATATTTTGATGGAGGATCAAGTTCAAGTTGGGCGAGCGAAAAAGATTAAAATCAGATAAGTTAAGAGATCAAAATAAAAAGCAAAAAAGCCACCCAACGAAAACCAAAGGGTGGTTTTTTTTCTCCACATTCAATGGATAATCCAGTCAACTCTCTTCCATAAAGGAGGTATGCCATTTCAAAGTTATTCATTATCAAATATCAAATTGTTGTTAATCAAATTGTTGAAAGTTCTCAAAAATAGTCAAAGGAGAAAGAAATGAAGAAAAAAGTATTGTTTTTTGTTTTTGTTGTTTTTGCCATGGTTTTGGCAAGTTGTAATGCCGCTGCCCCTGCGAGTGGTGTACCAGAAGTATGTGCCAGTGACGCATTTGGTTGTGCCAAGATTCCGGCTGGCCAGACTGTAAAGGTTGGTATGGGTGCTCCCCTCACCGGTGACTACGCCTCATTTGGTGTGGATATCTCCCAGGGTGCCGCCATTGCAGTAAAAGATGCAGGTACCGTTGAAGGTTTTGCCTTTGAACTGGTTGCACAGGATGACCAGGGTGCCCCCGAAGGTGGTGCCGCAGTCGCTAACAAGCTAGCAACAGATCCAACTGTTGTGGCAGTTGCTGGTCATATTTTCTCTGGAGCAACCGAAGCAGCCATTCCGATTTATGATAAAGCCGGTATCCCCATGATGTCTCCTTCCGCAACCAACCCGCCATTGACCACCCTCGGTTCGAAGGTATTCAATCGCGTAGCATTTACCGATGCAGTGCAAGGCAAATTCGCGGCGGATTATCTCTATTCAACATTAGGGTTCCGCAAGATTGCCGTATTGCATGATGGTGGTGCTTATGGACAGGGATTGGCTGATGTAGTTCGTGCAGAGTTCACCGCCTTAGGTGGAGAAGTTGTAGGATACGAAGCAATTACCCCAGGTGAAACAGATTACACCGCTACATTATCAGCCCTGGCTGCCAGCTCTCCCGAAGCAGTCTACTTTGGTGGTTACGTTGCAGAAGGTGTTGTATTAACCAACAACATGAAACAAAGTGGCCTGGCGAATGCTGTCTTCTTTGGTTGTGATGGTACCTTCGGTGCTGAATTTGTTGAGAAAACCGGCGCTAATGGGAATGGAGCTTATGCTGCGTCCTTGATCCCTCCGGAATCAGCTGCAAAATTAAAATTTGATGCTGACTACCTGGCTGCTTATGGCGTGGGTGCTGGCACATTATCCCCCTATACCTGGAGTGGATATGACTCAGCTGCTGTGTTAATGGCAAAGGTAAAAGAAGTAGCCGTAAAAGGTTCCGATGGCGCACTCTATGTACCTCGTGGTGCTCTGGTTGCTGCTGTACGCGGTACCAAAGGTTTCACCAGTATTACCGGTGATATCAGCTGTGATGCCGTGGGTGAATGTAACACGGCTGGCCCAACCTTCTACATTGTAAAAGATGGTGACTGGGCTCAGGCTGCGAATTAGAATCTTGATTTATTAAAAGGAAATACTGCGGAAAGAGAATTTCTCTTTCCGCAGTTACCCTGTGGTATCATTCTTTTTTAAATTCAAACCAAATTAAATTGGAGGCTTAATGGAAGCTACTCGGAAAAAAAAGCTGCTTACATTGCCCCAGAATAGTATCCGAATTATTCGAATTATTGCAGCGCTTCTTTTACTTGCGCTCATTATTGTGCGTGCAATGGATGTAGCTGCAAAGTCGCAGTTCGGGGCAGACACCTGGCTGCGACTTTCTGTTTCTGGGTTGATCATCGGTGGAATGTATGCACTGATTGCAATTGGTTATACATTGGTTTATGGTATTTTGTTCATGATCAATTTTGCACATGGTGAAGTGATGATGATCGGCACATTTGGTGGATATTTTGTGTTTGAAGCATTCAATGCCATCCAGGTAAGTGGGGCAGATGGTAGCCAGTTATCATTTCTAAATGCCTATCCGGTCCTTGCAATATTTCTTGCATTTTTAGCCGGGATGACAATCTCTGCTCTTTCAGGACTGTTTCTTGAAAAGATCGCCTACCGACCATTGCGAGGCGCTCCACGATTGGTACCATTAATCAGCGCGATTGGTGCGTCCATCTTTTTACAAAATGCAGGGCAATTATTATTTGGACCACAACGTCGCCAATACATCAACCCGGTGGTTTTGGATCGTGGGATTGGTTGGAATCTGGAAATAGCTGGCAGCACTGTTGTTTTGACTTATACGGGTATCTTTTCTTTAATTTTGTCAGCGATTTTAATGGTAGGACTTTATTTATTGGTTCAACGCACGAAATTGGGTCGCGCGATGCGCGCGGTTGCACAGGATAAGAAAACTGCAGCCTTGATGGGTATCAATGTTGACCAAATCATCAGCCGTACATTTGTTATCAGTGGCGCACTGGCCGGTGCTGCAGGCGTGATGTGGGGTATTCATAACGGGTTATTTAACTATTTTGTCGGATTTTTACCAGGCATTAAAGCATTCACAGCTGCGGTATTGGGCGGAATTGGCAATATACCTGGCGCTATGTTAGGCGGCATGTTCCTGGGAATTGTGGAGTCGTTAGGACCAGCAGTGCTTGGGATTGACTTCCAGTTGAAAGACGTTCTTGCTTTTACCATTCTGATCCTCGTATTGATTTTCCGTCCCTCTGGAATCCTGGGTGAAGCACTTACGGAGGAGAAGGTATGAACAAGCAATCTATTCAAAAATCCGCCGCAAGTGGCCTGGTGTTTGGAATCATTGTAATTTTTTTCGCGTTAATTGGTTTCACAGTCGTATTTTCAGGTTTGATACAGAAAGCATTAGGGCAATCTTTAGGGGTAGGTCAAATACCTTCCATGAGCAGTTTCCTCATATTTTTGGGTTTATTGGGAATATGGAATGGTTGGCGTGCATCCCGACAGGATAAACATGAGACACTTTTAGTAAGCAAGGTGCTGGGTCGATCTGCCATTGCAGGTCTGACAGCCGGTGTTTTAGTAATGGTTTATGCACTAATTGTAGGAGCGCTTGATAATCGTGGAATTAATCTGCGTACTTACCTGAGCCAACTCTCCTCAGAGTCTGTCAGGTTCTTTCTATTTAATCAGAGTATTGTTGTAGGTGGATTAATTCATGTACTTTACAGCACAGTATTGGCTGTGGTAGGTGGTTTTCTGGCTTTGGCTAGCGAACGTAGCCGTGAACGTGTGAAAACAACACGAGAGTCTATTCAGAAATGGTCACAGGACCGCTGGTTGGGTAAGTTACAGGGAAATCCCTACGTCAGTTATATTTTGATGGGTGTGGTGCTGTTGTTACTGGTCTTGTTACCTCGTACCTGGGGTGCTTACTGGAATTATGTAATGGGAACTGTTGGAATCTATGTTCTGTTGGGGCTTGGTTTGAACATTATCGTTGGACTTTCCGGTCAATTGGTGTTGGGCTATGTAGCTTTCTTTGCGATTGGTGCTTATACCTTCGCTCTGACTACTTCACCAGAACCACATAATCTGGTCTGGAATTTCTGGGTCGCTCTGGGGGTAGCGGTTCTGGCAGCAGCCTTATCAGGCATTTTGATTGGTTTACCAATCATGCGTTTGCGTGGTGATTATCTCGCGATTGTGACATTGGGTTTTGGGGAGATCATTCGAATTTTATTACGCAGTGATATATTAAAGGATTTCACCATGGGACCAAGAGGTGTCCGAAATATTGCTGGTCCCACTTTATTTGGCCGATCATTTACAACAGATGTTGATTTTATGTATTTGATTATTCTGGCCGTCTTGCTCTCGATCTTTCTTGCCAGACGTTGGCAAGAGTCCAGCATCGGACGTGCATGGTTAGCAATCAGCCAGGATGAGACGGTAGCGCAGGCAACTGGTGTTGATACCAAAAAATACAAATTGTTAGCGCTATCCCTTGGCGCTGCTTTTGCTGGATTGGGAGGTGCATTGTTTGCTTCACGCAACCAATTTACTGGTCCCGAAGATCATGCCTTGATGGTCTCGATTAACGTACTGGTTCTGGTAATTGTAGGCGGTATGGGCAGTATCCCGGGTGTTGTTTTGGGAGCCTTTGCCTTAAAAGGCCTCCCAGAGATTCTTAGGGAGTTGGAAAGTTACCGTTTATTGGTTTTTGGTGCTTTGCTGGTAGTGATGATGATCATCCGACCGGAAGGTTTATGGCCTGCTCGGCGTCCAAAACTGGAGGTGACTGTCGTAAAGGAAACTGAGCAAGTCCCCCTGCCTGCTGTTGTAGGAGGTGAACAATGAACACAGTACTGGAAGCCCGTCAGGTAACCAAGATCTTTGGTGGTTTAGTAGCTGTCAATAAAGTTGATCTGATCGTACCAGAAGGTTCGATTGCCAGTATTATCGGCCCGAATGGCGCTGGAAAGACAACCTTGTTCAACTGCATTTCTGGATTCTACCAACCAGAATTTGGAGATGTGTTGTTTAATGGGCGTAAGATACAGGGTATGCTGACGGATAAGGTTGCTGCTATGGGTATTGCCCGTACATACCAGAATATTCGCTTGTTTAAAAATATGTCCGCTGTAGAGAATGTAATGGTGGGTTTCGAACCTCACCTGAAGCATGGTTGGATTACAGCAATGGTTAAAACGCCTGGTTATCAAAAAGAACAAAAACATATTGTCAATGAAGCCAGCCGTTTATTACATTATGTTGGACTGGCCGGTTTGGGTGATAACCTGGCGTTAAACCTGCCGTATGGAGCGCAAAGACGTCTGGAAATTGCAAGGGCGTTAGCCAATCAACCCAAATTATTATTACTGGATGAACCCACTGCTGGGATGAATCCACAAGAAACCGATGAGATGAAAGATTTTATCCGTCAAATTCGCGATGATCTGGGAATAACAATTATTCTAATTGAGCATGATATGCGCGTGGTGATGAATATATCCGATCAAATTTCCGTTTTAGATTACGGAGAAAAAATCGCTGAAGGAAATCCGAAAGAAATTCAAGCCAATCCACGGGTAATTGAAGCTTATCTGGGACCTGGTGCAGCAGCACTTTCGGAAAAATATCGACGGGAGAAAATTCATGATGCTTGAAGTTGAAAACCTGAATGTACATTATGGTGCAATCCATGCTTTAAAAGGGGTTTCTTTTCGCCTGGAAGAAGGTGAGATTATCGCATTGATTGGTGCCAACGGAGCGGGAAAATCTACCACTTTAAACACCATCTCCCGCCTGAATAAACCAACATCGGGCGATATTCGTTACAAAGACGTATCCATTGTGGAAACTCCTCCCCAGGATATTGTCACAAAAGGAATTGTACAGGTCCCGGAAGGACGAAGAATTTTCCCCAAAATGTCGGTGGTAGAGAATCTTGAGATGGGTGCCTATATTCATGACGATCGAAAACGTATTGAAGAGGATATGGAAATCATGTTTGGCAAATTTCCACGGTTACGGGAGCGACGCAAACAATTGGGTGGCACATTATCCGGTGGCGAACAACAGATGTTGGCAATCGCGCGTGGTTTAATGGCGCATCCACAGTTGTTGTTACTGGATGAGCCTTCCATGGGATTGGCACCCATCATCGTGGAGCAGATCTTTGACATTATCCAGGAGATCAATCATCAGGGAACTTCGATTCTGCTGGTGGAACAGAATGCACAGATGGCATTGTCAATCGCGGATCGGGGATACGTGTTTGAAACCGGCAAAATTGTTCTGGAAGGTCCAGCCAATGATTTGTTGGAAGATCCGATGGTTAAAGAAGCATATCTGGGCGGCGGATAGAAACATTGATAAAAGGAAATTTTTGATGAAGAAACAGGCTGTTGATCGATTTACAGCCTGTTTTTTTGTTTGAATAATTTTCCCGGATATAATTAACTAACCTTTAAGTCTCAGGAGGAAAAATGGTTGGGAATGTCGTTTGTAGTCATTGTGAATCTGTTATGCCTGCGAATTCTAAATTCTGTCCAAATTGTGGAGCTGAATATGAGCCGGAAAAACCTGTGAGCCAGGTTAATTACATTCCTGTTCATCCATCCCAACAACCGCAACCTCCTCAATTTTCACAAGCTCCAGTTCAGCCTGTGATGCCTAATAAGGTTGTAGAATCAGAAAAACCAAAAAAGAAACTATTTTTCATTATCGCAATTGTTGCAATTGCATTACTTTGTGTTTGTATTCTTGCGATTATTGCGATATTCAATTTAAGAGTTACAGGATAAGCCTGCCTTAGACACTCAGCTCCGAATTGTTGAATAAATATTTGTTACTTTAGGACAAGTTTTGTCTGTGGTTCTCCCAGATAAACATTTCCTTTTTCTGTTACCACTACATCTTCTTCAAGTCCAATATATCCATAACCCTCCAACGCAATTCCTAGTTCAATGGTGTAGACCTGGTCTTTCTCGATGATCTGGTTGGGTAGATCACCATAGACTTCCCATTGGGGACCGAGGATGCCACCACCATCATGAGCGCGTTTTCCTAATTGGTGACCGGTGGCGTAGTGATACTTGGGGTGTCCGGCGTCTGTAATGACCTTGCGTGCAGCTGTGTCAACTTCCAGACCAGTCACACCGGGGCGTAATACCAGACGGGCAGCTTCGATTGCCTGGCGTACAAGATCAAAACCCTTCTGCACCTCAACTGGTGCTGTGTTTTCACCGGGTCTTAACAGGTAGACCATGCGTTGAATATCAGAGCAATAACCATCCTTCTGGACACCAAAATCAAAATGAACCAGATGACCGCGCTCTAGCTGAATATCGGTGGGGGCGGCATGACCGACAGGAGAAACGGGACCACTGTTGACTGCCGGGCAACCTTCATAGGTCCAAGCGACCAGCAGGTTTCGATCAGCTAATTGTTTATGCATGAAATCGGAAATGTCTTTTTCTGTCTGACCGGGTTGCATGAAGTTATAGGTCTGCTGGTATATACCAAGGGTTTCATCGATTGCAGCTTTGATGAGAGATATTTCTGTGGGGGTCTTTCGGCCGTTTAAAGCTGCGATGATTTCTTCTGCAGAACACAGACGATCAATAAATGGGGTTTCCGCCAGCATTTTCAACAAAAGCTGATACATTCCATAGCTCAAACCATCTGCCATTACATTACTGAGGCTGGTGTTGATTGCTATTTTTGTTGGATTAAGGCGCTGCAATTCAGATAGCAGGTTTTTGCTGATGCCAGCGTCGCAGGGAATGACTATCTGATAAGCACCGATTAAACGGGTGGTCTCCGCGTCAATGCGACCTACAATGGCTATGGTTTCGCCTGAACGGTGGATTAGCAAAGCGCTCTGGCGGGTGAGGGTCGCTTCCCCATATATGACAGGTAGAATAGGATCCGAATTGACCGATGTTTCTCGGATGAAGATTAGCCAGAGATCAATGTCTTTCTCGGCCAAGATTCCGATTGCTTGTTGTACTTTTTCCTGGATCAGTGTAGCCATGGAGTCTCCTTAATGATGATTTTTGTTGAGATTTTGTATCTATTCATCGATGCAGTCACGGTGTTTTAGGTGTGTGTTAATAACGTGACACCTGCCAACCTGATTTTATTGAGATGATACTTGTAAACATAATATTGTAAAAGTGTTTATGAAATTTATATATTAAAAATTGTTCCAATGCTATTATTATAAAAGTAATTATTTCATTTTACAGGATCAAATCATGATAAAAATTGAAGCAGTTAACCGCCAGAATCGAAAATTAGTGGGGGAGTTTATTGAATTACCATACCGGATCTATCAGGGGGTGCCTCAATGGGTGCCTTTTATGAAGGTGGATGTGAGGAACATGCTGGACCCGAAAAAACATCCGTTCTATGAGCATTCCGATGCCCAAGCATTTATCGCGGTTCGCAATGGACAGACAGTAGGTCGAATTGCAGTCATGGAGAATCGCCTTTACAACCAGGTACAGAATAAGGAGATTGCCAGTTTCGATTTACTGGAATCAGAAAATGACCTGGAGGTGATCAAGGCACTTTTTGGGGCTGCCAGAGAATGGGCGACTAATCGTGGTTTGACACAAATGATTGGCCCAAAACCGTTTGGGCTGGGAGATGGATATGGCATTCTGGTGGAGGGATTTGAAAAACGCCAGATGATGATCATGATGAATTACAACCTGCCGTATCTTCCCCGATTAATGGAAGAATATGGGTTTGAAAAAGAAGTTGATTTTGTATCCTGCCAGATAGAAACAGCCAACTTTTCCATGCCAGAGAAAGTGAAAAAGGTGGCAGAACGGGTATTGGAGAAGGGCACAATCAGCGTGCGTGGATTTACAACAAGATCAGAATTAAGAACCGTAGGTAAAGAAATAGGGGAAATTTATAATAAAGTCTTCGTTAAAAATTGGGAATATTACCCCTACACCAAAAGGGAGATTGAAACAGCCATTGAAAATGTGATCCTTTTCGCTGATCCCAAAATGATTAAGGTTTTGATGGACGGGGAAAAGATCATCGGATTCTTATTTGCTTTTCCGGATGTTTCCCGAGCTATTCAGCGCCACAAAGGCCAACTCAACCCAATCAGTATCCTTGATCTGCTGCGTGAAGCGAATCGATCCGAAATGGTCTCTGTCAACGGGATGGGGGTGATGGAGGAATACCATGGCAGAGGTGGAAATGCACTGCTCTATTATGAGATGGAAAAGACTGTAAAATCACGTCATTTTAAGTACGCTGAATTTACCCAGGTTGCTGAAAGTGCACAACAAATGCGAAAAGATTTAATCACCCTGGGGGGGGCTGAGGTAAAAAATCATCGCGTGTATCGATTAGATATTTAGTTTTTGATTTAAGGCGCTAAACAATTCACTGTAAAAGTCTGCTCGTTGAAAGTCTGGTTATTGGGATTACCAATGTAGAGCGATACTTTTCCTGTCCAGCTATAACCAGCACCTGACCCGATTGGCATGGAAAAGTCAGGAAGAGTCTTTTGACCAGCTGTATCAAAGGTAATCTCCATCAGGGAAGATTTATAACCATCTTCGCGTTGATAATAATAGTTCACCTTTCCTGCACCATTGGTGGTGATTTTGCCTCGCAATGTGATCGGGAATGGGCAAACACCAGTGTAACTTCCAGGAATCATTTCAAATGAAGCAGCTGTGACTGCATAAGGAGGTACTGATGGTCCTTCCACTTTTATAATCACCCAGAAAGGATCGTTTTCATCCCCAAGACCGAATTTATCGCCAGAGGGATTTCGTATTTTCCAATTACTGCGATATGTATCTGGTGTAGATGGAGCTTTCAGGTTAACGGAGATATCAATTGCCTGACCAGGTGGAACATCGTTATTGATTGCAACAGTCGTTGGTCCTTCCAAACCCTCTCCACTGTCAAAAATAATTGCATATCCTGTTGTCCATGTACAGGAACCATCATTCTGGATTCGCCAGGTTTTCGTAAATATTTTTCCGGGTGACATGGTTGTATTATCAGGAATAGTTATGTCATCTACAAAAAGCGCACGGTCACAAGGCGCATCACTTCTGACTGGTGCTGTAGTGAAGATTGGTTCGGGATTTTGCTGATTGGGTACTGTGGCAGGTTGTTCCTGTACAGGCTCTAACAAAGTAGGAAGCGGAGGTTTGGGAGTTCCTTCCTGCATTTTTGCCTGAACCGTCAATGCAGCAGCCGTGTAAACCATATCACTCTCGGTCGTTGGACCGCCTTTGGTTGCAGACATATTACAGGCAGAGAGAATCATGGTTATAAAAATAAAAACGGAAAGGATCAGGCTAACTTTTTTCATTTTCGACTCCCTAACTTCAAAATTACAGTTTGTAATATACTCATGATAAAGAAAGGAATTTCCCTTTATACCTAAAATTATAGCAGTTTATCGATAATTAAATAAATTAATTAATTAGGTAAATCAATAACACCTTTTTTTTTCCAACCCTTGAAATGGGAACAATTTTCCGTTACATTAATAGAGATGGTTGAAATTTTGATATTAAAACGAAATTGAATAAAAAAAGGAGGAAATAATGGCTTTTTTTGATATGCCTTTAGACCAATTAGAATCTTATAAACCAGAACTGACTGGACCCCCAGATTTTGATGAATTTTGGGAACAAACCTACTTGTTTGCTCATAATACCCCCATGAAACCTGTATTCAACAAAGTACAGGAACCCCTCGATCTGGTGGATGTGTTTGATGTATCATTTCCGGGATATGCCGGTCAACCCGTGAAAGCCTGGTTGTTGATCCCTAAAGGGACGGAAGATCCATTGCCCTGTGTGGTTGAATTTGTTGGTTATGGTGGTGGGCGTGGAAAACCGGTGGAATGGCTTACCTGGCCGAATGCTGGTTTTGCCTATTTTGTCATGGATAATCGTGGTCAGGGAAGTGGTTGGCGCGAAGGTGATACACCTGATGTACTCGAGACGGGATCCAGTGCTCAGGTACCAGGCTTTATGACTCGTGGAATACTGGCACCAGAAACCTATTATTACAGGCGATTATTTATTGACGGAACACGGGCTGTTGAAGCTGCCAAGGAACATCCACTGGTGGATTCGGATCGGATAGCGATTACAGGTGGCAGTCAGGGGGGTGGGGTGACACTGGCAGTGGCTGGACTGATGCCTGAGATCCCGGTGGCAATGCCGGATGTTCCCTTCCTGTGTGATTTCAAGCGGGCAACCCAACTGGTGGATAGCCACCCCTATCAGGAAATTGTGCAATATTGTCGGGTGCATCGTGAAAAAGTGGAGCAGGTATTCAAGACATTGTCATATTTTGATGGGATGAATTTTGCCAATCGCGCTAAAGCAACAGCTTTATTTTCAACCGCTTTGATGGATGATACCTGTCCTCCATCGACGGTGTTTGCTGCATACAATCATTATGCCGGAGTCAAACAAATACGGGTATACCCCTTCAACCAGCATGATGGGGGTGGGGTTCACCACCTTTATGAAAAGATCCAATTTTTAAGATTATTCTGGCATTAAAAAATACTGGTGTTGGTTGTCCAACACCAGTACTTTCGAAACCTGGAAATTAATCAAAGAAGAATTTTTCTTCCCCAAACGCTGGTTTCAGATCATTAAACCAGGTCGCTTTGGGGTCATATTTTGCAAAAAATGGTTTCATCACATGTTTCGAGTTTCGATGCTGTAATGCTCGTAAAATATATACCTTTTCATTAAGCAGCTCTGTAACACCCAGGACTTGCACTTTTCCCGGATTGCATGACATGACCGGTCCCCGAACAGTGCGCGCCAACCCGGAAACCTGTTGATAGGCTTTGCGGAATACTTTCCATGCCTCTTCGAGCGGAATGGAAAAATAATGTTGTGCACCAGTGTTACGGGCGATAAACATATAGTAAGGGATAACCCCCAGCTCAACCTGACGCTGCCACATGGCTGCCCAGAGATCGGGATCGTTATTGATGTGTTTCAATACCGGGGACTGGGCTCGGATTTGAGCTCCCGTCTGTCGAATTCGACTGATCGCCAATTCGACAGCTGGTGTGGTCAATTCTCTGGGATGGTTAAAATGCGCCATCAAAGCCAGGTGAATACCAGAGGATGTGATTTTTTCAAATAATGTAAGCAGTGCATCGGCATCGTTATCGGTTAAAAATCTGTATGGCCAGTAGGATAATGCTTTGCTGCCAATTCGGATAGATCGTAAATTAGGCAGATCCGCTTCTAATAACGCGTCAATATAGCCTTCCAGAATTTTTGTTTTCATGAATAACGGATCACCACCGGTAAATAAAATATCGGTTATGTCCGGATGTTTCCGAAGATATTTTATAACTGGTTCAATTTCTGACATGGCAAATTTATAATCTGCAATCCCAGTGAATTGTGGCCAGCGAAAACAAAATGTGCAATATGCATGGCAGGTCTGGCCCTGTGTAGGGAAGAAGAGCATGGTCTCACGGTATTTGTGTTGGACACCAGGAAGGACTTCTCCGTCCAAATCGGGGCGATTCTTGGTTAATTGACCTGCTGGATGTGGGTCTAATTTTTCTCGAATTTGATTGGCAGTCTGAGTAGTTAATTCTTCATCAGCATTACATTTGAGTAAAGCCGCCATTCGATCATAATGCTGCTTTCTGAGCATCTCTTTTTGAGGAAAGTTTAGAATATAGAGAGGATCTTTGGGAATATTATTCCAGTCAATCAGTTCATCAATTACATAATTATTGGTGCGGAAGGGGAGTACGCGAGCCACTACCTCTATATCAAAAATTTGTTCATCAGTGAGTTTACTGATTTGCGGTATTTGCTGGAAATTCTTTAATCCATAAGGTTTATATTTTGGATTTTGAAAAACCTCTTGCAAATCTTCACCAGGATGAATTATCGTACTCTGTAAAGTCATTGGTTCCTCCTTTCATATTGTAAAGTGCGTTGGTATCATCTCAATTAACCGGGATTTAGAGGTATTTTCGAAAGGTATTTACCAGTCAATTACACCTTGACCGTAATAATTGAAAAGATATTTGCGGTGGATTGAATACGGTGACTGTGGACAGTCGCTTGAATACCTCCTTATTATGAATCAATCGAAGTAAATATGTAGTGATCAAATTTCTTGATCATTTTTGATTGTTGGATATTGATGATGTTTTTGTGAGATATGAGCAGATTGGAATTAGCTCAATTTAGGAAAAAACAAAAAGTTGAGATCCAACAAAAAAATTATACTATAAAAAAAATCGTTTTTGATCAATTATTCAATAATTGATCAAAAATATCTTCAATATAAGGAACGTTATTATTGACTCTCCAATAATTTATTATGTTTTTCAGTATGCATTTCAAGTACTCTGGACTGGATTTTTTTAAGATTCTCTCCGCGCAAAGGATACCAGATTAAAATAATAGCTCCCAATAACATCGCCACTCCTGGAATCAGACCAGCGATGATCTTAATTCCCCAAATCGCGCTTTCGGGTTGGTTCAGGAATATTTGACCTTTGTTTTGCTCTCTGGTGACAAAGTTCGTACCTTCTAATATAAAGGGAGATAATGCGATCGCCAAAGATTGGGCTGGTTTGGTGAAGAGGGCATTAATACCAAAGAACGAGCCTTCTCGGCGAACACCGGAGCGGGTTTCGTCTTCATCTGCTACCTGAGCAAAGAGGACATTGGTCAATGTTTGCGGTCCAGCCAGCCCAAAGCCGGCAAATGCGAGGCAGGCGGGTATGAAAGCATTTGGTAGGATCATGATGGCAAGTAAACCGGTGGCAGCAATTAACAACATTATCTGATGACCTCCGACCACACCAAACTTCTTTGTGAATATTTTTGTGCAGGGAACACCAATGATCAATGGAATAAAAATACATGCTAACAATACCATTGTGTTTATCTTAACCACGTAATCTGCCAGATAGAAAACTGCTCCCATTATTAACGAAGACATTAAAATGGACATAAAATTCGCACCAACCAGGATTAAGAAAGATTTGCTGGATAGTGTAAACCGTAATGACTCACGCAAACTGATTGGTTTGTCCACCTGTGTGAATTCCGGTCGTTCTTTCACCTTTAAGGTAGTCGCAATAATCAATAAAGCCCCGACAATGCCAACCACAATCATAGCTGTTTGCATCGGGAGGAAAGATGGATCACCCCCAGCTTTAGGGCGGAAGAGATCAGGGATAATGAAGCCCAATAGCATTCCTAAGAGTCCAAACAAAGCAGCTGAAATTTGTAAATCATTGCGTTCAGTATCAGATTCGGTGATCTCTGGCAACAGGGAAGAATAAACCAGACCAATGATGGTGTAACAGGTATCATACAATAGCATACTGATCAACATCCACCAGAAGATCGCTTGTTGTCCGGCTTGTGCAGGGGCAAACCAGACCAGAATGAAGGTTAAAGCAAGGAACGGAGCAGTAAAGCGCATATAAGGAATACGACGACCCATTTTTGATTGGGTATTATCAGTGATGTAGCCAAAAAGTGGGTCATTAATCGCATTCCAGATGGCATAGACCAACGAAGCCACACCAATCCAGCGGGCGGTCAGACCCAAATAGTCCTGATAAAAAATTGGTAATAGGGCACCAAAAACGCCAGAAATAACCGATGTGCCTAACGCGGCAACTCCCCAGACCAATTTATAGCTTCGTCCAAGCTTAATGGGTTTGTTGATTATCATTTTATATGCTCCTGTTTTTGGATGTTTGAGATTTGATCTGGTAACGAATAGCTGAAAGTTTGCAAGATTGAATTAATTATAGATGGTTTTTATTTTTGTTTGTAAAATAATTCAATTTTTTGACGGATTTGTGACGATTGTTTGTTACTATTTTTCATAAAGAACAATAATCCTTAAATCAATGGATTGCGATGGTACTTTCCAAAGATAATCACAAGGAGAATGGATTTTGAAACGAAGGAAATTATTTTTTATTGCGATTTTTCTTCCCCTGGTTGTGTTTCTAATGTCCAATTGTGGTAATCAGGTACAAAAAATGGAGACATCTATGAACAATTCAAATAAAAATCAACCCACTGAATTATTATTGCCAGCACCGTTGTTTTTTCTTGAGAATGGACAGATCTGGCAATTAAATAAGGATGGTAAGAGTTCTATTCAAGTTGCGAATGAAGCAGACCCGATTATTGAATTCGACCTTTCAGTGAAGGGTGATCGTCTGGTGTATGTCAGTGGGAACCAGTTGATTTTCAATCACATAGATAGTTCGGACAGGAAAATCATTCAGCAAAGTCAGACATTGGTGAGCCATATGGATCAACTGGAAATTATGAACGATGAATCACAGATAAAAAACGCCATTCGAAGTCCCTTAATTTCTGCAGATGGTTCTAAAATTGCCTTTGTAGAAAATGGATTGCGGTTGAAAAATGTTGAAAATGAAACATCAAACCTGATCTGGGAAAATTCTTCCGACGATCAGGATATCATTTACCGATTATTATCCTGGTCACCTGATGAAAAAAATTATTTAGTTACAAAATATGTCCAACCCTTGCAGAGTATCTATCAGCAATCGATTGGATTGGTAAATAATGAAATTTTTGTCACATTACCTATTTCATCTGCTGATGGATTTGCCTGGTATGCTGGTGGCCAAGCATTGATTCTATCTAATTCAAAAGCTGGTCATCCAGGGTCGCTCATGCGTTGCGAGTTGGAAGAATTTAAATGTGTGGAGATTGCTGAATTTGAACCGGCGCGTTGGTACTATTTTTATGCTGTTCCAACTGTGGTCAATAATTCCAGTATACATGTTTTCATGGCAGCAGCTTCAGACCCAACCCTGATACCTGATACTTATAAATTAATTCGGGTAAATCTAGATGGCAGTAATCGCCAGGAGTTGATTTCAGGAGAATTTCCAGTAGAGATCGGATTATGGACAAGTGATGGAAATGGTGTGGTCATTCAACTCTCAAAGACATATCAAATCTATCCAGCCGGGGCTGTGCTTTGGGTAGATCTGGTTCAAAAGAAAATTTATGAATTGCCGATAACGAACGTTACCCAAATGAAGTGGGGAGTCAGTGAAGAAAAATAGTCAAATCGAAAATAACTAATAAAGATAGAGAAAGGAGAGGATGGTTGTTTATTGGAAAGTCAATAGGGAGAGAACAGTATAGATATCGACTAGAAATCAGCTGACTATTCGCAGCAAGATAATGGAAAAACGAAATTTATTATTGTCTATTATTTCATAAGTGGAAAAAGGTAGATATGATTAAGGAGAAAAGATGAAAAAAAGAAATATCGCATTCATGGTTCTCATAATGATTGTGTTGATTGTGACGATGTCATGCAATTTGGGAAAGTCGACGAGCAGCAAGAACTCAAATGATGTTTACACCAGTGATGAGGGAGGATTTTCTTTTCAAATTTTGGAGGATTACAGCGTAAATGAAGTTTTAGCCGGGGTGGAAATGGTCTCACCCGATGGCATTCCTGAAGTTGGACCTGGAATGCAGTTATATGGAGGTATCACCGATCAAGAACAAACCACAGAAGAGCTTTGGAAATTGGTTACTGACCCCGAGATTGGATTATTTGAGTTTGACAAACCGAAAAAATTTAAAGTTGATGGTGTCAATGGATTAATTGCAGAATTCAAAGGTGAGCAGGCGGGAGCTGCAGTTAAAGGGAAGATATTTCTGGTCATGGTAAAACCTGAACAACAATTTATGATGTTTGGAATTGCACCGAAAGATGATTGGAAGAAATTTGTGCCCACTTATGATAAGGTGCTTGATACAGTCAAGTTCCATGATGCCATACCCATAGATTATTCTTTTGAAGAGCCTGAAGAATGGACATTTGAGGAAGAAAGCACACTGACTCAACCGGTCCAGGTTGAAACTTATGTAGAAGGGTCTCAGATTCTACGTCAATGGGCTACTAGAGCGATTGCCAGCTCAGAGTTCAGTTCTTCAGATTGGTCTGCAATGCAAGCTACTGGTGCGCCAGATGTGAATAGTTGTGGTGCTAATTCTAAGGCATGGTCTGCTGCTTACGTGGATACTGAAGAATTTATTGAATTGTTTTATGAAACCCCAGTTATTCCAACAGAAATTGTGATTTATCAATCTCATAATCCTTCCCAAGTGGTTGAGATTCAATTAATTGATACGGAGGGTGAAGCCTGGCTATTATGGTATGGTGACCCAGAAAAAGTTTCGGATTGTCCAGATAAGTGGACACATACAATCGAATTAGAAGAAACCTTTTTCGTTGAATCGATCGTCATTTTTGTTGACCAGGGAATTATGAATTGGGGGAGTGTTGAAATTGACGCGGTTGAACTGGTTGGATTCACAGGAGAAAAAGGGATAACCTCACCACCAGTAGTGCAACAACCTTCTGGAGGCATTGGACAGGGAAACTCTTCTTCGATGGGAGGAGATGTACCAACCAATTATAGTGGGCTAATGGCTGGACCAGTATACCAGGGTTGGGTAAAAATCATTGTCAATGAAACCCTTGAAGCTGATTTGGACCGGATTATGACAATTCCTGGGAAAAAGAGCACAGATTCTTGGAAGCCACGCGCCAGTCACAAACAAACATACCTGTATGAAATGCCCTGGAAAGGAATGACTGGTTTTATCAGTGTGACCAATGAAGGGGTTGTATATAAAAAGAATGTGAGCAGCAATACACGTCCAACCGATTATGATTTAGATACTGTTAATCGAGCAATGTATGAACAATTAAACGGAATATATAAAAGCGATAAAGTTATCCCTTATAACGTAATGGCAAATATGCTTCAATCACCTGGCTTTTTATTGGATCAATATTATCGAGAAGATGATGGAAAAATGGTGAGCACCTATAGTTGGTATAACGCAAAAGGTGATCGTATAACGGGCATTTTCTTTGATGGATTATTGACAGGGATGATGGGATTGAATTTTATAGAATCTGATCCTTAATCTATAGATGATAATTTATAAAATGGAAAAAATAAGGATAATCTGATGTCAGAGATGTTTTCTTTCATGTCTATCAGCTTTTTTGCAATAATTTTTCTGGGGTTGGGAATAATGTTGGTGGTAATGAATCTAAAAAACCAGAAAAGAGCAGGTGCTAGCTCAACATGGCCATCAACCCAGGGACGAATAATACAAGCAGAAGTACATGAGGGAGAAAGTGTGCCTGATGAATTCGGTCAATCAAAACCAATTTATTATCCTGAAGTTCGATATGAATATGAAGTAAACGGACGCTCATTTCATGGAAAGCGATTGTCTTTTGGAGGAAGTGAGACATTTGCGAACCGTAATGATGCATCAAACCTAATTGCAGGAATCGAACCTGGTGCAGTATTGAATGTTTATTATGATCCCCTCGATCCCGAAAAAGCTTTTCTCAATCATGTGGCAAAGAAATCTTCATTTATTATCATTATGGGTGCCATTTTCATTGGTTTGGGTTTATGTGCATTGGCTAATGTATTGGTGATGGTCGTTGTGAGAATATTACCTACACAGTAAACTTTTTCAAAAAGATTAAGAAAAACCTGACGAGAGCAATTCGTCAGGTTTGTTTGGTATCCAATTAGGTGAAAATTATAGTTTTTTCTCTGCAAAACGGGGTTGGCAGGTTTTTTTATTGGATAATTTCCTGCCAATGATACCCTAAATGCAATGATGAAAAGATAAGATAATTATTATTATACATTTCATAGAAAGGGACTAAGCACATGGGAATTTTACATTCTTATGGTAGCATAAAGAAAAGAGAAAGATTCAAGGAGTTAGAATTTGCCAACTATTGACGATATTAAGCGACAATTACCACCGGAAACCCGGATTGTTTTTGAAAATCTGTGGGAAAAATTACCATCAGCCGAAAAGAAAACATTTTTGGATTTATTGCATGCATTTCCTTCCAAGACGAATATGCTGCAATTATTATTTAAATTAGGCTCTGACCACATGAAGATGGCCTTTGGCAACAAGCATAAACTGGCTATCGTTGGTCCAGCCAATGTGGGCAAGTCGACACTTTATAATCAATTGATCGCTCAGAAACAGGATAAAGCGAACGTCAGTCCATTGCCAGGCACGACACGGGAAACACAGATGGCAGATGCTGGAATTTTTGCTGTTGTGGATACACCAGGGGCAGATGCAATCGGCGAGGTGGGTGAACGCGAACGTCAGATCGCTCTGGATGCTGCAGCACAGGCTGATTTTTTGATCATTGTGTTTGATGCGATTCAAGGCATAAAACAAACGGAGCTGGACCTATATTTACGTCTGGCAAACCTGGGGAAACCTTATATAGTTGTGTTGAATAAAAAAGATCTGGTGAAGCGAGATATTAAAGTGCTGGTAGATCATAGTGCCAAGGCATTGAATCTTTCTTCCGACCATATCTTGCCAATTTCAGCACGCAATGGAGATAACATTCCCTCCTTAATGAAAATGATTGCAGCGACAGAACCTGAAATTATTGCTGCTTTGGGGCAGGCTCTTCCTCAATACCGCTGGCAGCTTGCGTGGCGATCGATTGCTTCGGCAGCTTCGGTGTCAGCAGCGATCGCATTAACACCTTTGCCAATCATTGACTTTTTACCGCTCGTCGTGACCCAATCCGTTATGGTGTTGGGAATTGCCAGAATTTATAATTACAAAATAACCCTGCAAAGGGCGCGGGAACTCGTTGTATCATTTGGTATCGGTTTTCTGGGTCGTTCGATTTTTTATGAGTTAAGTAAATTTACCGGACTGCCAGGCTGGCTGCTTTCTGCAGCAATCGCAGTTTCCATGACAGTGGTGATGGGCTATGCAGCAGTTGTCTGGTTTGAGCGCGGTCAAAGATTATCAAATGAAAATATTCAGCAATTATCCAAAGAGTTCACCAAAGTATTTGCAGAAAACTTAAAAGGAATTCTCAAAAGAAAACCAGGAAAACAGGGGATGAAGGATGCCATCGAGAAAATGTTGTCTAATTCTCCATTGGGGCAGGATCGAACGGTGATCGAGGCACACACAGAAGAAATTCTGTTGCTATCAACAGATGGGGAAAATCCTTAAAGTCAGTAATTACTTTCGAAAACAGAAATCAGCCATACCCAAAGGATTGTAAAGATATGGCTGATTTTAGTTGATTTGTTTTATTATTTGATATCCAGACCACCAAAAAACACGGTGCCAGTTACGATCAGGTCAGGCGTATCTTTTTGAGGTGAGACGTCCCTGCGTTTGTCACTTGAGCCACCAAAGAAAGCGACCGTGTTGAGACGGACATCCCAATCCGTTGGGACGTAAATTTCAACCCCACCGAACATGGTCGTTGTCTGAATGTGAGCTGGAGGTTGAGTAATGCTGGCGTCGCGCAAGTCTAATTTGGATGAACCAAAGATTGCGGTTACTTCTGAACCTGTAAATTCATGGCTGGTTAACTTGCGATTCTGCTCGCTAAAAGTTGAAAATACATTAACTTTATGACCAGTCTCTGACTCAAAATTATTAGCTGATTCCCCGCGATGAAGGATGATCGAAATACCAACCAGGATGAGAATAGTCGGCCAAATCATAGAACCAAAGGTACCCCAGGTGATGACATTGAGTGTTGCTAATAAAAGAAACGTTCCAATCAATGTCATAAGCAATGGTCCTACCCAGGCACGTAATCGGCTTACAAATAATTGGTAGAGACCAAGAATGATTAAAATTGCTGGCAGGTATTTCCAGAAAGAATAATCTTTGATATAACCAAGATTTTGTGCCAGGAACAGCACACCAACCACCATAATCACCAATCCCCAAAAAATTTGATTAAAATTACTTCTTCGCATTTCAACTCCTCACTTTATGTCTGATTGTAGCTAACAAGACGATGCTTCGACTTGTTATTGGATGGATTTATTTTCTTTTGAGCCTTTTTCAAAAAGTGGCTGAATGAGCAACTTCGCACCAATGATAATTAATAGAATGGGGAAAAATGGAAGGTCGACTTTAAAAAAGTCAGAAATACCTAAAACCAATGCGATTCCGCCAAGAATGAGGGAAAACCAACTCATTGGAATTTGATTGAGGTGGCGGACGATATTCAAACCAAATAAAATAAAGGCGGTTCCAATCATCCAGGTGCCTTCCGGTACAAACTGATCTGGAATCAGCCATAAACCGCCGATCATAATCATAAAAAGACCCCAGCCAATATTTTCAAACCGTTTGTTTAATGCTTCTTCATTAGAAGGTCGAGTAGGTAAAATTTCGTTTGTCATATGTTTAATTCCGATCATAATAATTTTAAATCAATTTTAAAATTAATGCTTTTCCTTTTCATCTTGCGAACCTCGAATTATTGAGATAATTCAATAATTCGTCTTTATGGCTACTTTATATACGAGAATTTTAAATTTTGGTTTCAACATTCTTGAGATTTGATGATTTACATTGCATGAAACTTTTAAACCGACTTATAATCGAAGGAAATAAGATACAAATCTTGAATACAAATCAACCAGGGTCAATATTGGGATGCCGAAACTGTCGATTCAAAAATTGTTATTTTCTCCTTTCATCAACCGAATCGGACTTCATTTGGGTGAAATTTTATCGCCCAAATTAGGAGATTGGCTGGTAAAGCAAATTACTAATAGGATTGCTCGTCGTAAAAATAACGAGCAAGTCAAGGCTGTCAAGATTAATCAATGGATCATCAGTAGAAAACAATTAAGCGAAAAAGAACTCGATGATCGTGTCTGGCAGGTGTATTATTCCAGTGCTAAAAGTCTGTATGATTATTTTCATTGTTTGCGCAAAGAAGATCGTATCCGAGAATTAATCCAATTTGATGATAATCTGCAATATTTTTTAAAACGTGTTAAAAGTGGAAAAGAAAGTACCCTCGGCCTGGTTTTGCATATGGGTGCATTTGATTTAAGTGGTTATGCTATTGCATTGCAGGGTGCCAGACCATTGGTTCTGGCTTATCCCAACCCGAATCCGGGTTATCAATGGCATAATGAATTACGTAAGAAAGCGGGATTGAGCGTGGAACCACTGACCATGGAATCCTTTCAACTAGCCACAAGGATTTTAAGGCAAGGTGGTACGGTTATCACTGGTGTGGACCGACCCTGGCCTGGCACGCAACATCGACCAATGTTTTTTGGACTTCCCAGCACAATTCCTGTGACAACGATTCAAATGGCGATCCGAACGGAGACTCCAGTTATGTTACTTGCCTGTATCCGTCAACCAGATGAGACTTATATTCTGCATGCTTCAGATTTGATTGAAATGAGCAAACATTCTGATCGTGAAGTAGAATTAGTGATGAACACGGAACGCGTTTTATCGATCGCAGAAGGATTTATTCACAGTGCTCCGGAACAATGGGCTATGTTTTATCCAGTATGGCCACAAGAACTTTCAGAAAACACGTAAGAGGAGGATAAAATGACACAAGAAAACCAGAAACACACACGGGTAAATAAAGCATTATTATCAAGATTAGAACAATCAACACTTGCCTGGTTTTCAAAGAAAATGCCATCCTGGGTCACACCAGATAGGCTGACATTCTTCGGTTTTTTGGGAACATTACTCATTGGGGTCAGCTATTATCTAACCAATCAAAACCCAGCATTTTTATGGTTAGCCAGTTTGGGCCTGGTAATTAATTGGTTTGGAGATAGCCTGGATGGTACTTTGGCGCGTTTCAGAAAAATTGAACGTCCCAAATATGGCTTTTTTATTGACCACGCAATTGACGGAATCGGCGAAGTAATTATCATGGTTGGCATTGGTCTTTCTCCGTATGTTGATTTTCGAATAGCGATGATTGCCCTTGTTGGATACTTACTTCTTGGGAATCTAGTCTATATCCTCACCTATATCCGTAATGAATTCAGAATTTCCTATGTTGGTCTGGGTCCGACAGAAGTACGAATGATTTTGATCGTTACCAATGCGTTGGTATTCTTCCTGGGAAATTCTTATATCCAAACCAGATTCGGTGTGTTTACTGGATATGATTTTGTGATCATTGCATTGGCTGTACTCTTATATAGTATTTATATTGGGGTAACCTATATTAATGCTTCCCAGCTGGCAAAAATTGAAGGTAAAAAATCAAATTAAGATTTAATGATCAATTTCTATCGATTGTTTGATCTTTGGATAATAACACCAACTCCGGACGCAGGAACCAGCCATTCTTCTGCCAGAATTTGAGACCCTGTTGATTACCGGCATAAACATGTATATGACAACGTTCGATCCCTGTCTGTTTGAAAGCTTGCAAACAATGATCAATCAGGATTTTGCCAATGCTATTCCCGCGGTATTCTTTTTGAACAGCCAGATGATAAATCGCACCACGCCGTCCATCGTGCCCTCCGAGAACTGCGCCAATTATGGAATGATCATTTTCAACCACAAAACTTAATCCTGGGTTTCGTTGCAGAAATACTTCCAGATTTTCAATTGAGTCGGCAGAACTGATACCAATATTCTCCGTATTATTCCAGAGTGCGATTACCTGGGGAAAATCTTCCAATGTAAGTTCACGAAACGTGATCATTTAAAAACCTTATTTCTCGAGTACAGGCATCTCTTCGGATTGCGGCATCACTTCGCGATAGGCTTGCGCGAATAATGGAATTGTCCATAAGCCCATCAGGAAGGATAATGGTGCCAATGCAAATGGTATTGCTAAACAAAGAACGATGGACAAATAGAGTGCTGAAAAGACCATCATCATGAAGTAGTAAAATCCAAAAAGAAAAATAATTGAAACCAAAAAGCCCAGAAAATTCTTCCTCAGTATCTGCCACCATTCTTTAAATTGAAAGGCAGCAGAGAAATTACCGGTATGCACCACGTGCATCAATCCTGCTGGTAAAATCACCATTTCAAATAAAGATAGAAAGATTCCGATGAAGATCGTCAGGAATAACACAGCCATGCCAAAAAAAGGAAGGAGGATCGCAAAAATGGAGGGGTTAGCAGTCTCTTCAACGGCTGCGATGCCGATAAAACTGATGAAATAGACGAAATACCCGACTGAGAAGATAATGATCAAAGGTAGAGAGTAGATTATTAAAGCAGCAAACCATTTGAAACCATTTTTTAAGTAATCACTCCAGGCATCCCATTCTGGCATACTGAGTTGGCCATCCCCATCGATAATCCTTTTGGCTATTTTCATGATGTAACCAATTACGATTAGCAATGGTAATATGGGAATAATGGATGCAGAAAAAATGAGCAAACTGCCGACCAATATTTTTGAACCCGATTTTTTATCTTTGAATGGATAGGTCAACAGGTTTTTGAAATTCATAAGTGAAGGGGTTTCCATTGAGATCCTTGTCTTGAAAATGTTTAAACAATTTTATGTTTCATCTCCATAAACTGGGTCAGCGGATGCTCTTATCGGACAAGTACCAGCCAAAAAAACCATAACCGCAAAGATGAAATGACAATTTTATTGTAATACAAAAATGAATGTCATATTATGATGTGGATGGGTGATATCTGTTGACGGTATTGGTTATAGAGGGATGATAATTCCTGACGATTAATAAAACCTTCAGCAGCGCCGATGCTGCCAATTTTAAAGGAGGCAAATAGAACAGCTTTTTGGAGAGCTTCGAGTGGTTTACTGGAAATGAGATATTCGTTCAAAAATGCAGAAAAGAGCGCATCGCCTGCACCGATGGTGTTTTGGATGAGACGTGATCGAATGGCGGGAATTTGATAAATTTCGTGTGCAGCCCTTACGCCCAGCATAGCACCCTGATCTTCCATTCCGATGATAATGATCTGGTTTTGATAGCGAGCCCACAGAGATTGAATGAATGTTTGTGGTGCAACGGTCAAATTTTCGTGGCTCAGAAAGAGAATATCTGCTGCAGCCATAAAATCACGATTATATGGATCCTCCCGATCATGAATGGCGTGAACATCGGTAGCGATTGTTTTCTTTTTGGAACGGGCGATATCCAGCAAGTGCCGGTTGAAATTGATATTGCACAGAATACATAGTTCACAATCCTCAACAGCCTGAGAAAAAAGACCGAGGGGATAATTCTGATCCTGAATGTCTTTCAAGTCAGTGTGAATTTGACGCCGTCCACTATTTTCGTATATGATCACAGATTGTGCTGTTTGCGGGAGATTTGAAAGCAAGTATTGATCTTGAATACCAATGGATGCCAGTTCTTCCCGGATAATTTGATTGTAGAAATCAGTACCGATTAATGATAAAAAATTTACCTGATTTCCCAGGATTGTAAGCGCTTTGGCCAAATTAAAACCGACTCCCGATATGGTGCTTTGAATACCATGAAAAGGATAGGTTACTGGAAAATAATTGAGGGGAAACCGATCAATTTTGAGGGTTGTTTCAATATTGATCAATCCGGAAACGAGAATTTTATTCATACATTCAGCGACTTAATCCTTCACTGGATCAGGGGATAGGGATCACCCAATAACTGTTTCTGTCACCTTCCGCTGTCCAACCTTCCAGGCTGGTATCCATTTCCCGCACTTTCCACCAAATCCAGCCTTCTTCACAGGTTGGGCCTTCGAGAATTTCCACCCTACCGCCAGGATTAATATAGCCAACAATAGTGCCAGAAGTGGATGGTTGCATACGGACTCGGTTCGGTAAGGGAGGATCAAGGGCGATTTGTGCCTGCATCCCGGTTCTGAGTTGAGATTGGTACTCAAACCCGGGACAGGCATCCCATTTAGCAGGGGTTACTGACGGTATCGGTGTCATCGTTTCTATGATCTGGGCTTCGGTAGCCGTTGGAACCGGTGTATTATTTTCTGCGAATCGGGTCTCAAGGGGGGCCAGGGTTAGGGAGGGTACCATCACGGGTTCCTGTTGACCAGGAGAAAAGTTGCCACTAAGAAATCGCGGCAGGACAAATATTGCCAGTAACAAACATGCAATTAAAACCAAAATCCCAGCGGCCACAGCCAACCAGACCAGAATTTTGCTATCATGCTTTGGTTCAGGTTTGGTGGATATATAAATGGGCAATCCAGTATCAGGGCAGTATTCTAAGGTAGCTTGATGATAACGACCACAATGTGGGCAACGAACAAGTGGATTCATCTTGTTCCCCTCCAGAAAGTTTCATATGTATTAAATCAGGTTATATTAATTTTACTGGATTGTCAATTGAATTGATAAAGAGATCAAGGTGAAATAGAATTCATCTCTAGTTATTAATATGTAATCTGGGTTAAACCAACATGGGATGATAAGAAAAATCGCTCAGTACATGGAATTAGTAAACAAATATGAAAATTCCCTCACCAATTATTGGAGAGTACACCCTCTTCCCTCCCTTCTCCCTATTAAGGAAAAGGGGTTTGTGAATGGACGAGATGAGGTTTGTTGTCCAGATGGTGAGTTCATCTTACAAACTTGGGATTGGAAAGAAGCTAATATTACTTATCGGTCATAAATAGATGGAAACTAATTAGATAATTACGATTATGTACTATTAAACAAATTCCCCGCTCCAATTTTTGGAGAGGGACTAGCAACTGTGTTAAAAGTCAAGAGGTAAATACAGGTCTCCATATAGTTTGAGCTCGCACCATTGCATTCATAATGGTGAGGAGTTTATGCATACATGCAATAATTGCCACTTTCTTGACTTTTCCTTTTGCCATAAGTCGCTCATAGAAATCTTTGATCACTGGATTCCATTTCATTGCAGTCAACGCTGCCATATATAGCACTTTGCGGATTGATTGACGCCCTCCTTTTATGCGTCGTTTTCCACGATAATAACCACTATCACGATTGAAAGGAGCAACACCCACCAGGGCAGCAATTTTCTTGTGGTCGAGAGTGCCCAGCTCAGGTAAATCTGCCAATAGAATAGCAGCAGTAATTTTTCCAGCACCAGGAACACTACAAATAATTTTTTCATTATTCTTGAGTTCTGGGTTTTGGTCGATAATCTCAGCAATCATCTCTTCCAGTTGCATGATTTGTTGCTCTAGATTTTCAATGCTAGCTTCGATTAGCGCTTTTACATCTGGGTAAGTGATGGTGGATAAGTGGTTTTTCTCACTGATCAATGCCGTAGAAACCTGACTGCGCCTTGCCATGAGCACAGACAGGCGCTCCTGGGGTTCCGTGCGAACTTTCATAACTGGAGGATGGTTAGCTCGGCCATACCGTACCAGCATCCTGGCATCAATTTTATCGGTCTTTGCCAGTGTGCCGCTTGATCTGGCAAAATAACGCACCCACACAGGAGTAACCATTGCTACTGGCAATTTTGCCGTTACAAGTGCCGAGACTATGCCTTTTTCATAGCCACCGGTTGCCTCCAACACAATCAGCGAAGGATTAATGCTGCTCAGCTTTTCTACCAGTTTTCCGATGTCGATAATATCATTTCCACAGGTGAAATATTGACCATCTTCTTGAATTTGAATGTCCAGCTTGTTTTTGGAGATATCTATTCCGACAATTATTTCCGTTTCCGTATTCATTTTCTATTCTCCATATGCTACAATCGAACTGCCCACACTAGCAAGATTCGGACTCAAGGTCCAAGCAACTGTTCGGGCATGAATGTTTTTGGATCCGGCGACCTTGCTAACCCACGGTATCTTGTACCTAGGGGAAGTCGGTCTGCCGGATCCCCTTACCATATTATCTAAGATTATTTTTCTGGCAACAATACTGCTTTAAACATACTAGGGGAGAGGTAAATACCTCTATCTGGTATCCTCCCCATAATGGAGAAGTAGTCTAAGAATCATTGGAATCAGGTATTTTATTCTCTTGAGAATTAAATTGAATATATTTTTGGATTTCCAATAATACCCAATCCAGATTATTTAAGACCTGATCATTGGTAATACGGATAACATTGAATCCACACTCTGTAAGCCACGCTTGCCGAAAATTATCCTGATCCAGTTGATATTTATGAATTTCACCGTCAACTTCGATCACCAATCGTATTTGAGAACAATAAAAATCGACAATATAAGGAGATATTGGATGTTGGCGTCTGAATGTTCGACCATACAACTGTTTTCTGCGCAAATGATTCCAACGTAATTTTTCAGTTGGTGTGCTATTCTTGCGAAGTTGGTGTGCAAATGTGGTCAATTTATCCCCCCATCATTGATATATTATTACTTAATCATTTGTCGATGGCATGAATCGTTGTAAAAAATTGTCTTTACTTATAAATGCAACTAACCTCCCTCCAAATTTCGGAGAGAGGTTTAGAGGAAAGTCTATTTGAACAATAACGATTTCTTAACTTAAATTTCGTTCACAGATACTACCACCAATGGTCGGCGGCGGGTCTCCGTATAAATCACATTGCGAACCGCTTTTTCCACATCTTTTTGGAGGTGGCCATTGGCATACAGCACGGCATCTTCAATTTTTCCACGTGTGAGAGATTTAAATTCCTCTTCATCACGAGACATGAGAAAACCACTGGTGACAATATGTGGTGTTCCTACGATATCGCCATCTTTCGACAGGGTCAGGTTGATCAAAACCACCCCTTCCTGAGACATCATTTCACGCTCCCGCATGACATCCGGGCTGATATCGCCGACATTGGATCCATCAACAAAAATGTAATTGGAGGGAATATTATTCCCGCGTTTTATTCTATGCTCGGTTAACTCAATTGTTTGGCCATTTAAAATTACTTCAATATTATTTTCTGGTACACCCACTTCCTGGGCTAATCGGGCATGTTGTTTGAGATGTTTCAACTCACCATGAATCGGGATGAAGAATTTTGGTTTGGTAAGATGAAGGAGTAATTTCATTTCCTCCTGGCTGGCATGACCGGAAACATGTACCGGTGCAATGGCTTCGTAAATTACATTGGCACCACGTTCAAATAATTTATTGATTGTACGGCTGACACTCTCTTCATTTCCCGGAATGGGATGGGAAGAAAGCACAATTGTATCGCCGGAAATAACATCGAATTGGCGATTTTTTCCAACAGCCAGGCGACCTAAAATCGAAGTAGGTTCTCCCTGAGAGCCGGTACACATAATTACCACTTTCGATTTCGGCATGTTCAAAGCCTGTTCAATTGGGACTAGCAAGGCATCAGGGATGTCCAGATAACCCAGTGTGCGGGCAATTTTTGCATTGTCCACCATGCTCATACCAGCGAATGCCAGCTTACGGTTATAACGCAAAGCTGCATTGGCAACCTGTTGCATCCTGGAAATTAATGAAGCGAAACTGGCAATGATGATCCGATCTTTGGCGTCCTGGAAAACTTTATCAAAAGCGCTATCAAGCGTCTTCTCTGAGGGAGTCCAGCCAGCACGTTCTGCGTTTGTGGAATCAGCAAGCAGCGCTAGCACACCACGTTTTGAGAATTCAGCCAATTTGGCATAATCACTCGGCCAGCCATCCACAGGCGTGTGGTCGAACTTATAGTCGCCAGAATGGACGATTAATCCGACCGGAGTCAGGATTCCAAGTCCAATGCCATCAGGAATAGAGTGGCAAACATGGAAGGTTTCCACGGAAAAATAGCTGCCGACCTGAACGATGTCTCCAGCTTTGATCGTATGAATCTCGGCACGATCCATCATTCCGCCACGGGTAAGTTTGTTTTCCAACAAACCTCTTGTAAGTGGTGTTGCGTAGATCGGTGCCTGGATTTCATCCAGAATATGACGGATTGCGCCGGTATGATCTTCATGACCGTGGGTGATAAAGATGCCTTTGACCCAATCTTTTTTATCTTTGAGATATGAGATATCCGGGATGATATAGTCAATCCCAAGCATATCGTTTTCGGGGAACATCAGTCCGGTGTCAACAATCAGGATTTCCCGATTATATTCATAGACCATCATGTTTCGTCCGACTTCCCCCATACCTCCCAGGGGAATGATTCTTAAAGGTGTAGAATTCATTATTACAATAATTTCCTTTTCTATTTGTAAAGTTCTAAATTTTCATCACAGTTGAACTGTGTTAAAGTCTTCTAATTGTGAGAATAAAAAAATCCCACGGTGGTTTTCGTCCGGGGGATTGCGCATCGATAAAACCCAATAATGGAACCAATAAACTTTCTCACGTCAAAAGCCGCTCTGCGGCGAATTACCACTTTTAATTAACTGAGGTAAGTTTAACACAGGTAGAGGGTTTTGTCAAAAGTTTGTATTTTTTGTTTATATTTTGTTGATTTTTGAAAATCTCTCAAACACTAAATCAGGTTACACTGCCACGCGTTGTCTGCCATAGAGCTGCTCGCGGATCTGGATCAGCTGGCGTCGCAGGCGGTCATCGCGCTCGATCAAATCTGCTACTTTGTCGCAGCCATACATTACGGTAGTATGATCGCGGCCACCAAGGGCTTCACCGATTTGTAGGAGCGAGATATTGGCTTCTTCCCGCAGCAGATACATGGCAACCTGTCTTGGCAAAGCTATTTCGCGGGTGCGTTCGCGTCCTAATAATTTCTCGGGTGAGATGCCAAAGGCATTGGCTACCGCATATAGCACCTGGTCGGGTAGTAATTTTTCGCGTCTTGGAAGCAAATCGGAAAGGGCAGCATTCACGAGCGGCATCGTCAACGGCAGGTTACTTAGTTCAGCATACGCGAGCACTCTGGTCAAAGCACCTTCCAGTTCACGAATGTTGGATTGAATCTGGCGGGCAATCAAATCCAGAATTTCATTGGGAACCTGTCGACCACTGCGTTCGGCTTTTGAGCGCAGGATAGCGGTTCGGGTTTCCAGATCAGGTGGTTGAATATCCACAATCAAGCCCCATTCGAAACGCGAGCGCAAGCGCTCTTCGAGGGTGTTCATAGCTTTGGGAGGTCGATCGGATGAGATAACGATTTGTTTATCCTGGCCGTGTAAGGTGTTAAAGGTATGGAAAAATTCTTCCTGTGTGGACTCTTTGCCAGCAATAAATTGAATATCATCAATCAATAGTACATCAATATTGCGATAACGGTCGCGGAATGATTGTGTATTGTGAGACCGGATGGCGTTGATCAGATCATTGGTGAATTCTTCGGAGGAGACATAGAGCACACTCAACCCATTATTGAGAGCGGTGTTGCCTATGGCGTGAAGGAGGTGGGTTTTTCCCATTCCAACACCCCCATACAGGAAGAGCGGGTTATAAGATTTGGCGGGGTTTTCTGCGACGGCTAAGCAGGCTGCATGTGCCAGTCGATTGGAGGGACCTACGACAAAATTGTTGAAGGAATAGCGGGCATTTAAGAAACTACACTGATTGTTGGCTTCTGAAATGTTTATTTTTTGTGGTGGTGGAGTTGATACAGTAATTTGATTGGTCTGGGGAGAAGAATCTTTATGCCAAACAATAAATTTAACATCAACTTTCTCATTCATTAACCCTGTGAGGTGACGGGTAATGGTACTGGACAGGCGGCTTTCCAACCAGTCGCGAGCGTAAGCATTCTGTACACCGATTGTGAAGTTGTTTTCCTCAAATTCTACCATTTCAGCGTTTCTTACCCAGGTATCAAATGCGGCTTTGGACATCTCCATTTGTAACTGACCGATGAGATTCTGCCATGCTTGATGAGCGTTCATACACGCTACCTCCTCCTTTGGGTGATGCAATAATCTGGAGACGCTCGGTACAGGTAACAGGTAAGCAAGCCCACTGCCGCGTGCGCAGTGGGAGAGAATGCCCGTTGACTTTTTATTCGTCAAAAAAGACGAGAATAATTTCTGTAGGGGTTGCCCCGATTACATTCATAATTCTAACAGAAAAAGAAACCCCAAACAAGCTGAAAACATGACGATAGCTTTAAAGATTCAATAAATTTAAGAATTTTAATGTTAAAAAAAACTAGGAAAATTATAGAGTTATTCATTAATTGTTCAGTCAACTTTTATCCATATATGTGGGTAAAGACTTGAAATAAAACACCACATATAGGGGTTCAAATCATTATTTAATATTATTGACTAAATACGGGGTGAATCCAAAAATATTTTGGTGGATTCTTTTCAGTGATTCGAAGACTCTTAATGTCGAATCCTGAATCTTATTTCTATTTAAAATTTTAAGGTTTTTAATCCTTCTTATTCGTACCATGATTCACGTATGCGAGTTGGTGGATTCATTCTGATATTGATACCTGGCCTTACTTTCTAACTTGATGCTGTGATTATTCCTGTTTATCAGCTTTGGTCATTATATTTACAGCTTTTTGTGCAATTTCGACTGCAAAATTCGTTCCTCGATCCCATGGATATACCTGGCTCATACTCGCAAAGAATAATCCCGGGATTGGGGTGCGAATATCCGGGATGTTTTTAGAATGATTGACGAAGGGCACCGGTTGGGCATATTGGGTGCGATATAACCAGGCATTTTTGATCCAATCCGGCTTGAAATCCGGGTTGATACGTTGCAGGCTGGGGGTGAAACGCTGGATGATTTCTTCCTGACTGAGCTGGAAGTATTCATGATCAGTTTCAAGATAATCTCCACAATACAGAATATGATCTCCACCAAAATAATCTGATGAAAGGTAATTGGTGTGTTCCACCAGGGCAAGAAAAGGAAAACCTGCTTTTTTGGGTAAGTTGAACCAGTAATAGCCTTCTTTAGACAGTTGCTTTTTGACCGCCAGAGTCAGAACGACGGCACCTAGACTCTTCAAATTGAGTAAACCATTCAGATATTGATCTGGCAGATCTGGTGCCATTCGAGCCATTAATGATGGCGAGCTGGTTACCAGACATTGATCAAATTGCTCTTCCCCTCTGGAAGAGGTTATGGAGAGACCTGGATCAGCGGATTGGCGGATTAAACTGACCGGCGTGTTGAGATGCAATTGAACACCCAATTCGCCTGTAAGATAAGCTGCCAGGCGATCGCTGAATGCCTGGAAACCCCCAGTAAATGTTCCAAGACGCGGCGTACGAGCCTTTAAACGTGCCCACATCCAGGCCATGTTAACCTGCCGGGCATACCGTTCACCGAATTTTCCAATAACCATTGGTTCCCAGACTGCTTCATAAGCCTTAACGCCGGCGTATTTCCGCATCCATTCATCAACGGAAAATTTCTCCAGTGCCTGCCAGTTGTTGGTAAAGCGGATTGCCAGGTTAACCAGACCAAAGCGAGCTTTATTGATGCCCCATCCTAAACCAGGATACAGTAATGCTGACGGAATCGAATCGAATGGATAGAATTTATCCTTGTGAAACATGACTGTCACAGGACGAGGAAAGAGGACCTGGTCAGACCAGCCTAATTCTTCGATTAATCCTAGAATTGCTGAATCGGACTGAAACCAGTGATGGTAAAAACGCTCCACTGACCAATCCCAATGGCTTTCCTTGAAACCCGCTGCCAGACCGCCGACATAACCGGCTGCTTCAAAAATTGTGATTTGATGACCTTGTTTTGATAGTCTATACGCTGCGGATAAACCAGCAATTCCAGCACCTACGATCGCAATTTTCATATAGGATCTCCTGACCTTGTTTCCTGAATCGATTTTATTTCCTTTGATCCCCAGCGTAAAGGCTGGCGAAGGTAGTAGTAAGCACCCAGGACTGTGATAGGAAACCATAGGGCTGCATGCAGTACCAGCGTGTACCCTGTCGCCATTTCAGGTGGGACGCCATAAGCACTCAATAATGCAATACCAGGTGCGTCAAAGGTGCCCAGGTAACCGGGAGCAGACGGAATGGTGGTTGCCAGATTGACGATTCCGTTCATCAACATCAAGGCAAAGAAACTGACTTCAAAGTCAAAGGCATGCATGACAAACCAGTATTTGCCGGTTTCCAAAAGCCAGATAATAACAGAAGTAAAGAATATCATCAGTGCTTCCTGGGGAGAACGTAATGATTCGAGTCCGGTTAGAAAGCGTTGTGAGATTTGACTTGTTTTTTCTCGTAAGCGATAAGGTAGAAAACGCTGGATAGCCCAATCAGCGATTTTTTGTGTAATCTGCGGAAACATTGCTGCGAGAAGAAAGACTAGCAATGCACTGAAAAAAACAATGGCACCCCAAAAAGCAACCTGTTGAATGTTGCCAATGATCCCTGAATCGGAGGTGAGTTTTGCCAGTTCGCCAAGATTGAGAAAAACGAACGCCAACATTACCACCCCATCAAAGACGCGTTCGACAATCACTGTCGCAAGCGAAGCGGAAACTGGCACGTCTTCACGTTGCTTCAGAATGACTGCCCGCAGAACTTCACCAGCACGGGCTGGATAAATGTTATTGCCCATATATCCGATTGTGACAATCGGAAACATACTTCGGGTAGAGATCTTTTTCAACGGCCGCAGCATGTAATGCCATCGCCAGGACCGAACCCAAACACCCAGAAAATAAACTGCAATACCGGGGACCAGCCAGATATAATGAGCACCTTTTAGCGAATCCCACACCAACTCCAGTTGTAAACCACGCATAGCCAGATAAAGCAATACTGCGCTGATAAGAATTCCCAACCAAAGCTGCCAACGTTTCATCAGTTGGATTTTACCATGTTAAGATGCCTGAGATGAAAAATGAACATCAATCCAAAAATAAATCCACCCCGGCACAATAATAAGGTTGGTTGTCAATGGTTACAAAATTTTGGAAACCATTCTCATCCTGTTCGACTGTGTATTGTAACCAAAGATTTTGATTCTGTTCGAGCATGTTTTTAGCTTGAGTATATGAGAGGTTAAATGATTGCCAGGGACGAGTTTCCTGGTTTTGCATGGTATACCACCGGCAGGCAAGATCCGCTCCCAGTAAATCTTTGGAAGGAGAAGTGGTCGTATGAAACCCATCCAAAATGACTGGTACTGCATCGGTACTGAGTTCGGAAATATAGTAAAAGTCCAGTGCGTATCCTTCCTGTTCAGATAAGGTAGCACGGTGGATATTTTGTTGGGCGATGAAACCATCGATATTGAAAGCATTACAGGTGACCACAAATCCTGTAGCAACAACAATGATTGTAAATGCCAAATGTCCCTGCCGTTGCAAAATTTCAAGAATGATCACGATGACAATTAAGGCTGCCAGCCAGGGAAGGAAGAGATGCGAATAGGTCCTTAATCTTGAAAAACCATAAGCATTTTCATACAACACCAGACGTTGAAAACTGGAAACGAGCATTACCAATACTTGCAGGAAAATCAGGATACCCAAACAAGAGAATATTCTTTTTTGGCTAATCGATTCCAATCGGGTAATGCTATGAAATAAGTAATAAATGATCAAACTGAGGATAGCAACGGTAATTAATTCGCCAAAACCGCGCCGGGCATATTCAGAATAAGTGAAACCTGTCTCGCTGATATTTGCTTCTCCTCCAAAAAAGTATCGAAATTGGATCACCAGAAAGGCAGCAAATAGGAGATTAATACTGCCAAAAACGATATTTGTTTCCAATGATCCCAGGAATTTTTTAATGGAAGGTTCATTCGGATGGGGGCGTGGATCTTGTTTGGTAGGGTGAATTGCCTGAACCAGTACACCAATAAATAGATATGCCATAAATAGAATGTTCACTGTCCGGAATACGTATTCCGCGAGGTTTTCGATGCGAAATATTTCTAAAAATTTTGCGATCCTTTGTTCAAAGATCGGATCAGCCCCCGCCAGTAACGCTGTCAGAACCAGAATAATCGGTAGAGATAACAGTAAACCGCGTAGCACAGGCCAAAGCGGTTTGTTTTTTTTTGATACAGGTTCTGGAGAATCGTCGTTGTCTTCTGTTTTAGTTTTCTTTTGACCCTGGAAAACAAGCGGCCATCCCCGGGAAAAGATCATAACCAGCCATTTCAATCCTTGAATGATGTAATCCAGCAGACGAAAAAATGGCCAATCCCCATTACGAAAGGTAATCGTAACGAGCATTAATAATCCAAGACTTGCCAAGGCTGAAACTACCAGGGTGAATGGTTCCTGGCGGATAAAACTGGCAGATGAAATTGCTATGGTTATTCCTGCCAGCAGGAAGGAGAGCCAGTGTGGTTTGATTTTTTCCAACCAGCTAATTAAGAATAAACAGCCTATGGCGATTACTATCCAGAGACTGAATGACAATCCAAAAGGCTTTTTGAAGAAAAGGAAGTCAACCAACCAGGCAATGATTAAGCCTGCTATCAAAAATCGGGAAGTATTTTTTATCATAGAACTCCTTTAAGGAGCTTACAGCACAGCAATCATCGAGGCAATCCAGGAAATGATCAACACCGCTGCGAAGATTCCAAACATTATTTGTCGTCTTCGCCTTGAGCGTTCTTCTGCTGTAAGACGTGGTTGTTTTTTGGTTTCAACTTTTTTGCTCATTTAAACCTCATTCAGGATAAGGGGGCTTCCCGTGCAATGTCTATCAAGATGATCGTAAAAACCTATCAAAAACTATCATTTGCAAACTAAATCTTCCCGATTTAGATGTGACCGTTTCAAATTTCTGTCATGGATGATACCAGATTATTACCAATAATAAAACCCGGGCAAACCGGGTTCATCAAATTCATACCTATGGATGACTGGTTATTTTGAGTTTTCGCTATTTATTGATGTGGATTTCTCAGTACTTTTCTCTGTGCTTTCTTTGGATGTGGTGCTGGTTTCGCTGGATGAGGATTCGTTACTGCCGGAGGAAGAAGATTTGTCTTCATGGGAGGATTTTTCTTCATGCGAGGATTTACTCTTATTTTGCCCAGAAGGGGAGCGATGATCGGTGGCATAAAAACCTGAACCTTTGAAAACAATACCTACAGGTGTATAGACCTTATGCAAGGCTTTTTTTCCACAGTCTGGGCAAACCTTTAACAATGGATCTGTAAATAATTGTCTTCTATCAAATTGCACGCCACAGTTATCACACCGATAGGTATATACTGGCATTTTTTTTACCTCAATCAATAATCAGATCTTTCCAATTTGAAATTGTATCACTTTAAAAGGAAAAAACAAGATGCCAGCGAGGATTTTAACAAAAAATTTACAATAGGAGATGAAAAAATGAAATGTTTAGCTTTACGAATTAAGAGAAAATGGTATCTTTTCATCAGAAATCAGGTGATTTTGTGGGTATCGCCACCTAAGAATAACCATTTTCGAAGATTGAGGTGGGAAAAAAAAGGGATTAAATTTATGATGATAACTCTAGAATCATAAAACAAAATTCACTATTTTCCCTGAAACCCTCAGGAGTAGTATACTTGAATTTGTACAAAACCACTTGATAACCGTTATTAGGAGTAAGTAATGAAATTATTAATCAGCGTTGACATGGAAGGTATTAGCGGGGTTGTGAACTGGGAACAGGTTAAACCAGGCACATCCGAGTGGCAACGTTTTCGACGGATTATGACCGAAGAGGTGAATGCAGCCATCAGTGGTGCAATTGAAGCTGGTGTGGATCAAGTTTTAGTGGCAGATGGACATTGGAATAGTGATAACATCATGATTGATCTACTTGATTCAAGGGCACGATTGAATTATGGAACACCAAGTCCGTTTTCTATGGTACATGGCATTGATCAGGAGGTAGATATTGCCTTCTTTATTGGGTATCATGCACGTGCTGGAACCCAGGCTGCGATCCTTGATCACACCTGGTCCAATTTCAACGTAGCCAATGTGTGGATAAATGAAACACTGGTTGGAGAAACTGGGTTAAATGCTGCGGTTTGTGGACAGTTCGGTGTTCCAGTTTTGATGATATCTGGTGACCTTGCAGTTACTGCAGAAGCCAAAGAACTGATTCCTGAGATCCACACAGTGGTGGTCAAGCAGGCTGCCAGCCGCTATGCGGCCAGTTGTCTCCATCCAAAGGAAGCACAGATCCTGATACGCGAAGGAGCTAAATTTGCGATCCAGGCTTACCAGAACGTACAGGGAGCCCAGGTGTTTAATGTCTCACAGCCAGTACACATCAAAATTGAATTTAAATCAACAGAGATGGCAGATAAATCACAAATCGTACCCGATGTACAACGGTTATCAAGCAAACAAATGATTTTTAAATCGGAGGATATGGCCACTGCGTACCGGACGTTTCGGACGGTGGTCAGAATGGCAGGTTAGCCATGATTGAAAAAGTAACAGCGTTTATTGTGAGAAAAAAGGATAACAAATCTCAATTGTTGGTATTTAAACATCCCAGCGCTGGAACACAGCTACCAGCAGGTACAGTTGAGGAAAAGGAATCAATAGAAACAGCATTATTGCGTGAAGTCAAAGAAGAAACAGGGTTGACTCATTTAGAGGTGATAAAAAAATTGGGTGAAACTTCGGAATTCATTGACCAAAGCGAAGCAGTGTTGAATCAAACATTGCGATGTTTTTCCTGGCCAGCGCAGGCCGCAAAGCGCAGTGGACCTTTATGTAAACGTGGACTGCGTATCCAGACTTTTGAACGAAAAGTTGGTTTCACCCATATAAAATATGAGGATTATGATTTAAATAAGCAACCACCTACTCTTCTTCAAGAACTGGAAGGCTGGTTACCGACCGATGCGCTTACCCGTGAGATTCAACGCCACTATTATTTGCTGAAAGTAACCAATAATACACCAGACGAATGGGAAATTCAAACCGATGACGGCCATGGTTTTCATTGTATATGGGTAAATATGGATGCTATTCCTGCTTTGATTGGCGAACAGGCAGGTTGGTTAAAACAACTCGATGGTATTTCCTGGAATGAGCTCGATTTATCGCTATGATTTTCCTAGTGATTGATAAAAATCACATAAATCAGTTAGGGGACAAAGCTCACATTTTGGTTTTCTTGCCACACAAATTTCACGACCCAGCCGGATCAGATTGAGATGACCCGGTCCATAGGTTTCTGGTTGGAATATACCAGCCAGATGAGGATGAGCCTGGTCAGCGCTCATCTTCTCGGGACGTAAACCCAGCCTTCCACTGACGCGATAGATGTGTGTATCAACCGGGAAAGCAGGAATCCCCAAAGCGAATTGGAGAACTATACTTGCCGTTTTTGGTCCAACGCCATTGAATCGCATCAACCAGGTCTGTGCATCCTCTGCTGCATACTCTTTAAGAAAATCGAGGTTTAGTTTTCCACATTCTTCCGTGATTTGCATCAAAGCCTGTTGGATGCGGGGACCTTTTTGATTCGCCAGACCTGCTGGGCGGATCTCATTGATCACATCCTCAGGATTTGCATCACGTACTTCTTCCCAGGTGGGAAAACGGGCTATTAATGCAAAGAAAGCTACATCTCGATTGCGATCATTTGTGTTTTGGGAAAGGATTGTAGAAACCAATTCATCAATGGCAGGTAATGGATCACGCCATTCTGGTAAGCCAAATAAATCCAACAGACGCTCATAGATTTTTGATGCTTTGTTTTTTAATGAATCATGATTTTGCTGCATAAAAACCCATCCAGGGTTTTGGTTGGGATTAATGAAATTGGAGCTGAAAAATTGGTTTCAGCAACCCTACTTCCAATTTACGCCAGTTGAGAATGGGTCGGGTATCAAAGGATGCCAATGCTTGGATTTGTTGTGAATCCAGTGCACCTAACTGTCGGAGAATTTCGATTCCCACAAGAGGACGAGCGCGACCAATGCTATCCCCATCTGCTATTTTGTAGACGATACCCAAAGCCGGGCTGTTCTCTCCTATTGCACCCGGTAATAAGCCTATACTCTGATATCCTTCAGCACCACCTTTGGCGATTATTTTTCCCCTCCCGACCTTGATTAATTCTGTGTCAAACTGGCCTGGACCAGAGACCATATCAGGTGCCTGTGTCATTGCATCGGTGATTACACGGCAAGCCTGTGCTCTTTCAGGGGAAAGCTTGCTGGGGTCACATAAACTTGCAAAACTCCAGCCAGCATTACGGAGAGGAACCCCAAAGACTGGCACTGAACAGCCATCAATCCCTATTTGGATTTCCTCCTCTGATACATGCGACATTTCTGAAAAGGTCTTCAGAACCAGTGTCTGGACTGGATGTTGCGGATTTATGTAATCTGCCTTGGGCATTTCTCGTAAGATTGCCTGCGCCAGAAATCCGGTGTGTTTTCCGGAGCAGTTATGGCGATTTTGTCCTGGTGTTTCTCCCCGTAATAACATTGCGTCGGCAGTAGCCTTGTCGTTGATGGGATGCGTTCCACAAAGTAAATCCTCTTCCTGCACACCAATTTTTGCCTGTATCTTTTGCAGGACTTCTACGTGCATATCCAGACCTCTGTGCGATGCACACATCAATGAAACCTCCTCATCGGAGAGATTGAATTGATTCACTCCTCCGAGCTCAATGAGTGGCAGTACCTGGATTGGTTTCGAGGAAGAGCGTAAATACGCTACCAATTCAGGATTACCGAAAGAGGCTATTAATTGACCATCTCTGTCCACTACGGCAATAGCTCCCAAATGGACAGATTCAATCAGGCTTCCACGGGTTGCATAAACAACAGGAAAAAATGAATCCGGATTGAATACCGGTTCATCTTTAATTGTTTTTGTATTACTGATCAATTCGCCTCTTTTTTGGTTGGTTTCTCCATAAAACGATGCGCGTAATACAATTGCAGACCATAGGTCAGTCGTTTTTCATTCAATTCATATTGTTTGGGTGGTATATTGATCAATTTTTTCATTAGATCCGGAACCAATTTTCCAACTGCATCCAGGGTTGACTTTTGAGTGGCAAGATTCTGAATTTTTTCATTTACATCAATGAGAAAATCTATTTGTTTATGAATATCTTCGAGAGTTACTAAACCATCCCTGCCACTGATGAAAAAATATTCCTGATATTTTTTTGAGAAGAGCGTTTTTAAATGTTCAATCCAAAAAGGCAGATTGGCATCACCGAGGAAAGGAGATTGTTTACTGACAACAGCATCACCTAAAAAGAGCACCTTCTCTTCTGGCAAATCAACCCAAATCGAGCCATCTGCAATTCCGGGACGATGTCCCAATTCCACTGTTTTTTCATCCCAATGCAGAAATATATGATCACTGAAGGTGATATGCGGGGTGCCCCAGCGAATGCTGCCAAGCCCATTATAATTTTCCCATTCAGCTCCAGCGTCTAAAGTTTGTGCTTTGATGGAAGCCGGGCGGTTCTGAAAGACATTGGCAGCATCTATATGACTGAGAATGGTACATTCCATTGCTTTTGCGCCCATCGATCGATCAATATGGGCATCCATCTGTACCAGGATGCGAGCCACGCCACCACCTAGATTCAACAGGGAGGCACGCCAGGAGCGGGTGTCATCCTGTCGAAACGGGGAGTCGACCAGGATTAAACCGTGATCACGACTGATAGCACCCAGCGTTACCCCGGGATAAAGGGTTTCAATAAAGACTCGATTTACAATTTCCTGCATCTAATACCTCTAAGTTTCAGGTTGTTTTTCTTCTTTTTTTATTGGCAACAGGATATTAAATTGACTTCCTTCTCCAATCGTACTTTCTACCCAGATTTTACCATTATGTGCATTGACTGCCAGCTTACAAAATGCAAGACCCAACCCAATCCCTTTTGGAAATGATTTTGCATCCAGACGGGTAAATTTGTTGAAAATTCGATCCTGGGCTTCATCGGGAATTCCAGGACCACTATCTCTAATTGAGATAAACACCTGATCACCATCAGGTCTTGCCGAGAGGCTAATTTTGCCATCCAGAGGGGAGAATTTTATCGCATTTTCCAATAAATTGATAATCACCCTTTTGATCATTCCTTCATCTGCAAATAACTCGGGTAAATTTGGTTCAACTTCAATTTCAATTAATTGACGTTTGCTTTTGTAAGATGGTGACAGAATCTCTATTGATTCATTCAGGATTGAATTCATATTTACAAATTTTGGATTGGTGATTGGTTGCCCGGCTTCCAGACGTTTTATATCCAATAATGAATTTATCAAACGCTGCATACGATCCGTTGACCGAACAGCAATTTGAAATACGGGTGCAATTGAGGAATCTTTTGGCAGAAGGGTATCCAGGATATCCAGGCTGGAGATAATGTTCGCCAATGGCGAACGCAAGTCGTGGTAAATCATCGACATTAAATCTTCACGTAAAGCATCCAGCGCTTCACGCTCGGAGATATCTCGAATTGTCCATTGAATTAACGGCTGTTCATTGATGATGACCTTGCGACCATGTACTTCAACCGGAATCATTTTTGAATCCAGACTCTGAAATACTGATTCATAATTGGCGGTTTCCCCTTCCTGCAGATGGGAAAAACTTTCACCTGTTTCCTCCCAATCGATCTGATGAAAATCCTGCATGGAAAGTTTTAATGAATCATCAAAACTTGCACCGATCCACTGACGTGCCTGGCGGTTCGCCTCTATGATTTTCCCTTCCCAATCGGTGATCATAATTGGATCAATACTGTCATCGAAGAGTTCCTGATAGCGTTGATTGCTCTCATTTAATGAAGCATAGAGAATTGCATTATGAATCGTGATTCCTGCCAGATCTGCAATGGTTTGCAACAAGTCGAATTGATTTTGATTGAAGAAATCTGGTTTCGGATGGACGATGGTTAAAACACCTACCAGTTGATCCCGGGCTTTCAGGGCGATACAAATAGCAGATTTTGCTCCGGTTTTATTCGCTTCATCATCAGGGCGCCTCAACCAGCGTTCATCTTTGCTGGTATCTTCGATCCATACAGGTTGTTGACTTTTTATCACCTGACCAGCAAGCCCGTAACTCAGAATCGTACGAATCTGGTCATTTGTATATGGAACCAGATGACCATCAGCAAAAATTGCTGCAACGATTGGTTCAATGTTATTGTTTACGGCAATCAAACTGCCACGTTCTGCACCAACATTTTCCATCGATAATTGAATCACTTTGGATAGTGCTTCTTTTAATTCCAGTGTGGTTGCCAATTCCCGGCTGATTTGTAGAATTAATTCCAACGATGTTTGGGTGTTTTCAAGGCTCATAGATCATCCTGTAAAAATAAAGACATGAGGTGTTAAAACCAGGTCAAGAGACAAAATTGATGATCGATATCAATGAAAAAAAGCCTGTAAGATTGATCCGATACTCTGTGAATTAGTATAGCATAAAGAAATTTACTCATTTGTCTGATCAATCATTTGTTGATTAAATTCTCGAACCGCATTGCAGCGTGGACAATTATCTTTTTCACAAAGTAAAGCCAAAGGGTCGTGTTCGACCAAATCTACCAGAATAGCGATCATTTCTTTAATCGGTAAAGCATGGATTTCATTTTCTCCGATTTGAACAATTTTTGTTATCTCAGCCAGATGAGGAAGTGCTTTATTGAAACCTTCTGAACAACCAGGGAAATTCGGACATTCATAAACAGCTCGTGGTGTGAGTGCCCAACGGATAAATGATTTTTGGCCAGCGATTTGTTCAGCCAGATGGATGCTGGTATTGACTGTATGATCTACCCCCAGCAAAAGGACATAACCCTGGTGCTCCACCAGCCATTCGACCGGTGCCAGAGGTTCTTCCAAGGTTTGTTGATCAATTGCTTCGTTTAGGTTTATTCCAGCAAATGAAAGGATTGGATGGGTGGAACGAGTTGACAGAGGATGGGTACGAATCTTCTCGGATAAAGTACCCATCAATCGATCGACAGGCATATCCTGGGTAAAGAATTCAGCCATACGGTTCTGATCCCGACAAGTGCCATAAATTATCCCATTATTTTCAGGACCGGTTTCCGGAGTCAGCATGCTTTTATAGGTGAAAGCAGGAGCCATCACAGAAAGGAAACTGGCAAGAATTGCACCCAATAAAGTGTCCGCGCCTCCTCGTATTTCTCCAAAGGATGATAAGGAAGCGTGAACAATGACTGGACTTTTCTGATCTATGTCGAATTTCTTAAAGCCTGCGATTAAATCTCGATATGATAGCATTCATCCTCCCGCCTGGAGAGCAATTATTCAGGCTGTGCTTATAAAATTAATTATAAATCAAATCAATATCTTTTTAATTTTAAGTGGTCAGGAAATTAATTACCAGTTCAGCGACAAACAGGAATTTCTGGTGGAGAAAGATTGGCATTCAGTGTGATATTGAAATAAGGCGAGGGATCAAGCGTGTTTTCAATGATGGTTTCATTTAAGAATTGTCCACTTCCATCATCTTTCACAATTGAGAAATGTAAATGGACACCAGTGGGGTTGCCAGGCGTTCCGGAATAGTTTCCCTGGTAGCCCAGCAAAGTGCCAGCTTTTACAAAAACCTCGCTGGTTCCCATGGAAAATTCATCTGATATTAATGAATTTCCCTTTTCATCAGCCATGTGGGTGTAATATGTCCAGATCTGTCTGTCTGGCTGGAGTGGGTCGGATGGTATGCGGATGATAACCGTGGATTTCCAATCTGCCTGGCGTGTCAGAAAACCATCATAGGCGGCATAGATGGGAGAGACGCCGATTTCTGTTCCGCCAAAGATATCAAGTCCTGAATGATGATGACCCGGACGGAAGGAATCATCCCAGAGAAATCCGATATAACCACTCGTAGGCATACAGAAAGGAGCATCCTCGCAGCGATCTCCGGCTTTCACAGCCCAATCAGGATGTTTCCCGGGATTGCGAATCCATTCCATCACCCGGGTGGAACGCATCGCCGAATCTGGCCGTTTGATCAGAAAGAAATAAACAAAAACAGAAACAGCAACGATCAAGCCTGCGAAAAATACAATAAAAACTTTTTTCAAGGATTGAGATGACCTAACATTGACCAGGGACCAGTCCAATCGATCGTAACAGGGAGAAGTAGTCCGCGCAGATTATTTTCACTCTCTGCAAAGACCAGCTTGTTGGTCTCAGTGCGCCCGCGCCAACGGCCTTTCTTGCTTTTTTCTTCAAACAATACTGGCACCGTCTGATCCTGATAGGTAGCATGAATTTCGGTGGCGATACTTTCCTGTAAATCTTCAAGCAAGCGGAAACGCCGCCATTTTTCTTCATCCGGCACGTCATCTTCCATGCGGCGGGCAGAGACTGTACCGTCGCGGGGTGAGTATCGGGCGAGGTGCGCAACATCGAGTTTCAGATCTGCCAATAGATCATAAGTGTCCTGGTACTGATGTTCGGTTTCACCCGGGAAACCGACAATGATATCAGTTGCAATTGATACACCTGGGATATGGTTTCGAATTTTTTCTATCAGTGCTCGATATTGATGGTTGGTATACCCGCGGCGCATATTTTCCAAAACCTGATCATTACCAGCCTGAATTGGTACTTCGATATGTGGCATCACTTTGGGAAATTCAGCAACCACATCCAGCAATTCATCAGTCATATAATTGGGGTGTGAAGTCAAAAAGCGGATACGTTCCAGTCCATCGATAGCGTTTAAACGGCGAAGGATGCCAGCCAGAGTCGGGTAGTCAGGCTGATCGGCACCATATCGATCGACAATTTGACCCAGAAGGGTGATTTCCTTTACACCTTGTTGCACCAGCGCTTGTGCATCCCCCAGGATTTCCTGTGGGGGACGGCTTTTTTCAATGCCACGGCGGTAAGGGATGATGCAATAGGTACAGGCATGTGAACATCCCAGAACCACAGGTATAAAACTGGAAATCAGATTGCCCTGATCTGTATCCGGGATTATCAGATCCCCATCCATGTAAGCAAAGCGTGCCAGAGTATCATCCAGTTCATGCGTTCTGCCTTCTTTTTCAAGCAGGTGATGGATGAGAGGAGCAGGATCCGAAGGTGGAGAGAAAACATCGACAAATGGAAAGCGTTTCTTTAGTTTTGGGTTATCTTTGATGCCAACCATACACCCCATCAAATTGATTACCAATTCCGGATTCTTAGTTTTTAGCGGTTTTAGTGAACTTAACCTGCCAACTGCTTTATCTTCTGCACTTTGCCGAACAACACAGGTATTGAGAATGATAACATCTGCTTCAGTTGGTTTTTCGGTGGTGTGATAGCCTAATTTTTCTAATGAGGAAGCTACCCGCATCGAATCTGCGACATTCATCTGACAGCCTTCAGTCCAAATATGATATTTCATGAGGGCTATTATAACAAGGATTCAAAAAATAAGTTTACTAAAATTGTCCAATTTAGCTCTCCAAGATTGATTTTTCTGCATTTTGAAAGAGAAAATAAAAACAAAGTCTATAATTAATCCATCAGTCATTTCAATTAAAAATCCATATGCTTGTATTGGAATTACCAATAATTGATTGATATTCACGTATTTGATCCACCATGTTAGGAATAATATGAACTCAAAGAAATTATTAAAATTCTTCCTTGTCTTCGATCTTTTGATCCTGATCATTTTGTTCGGTTATTTCTATCTAAATCAGGAGAAATTAAAAATTGATCAGTCAGTCAGGGCTTCAGCACCAGGCGAATTTGTGGAATTATCGAATGGTTTTGTTCATTATGAACGCAAAGGTTCAGCAAATGGTGAAATTGTGGTTTTGGTGCATGGATTTTCAGTCCCTTATTATGTCTGGGATCCAACGGTTGAAGGACTTGTTTCGCAAGGATTTCAGATAATTCGATATGATTTGTATGGGCGTGGCTTTTCAGATCGGCCTGATATGGAATACGATCTGGATTTCTTTGTAAATCAATTAGATGAATTAACAGCTTCTCTTATTCCTGGTGAATCCTTTCACTTGATGGGTCTATCCATGGGTGGACCGATTGTGGCTTCTTATGCTCATCAAAATCCTGACAAGGTCATCAGTCTCAGTCTTATTGCACCAGAAGTGCTGCCAGTCAGCGAGAAGGATATCTTCCCCATGAATGTACCTTTGTTGGGAGAATTGATTGTAGGTGTTTATCTGGTTCCTTTCCATCTGCCACAATCGCAGCTTGATGATTTTTACCAACCAGCACAAATTTTTGGATGGGAAGATCAATACAGGGTGCAATTGCAATATAAAGGTTTTAAAAGAGCAATCCTTTCCACCATTCGCAATCTTGTCAAAATGGATCCAATAGTGGAATATGAAAAAGTACAACAAACCGGATTGCCGATCCTGTTGATATGGGGAAAAGAGGACCAGAGTATTTCTTATGAAGCTATTGTAAAATTGACACAGGTAATTTCTGGAGCAGAGGTTTTGTATGTGAAAGCGGCTGGACATTTACCGCATTACGAAAAAGCTGATCAGGTAACACCGGTTATAGTCGAGTTCCTGCAATCTCAACCTTAACGGTACTCTGGCATCAAGAATTTTAAGGCATTTTAATTCGCTACCTCCTCGATTTCAACCCGGGATTGTATAATCTCATCAATTTTTCATGAAATCCTGTTAGAATCGAGCCCATGACAAAGTGGACACCAACAAAAATCTATGGATTAGCCGCGTTTTTGATGATAACGGCAATCGCTTTGATTCTACTGCTGCCTGGATTTCAAAGTCGATTTTCCTGGCGCTGGGAGGTTTTGCAAACGTATGTGCGAGGTGTCCTCAATCCGGTTGAATCAATCCCTACTGCTATTCTTGCTGCACCAATCCAGAACAGTACCCCGATTGCTGTTAGGCCAACTCCAACAATTACCGCCACTCGCCCAGCTGCAACAAATACGCCGGATGTGATTGAAACAGCTCTGCCAACACCTACCTCCACACCAATCCCGGAAAGAGTACTTTTAACATCCCCAGCCTATGAAAAGCAGGATATCAATAATTGTGGTCCAGCAACATTAGCCATGTATTTAAAGTTTTATGGATGGGAGGGAGATCAATTCACCATCTCGGATTTAATCAAACCCATTCCGCAGGATCGTAATGTCAATGTCGAAGAGCTGGATTATTATGTGCGAAATTACGCAGGTTGGTTGCAAACTATCTATCGGGTAGGTGGTGATATCGATTTATTGAAAGAATTAATTGCCGCTGGAATTCCGGTGATGATTGAAGAGTCTTTCACTTTTGAAGAAAGTTATTGGCCTAATGATGATAAATGGGCCGGACATTATTTTCTTGTGAATGGTTACGACGAGCAACGAAAGTCTTTCCTCGGACAGGATTCTTTCTATGGGCCGGATAGTTGGGTTGGATATGAAAAATTAAACACGCAATGGCAGTCATTTAATTATGTTTATACGATTATTTTTCTGCCCGGGCAGGAAGAAATTGTGAAGTCAATCCTGGGTGAGAATTGGGACCGAGAAGTAAATCGCCAAAACGCTCTGGAAAAAGCACGTATGGAAACTGAAGAAGATCCAAAGAATGTATTTGCCTGGTTTAATCTTGGCTCTAACCTGGTTTATTTTGGCGAATACCAGGATGCTACGCTGGCGTATGACCGTGCCCGTGAAATTGGTTGGCCACAAAGGATGTTGCGCTACCAGTTCAGTCCATTCATGGCATATTTTCACTCATTGCGCACAGAGGACTTAATGATCCTGGTTGATTATGCGCTTGGTAGAACACCTAATTCGGAAGAAGCACTGCTTTGGAAAGGTTGGGGATTGTATCGCACAGGGAATAAACAAGGCGCATTGGATTCATTCCAGGCAGCATTAAATGCACAACCGGGTTATGAAGATGCAATCTATGCAATCAATTATGTAAATCAAAACTAGGGATTAAAATGGAAAAGAAAAATATCTGGATTGTTGGAATTGTTGTTGTAGTATTGGTCGTAATTTGTTGTTGTGCAATTTTAATCACTTCTGGTGTTACTTATGCCATCTTTATGCCGCAAGCATCCTCTCAAAGTATAGAAGAATCTACTGCACCAAAAGAGTCAACACCATGGGAATCAATCACTTTACCTACAATTGCCCCAGTTCCAAATGTAATACCCGGCATTGATGATTCTTCAACAATAGAAGAACAACTGACAATTGATCCAGCAATCCTGGCCCAAATGGAAAAAATTGAGCGGGAAGTGGAGGGTATTCGCGGATTACCAACTGCCAATGATCTGGTTCGGAAAACTTTATCACAAGAACAATTAAGACAACACGTAATGGAAGATTTCTTTGTGGATTATACAGAAGAAGAAGTACGACAAGATGCATTGATTTTGAATTTATTCGGTTTGATTGATAGAGATTATGATCTGTATGAACTGTTTGTGGAATTATACAGTGAGCAAATCGCTGGTTTCTATGATGACGAAACCAAAGAAATGGTTGTAGTTCAGGGGGGTGAATTTGCTGGTCCTGAGCGAATGACCTATGCCCATGAATATACTCACGCATTACAGGACGCACAATATGATCTGGAAAAAGGTCTGAAACTGGAAGATGAATTCTGCAAACTTGATTCGGAGTATTGTGCGGCAGTGACGGCATTGATTGAAGGGGATGCGTCTTTCACAGAAACACAGTGGTTTTTGGAGCATTCTAGTTTAAAAGATAAACAAGAAGTATTGAAATACTACCAAAACTATTCCAGCCCGATTTTTGATAACACACCAGTTTTCTTACAGGAAGATTTGATATTCCCCTATGTGAAAGGTCTTGAATTTGTCACCTATATATATGAAAAAGGGGGGTTCGCAGCTATAGATGACGCCTATTTAAACCCGCCAGTTTCCACCGAACAAATCCTGCATCCGGAACGATATCCGAACGATAAACCGATCAAAATTGAACTGGAGGACTTTACCAGTTTCTTAGGAGATGGTTGGGAGGAGATTGATCGAAATGCATTGGGAGAATGGTATACCTATTTGATGCTTGCCAAACCTTTAAATGATGATTGGGCTTTGACGGAAGATGTTGCGCTAACTGCTGCCGAAGGCTGGGGAGGTGATTTATACCTGGTCTATCAGCATCTACCAAACGATGAAGTTGTCTTGCTTTCTGTCAGTCAATGGGATACCCAAGCGGATGCAGATGAGTACTGGAAGGCTTTCACAGACTATGCAGTCTTACGCTGGGGAAACACCAGTCAGAACACCAGCAATCGATTGGTTTGGGATTTGGGATCTGAATCAATCATTATCAGCCGGCAGACGAATCAGATTTTATGGATTGTCGCTCCCAGTCTGAATCTGGCACAGGAACTGGCAATCGAATTTCCATTATTCCCTTAGGAGCGTTTGAATGGCCCTGGATATTGATCGTATACAGGCTATTTGTTTCGATGTAGATGGCACTCTCAGTGACACGGATGATGTATGGGTGAGTAATTTCTCCAGACGGTTTTCCTTTCTTAAATTCCTGACCCCCCAAAAAGATATGAGGTCTTTTGCTCGCTGGTTGGTGATGGTTCTTGAAACGCCTGGAAATCTTGTTTATGAAGTTCTGGATCGACTGCATCTGGATGATGAGGTCGCACGATTATACAACTGGATGGCTCACCATAAAACTGGACGCAATCCAAAACATTTCTGGATGGTGCCTCACGGTTTGGAATTGATACAATTTTGTCATCAACGCTATCCCCTCTCGATTGTCAGTGCCCGGGATGAAAAAAGCACACTGGCATTCTTAAACCAATTTGAAATCACTCATTTATTTACGAGTATTGTTACCTCACAGACATGTGCCTACACCAAACCTTTCCCTGATCCTATTTTGAGTGCAGCTAAAGCAAAAGGGATTGCCGCTGAGCATTGTCTTATGGTGGGGGATACCACCGTTGATATCCGTGCAGGTAAAGCAGCTGGTGCACAAACAGTTGGGGTGCTTTGCGGGTTTGGTACAGAAAGAGAATTACGGCGGGCTGGTGCGGATTTGATACTTGATAATACCTATGAATTGATGGCTGTTTTGAAATAAATTTTGACCAGAGGTAAATAAAAAATGGCTGACAAAAAAGCTGACAGCCACTTTTTAGAAAACTATTATTTAAAAAACAATTCCGAATAGGCCGAACAACGGCCGTGCTGCGCTCATACCTGGCCAGGGAATCGATGCCAGAACCAATAACATGGCTATCGTAAACCAGATGGCTGCACGCTTATATTTATTTAAACTTGTTGTTGCTTTCTTTACCTGTGTTGATCCAATATGAACGAGAACTGCTGCCACAATCATCAACAACCAGTGTTCAACCGCAAAGAATCGCAGAGCAGAAGTTTTCATTACCTCACCAGGTGCATTCATTAAAACACCACCCCACCCCTTGGTAAAAAACAAGATGATTCCTCCCATTCGATCATTCTCTGCACCCCCCATACACTTTTTGAACGCGGTTTCGATAATCATCGTAACAATCATCAAATCGTTTTTTTGATGCTTCTGCTCCAAGAAAATAACTACTAGTAAGAACGATGGGTGGTTTTCCCAGATTACTTAATTGTTCTGCCACACGCACCTTGATGGCATTTGTTACAGCAGCTGCCCCAATCGTCGACCCAGGTCCAACCGCATCTACTAATCCTGGTACATTTACCAAAGCATCTCCTCCAGGAGTGCAATTGTCAATGATTACATCCGCTATATTGATCAATTTTTTTCCACTGCTATGTAATGGAATTGATGCATTGCAATGATCGAGAGAAACAACCGCAATGACTGGCAGCTTTTTTTCTTTCGCATAGAGTGCCACATCCACTACAACCTGGTTAACCCCGCTGTTGGAAAACAATAAAAAACTATCCGGTTTTGCCAACACAAAATTTTGTAAAATAATCTGACCAAATCCTTCGATATGTTCTAAAAACATAGCCTGGCGCTGGCCGTTTGCGCCAACCACAAGATTGTGGAATGTAAGAGAAAGTTCAACGATTGGGTGAAAACCTGGAAAACTTCCATGTCGGGGAAACATTTCTTCAACAAAGATTCTTGAATGGCCAGTTCCAAAAAGGTGCACCAATCCATCTCCAAAAATGCTTTCTGTGCAAATTTGTGCTGCTTTTTCAATGTTATCTACTTGAGTCGTTTGTATCTTTGTTAAAATTTCTTGTGCAGCAGATAAATAATTAATTATTGATGATCGCATATAATCCATTCCAGGTTTATTTCAAGCTAATTTTGTATTATTCCAATAGAAATGGGTTGGTATTTATTTTTGGCGTGTATCTCACTGCCAAAAATTACCTGACCGCTATGGTGAAAAGATACCTGATTTTCAAATTATTCATCACAACAAGCTTGGGTCGTGATGAATTCATATCGATCAGCCCGATAATACGAAGTTGAGTATTCTATTAAATTTCCATCTTCAGCATAAGCTTTTGTACCTACAAATAAGAGCGGGGAATCTTTTTGCACTTTTAAAAGTTCCGCTCGATATTCGTCAGCAGCAACTGCGCGCACGATGTGATCAATGCGATGAATGAGAATATGATAATGAGTTGATAAAGTTTCGTATAAAGAAAAACTACTTAAATCCTTTTTATGTAAATCTGGGCATTTATCAATTATTACAATAGAAGTTTGATGGCAGATAGGTTGATTGTTACCTAAGCGCAAACGTTCCAAAATTAAACTAGGCGATCCCTTCCATCTATGCAGGGCTGATATATGATCATTAGTTACAATACTCGTTTCCGAACTGAGGATAATTGATTTTGGTTCTAAGCCTAATTCCCGCATTTGTTGGCTAAAACTTCGATCCAACAAGAATTTGGTGAAATTGTGTCTATCTTTTACAAATGTGCCACGTCCGGGAAATCTTTCCAATAAATTTTCATCAACCAACCTCGCAATAGCTTGACGAACAGTTTGCCGCCCAACATTGTAAGAGTGACTGATCTCAATTTCTGGCGGGAGCATGCTCCCTTGAGTAATAAATTCCTGCTGGATAATCTTCCGAAGATCTAAATAAATTTGATAATATAACGGAATTGGACTTTTGGGATCGACAACAGCAAAAGGAATATTTTTGGTTGTTTCCATAATTACCTTTACTTTCTTTTATTCGTATATTGAGATAATAATTCTGGTTTCAACGGGTACTGTCCGATCTTTTCTGCAAACCTAAATAAAGTCAAAACATTTCTTGGCGGGATATCTGATTGAAGGTGATTCGAAGGAGCTAAAATATATCCACCACCATGTGCTAATTGATGAATTCGTTGCTTTACTTCGTGAATTACATCAGCTTCCGATCCAAGCATGGCTGAAGTGATATCAATACCGCCTAAGAAACTAATTGATTTTCCGAATTCATTCTTTATTAATTTATGGTCTGTTACTAAAAGAGGTTCCAACGGGTGCAAGACATCGATCCCTAACTCAATAAAATCGGAGATAAGACTTGTGATAGCACCATCACTGTGGAACATAATTTTTACATTTGGATTTATTTCCTTGATGGTAACAATCAACCGTTGGAGAGAAGGTTTAATAAATTTCCTAAACATGCGGGGGGAGATAATTAAATTTTCATTACCAGCATAATCATCACCAGGCAATTCAATCATGTCAAAAAACAAGCCTGCATTTTGCATTATTCGTCGATACAAACCCGATAAAAAACATGTGATTTTCTCTACTAATGCGAGTGCAAAATCTGGATTCATTGCCATGTCCAAATAAAAATTTTCCGTCCCTCTCAAATCACAAGCAGTTTGAAAAGGACCATGCGATGCTGCCATTCTCATAACTACAAAAAAATCAGAATTTTCTTTTAACATTTTAGCTCGGTCTAATATTCCTTCTATCCAAACAGGATTATTAATATCAGGCCAGTCGACCATTTTGTCAATGTCATCAATAGTATTAGCTTCCTGCAACAGGCCATTTCCAGTATAAAAATAAGGTGTTGCATGTTTCCAGCTTTGACCAAATGAATCGAAAAAAGTGTTTTCTTCTTTTCCATGGTAAATAGGGCTATTAGGCAATAACCCTGGCCAACAATAACGAAAATCGGTATTCAAATGATCCAATAAACGATCATCCATATATGAAATGCTATGTCCAACGCGAAAAGGTGGAACTGGATCACCAAGCTTACACATTTGAATTAATTTCAAATACAATTCATCAACCACTCCATAAGGCCCTCCCCCTAGTGCTGTTGGGACTCGATCTGGCTCCTGGTGATTTAGTGTTCTTAATACACGATCACGTGGTTTTAGCATCGGAAGACTCCAAAATTGATAAATGTACGCACATTAATAACATTTTACCTGATTATTTGTGTGTCCGCAATATTGACCCTGGATAAATGTTTGTATATAATCTAATTGTTCGAACATTAATTAATAATCCCGAAGGAGTCCATAATATGCACAAAATTGCTATGCTTGGCACTGGCTTGATTGGCCGTTTTTACACAATGAGTTTACAAAACTATCGTGGAAAAGATCAAATTGTTATGGCTTGTGCCAGTAGTCTTGAAGAAGTAGAGAAATATTGTGAGGAATTTGGGGTTCCCCGATATACGACCGATATAGCTAAAGCAGTTCAGGATCCGGAAGTTGATACTGTGATTGTTGCGCTCCCCAATTATCTTCACAAAAAGGCAGTTTTGTTAGCGGCGGCCGCAGGTAAAGCAGTTTTATGTACAAAACCATTGGCCACCTCTGCTGAGGATGCGTTTGAAATGTTAATCGCTGTTGAAAAAGCTGGTGTTTTTCATGGGTACCTGGAAGATTTAGTCTACACTCCAAAGACTTTAAAAGCTTTACAAAGCACAAAAAATGGTGCTTTAGGAAACGTGTTATGGGCACGTTCTAGAGAAACACATGGTGGCCCGCATAGTGATTGGTTTTGGAACAAGGAATTATCTGGTGGGGGAGCGATAATGGATATGGGATGTCATTGTATTGAAATTTCCAGAAGTTTTATTGGAAAAGAAAATCGTCCCATTGAAGTATCTTGTTGGGCAGATACGCAAGTTCATCCTATCGATTCGGAAGACCATGCGATTGGATTAGTTCGTTATGATAATGGAGCAATTGGCCAATTTGAAGTAAGTTGGACATTTCGAGGTGGCATGGATTTAAGAGATGAAGTCTCAGGGACAGAAGGGACAATTTGGCTGAATCATTGGATGCGCACAGGCTTTGAACTATTCACCAATGTTGGTCAGGGCGGGTACGTTGCTGAAAAAGCGGAAGGGGATACGGGGTGGTTATTTCCCGTAGGTGATGAAATTGGAGCTCTAGGATATGTAGAAATGTTTCTTGATATGTTTAATGCAATGGATGCTGGAAAACAACCAATGGAAACATTTTTTGATGGTTACCTTGTAAACGCAATAATTGATGCATGTTATAAATCTGCCCAAACCAAGAAATGGGAGCCAGTTAAAATCCGTGATTGGCATGGAATTGATAAAAGTTCAAACGTGATTTCTTCCTCCTTGAAAGATTACGATGAGCATCATTATTTGATTAAAGAAGAAGTAATGCCGAATGGAAATTTCAAATACATTCTAAAGCATAAAGAAACGGGCAAAATTTCTCAAGTATTAAAGTAAAGACACAATCTCAATAATTAATCGAGCAATTCAATTCCTTTAAAAATTTCCAGGAGATAGATTTATTTATAAGAAAAATGATAAAACCATATTCTTATCAACTTAGTTCGCGAAATAAACAAAGTTATTAATTAATTAATCAAAGATCAATATTGTAATAACAAAGTATATCTGTTATAAAAATTGTTATAAAACATAAATCCTGAATTTTCCAATAGAAGAATAAACAAAAATAACAGGGACTATGACTAAAACTCCTATATTGCTTAGCACATCAGAATTTGAAATAATACGAATTATGAGAAAAAAAGGACAACTATCTCGGGTTGACCTTGTTAACATTAGTGGATGGTCTAAGGCAAAAGTTTCTCAGGAAATAAGCTCAATGCTTAATAAAGGCTACCTGATTGAAAAAGAAGATGGTGTATCAAAAGGTGGACGAAGACCAAAAATGATGGGTTTCAATCAGGATTTGGGTTTTATTATTGGGATAGATCTCGGTGCTACTAGTTTAGATATTGCATTGACTGATGCAGTGGGATTCATTCTTCAAAGGGAATCGGAGCCTTCTGATGTTCATCTTCCTCCAGAGACTGTTTTAGGTCAGTGTATAGAAATAATTCGAAGATTAATTTCAAAGCAAAAGTGTCCAGTCGATAAAATTTTAGGAATAGGTATAGGTGTGCCTGGCCCTGTAGATTTTTCCCGAAGTGTTCTAGTTGCTCCGCCATTAATGCCTAATTGGGAAAATTTCAGTATTCGAAATTTTTTTAAACAAGCCTTTCCAACAGCATTTGTGGTTGTAGACAATGATGTGAATGTTATGGCTTTAGGTGAATGGCGATATGGTAAAGCAATTAATGTAGACCATTTCATATTTGTCAAAATTGGTACAGGAATCGGTGCTGGTATTTTTTCCAATGGAAAAATTCATAGGGGAAATAATGGTTGTGCGGGTGATATTGGGCATATATGTATTGATAAAAATGGCCCAATTTGTCGATGTGGCAACCGAGGGTGTTTGGAAGCTATGGCTGCTGGACCTGCCATTGTACAGGCTGGATACCAGGCAATAAAGGAAAACCAAAGTGATTTTCTTGCTGAATCGATGAAAAAAAATAATGGAATTCTCACCCCAGAATTGATCAGTGCGGCCTGCCGTGAAGGTGACGAAGCAGCATTAAATATTATTCGTGCAAGTGGACAAATGATAGGAGATGTTCTGGCAAGTTTGGTTAATTTCTTTAATCCCAGTCATATATTTATTGGTGGAGGGATCAGCAATTTTGGGAATCATTTACTTGTTGCCATTCGGCGCGCAGTCTTGAGGCGATCATTACCTCTAGCCACAACGCAGTTACAGATTAATTTTTCCCAAAGCGGATCAGATGTTGGTATTTATGGTGTTCTTGCACTTGTTCAAGAACACCTATTTGTTGATGAAAAAAACCCATTTTTTTCTAAATAAGTGCACAGTCATAAAAAATTACAGGAGGTGAAAATTCGCAAAATCATATCATAAAAAACAATTTCAAATCGTATTCAAAAGAATCAAATTAATGCAAAAGGAGAAGGAAAAATGTCAAAGAAAATAGTTTTACTTTTGGTGGCTGTAATTACCATTTTTGCCATGATGTTAACAGCGTGTAAGCCAGCTGCACCGACCGAGGCTCCGGTAAGTCAAGCAACAACAGCCAGTGAACCAGGAACTTCATCTGAGCCACAGGAACCTGCAGCAACAGATGGAACGAAATTCACCATCGGTATATCAAATCCATTCATCAGCAGTGAATATCGCACACAGATGATAAGTGAGTTGATTGAGACAAACAAGGAATACATGGATTTGGGATTGACGACAGAACTGGTCATTGAGAGTGCAGATACTGATGTAGCTGGTCAGATTCAGCAATTGCAGAACCTGATTGCCAAAGGTGTAGATGCGATTTTGGTAAATCCAGGTGATGTGAATGGATTAAACCCGACATTGGAAGAAGCATTAGCCAAAGGAATCATCGTCATTTCTGTAGATCAGGAATTAGATGTACCGGGCGTATACAATGTAGGAATTGATCAGAAAGAATGGGCAAAAACCAGTGCAAAATGGTTGGCAGAGAAACTGGATGGAAAAGGGAACATTGTTTTGATCGAAGGGTTCCCCGGACATCCTGCGAATGTAGCACGTATGGATGGGGTAGCAGACGTATTAGCGGGTTATCCAGACATAAAAGTACTGGCGACAGACACAGGGAAATGGGACGAAGCGACTGGGCAGCAGGTAATGTCGAATTTCCTGGCAGCCTACCCGAATCTGGATGGATACTGGACACAAGATGGAATGGCAATTGGAGCATTACAAGCTGTGATGGCAGCCAATCCAGCGAAATTCCCGGCTGCAGTAGGTGAAGGACGTTGCCAGTTCCTCAATTTGTGGGCTGAAGTATTAGAAACACAACCTGATTTTGAAACCATCGCCGTTGCGAATCCGCCAGGAGTTTCACCGACCGGATTAAGAATTGCAGTCAATATGCTGATGGGAAAACAGGTTGATGCAACCAAGTTGGGCGGAATCAATGGACAGTCATTTGTTATTCCGGTACCTGTTGTAATTACCAAAGAGAACTTGGCAGAAGGTCTGGCTATTTGTGCTGACAAACCAGATGCTTTCCTGCTTGATGGTATTATGTCAAACGATGAAGTGTTAGATTCTTACTTTGTTAAAGAAGGAGCAGTACAAAAAACCTTCACCATCGGTATATCAAATCCATTCATCAGCAGTGAATATCGCACACAGATGATAAGTGAGTTGATTGAGACAAACAAGGAATACATGGATTTGGGATTGACGACAGAACTGGTCATTGAGAGTGCAGATACTGATGTAGCTGGTCAGATTCAGCAATTGCAGAACCTGATTGCCAAAGGTGTAGATGCGATTTTGGTAAATCCAGGTGATGTGAATGGATTAAACCCGACATTGGAAGAAGCATTAGCCAAAGGAATCATCGTCATTTCTGTAGATCAGGAATTAGATGTACCGGGCGTATACAATGTAGGAATTGATCAGAAAGAATGGGCAAAAACCAGTGCAAAATGGTTGGCAGAGAAACTGGATGGAAAAGGGAACATTGTTTTGATCGAAGGGTTCCCCGGACATCCTGCGAATGTAGCACGTATGGATGGGGTAGCAGACGTATTAGCGGGTTATCCAGACATAAAAGTACTGGCGACAGACACAGGGAAATGGGACGAAGCGACTGGGCAGCAGGTAATGTCGAATTTCCTGGCAGCCTACCCGAATCTGGATGGATACTGGACACAAGATGGAATGGCAATTGGAGCATTACAAGCTGTGATGGCAGCCAATCCAGCGAAATTCCCGGCTGCAGTAGGTGAAGGACGTTGCCAGTTCCTCAATTTGTGGGCTGAAGTATTAGAAACACAACCTGATTTTGAAACCATCGCCGTTGCGAATCCGCCAGGAGTTTCACCGACCGGATTAAGAATTGCAGTCAATATGCTGATGGGAAAACAGGTTGATGCAACCAAGTTGGGCGGAATCAATGGACAGTCATTTGTTATTCCGGTACCTGTTGTAATTACCAAAGAGAACTTGGCAGAAGGTCTGGCTATTTGTGCTGACAAACCAGATG